>Ga0247727_10008353_pt1 | contig 19244 bp, 16 predicted proteins | sample WisWelCaveWW1625_FD_202498 | JGI IMG/M metagenome (GOLD analysis project Ga0247727, IMG submission 202498) | Biofilm microbial communities from Wishing Well Cave, Virginia, United States - WW16-25 | ecosystem: Environmental > Aquatic > Deep subsurface > Groundwater > Cave microbial mat | place... | reverse complement strand
CGGCCGACGATCCGGGGCAATCTCCGCGCCATGCTCCCTGCGGCCTCCTCTCCGTACGTCGAGTACGGCTCGTCGGTCCTCGGTCCGCCTGGCGCGGATCTCACCCCGGCTCGTCGCCCTCGCGACGGCGCCGTTTCACACCAGCCTCCTGGTCTCACCTCGACGGCGTTCCGCTCGTCCGGACGGCCAGCCACGCGCCCGACGACACGACGAGCAGCCCCCCGGTGACCGACGTCGCGAGCAGTGGATCGTCGAATGCGACGACGCCCAGGGCCCACGAGACGACGACCGTTCCGTAGCTCGCCGCGGCGACCGGGGCGGTCGGCCCTGCCGCGTAGGCTCGGGTCATCAGGATCTGCCCACCGCCGCCGACGAGGCCCATCGCGCCCAGGGCGACCCAGATCTCGGGCGAAGCCGGCCAGACGAATCCCGGCGCCATGAGCGGGGCACAGGCGACGCTGGCGACCAGGGGGAAATACAGCGCGATGACGTCCGCGTCCTCGCCCTCGCCCGACAGCTTGCTGATCGCGATGTACGCGGAGGCGGCGAGCAGGCCGGACGACAGCGCCGCCGCCGTCCCCCAGCTGTGGAGGTCGAGGCGCGGCTGCAGGATGACCGCGACGCCGGCGAGGCTGACGGCCACCGCGATCCACGTGCCACGGCTCGTCCGCTCTCTCAGCATCATCGGCGCGATGATCGCGACGAAGATCGGCGCCGTGTTGCCGAGCAAGACGGCATCGGACAGCGGCAGCGCCGTGATTCCGTAGAAGTACGCGAGCATCGAGCCGAGGCCGGAGAGGCTCCGCCAGAGAAGGAGACGCGGGTGCTTCGGCCGCGGCGAGACGCGCCGGATCGCGAGCGCCGCGAGCACGGGGGCCATCCCGAAGAACGAACGGAAGAACGCGACCTCGAGGACGGGGAGCCTCTCGCCGGTCCACTTCACGAGCGCGCCCATCATGCCGAACAGGCACGTGGCCGCGAGCATCAGAAGCACGCCCCGCGCGAGCGGCGGCCTCACCGGGTCCGGCAGGTTCCCCCCGCGCAGCGGCAGCCGGCCGTCGTGCAGCGGTTCTCCTCGCAGCCGGGCGCCTCCGCGGCGAGCTTCGCCGGGAGGTTCGTGCGGTTCACGCACCCGGTGCACGCCGAGCAGGTGCAGTCGGCGTCGTCGTCGCACTTGCTCCCGTCGGTGATCTGATCGGGCGACGGATCGATGTGCAGGACCTTACCGCCCGGACCGACCTCGACAAGGAGCTGCACGGCATCGCCGCTCTCGGGCTGGTGGGTCAGGGTCACGTCGACGTGCTGCGCGTCCCCGCATCGCTCGCCGCGGCCGATCCGGTGCTCGCACTGGTCGGGCGACCCCTCGGGGACCGACCCCGGGTACAGCTTCTGGAAGGCGCCGGCCGATCCCGTCTGCAAGGCGATCTCGCCGGCGCGCTGCGCGTCCGGAATCGGGCCGGACTCATCGGAGCTGCAACCCGCGAGGGCGATCCACATCGCCAGCGAACGCATGGCGGGACCATACCGGAAGGCTGTCGGCGGTGGTACGGTCGCCGGCCCATGGCACGAATCGGAAAGAAAGTCCTCGACGAGGCGGTCGCCTCGCGCCGCACGGTGTTCGAGGAGACCCTTCGAAAGATGGTCGAGATTCCCTCGGTCAGCATGCAGCCGGACGCCCACCACAAGGACGTCCGCGCCTGCGCCGAGGCGGCCCTGGCGCTGCTCGTCGACGCCGGTGCGAAGGGCGCGCGTCTCGTCGAGACCCGCGGATTCCCGGCGGTCGTCGGAACGCTCGAGGCCTCGCCCTCCGCGCCGACGTTGACGATCTACAACCACATCGACGTGCAGCCCGCCGACCGCGAGGGCGAAGGCTGGAAGCGCGAGCCGTTCAAGCTGACGACGGAGGGCGATTGCTACTTCGGCCGTGGGGCCACCGACGACAAGGGCCCGGCCCTCGCAGCCTTCGCGGCGGCGCGCATGGCGCGAGAGTTCGACATCCCGCTCAACGTCCAGTTCCTGTGGGAGAGCGAGGAAGAGATCGGAAGCCCGAACTTCGTGCAGGTGCTGGAAGCGGGCGCGCTGCGCCCGACCGACAGCGTCGTCGTGTCCGACACGATCTGGGTGTCCGCCCAGCGCCCGGCGATCTCGGTGGGCCTGCGCGGACTCGCCGCCGTGATCCTGCGGCTCGAGACGGGCACCAAGGACGTCCACTCGGGCCTGACGGGTGGGGCGGCGCGCAACCCGCTCACGGAACTGTGCGAGATCGTCGCCCGGTGCGTCGACGCGCGCACGGGCGACATCCTGATCCCCGGCTTCCACGACGACGTGGTTCCCCTTTCGGACTCGGAAAGGAAGGACTTCGTCGACAGCGGCTTCTCGGTCGACGCGTTCAAGGCGGCCCACGGACTCAAGTCCCTTCGCAGCGACGACGCGGGCGACGTCGCCGCACGGATCTGGGCGCGCCCGACCTTCGAGGTCCATGGGATTCGCGGCGGCTACCAGGGCGAGGGCGTGAAGACGGCGGTTCCTCCCCGCGGCGAGCTGAAGATCTCGATGCGGCTCGTTCCCGACCAGGACCCCGAGAAGGCGATCGCGCTGCTCGCCAGGCACGTCAAGTCGCTCAACCCCGACGTCGAGGTCATCGCAGAGGGCAAGCTGCGCGCCTATCGCGGCAATCCGGACGACGACTTCCACCGCGCGGCGGTCGCGGCCCTCGAGGACGCGACGGGCGTGCGCCCCGCCTTCGTCCGGGAGGGGGGGAGCATCGGCGCGGTCCTCACGATGAAAGAGCGCTTCGGCGTCCCGATCGTCTTCATGGGCCTGTCCCTCCCGGAGCACGGCTACCACGCGCCCAACGAGTTCTTCGACTGGGGCCAGGCGAGCGCGGGGATGAAGGCGTTCGTGCGGTACTTCGAGACCCTCGCCACGCTGAAGAAGTAAGGGCCCGCTCGGAAATAATCTGCCCATATGGGCGTCGAGACGCGAGCCGAGCCGGAGCCCTCGGAGGCGGCGCCGACGCAGGCGTACTCGACGTACGTCGAGGAGGCGGCGCCGAGAAGGCCCGGCGCAGGCCGCGGATCGGCGGCCAGATGGGTAGATTATTTCCGAGCGGGCCCTAGACTCCGGGGCGATGATCGAGGCGGGCCCCATCCTGCTCGTCGACGCCGGGCTCTCCGCGCCCGAGCCCGACGCTCCCCAGGTTGCGCTCGCGCTCGCGGAGGCGGGCTACATGGTGCAGTCCGCCGACGTCGCGAGGGCGGTCGAGGCGGTGCGCGCGAATCACCCCGCGCTCGTCGTGCTCGACGCGGACGCGCCCGGCGCGATGGCGCTGCTCGCGACCTTGCGGCGGATGGACGAGACGGCGCGGACCCCCATCCTGCTCGTCGGCCATCCGGGCAAGACCGTGCAGTCTGCGCGCGACGCCATCCTGCGCGGCGCCGACGCGTTCTACCCCCGCCCGATCGACGCCCGTCGGGTCCTGCTCAAGGTGGAGACGTACCTGGGCCTGCCGGACGACGCGCCCGGGGCTCCGCCCCCTCCGCTCGCGTCGAAGCGCGTCACCGCCGACATGCCCGTCCCCAATCCGACCCTTCCGTTCGAACGCGAGCCCGGGGCGACGGACGCGGGCGTGCGACCCGAGCCGACATTCGTCCTCAACGATGCCGCGGCGGGGTCCGACCCTGGCGAGAAGCGTTCCCGCACGCTCCCCCCACCGATTCCGCACACCGACCCAGGACCCGGCGCCCAGACGGAGGCGCGATCCGTCACCTCGCCCCTGCTCGGCGCCCCGCCTCCCCAGGAGAGCCCGCCGCGACCGTCGTTCGACGCGGGGCTGTCGGAGGAGCTGCGGGGCGTCCTGCGATCCATGGAGCGCAAGCTCTTCCCGGATGCGCCGCCCCTCGTCGTCCCGGAACTCGAAGACGAGGGCGACGAGCTGGTTCCCTCCGACCTGCTCGAAGGCCTCGGGCTGGGAGAAGACGAAGCAGAGGAGGAGCCGCGCCCGGACCCCGAGCCCGCAGCGGCGCCGCCCGCGGAGCCCGCGCCGATCGTGGAGACTCTCGATCTGCGGGCGCCGACCGCCGCGGTCCTGCCGCCCGAGGAGCCGACCCGTGCGATCGCCTCGGTGCCGCCGTCGGTGCCGGCCTTGCCCACGAGGGACGAGCCGATCCGCGGGCTTCGCCGCGACTCGATCCCGCCGGCGCCGCCTCCCGACGTGCTGGAGGAACGCGGTCCCCGGTTGTCGATCCACGGCCGGTCGGCGGCGTCGGGCGATCTGGGCCGGGAGGATCCCGTCCAGGTCTTTGCCGCCGCGCTCGCCGCGAGGATGAGCGGCGCCGTCCGGTTTCGGCGCGGACGATCCGAGAAGCTGGTCACGCTCGCGGCGGGGCGGCCCACGCTCGCATCGTCGAACCTCGTGGAAGATCGGCTCGTCGAGGGGCTCTACCGCACGGGTCGTCTTCCGCGAGAGGCCTACGAGCGGGTGCGCGCGACGATCGCGGGGACGGGCCGCCGCGCCGGCGCCATCCTCGTCGAGATGGGCCTGCTCAAGCGCGAGGAGCTGGTCCCCGTCGTGCGCGGCCACCTAGAGGAGGTCCTCTTCAGCGTCTTCGGATGGGAGGAAGGGACCTGGGCGACCGAGCCCGAGACGATGGACGACGCCGAGCACGTCCGCATGGAAGCGCCCGCGGCCGCGCTCATCCTCGAAGGCGCACGGCTGCGCTACGGGCCGCGCCGCATCGAGCGCCTGCTCGGCGGGCCGTCGACCGTGATGCAGCCGCGCGCCGGGGGGCTGGTGCCAATCGAGGAGCTGCGCCTGCTTCCGGAGGAGCGCGGGGTCCTCGAAGCCTGTGACGGTCGTCGCACGCTCGGGGAGATCTGCGCCGGCGGCGGCACGCGGCTCGACGACGTCGGTCCCGCGCTCTGGGCGCTCGCGTGCCTCGGGTTTCTGGAAGTGTCCGCGCGCGGGATGCCGGTCGAGCCTGCGGCGGTCGCCACGCCGCGCCGGGAGGACCTCGAGCAGCAGATCGAGCGGCGCCGCGTGGAGGAGCGTCTCGCCGTCGCGCGTGTCGGCGACTACTTCGCGCTCCTGGGCATCGCGAAAGCGGCGACGGGCCACGAGATCCGGCGCGCCTACCTGGAGCTGAGCCGCGCTTTCGACCCCGGGCGCTACGCGGATCCGACGCTCGCGGACCTCCTCGGCGCGGCCCACGAGATCCAGGCCGCCCTCGACGACGCGTACGAAGTGCTTCGCGACGCGGCCCTGCGGGAATCCTACCGAGGGCACCTCGCGGAGTAAAAGAAGCAACAGGCGACAGGCAACAGGCAACGGGCAACAGGCAATGAGCGACGCCTCGCCGCGAGCCGAGCCTTGGCTGGTGCGCTCCGTTCTGGGCTTTCATTGCCTGTCGCTTGTCGCCTGTTGCTTTCTCGACCCGCGCCCTTCGCCACGAGATCGCCGTGCTACACTGAGTCATCTGGCTCCTTCGGGCGGAGCCGGGGAGGGTCCAATGAGGCGTGTTCTCGTCGTTCTTTCGCTCGTCGCACCCGCGGCCTGCATCGAGCCGCTCCACCCCACGCCGGGGGCGCCCGCGACCGCGGCGCCCGAGGCCCCGGACGCCGACGTCGACGACCCCGCCGCTGCGGGTCCTCCGGCCCTGGCAGGTGGGACGCTCCTGCTCTCGCGGGACGGCAACACGGCCTTCGCGTCCGACCCGGACCGCGACCTCGTGTGGATGGTCGATCTCGCGCGGGGTGCCATCCTCGCCACGACGGCGCTCGAGCCGGGCGACGAGCCGGGACGGATCGCAGAGGACGCCACGGGCCACATCCACGTCGTTCTTCGGCGGGCTGGCGAGATCGCGTCGATCGACCCCGCCTTCGCGCAGGACGTGCGACGGCGCCGAGTGTGCAGCGAACCGCGTGGGATCGCGCACGATGACGCCCGCGGCGTCCTTCACGTCGCGTGCACGGGCGGAGAGCTCGTGACCCTTCCGGCCGGCGCCGGACCGGAGATCCGTAGACTGCAGCTCGACCGAGACCTGCGGGACGTCGTCGTCGACGGCGATCGGCTCCTCGTGACGCGGCTGCGCAGTGCCGAGATGCTCGTCGTGTCCGTGGGTGGCGACGTGGTGGACCGCAAGGTTCCGCCCAACATCACCACGAGCGAAGACCCGGAAGGGTACGACTACTACTACGGGGCAGGGATTCCGAGCTCCGAGTCCTCCGTCGCGTGGCGCGCGGTCCCCCTCCCCTCCGGCGGAATCGCGATGGCGCACCAGCGTGCACAGACCGATCCCGTGTCCGTCGAACCGGGCGGCTATGGGGAAGGAGAAGGAAGGGAAGGACAGTGCTCTCCGGGCATCGTGAGCACGTCGGTCTCGGTCCTGACCGCCGACGGCGAGCTCGCACAGTCGCCCATCCTCACTGGCGTGGTGCTCCCGGTCGACGTCGCCGTGAGCCACGACGGCGAGCGCTACGCGGTCCTCTCCGCCGCGAAACACCAGGTGGTGATCGGGCGCGTCGGGGACCTGTCGCGTGGGGTCCCTTGCATGGGACCGGGCGAGGGCGAGGTCCAGGCCTGGAACATCGACGGACAGCCTGTCGCGGTCGTCTTCGACCGCACGGGTCGCGTCGTCGTCCAGACCCGGGACCGTGCGGGTCTGTCGATCCTCGACGAGAACCGCGGCAGCTTCGTCGAAGTCGCCTCGTTCGAGTACCTCTCCCGTGGAAACACCGGGTTCGACACGTTCCACCACACGCCGCTCCCGCCCGAAATGGGCGGCACGGCGCTGGCCTGCGCGTCCTGCCATCCCGAAGGGCGCGACGACGGGCGAGTCTGGACCTTCGACGGTCTCGGACCGCGCCGGACGCAGTCGCTCCCCGGCGGCGTGCTTGCCACGACGCCTTTCCACTGGGATGGCGCCCTTCCGACGCTGCATGCGCTCATGACCGAAGTCTTCGTGGGCAGGATGGCCGCCCCGCCACCGACGCCTGACGCGGTGGATTCGCTCGGCCGCTGGCTCGACGGCCTGCCGGCGCCCGTTCCCCCCGACAGCGCCGATCCCGCCGCCGCGGAGCGCGGGAGAGGGATATTCGAATCCGCCGGAACGGCCTGCGCAGCGTGTCATTCGGGGGAGCGGTTCACCAGCAACGTCTCGGTCGACGTCGGGACGGGCGGCATCCTTCAAGTTCCGTCGCTCGTCGGCGTCTGGGATCGCGCGCCCTTCCTGCACGACGGGTGCGCCGAGACGCTCCGGGACCGGTTCGAGTGGCCCTGCGGCGACGGCGACCACCACGGCGTGACCTCGCACCTGGACGTCTACGAGGTCGGCGATCTCGTGGCGTACCTCGACACGCTCTGACCTTTCCCTCCGATCCTTGCCGGATCCCCTCCGATCCTTGCCGGGCCGTCGCACCGGGTTAGAATCCTGGGGAATGGCGCTGCGCGAGATCCTGCGGTACCCCGACAAACGGCTCAAGGAGCCGGGCGAGCCCGTCCTCGAGGTGACCGGCGAGATCCACGCTCTGCTCGAGGACATGGCGCTCACCATGTACGCCGCGCCCGGAGTCGGGCTCGCTGCGACGCAGATCGGCATTCCTCTGCGCATCTTCGTCCTCGACCTGACCTCCGGCGAGGAGCCGAGTGACCTGCGCGTCTTCATCAACCCCGACGTGGTCGAGCACCGCGGGCAAATCGTCTGGGAAGAGGGTTGCCTCTCCTTTCCCGGCATCCGCGAGGACATCGAGCGGGCCGAGTGGATCAAGATCCGGGCGCTCGACAAGGACGGCAAGCCCTTCGAGATGGAGGGAGATGGCCTCTTCGCCGTCGCCGTGCAGCACGAGATGGACCACCTCGACGGCGTGCTGCTGGTCGACCGCGTGTCGCTGCTCCGCAGGCGGCTGATCCACCGCGCCATGATCAAGAAGAACAGGAGCAAGGAGCTCCCGGAGCCGGCGGAGGCCGGCGCGCTCTGACCTTCAAGTCCGTATTTTTCGGTACTCCGGACTTCGCGGTCCCCTGCCTCGAGGCCTTGCTCGAGATCTCGGACGTGCGGGCCGTGGTGGTACAGCCCGATCGCCCGCGCGGCCGGGGGCGCGCGATCGAGCCGCCGCCCGTGAAGCGACGTGCGCTCGAAGCCGGGTTGCCCGTCCTGCAGCCAGAGAAGCTGCGGCAGCTCGACCTGGTCGTGGAGCTGTCGGCGCTCGGAGCCGACGTTTTCGTCGTGGTCGCGTACGGGAAGATCCTGCCGAAGGCGATCCTCGACCTGCCGGCGCGAGGGTGCGTCAACGTCCACGGGTCGATCCTTCCCCGACACCGCGGCGCCGCGCCAATCGCGCACGCGATCCTCTCCGGGGACGATTCGACCGGGGTGACCTTGATGAAGATGGACGAAGGCATGGACACCGGGCCGATCCTCGCGGTGCGCCGGACGCCGATCGGGGCGCAGGAGTCGGCCGGGGAGCTGTCGGAGCGGCTGTCTCGCCTCGGCGCCGAGATCCTGCGGGACGAGTTGCCGCGCGCCGTCCGGGGCGAGATCGAGCCCACGCCCCAGGACGACCGGCTCGCCACGCGGGCGCCGCCGCTGGCGAAGGGAGACGGGGCGATCGACTGGTCGCGATCGGCGAACGACGTCCACAGGCTCGTCCGGGCGATGAGCCCCTGGCCGGGGGCGTTCACGACCCTGGACGGCCGGCTCCTCAAGGTGCATCGCGCGGTGGTCGGTTTGGGCTCGGGGCCGCCCGGAGTCGTTCTCGCGGCCGGGCCCGAGGGGATCCAGGTTTCGACGGGGGCAGGCACGCTCCTGGTGACCGAGGCGCAGCTGGAAGGCCGCAAGCGCTTGCCGGCGGGAGACCTCGCCCGGGGCCTGCGGATCGTCGCCGGGGCGAAGCTGGTGTGACGCCCGTGCCATCCGGTGCCCACTTGCGGCACCGAAATCCCCAGTCCGTTCACGCTGGAACGCGGATTGCTTCCAGGAGGGGCGCTCGACACCGGGCCGGGACCGGCTCATGATCGGGCGCGCGAAAACGGAGGAGTCATGAAGAACCTGGCTTGGCTGAGCGCGGTCGTGGTCGTCGGATGTGCGGGCGAGAAGAAGGGCGGCGGAGGGGACGCCGACACCGACATCGACACGGACGTCGACACCGACATCGACATCGACGCCGACTCGGACTCCGACTCCGACTCCGACAGCGACTCGGATTCGGATTCGGACGCCGATGCGGACGCGGACACGGACGGAGACACGGACACCGACGAGTGCCCGGTCGGACAGCGTTGGTGTGACGACCCCTGGGGCCCGGACGACGGGGCGGGGGCCGGGTGCACCGACATCTTCAACGATACATACAACTGCGGTGGCTGCGACGTCGCGTGCAGCGAGGGTCGTTGGTGCGAGGGAGGCGGCTGCGTCTGCGACCCGTCCCTGGACGACTGTGGCGACTCCTGCAGCGACCTGGATGAAGACCCGGACAACTGCGGCGCGTGCGACACCGTCTGCCCCGCGGGGAGCAGGGCCTGCCTGAACGGCGAGTGCACGAGCTGCGAGGCCGCCGGGATGGGCGACTGCGGCGGCGACTACTGCACCGACATCAACGCCGACGAGAACAACTGCGGCGCCTGCGACAACGTGTGCGCGGACGGCCTTGCGTGCTCCGGCGGCCTTTGCATCGGCGGCGAGTGCGATGCGGTGTGCGACGCCACCCAGATCTGCTGCGAGGAGGACTGGGGCAAGGGCGACGTGGTGGAGGCCTGCACTGACCCGGACACGGACTGGGGCAACTGCGGCGGGTGCGGCGTCCAGTGCGGCAGCCTCTTCCACTGCGAGAGCGGCCTGTGCGAGTGCGGCTGGGGTGACGGCGGCGGCGGGGTCATCGACGTCGGCGGGGGAGACGGCGGCGGGATCGGACCTCGCGGCGGCGGGTGCGAGCCGCAGGAATGCGGCGGGGTGTGCATCGACACCTGCTACGACAACGCCAACTGCGGCGACTGCGACGTTGCGTGCGAGGCGGCGACGCCCGAGTGCATGGAGGGCGAGTGCTGGGCATGCGACGACCTGGGCCTGGAAGACTGCGGCGGCGACTGCGCCGACACGAACTGGGACGCGGCGCACTGCGGCGCGTGCAACGACCCGTGCGCGGCCGCAGAGGTTTGCATCGCGGGCGTGTGCGAGGGCGGCGACGGCGTCTGCGACGGCGGCTGCGACGAGTGGGGCGAGTGGGGCGTCTGCTGCGACGACGGCGCGGGCGGAGGCGTCTGCGCGGAGCTCCGCTGGGACTGGGCGAATTGCGGGGCCTGCGGCGTCGCCTGCCTGGACGGCGAGTTCTGCAACGACGGCGTGTGCCTCGCGTGTGGCTTCGGCGAAGGCGGAGGCTGATCTGTGCCACGCTGGCCTTCCTGGCACATCGCCCCCCCGTAGTTCCGCCTTTCATTTCCAGCAGATAGACTGACGTCATTGCCTCCGGGGCGGGCACGGACCTTGCTCTGTCTCCGGGCAAACGGAGGAGAGCCATGTTCAGGACCATGTCGGGGACCCTGCTGCTCGCGCTTGCCGCGGCCACGTTCGCGCCGGCCAGCGCCGACGCCTGCGGAGGCTTCTTCTGCAACAACCAGCCGATCGACCAGTCGGGAGAGAAGATCCTCTTCGTGATGGACGAGGGGCACGTCACGGCCCACATCCAGATCCAGTACCAGGGCACCTCGGAGCAGTTCTCCTGGGTCGTGCCGACAACGGTCGTCCCGGAGGTGTCCGTCGGGACGGACGAGATCTTCCCGATCCTTTCCGGAGAGACGCAGCCGTACGTGTCGCGCGAGTACTCGGAGCGCAACTGCGAGGATCGCGGCGGTTACTTCGGCGCCCAGGACGGCGCGTCGGACGCCGGCGCGGGCCCAGACGGGGACATCGACGGCGACGCGGACTACGACGGCGTCGACATCGTGGACTCGGGCATCGTCGGACCCTTCGAGTGGGTGACGCTCGACTCGGAAGACACCGAGGCCCTCCTCGACTGGCTGCGCGAGAACGACTACGTGATCCCAGAAGCGGCGTACCCGATCGTCGACTCGTACGTGTCCGCCGACTCGTATTTCGTCGGCCTCAAGCTCACCAAGGACTCGGAGACGGGCGACCTGCAACCGATCGTCCTGTCGATGGACACCGACGAGGCCTGCGTGCCGCTTCGCCTGACGGCGATCGCCGCGACGGACAACATGCCGGTGTACGTGTGGTTCGTCGGGCGGGGCAGGGCGGTGTCGACGAACTGGCCCGACCTGGTGCTCGACGACGTCCAGCTGCATCACCCCGCCGCCCGCGGCGGTCGGTACGGCTACTACGGCGGGTACTACGGAAATGATCCGTACGCCGATCTCGTCTCGAACGCGATCGACGCGGCCGGTGGGCGCGCGTTCGTCACGGACTTCGCCGGCGCCTCGTGGCCCCTGCTCCGAGCGATCGACTCGGGCCGGTACGAGACCAGCCGCATCGCGGGGCTGACAGACGCGCAGAGGGTGATGGACGAGCTTTCGCGCCAAGGGTTCAGCGCGAGCCAGCTGCTGATGGGCATCCTCGCGGAGTTCATGCCGGTCCCGGACGGGGTCGAGGCCCGGGACTTCTACAACTGCCCGTCGTGCTACGTCGACGAGACCTACACGTTCGATCCCGTCGGCCTCGCGCAGGCGCTCGAGGACCGCATCGCAGGGCCACTGCGCGAGATCGAGTCGGACGTCGCGCGGCAGACGCACCTGACGCGCCTGTACACGACGATCTCGCCGTCCGAGATGACCGAGGACCCGTTCTTCGGGATCAACCGGGATCTCCCGCTTGTGGACCGACCCCGGGAGGCGACGGTCATCCGCGACTGCCGCGGGACCCGTTCGGATGCCGACGACTTCGAGGAGATCACCACGGAGAACGGGCACCATTTCTGCGCGGCGCTCGACGGGACCGACGCGCCACCCGCTCCGCTCGTCGAGCGGCTCGTCCAGTACGACGTCTCGGGGGCAGGGGAAGTCGTGGAGGACAACACGCGGGAGATCGACGCGGCCGCGTATTGCGGGGCGGGCGGCCTCCCGCCGCCGGTGGGCGGCGACGCGGGCGGGGGCGGCGGGTTGTGCGTTGCCGTACCGGGCCTGCCGGTCGGTGCCGGGACGCTCGCGCTCCTCGCGGGCGCGGCCTGCGTGCTGGTCCTGCGCAGGAGGAAGTAGCCATGAAACGAACGGCCCTGCTCCCGGTGCTCGGCGCCTTCCTCTTCGGCCCTCCCCGCGCCGCGGAGGCCTGCGGGGGCTTCTTCTGCAACAACCAGCCGATCGACCAGGCGGGGGAGAAGATCCTCTTCATCGTCGACGAAGACGGCGGCGAGGTCACGGCGCACATCCAGATCCAGTACGCGGGGGAGGCGTCGGACTTCTCGTGGGTGGTGCCCGTGGTCGCCCCCCCGACCTTCGATGTCGGCAGCGACGAGATCTTCACGCGTCTGTTGCCACCCACGACGCCGGTCCACCGCGTGGAGTCGTCGTCGCGCGGGAACTGCAACCCGTGCCCGAGCGGAGCGGATGCGGACGCGGACAGCGACGGCGACATCGACTACGACACGGACACCCAAACGGATTCGGACTCCGGTGGCGGCGTCGAGATCCTCGACACGGGCATCGTAGGTCCCTTCGAGACGGTCACGCTCGCGTCGGACGACCCTGCCGCGCTCGAGACCTGGCTCGTGGAGAACGGCTACGACGTCCCGGCGACCGCCGGGCCGATCATCGCGGCCTACGTCTCGGCGGACTTCTACTTCGTGGGTCTCAAGCTCACGAAGGACGCCGAGACGGGGGACCTGCGCCCGATCGTCCTGCACGTGCCGACGACGACCCCGTGTATCCCGCTGCGCTTGACCGCGATCGCCGCGACGCCCGACATGCCGGTCTACGCGTGGGTGCTCGGCGATTCGCGGGCCGTCTCGACGAACTACTACGACGTCGTCCCCAACGACGTCCTGATCTTCGGTGGCGTGCTCGATTACCCCGAGGCGGCGAAGGCCGCGATCGATGCGGCGGGCGGGCGTGCGTTCGTGACGGACTTCGCAGGGGCGTCGAGCGACTACCGCTACACGATGGAATCCGCCTACGACACGGATCGCTTCCGGACGTTCACGACGCCCTGGGAGGTGATGGACGAGATGCGCAGCCAGGGCTTCCTTGGCAGCCAGCTCGTGATGGCGATCCTGCTGGAGCACATGCCGCCGCCGGACGGAGTGGAGCCGCGCGATTTCTACAACAGCCCGAGCGACTATGTGGACGGGACGTACACCTTCGACGTGAACGCGCTGGCCGACGCACTCGAGGACGGGATCGCCCGGCCGCTGCGGGAGGTCCACGAGGCGTTCGTGGCGTTCGACACGCTGACGCGGCTGTACACGGTGATCTCGCCGAGCGAGATGACCGAGGACCCCGAGTTCGCGATGAATCCCGATGCGCCGGACGTCGAGATCATGCGCACGGCGACCGTCGTCCGCGACTGCCGCAACACGATCTCGAGCCTGGACGATTACGGAGACGCGACGACGGACGCCGGCCATCGTTTCTGCGGCACGGACGTACGGGCCGGGTGGGGCGGGTACTACGGCTACTACGGCGGGCAGACCATCTCCGGGCTTGACGAGGTCCCCCTGCCGGCCCTCGAGCGCGCGGTGCTCTTCGGGGCGAGCGGGACCGGTGAGGTGGTCGTCGACGAGGGCGACGCCATCGACGACGCGCTGCGGTGCGACGTGCCGGAGCCGGACGACTCCGTCACTGAGTGTCCCGACCCCTACGGCGGCGACGCGGACGCGGATGGGGACGCCGACACGGACGGCGACGGCGACGCCGACGGGGCGACTTCGGGAAATGGAACGCTCTGCGCGGCCGTCCCGGGGTCGGGTGGCTCGCAGGCCGCCCTCCTGCTGACCCTGATGGCACTCGTTCTCGTCCTTCGGGGTGGGTCGCGCCGGACCCCCCTGTAGGCCTTCCGACACGCTCCGGGGTTGATGGTGTCACCCGGTCCACCCTACGTGGCTGGGGCTCCGGTGCGACCCCGACCCAGGCAACCTCTCGTATCAACTAATGATTTTGGGAATCTGACGCCCCCGGGGCGTTCGCCCCACCCGCTTGGCCTGAAACTTCCAAGGACCAGAGACGTCATCATGTCGGAATCGCAGTCGAGAGGAGGCAGGTCGATGGGTTCGTTCTTCGCAGCTCTCACGGTCCTCTGTGCAGCCGGTGCCGCCGAGGCGCGCACCCTGACGCTGGAGGAGGCTTTCCGGGACCCCAACCTGGAGGTCAACGTCGTCTCCCCCGGCGGGTACGACAACATCCACGTGACGGTCCGCAACCGCGGGACCGACGACGTCCAGATCACGGGCAACGTCGGCGACATGCTGGAGAACGGCAACCAGGCGGAGCAGAACCTCATCTTCGGCGAGGGGATGAACATGCGGGTCGGCCCCGGCGAGACCGCGGCCTCGAGCGTCGGCAGCTACTGCGTCAACCCGGACCGCAGTTCCCCGTCGATGGGCGCCCGCTTCGTCCCGCGCCCGAACGACTCGGGCCTGCGCGCGTTCGTCCGTCAGAACGGCGGCGGCGGCGCGGGCGGCTTCCGCGGCGACCTGCAAGGCGCCGTCTGGGACTTCGTGCGCGACCGCACGACTCGCAACCCCGTGAACCCGCCGCGCAACCTCCGCCTCATCGAGCACGCGCCGATCGAGCTGCGCGTCGTCGAGGGCGCCGTGCCCTTCACGGGCGAGGCCCCCGCGGGCGTGGCGCCCCCGGACGTCCAGATCGACGCGATCCAGATCCAGCCGGAGAGCCCCCCGGAGCGCATCACGCAGCCGACCCCGGAGCCGCGCCCGCACCGTCGTCCCCACGCGCGCCGCCCCCGCCCCCCGGCTCACCGCGATCCGCAGGAGCCCATCATCCTCATCCCCGATTAGCGCGAGTCTTCGACCGCGTTCCCGAGAAGCAACAGGAGACAGGAAACAGGCAACAGGCAATGAGAAGCGGCCACCGGCCGGGCTTTCCATTGCCTGTTGCCTGTTGCCTGTCTCCTGTTGCTTCTCGAGTTCGGACCTACCCGATCGCCGCGAGCACTTCCTCCGCGTGATCGGCCGCTTTCACTTTCGGCCAGGCGATCTCGATCTTTCCGTCCGCTCCGATGAGGTAGCTGATGCGGCGTGCCCGGCCCTCGGGGTTTTCCACCGCGTGGTACGCGAGGCACAGGGCGCGGTCCGTGTCGCAGAGCAACGGGAAAGGGAATGAGTACTTCTTCGCCCACTTCGCGTTGGCGCTCTGGTCGTCGACGCTCACGCCCAGGATCACGAGGCCCTTCGCGTCGAACTGCGCCTTGCGGTCCCGGAACCCGGAACCCTCGGCCGTTCAACCGCCCGTGTCGGCGGTCCCATAGAACCAGAGCAGCACGCGCTTCCCGCGCAGCTCCGACAGGCGGACGGTGCGGCCCTCGTGATCGGGGACCGAGAACTCCGGGGCGACGTCTCCGACGCTCAGCATGGCGCTCAGCATGGTGCCCCCACCGCGCGGTGACAAGCCCGAACGGCTCGTGCTACCGCTCGCGGGATGGAGCACAAGCCGTACATCCCCGCGTCCGAGTCCCCCGCCGAGCTGACCGTCAAGGCGCTCGTCCTGGGCTCCATCCTCGGCATCCTCTTCGCGGCCTCGTCGGTCTACCTGGCGCTGAAGGTCGGGATGACGGTGTCCGCGTCGATCCCGATCGCGGTTCTCTCGATCACGATCCTGCGGGCGTTCGGGCGCTCGACGATCCTCGAGAACAACATCGTCCAGACGACGGGCAGCGCCGGCGAGTCGATCGCGGCGGGCATCGCATTCACGCTGCCGGCGCTGCTCCTCATGGCGCACGACCTCGAGCTCATCCGCGTGCTCCTCATCGCGCTCCTCGGCGGCGTCCTCGGCGTGCTCATGATGATCCCGCTGCGCCGCGGCCTCATCGTCAAGGAGCACGGAAAGCTCACCTATCCCGAAGGCACCGCTTGCGCGCAGGTCCTCATCGTCGGCGAGAAGGGCGGGTCGCAGGCGCGGCTCGTCTTCGGCGGTTTCGCGATCGGCGCCGTCTACAAGCTGCTCAACCTCGGGACGCGCTTCTGGAAGGAGTCCAGCGACTGGACGCTCAAGTTCTTCAAGGGGGGGTCGATCTCCGCGGAGGTCTCACCCGAACTCCTCGGCGTGGGGTTCATCATCGGCCCAAAGGTGGCCGCCAACATGATGGCGGGCGGCATGCTGTCGTTCCTCGTCCTCATCCCGGCGATCAAGATCTTCGGCGAGAGCGTCCCCGGGGTGCTCTTCCCGGCCAGCAAGCTCATCAAGGACATGAGCCCGGGCGAGATCCGCAACGCCTACATCCTCTACATCGGCGCGGGCGCGGTCGCGACGGGCGGGATCATCTCGCTCATCCGGTCCATCCCGACGATCGTGGCGGCCTTCAAGAGCGGCTGGAAATCTTTCCAGGAAGGCCAGGCCTCGGGCTACCGGGCGGACGGGCGGGCCGAGGGCGGCCCACTGCGCACCGAGCAGGACCTCTCGATGAAGTGGGTCGTCGGCGGGGCGGTGGGGCTCGTCCTCGCGATCTGGCTTGCGCCGATGCTGCACATCAACGCCGTCTCCGCCGTGCTGATCGTCCTCTTCGGGTTCTTCTTCGTGACCGTGTCGAGCCGCATCACCGGCGAGATCGGGTCGAGCAGCAACCCGATCTCCGGCATGACCGTCGCGACGCTTCTCATCACGTGCTTGCTGTTCCTCGCCGTCGGGTGGACGGGCGTCGAGTACCGGACGATGGCGCTGTCCACCGCCGCGCTCGTCTGCGTCGCCGCGTCGAACGGCGGAACCATCTCGCAGGACCTCAAGACGGGCTTCCTCGTTGGCGGCACGCCGCGCTTCCAGCAGATCGCGATCCTCGTGGGCGTCGTGACGAGCGCGCTCTTCATCGGCTGGACGCTGCTGTTCTTGAACGACCAGTACACGACCATCGTCCCGCGCGACTACCCCGCCTACCGCGCCGACGTGGACGACGACGCCCGGACGCAGAAGGGCCCCGACGACGAGACCTACCGGGTCGCGTCCGTCCCGCTCGCGGACGGCGACGTCCCGCCCGGCCGCTACCTCGTGGACGACGACGGCCGTATCAAATTCCTGATCGACCCCGGCGTGTGCGGCACGGTCACGGAGGTCGACGGCGAGCCGGTGACCAAGCTCGACGCTCCCAAGGCGCGCCTCTTCAGCCTGATCATCGACGGCATCCTGACGCGCCGTCTCCCATGGGGCCTCGTCCTCATCGGAGTCTTTCTGGCCCTGATGATGGAGCTCGTCGGCGTCGCGGCGCTGCCGTTCGCGGTCGGCGCATACCTGCCGATCTCGACCTCCGTCCCGATCATGGTCGGGGGTCTCGTCCGCATCCTGGTTGACAGGCGCACGAAGGTCGGGGGTGTCGAGGCGGAGTCGAGCCCGGGCGTCCTGCTCTCGTCCGGGTACATCGCCGGCGGCGCGCTGGCGGGTCTGCTCATCGCGGCGCTCGCAGGCGGCGGGCTCGGGGACGCGGTCGACCTGTCGGGAGCGCTCGGGGGCCTGGCACACAGCGACCTCTTCGCGCTCGTGCCGTTCGCCGTCATCGCCTTCCTCCTCTTCCGCGCCGGGACGCGCAAGGCGGATTGAGGAGGCGGGGAGTGTCACCATTTCCGTCACCATTTCCGTCAAGCTAGCCTACGGGGCGTTTCTCTCCATCTGGGTCCCCGTTTACTGGATCCATCACGGTCCCTCGAACTTCCTGTGGCTCTGCGACGTCGGGAACCTCCTCGTCGGCGTCGCCCTGTGGACGAACAGCCGCGTCCTGTTTTCCTCGCAGGCCTGTGGCCTGCTGGTGCCGAGCGCCGGGTTCGTCGTCGATCTTCTCGGGCGCCTGGTCCTCGGGTCCCATCCGATCGGTGGCACCGAGTTCATGCTCGACGGGTCGCTTCCGCTCTGGCTGCGCCTCTTCTCCCTGTTCCACGTGGCGATGCCCGTGCTTCTCCTGTGGGGCGTCGCACGGATGGGCTACGACCATCGGGGCCTGCGGCTGCAGACACTGATCTGCTGGGTCGTCCTCGGCCTGACCTTCGCGCTCGCCGGGGACGACAACGTGAACTTCGTCGTCCGACCGTTCGGCCGGCCGGCGCCCGTCCCGCCCGGCGTCTGGTTCGCTTCGACCTTCGTGCTGTACCCCCTCGTGCTCTTCGCGCCGGCGCATTTCCTGCTCGCGCGCTGGAAAGGTCAGGCGGGGTCGCGGTAGGACAGGCCGAAGCCGAAGCCGAAGCCCTTCGACTGGTTGCGGGCCTCGAGCTCCCATGCGAGCCGTCCCTCGAGCGCGAGGCCCCGCCAGAAGGTCCAAAGGATCGTCGGTCCGGCGCTCAGCGCCTCGCGGCTGAAGCGGTCCTTCTCGAGGTTCGCGTTGCCGTCGAGCAGCCCCATGAGAAGGACCGGTCCGAGCGCGCCGCCGACGAGGGCGCGGTAGACGACCGAGTCCACGAGCGTCGCGTCGGGGTTCCAGCCGATGAACTCCTCCGTCCGGTGCCGGTAGCCGATCCCCCACTCGAACCACATCGGCGCGCCCGGGACGCTGGAGCCGGACAGGAGCCACCCCGTCAGGTCGATCTGACCGTCGCCGGGAAACGGAAAGTGGACGACGTACTCTTGACCGAACTCCTCCCCGACGTCGCCGTTGGAGTACAGAGGGAGCTTGAGCTCCGCGCCGATTGCGAGGGGCGCCGGCGCGCGCAGGATCGACGTCTGGACGGCGAGTCGTCCGTCGCCCAGCCGCGTCGTCGTCGCGTGGCCCTCGGAGTTGCCGAACCGGAATTCGTCGCGGAAGGTCGCCGTTCCCATCGACACCGGGATCAGCAGCGAGACCTGCACGGGCCAGCCGGGTGAAACGCCGACCTCTCCGTACGCGCCGTACTGCTGGCCGAAGTACTCGCCTCCCTTGCGCTCGCCTGTCTCGGGATCGACGTAGCCGGTCGCAGAGTAGAAGTCCGCGCCCACCTTCGCGTAGTAGCTCCACAGCTCGCGCGTCCACGGGCCGGCGAGGGCGGACGACGGCCAGAGGATCGCGAGCAGGACCACGGATCGGAGCACTACGAGACCTCGATCTCGATCTCCATGGATCCGTCGTAGCCCGCCGGGCGGCTCGGGCGGTCCGAATCCGGATGCGTCATCGCCCCGCTCT
>Ga0247727_10008352_pt1 | contig 19244 bp, 21 predicted proteins | sample WisWelCaveWW1625_FD_202498 | JGI IMG/M metagenome (GOLD analysis project Ga0247727, IMG submission 202498) | Biofilm microbial communities from Wishing Well Cave, Virginia, United States - WW16-25 | ecosystem: Environmental > Aquatic > Deep subsurface > Groundwater > Cave microbial mat | place... | reverse complement strand
ACGGCCATGCTGGCAATCAGCCTGGTGGCAGCCGTGATCGTTGGTCTGACGCCGGCCAGAATTTTTACGCAGACGCTTTTTGCTTTTCAAATATTTACCATGGCCGCTATCGCTTACGGTTTAGTGGTGCTTGCTGTCTGCGCTCGGCGAAAACGGGAAGGCGCAGCGCTCATCCTGGGCGGTTTTCTTTTTTTATCGGCGGCCGTCATCAACGATATTTTGAACGCAAACGAGATTATACAAACCGGCCACCTCGTGCATTTGGGCTTGTTTGTTTTTATTTTCTCTCACGCTTTTATTCTGTCGTCGCGTTATGCCCGCGCGTTCAAAACCATTGAGCGCCAACGGGTGGAACTCGTCGAGGCCAACGCGCAGTTGCAGTCTGAAATTGCCGAGCGCCGGCAGGCGGAAGCAGCCTTGCAACTGAGCGAGGCGCGGTATCGCGCGCTCTACGACAACAACCCTTCCATGTATTTTACGCTTGATGCGCAGGGCAGCATTCTTGCCGTCAATCATTTCGGCGCTGAACAGCTTGGCTATGCCGTGAACGAACTCGTGGGCCGTCCGGTGCTCGGCATTTTCCACCCCGAAGATCAGCCGAAGGTTTTGCGGCAACTCCAGCAATGCCTGCAAAACCCCGCTGCAGTTTATCACTGGGAATTGCGTAAGATTCGCAAAAACGGCTCGATGTTGTGGGTGAAGGAGCACGGTCGGGTGATTAAAAATTTTCAGGGCGCCGTGGTTGTGCTCATTGTTTGCGAGGACATTACCGAGCACAAGGCCGCGGAGCAGGCTTTGCGCGAAAGTGAAAAGCTTGCCGCCACCGGCCGCATGACGGCTCGGATTGCGCATGAGATCAACAATCCCCTCGCGTCCATTAAAACGGCCTTTCATCTCATCGGCCGCGAGCTGCCGCCGGAGAATCGTTACTATCATTACCTCGGCAAAATCGACAAAGATATCACTCGTATCGCCGGCATCGTCTATCAGATGCTGGAATTATACAGCCCGGAACAGAATATTTCCAGCACTTTCCGCCTCGAGGCGTTTCTGCAGGAGATGATTGCAACGCTGCGAGTCCGGCAGCAGGTCGAGATCAATCTGGATAACGCCAATGCCGACGGCACTGTGCACCTGCCTGAAAGCCGTTTGCGCAACATTTTGACCACCCTCATCCAGAACGCCATCGAGGTTTCTCCACCGGATGGCAAGGTTTCTATCAACGCGGCAATTGATCAACATCGGCTCAGGGTTTCTGTCATCGATCAGGGCCGTGGCATTGCCGCAGAAGACCGCTCACATATCTTTGAGCCTTTTTATACCACAAAGGATGGCTCCGCCAACGGCAGCGGGCTCGGCTTAGGGCTTTCGGTTTGTAAAAGCCTGGTGGAAGCGATGAATGGCGCGATTGATTTTGAAAGTAAACCCGGTCAGGGAACCGAGTTCCGTATTGTCATCCCCCTTTGAGCAAAATATTCGCAAGGAGACAAACGATATTGCCGCGAAGTAAAATTTTTGCCGCCGCGAATTTTTAACTGAAATTATCTTTGACTTGTTTTTTGCGCGAGGATTTTTTATATTCATTCGAGTCCGTTTGAATAAACGGCACGGAAAACCAGGTTCTGTCACACGTGAGCCGCCGATGAAGCAAGACAGCTCGTGGAGAAAAATTCTCGATAAACTGCTGCCGGAGTTTCTGGCGTTTTATTTTCGCGAAATTTATCACGCCATTGATTTCGACAAGGGCTTTGAATTTTTCGACAAAGAATTGCAGAAAATTCTGCCGCAGGAAGACGACACGGGTAAGCGGGTGGTTGACAAACTCGTCAAGGTCTTTCTGCTTGATGGCAGTGAAAAGTGGCTGCTCATTCATATCGAAATTCAGGGCTATCGCGAGATTGATTTTGCCAAACGCGTGTACAATTGCAATTATCGAATCTCCGACCGCTTTGGCGAAAAGGTGATCAGTGCGTACTGTTGACGGATGATGATCCGGCGTTCCGCGAGAACATTTATGAGATTTCCCAGTGGGGATTTCGGCTCCATTTTGAATTCCCGATGGTCAAATTACTCGACTATCGGGACAAGTGGGAAGAGTTGGAGCGCGACCCCAATCCGTTTGCGATTGTCACGATGGCGTTCTTGAAAACCGTGGAAACGCAGGGCAACGATCAAGAGCGGTATCACTGGAAGAAGCACTTTTTGCTGGAGCTTTATCGCCGAGGCCTGAGCCGCGAGATGCCTGCCCTGCCGCAGGCCAGGGATTCTGGCGCTTTATGAGTTTATCGACATCGTGATGGCGTTGCCGGAAGCGAAAGACGACGAATTGAATGAAATAATCAAACAAACGACGGAGGAAAATAAAATGTCCATCATCACCACCGCCGAGCGCGTCGGCATGAAAAAGGGGATGGAACAAGGCATTGAGCAAGGTATCGAGCAAGGCATGAGAGAAATGATTGCCGATATCCTGGAAATCAAATTTGGCGTGGCAGGACTGGCGCTGTACGATCAGGTAGCGCAAATCACCGGCCTTGAGGCGCTGCGAGAATTTCGCGTCGGCCTGAAGCAAACGCGCTCCGTTGCGGAGGCGCTGATTCACGCGCATGTCAAAGAACAATCTTCGCTGGGTGCATAGCGCATGACGTAGATGGCAACGTATGAAAATGAAAAACGCCGCTTTTTCATCGAAGCTAAATCTGTGGCCTCAACGAACAAGTGGCGTTTCCATTTTATAAGTTTATTCCGCCCAATCAACTTTGCGCTTTCGAGCTGCGATTATCGCAACACCACCACTTTCCTCTCCGCCACAAAATCCCCCGCCACCAAACGCACAAGATAAACGCCCGCCGGCGCGAGGCGGCCGGATTCATCCGCGCCATTCCATTGAAGGCTGTATTCGCCCGGTGTTTGTTGCTTAATCGCCAGCACTCTTACGACTTGGCCGAGCAGGTTGTAAATTTTCAATTCAACGCTCACGCCTGCCGGGTAAATATTCGCCGGAATGGTGTAACGAATCGTCGTGAAGTTTTGTCCGAGCGCACCTGCCGCCGAGAATGGATTCGGATAAACGGTTTCTAAATAAAACTTTTTTGGAAGCACGGATTGATGATATTGGCTTACATTCAATACCGGCCCAGGGTAATGGCGGCCATTAACCGTTGCCGAGTGCAAGACAGGCCTGATGAAATGCGGCCATATCATTTTTACGATACTGAGATCGGGAGCAAACCAGTATTGCACGGCGTCATCCACGACTTTGGGATCATCAAATAAAAAATGATAGCAGTTCGTAAAAGTACCGGCGCGAGCACGCACGACAGCAGTCTTCGATAAGATCACAACATTCGGCTTCCATGCACCTGATAAATTGACGCGATAGGTATCTCCGACGGCCACTGCAAAATCAAACCAGAGTACATCTTTATTCTCAATCCAACGATAGACTCGCGGGCCCTCGGATCTGTATAGAACCGACAGGCCGTGAGAGTCAACGTAGTCAAAGTAGAGTTTGCCGCCGAGACGGATCGTATCGCGCACGGAAAAAGTTTGTCCGAAAACGGTATCGGGCAAACCTTCTTCATAATAATATTTCCACACATCGCCGAGGTGCAACGGAAAATAATTTTTCAAAGAATCTGTTGCCGATGCCAAAACGGGTTCAGACATTGCTTGCAGTTTGGAATGGCCGACCACTGTCATTGAAACTGCAAGAGCACTTGCAAATAATAATTTTCTTCGTTGCATCAGAAATATCCTGTATAATTCGTAAAAAACGAGAAACCGCCCGCGCTACGAAGCTTCAGCTTTGCACGCCGTTCATCCGGTATCGGCTAAAAACGCTGCACTTTTTGCCACAAGGCCGGCGGCAGATTTTTTTCGTCGCAAAAACGACGTAGTGTCGCGAGATCGTCCACGTCGTACCAGACCGGCAATTGCTGCGTCGAGAGTTGCAGTTGTTGCGCGCGCTGCAAAGTTTGATTTAAAACGCGCTCGGTGCTCCAATCAATTCCGGTAAAAAGTTCCGGCGGCGCGCTTTTCAGGCCGATCAAATAATATCCGCCATCCGTTGCCGGCCCCAACACCAGATCGTAATGCAACAACGCGGCGGCGGCTTGATCGAGATAATCGGCAGGGAGGGAGGGACTGTCGGTTCCGATGGTGATGACGTGCGAATAGCCGTGCTGTTGCACGTGTTGAATGGCGCGCTGAATGCGAACGCCCAGATCCGGAGAGTTTTCCTGCGCGAACCATTGCCACGGCCCGGGAAAAAGTTTTTTCAATTCGTGCTCTTTTTCCGCCGGCGCAAATGTGACGAAGCGCGCGCCAACCCGGGTTTGTAGCGCAAGTCCGAATGTTTGAAGAACAAATTCCTGATAAAGTTGCGCGGCAAGTTCAGCCCCAATCGTCGCAGCGAGACGCGTTTTAACCTTGCCGGGCTCGGGATATTTGACAAAAATGAGCAGGGCGGGATCAGTTGGCATACGAGGTGGGAACGATAACTTTGAGCGCCTGCGGCAGCACGGAAACATTGACCGGTCCGTCCGACATCTGCGCTTCACCATCCACATGAAAGAGCACCGGCCCGGATTTTTCGATAGTCGCGACTTTGGCGCGGTAATAAGTGATCATTGGAATCGTATCGGCTTTGCCATTAAACAGCTTCGGCGCGTTCATGACAAATTCGGCAAAATTCATCGGCTGCACTACACAAACTTCGAGCACGCCATCGTCGGGCCTGGCATGTGGCGCGATGACGGCGCCGTTGCCGTATTGCGCGGTATTTGCTATCGTCACTAAAAACGGCGTCAACTCGATCACCTCATTTTCCAGACGCAGCCGCAATGGCTCCGGTTGATAATTTGCGAACTCCCGCGCCGCGATATAAAAATAGGGAATCGGGCCGCGCCAGGTGGCCGTATTAAATTTGTGGCCGACGTTTGCATCGAAACCAACGCCGGTGACGACGAAAAAATAACGATGCGCGGCGCGGCCGGCGTCGATGCGATGCGCTTTGCCGGTGCAAATCACCTCGAGCGCTTCAGCGGGTTGCAAAGGAATTTCCAGACTGCGCGCCAGGCCGTTGCCCGAGCCGCGCGGAATAATGCCGAGCGCCGTCTCGGTTCCGACCAGGCCGGAAGCCGTTTCATTCACCGTGCCGTCGCCGCCGATCGCCACGACGATGTGATAATTCTCCGCGGCAGCTTCCTGCGCCAGCCGCGTCGCATCGCCGGGACCGGTGGTGTGGACAATCACGAAATCTAAATCTTTGCAACGTTGCCGAATGAGTTCTTCGATAAAACTTTTGTCCCGCCGAAAACCGGCGATCGGGTTGATGATAAATTTTATTTTCTGAGGGCGCATGAGTCCGTTCACTGCCGAGAATGTCGGTTTTCTTTAGAAGGCCTTCTTGAGTTCAGCCAGACTGCGAGCGTTCATGAGCGCCACCGCAAGGCGGTCCAGTTCTCTGGTGTTTTTTAGCGCAACAATTTTTTGCCGGAGATCTTCAGGCACTTTCCCAAAGCGCGTAGCGACCTGTTTGAGCAGAGTGTGTTGGATTCCCTTTTTCACCCCCATTTGCAAGATTTCCTGGCCGATTGGTGTGTCCAACATCGTGATACCTCCGATTAATTACAAGGTTTCTTCAGAATGCCTTCTTCAACTCAGACAAATTTCGCGTCGTCAAAAACGCCGCTGCAATACGATCCAGTTCTTTGGTGTCTTTGATGGCGACGATTTTTCGTCGGATGTCGTCAGGTGTTTTACCAAATCTCATGGCAATCAGCCTGAGCAGAATGTGTTGCGCGCCTCGCGAAATACCTTTGGTGATTCCTTTTTTTACTCCCATTTGCATGATCTCCTGGCCAATTGGTGTATCCAACATAGTGATACCTCCGATTAATTTGTTAACAGCGTTGAATTTCAATTTTCTGATACGATGCGAAATAGCTCCGCCGAGAAAAGCCAACGAGCTTTCTTTCTCTTGCTTGCGGAGCTCTGTGGCCGAGCGAATTTGTTCGGCCCAATCAAAGGCTCGCTGCTTGATCTCGGTTGGAGTAACGTCGCACAATGGATAAAGCGGTATCAAGCGCGCGTCTTTATGCTTCTTCAATTCTTCCACTTTGACGCGGCCCAGAACGAACACCCGCGGCGAAAACTGCAGCGTGGAGATGCCGGCAAACTGCCGATGAAAAAGCGATTCGGCGGCGCGCCACTGCGATTCGCTCAGAAAAATTGCCGAAGCTTCCATCTTCCCCACATAGTCGTGTTGAATGCAATAGAGCATCATCGTCGCCACCATGCGATGATAGAGACGAACATCTTTGTAGCCCTGCGGCTCAACCAGAATCATCCGTTTGGCTTTGCGGCTGATCAGGAAGAGATCGGCGCGTTTCTCGGTTCGCTTGATGGTCAGGCTTTTGGCCTCGAAATCGTCCACGCCGGCCTCGATCACTTTGCCCAGTGCGTTTGGGAATCTCGTTCCATAGTCGCCAAAAAGGTTGCCGGTAGCCACGTTACGCTTCTCCCACAGTTTAAGTTCGATGCTCCGGTGCCTTGTAATGATACCAAATTACAAAATGTTTAAGTCAAAATCAAGTCGTTGTATCTATAAAAAATAAAAAGGCCCTTCATGTGGAAGAGCCTATAAGTTGAATGTTTGTCGCAGACAACGCGCCACGCGGTGCAAAAATAACAAAATTTTTCAACACGGAGAAAACAGAGCAAACAGAGATTAAAAAACTAAAAAGCGTTTTCCAATCATTACCCTCTCTGTTTGCTCTGTTTTCTCTGTGTTAATTTTTTTGGGTTGCGGTTCGCGTTATGGTATGGCGTTTTGAAAAGTCGAGCCACTGCGAAACTAAAGTTTCGCACTCCGATCGATTATCCGATCTTAGTCAGCCACGGGAACCATTTCACCAGCATGCCGTTGAGCGAGGTGAACAGATTGAAAAACATCATGACGCCGATGACAATGAGAAAAGCGCCGCTGATGATTTCCACGGTTTTAAAATGTTTCTTGACGCGGTTCATCGCGCCCAGCAAACGCTGCGTGGCCGCGGCGGTGAGAAAAAACGGAATGCCGAGACCGATGGAATAAACCAGCAGCAGCAACATGCCTTTTCCCACCGTGTTCTGGCTGCCGGCAATGGCGAGGATGCCGCCGAGAATCGGGCCGATGCACGGCGTCCAGCCAAACGCGAAGGCGCTGCCGACCAGAAAGGCGCCGATCGCGCTGCGCGGCTTGCCGTCGGTTTGAAACCGCGCCTCATAATTGAGAAATGGAATTTTGACCAGGCCCGCCACGTGCAAACCGAAAATGACGAGAACGACGCCCGCGGCTTTGCTCAAAAAGCCGAGATTCTGCAACAGAAAGTTTCCGATCACCGTCGCCGTCGCGCCGAGCAACACGAAGACGGCAGTGAATCCGGCGATAAACAATAACGCCGTCATCATCAGGCGCAGCGTGGTTTGCTGCTGCCGCTCAGCCCGGCGCAGCTCTTCCACCGACACGCCCGAGATGAACGAGATGTAAGCCGGCACCAACGGCAGGACGCAGGGAGAGATGAACGAGATGAAACCGGCAAACAAAGCCGCCAGATAAGTGATGTTGGATTCCATAGCCGTACAGTTTCAGATAAAAGAGAATTCGCTGATTTTGACGTATTGCATATTTTCAAACAGATTTCCGCTGATGCGCACGTGACGATGCATCTGACCGGACAATGCCTGCGATTTTTCGGAGCACAAAATGCTCCAGAGCTGGCCGTCTTTGCAGCGCACGCCGACGCGATGTGCGGCGTCATGCACATACGGGGTTTTCAACAAATCGAGCAGGTCGCAATCGATGCAGATGATTTCGCCTTCGATGCTGCCGGTGACGAATGGCGCATCGCTGGCCGCCGGTTGATCTGGTTTTGAAAAAGTGAAATAAGTGAGCAGGCCGGATAAAAATATCAGCGCGACGGCAGTGGTCAGCGCGGGCACGGGTTGCAGCGCAAAAAGCTGTCGCAATTGCGCCCGGAAACTGAAGCCGGAATTTTTCGGATCGAGACGGCGGCGAATTTCCGCGCGCAAATGCGCCGGCGCCGCGACCGGCGCTGATTTCGTTCGCACCAGGTTTTTTATTTTTTGCTGGGCGTCCGCCTCTTCGGCGCAGCCTGGGCAATCCTGCAGATGCCGGGAAACGGTGTTTGCCTGGCCCGGTTCGAGCTCGCGATCGACATAGCCGGCAATTTGTTCTTGAACTTGTTTGCAGGTTGAGGTCATAATTTTACCGGTTTTTTTTCACGACGCCTTCGCGCTGGGCGTAATCGCGCAAATAATTCTGCAACTGTTGCCGCGCGCGCGAGAGGCGCGACATCACCGTGCCAATCGGCGCGTCTAAAATTTGTGAAATCTCTTTATAAGAAAACTCTTCAATATCACAGAGAATCACCACGGCGCGAAAATCGTAGGAAAGCCTGCCCAGCGCGGCGCTTACTTCATCGCCGAAAAGATCGGCGTATTGTTTCTCGTCGTAGCGGACTTCGTATTTGTCGTCGCGCTCTTTTTCGGCCGCGGCATAAAAAAATTCGACCTTTTCAAAATCCGTCTGCTGCGGCGCGCGCGCTTTCTGGCGATACCGATTGATAAACGTGTTGGTCAGAATTTTAAAAATCCACGCTTTGAAATTGGTGCCTTCCTCAAACCGATCAAAAAAGCGATAGGCGCGCAGATAAACATCCTGCACGAGATCCTCGGCGTCGTGCGGGCGACGCGTCATCCGCAGCGCCGTGCCGTAAAGCGCATCCATGTGCGGAAAGGCCAGCGCTGCAAAATTCCGGCGTCGCCCCTCCGGCGAAGGTTTTTGCCTTGCCATGAAAACCCTGCTTTTCCTTCAGTTCACTTTCAGACCATTTTGCCATGTATTTACTGAAGGGTACGATAAATTTTTCAAAAAGTCAAGCTTTGCTCGCAAAGAACGACGCCGGATTTTCAGGAAGCGATTCTAGAGTAATTTATCCAATTCGGTTTCCAGCGCGCGGGCCGACATCGCGCCAACCGTGCGTTTAGTGATTTTGCCGGCGCGATCGATGATGAAAGTCGTCGGCAGGCCACGCACGCCGTAGCGAAATATCAGATCCGGCGAGCCGAGGAGCACGGGATATGAAATCGGATGCTCCCGCAAAAATTCCGGCACGACGGTTTCGGGAGATTCATCGACCGCAATGCCGAGAAACTCGACGCCGCGGCCGCGATAACGCGAGTAAACGTCGTTGAAATCGGGAATTTCATGGCGGCACGGGCCGCACCACGTCGCCCAGAAATTAACGACGACGATTTTTTGCCCTTCCAGACGGCGCAAATTAACTTCGTCGCCGGCCAGCGTTTTTAAAGTAAAATCCGGGATTTTGTCGCTCTTGCTCACCGCCGTATGATTGTTATTGGCTTCAGCGTTGGCATTCTGCTTTTCCTGCTGGTCGCAGCCGCACACGAGAAGGAGACCGCATATCACTTGCAGTAGAAACTGGTGCCGCATGATCATTTATTCCTTTTTAATAATGAAGTGGTTATTTACAGAACACAAAAACATCAATAATTTATTCCCAAAAGCAACCGCCAAACAGGCCAACCCGAAAGGGCTTTTGAGCCGGCAAACGCTTTACAAATCAGATTTATCCACCCATTGCACGATTCGCCACTTCGAATCGCTTTTGCTCTGGCGCATCGTAAAAGTGGCAAAACCGCTGACGCTGAAACTAAAACTATTGCTGTCGAGGCTGAGTTGAAAGCTTTTGGATAATGAAGCCAGGATGGATTTGATTTCACCGGCATCGCCTCTCAGGGTATCCAGACGGGGATTAAAAGTATTGAGCCACTCCAGATTGATCGCGTCAAAGGTTCGAAGCAGGCGGCCGGTGGTGCGCAAATCCGTTTCGCGCGTCCATGAAACAAATATTCCTGAGGCGCCCTGCTCCGGGTCGAAATACTGAAAGACAAACTCGTTGTCCAACACGCCGGCATAAAGCAGAGAATCGCGAAAATTATAAGCGTATTTGAAATTGGTTAACACTTCTTCCGGGGTTAATTGCGCGGTGATCAAATCCGCGGTCAGGCTGCCGTCATCCAGCGCCGGGGCAAAGGGATTTATACAACTCCACGTTGCCACTCCGGCCGCCAGTGTCGCACCGAGTAAAAGTTTTTGTTTTAATGAAGAAAGCATTGCTTTTTATTTTAACAACCGTCAACACCGGCGATTTTATTCCACGCCGAGGTTTTTTTAAAATTCGGATTTCGCCGAGTAGCTGATATTGAGTTAAAAGAATTCACGCAAAGCCGCCAGGTCGCAAAGGCATCGCAAAGAAAAGCTCTTTGCGTCTCTGCGTCTTTGCGTGGTAAGCTTTTTCACGCCTGCCCGATTTGATTGAGCGGGATCTGGGTCTGATATTCGAGCTCGACCAGCGTATCAACCAGCTCAGCGGAGCTGGTTTCCATGTCGAGCACCAGCTTATCGATATGGCTGCTGAAAAAATTGTGCGCCGTTTTAATGATGATGGCGACCACGAATCCAAACAGCGTCGTCAACAACGCTGCGGCAATGCCGGGCGCGACAATCGCCGGACTCACGGCGCTGGCCTGCCCAATCGCTTTGATCATGCCGTGCACGGTGCCGGCAACTCCCAGCATGGGCGCGAGACTGACGAACAGCGTCAGCCAGACCAGATTTTTTTCGAGAAACGCCGTCTCCACGACGCCGGAATTCATCATGGCTTTTTCGACCTGCTCGACGCCGCGCGGCGCGCGCTGCAAACCCGCGTAGAAAACCGCCGCCACCGGACCGTTGGTCTTTTCGCAAAAATCGAGCGCGGCCCGCAGGCCATCTTCGACGAGCGTTTTTTTGACGCCGTTTAAAAACTGGCGCGTGTTAATCGAGGCTCGCCGCAACGTCCGGAAACGCTCGAAACAAATGCCCAGCCCGATAAGCAAACACGCTAAAATCGGATGCATGAAAAAACCGCCAGCCACGTACATCTGAAAAAAACTGTGACCTTCCACCGTCTCCTCCTCCGTGAGTCGGAGTGCAAAACTTTAGTTTTGCAAAGCAGTTCTGCAATGCTAAAGCATTGCACTCCGATTTAATTCTTCAATATCCGGCTGCCGGCGCTTTCGCCCATCGCGGCGATTTTTTGCGCCTGCGGAAAAAGACGCAAAACCTCCTGCATTTGTTTGCTGCTGTGCGCTTCGATTTCATACCATTTCTGCCGATCCCACAGCGTGAGCGCAATCTCGCTCTTCAAACGCAGTTTGATAAAATCGACATCTTTGTTCCAGCTTTCCTGGTCGAATTTGATTTTCAGCGCCTCGATTTTGCGGCGAAATTCGGCGAGCACGGCCTCGTTCGGTTGCCAGTTCTGGCGAAACGCGGTAAAGTCGCCGGCGAGTTGTCGATTGCGCCCGGCAAAGTCGCTGGCAAATTCAAAGAAGCTGCGTTTGAGAATCAAATCCACCGTGAACTGCGTCGGGCGCGGCCATTTGATATGCACGTCCGGCGTGATGCCGCCGCCGCCGTACATCAAACGCCCGGCGCTGGTTTTGTAAGTGGGCCGTGCTTTCGCAGAGTCCGCCTGCGCGTTCGGATCGTAATCATCCCAGCCTTCTTCGTAATAATCCGACAGCGTTTTATCATACGGCCGCTGAATCAGCCGTCCGCTTGGCGTGTAATAACGGGCCGTGGTGATGCGCACGGCCGCGCCGTCGCGCAGGCCGATCTGGCTTTGCACCAGTCCTTTGCCAAAACTCGTTTCGCCAACGACGATACCGCGATCCCAATCCTGCACCGCGCCGGCGACGATTTCCGAGGCGCTCGCCGAGCCGTGGTTCATCAGAATAATCAGCGGAAAGCGCGCATGTTTGTCCGCCTCGGTCGCATAAAAATCGTCATTGGCCTGCGCCATGCGGCCGCGCGTATAAACGATTTTTTTGCCGCGATCGATAAATTTATCGGAAACCGCCACCGCCTGCTCGAGAAAACCGCCGGCGTTGCCGCGCAGATCAAGAATCAATTGTTTCATGCCCAGTTTTTCAAGTTTCGCCAGCGCATTTTCCAATTCTTCACCGGTCGCCTTCGCAAAACGACTGATGAGCACATAGCCGGTTTGCTGGTCGAGCATAAACGACGATTCGACGCTGGTAATTGAAATTTTTTCGCGCGTGATCATCACCTCGAACGGTTCTTCAGCGTTGCCGCGCCGAATGGTGAGCCGCACCGTCGTTCCTTCCGGACCGCGCAAACGGCTACTGACCTGCTCGTCATTGAACCCGTGCGTCGCCTTGCCTTCAATCGCGATGATCTGATCCGCCGGCCGCAATCCCAGACGATCGGCCGGCGAGCCGGGCATCGGCGAAACCACGGTTGGAATTTTGTTGAAGATGTTAAATTCGATGCCAATGCCGTAGAAATGGCCCTCGAATTTTTCCGTCACCTCGGCGAGCTGATCTTTCGGAATATAAACCGAATGCGGGTCCAGCGTCTCCAGCATGCCGCTGATCGCGCCGTTGACCAGTTTGTGGTTATCGACCTCCTCGACATAGTATCGGGACACGGCGTTGAGCACTTCCTGAAAGCGCTGCAATTCCTGATATAAATTGCCGCCGGTGCGCGTTTGTGGCGCGGCGGTTTGCGTCATCATGGCCAGTCCGGACATCGCTGCGACGGCCACGACGCCAATCATCATCACGGTTTTGATTGACGGCTTCATCGGACACCTCGTGTTTAAATCGTAGCGCAACATTCATGTTGCGCCTCCATTTTCGCGGTAATTTTTTTTACATCATCAATAATCATCATGCTTGAAATTAAAAAAGGTTTCCCTGCGGCATGACCGGCGCATGTGATAAAATGTCTCACACCAAAACATAAGCCGGGCGAGCCGGAACCCAAAAAATAGTCGCTCATCCCGCTGCTGCGGGAGAACAGCTCACGGAAATGAAATCATAAAATGCTTTATTTCCGTGAGAGTTCTATTCCGTGAGCCAAAATTTCCCTGGCCTGCGGCAGGGCAGGCTTTGCTTTTTTTGCACAGATTTAACTCGTTAGTTTCCTAATTTACAAAATTTTCAGGTAATGGTCAACGACAGATTCGTGTTCCAGGCGCCGTGGCCGGATAATTCAATTTTCCAGTTGGGAAGAACCACCGAGCTTTGATAAACGCGGTCGAACCCCGCTTCCGATTGTGACACGGTTTCAATCGGGAAACGCCAGATTGAGCCGGCCCGCGGCGCGGCCAGAGTAATCTTCAATCCCAGCCACTCATCAACCAGCTCGACCACTTCTGCGCCCTCGACCGCGCCGAAACTGCCGAGGTGACAATCGGACACGGCGTGCGGCGGAAAATTGTAACGGCGATTCGACTGCATTCCGGCCAGTAACGCAAACACGAATTCCACCCCAAAATGTAGCCGCAGCGGCTCGCCTTGCAGATTTTTAATGGCATACGCCATTTCGATTTGAGCGGCTTTCGGCTCGAAAGTCAACGACTTTTGAATTTCCAGCGGTCGCGCGATCTTATTGATCCAAATGGCGCCGCGCCGCGAGAGAGTGACGCGATGTTTCTCCGGTTCGACTTTCGCTTCATACGGTTGATCGACGAAATCGCCCTGTTCGCCGTAATGCGCCGAGGCAAATTTTTCCACCGTCGTGTCTGGCGGCAAAAAATGATCGACCAGTGCCACGCGACGATACCAATCATAAAACAAAGAATTTTCAGAAGAGACCACTGGTTGCGGCAAATGTTGCAGCTTGCGATGATACGCTTCTTCACGCCGCGACATTGTATCGCTGAGATTGATGGCTTTCGGTTTGTAATCCAGCTCGAAGATTGAGCCGCCGATTTGCGGCTTCAAATAAACATTCAAGCTCGGCGTCGAAACCAGAACTTCTTCGGCGTCATCGGCGTCCATGTCCTGTTGCGAAATATTCACCCAGCCATTCCGGCGTTGTTCAGAAGTATGTTCGAGTTCATCGACAATCGCTTCGGCCTGCAGCATTTCGTGATAATTGGCGTAACGCAAATTGTTGAGATACGCGCCGCCAAACACGCCATGCCAATACGGGCAATTGCACTGGCTCGCCCACAAATGATCTTTTGCTTGTTGCAATTTATCGGCGTCGACATGTAACGTCTCAGTGATAGAGGGTAGCGCAGACATCTTGTCTGCCCCGTGTGGCGGGGCGCTACGAGTTTCCCTTCGTATTACATTGACATTGGCGCGCAGCCCGTTGAGCCGGCGGCTGATCAACAGCATCTTCTTGTGCATGTTGTTGATCTCGGGATACTTCGCCATGAAATTGCGCCAGAAGCCGCCGCGCACGAAATCTTTGTACGGCTCGAACACGTTAGCGTTGCGCAGAATTTTCTCAAACTCTTCGTAACGATGAATCGTCGCGCTCGGCATGGCCCATTCCATCATCTCGCGATAGCTCGCCGTCGGCAAATACACGCGATCCACCGGCCGGAATTTTTGCAAGACTTCGGAGAAATGCAAAATGTGAATCCACTCGCGATGCTCTTGGAGCAAATTGAAGAAACGATCCAGCCATTGATCCTCGTAATTGTGTTTGTAGCTGCCGGGCCACACGCCGAATTTCTCGCCGTCGTCCGCAAAGACCACAACGCGATTGCCGTCTTCACTGGCGAGACTGCGGAGATAATCGATCGTGGCCTGCGGCTCCTGGTAGGGAATGGAATAACGCAATCGTTCGGCAATGGGAAAGAGATTGACCGTGTGCCCCAGCTCTTCCGTCACAAAATGACCCAACAACTTTTCCGGCGGCAAACCCGCGGCGCGGAAGTGCGAATCATCGAGCACGACGTATTTGACGCCGGCCTGCGCCAGCGGCTTCGGCAAATGCGGCTCCCAAATGCGCTCCGCGAGCCACATCCCTTTGGCGTCATATCCCGTGTGGGTTTTAACGAACTGCGTGAGCTTATCAATTTGCCCCAATTTATCTTCATCCGGAATCACCGCAAGAATCGGCTCATAAAACGCGCCGGTCATCATCTCGATCTGGCCTGCTTCCACCAACTTGCGCAACCGCGGAATATAATCCGGTTTGTTGCTTTTTATCCATTCAAACAAAATGCCGGTGCAATGCAGCGCCAGCCGCACGTGCGGATGCTTTTCGAGAAGCTCCAGAAAAGGCAAATAGGATTTCTCATACGCCTCGACAAAAACGAAATCAAAATTTCCCACCGGCTGGTGGTTGTGGATGCCGAGGCAGAGCGTGAGGCGGTTCACTTTTTCGCGTTTACATTAAGAGTGCAAGAAAATCATGCCGCTGATTTGTGCTGCGTCATTAAACTCTTCTTTGGTCTTTTTTTTTGCCGAGATTGAGGAAAAATAGAAGCCAAAGCGCGAAGCGCATTATTAACGCTTTCTGTGTTAGGAAAAAATTCTACTAAGTCCGGTTCGATGACGACAATATTCGTGCCTGCGGCATATTTCCTGGCGTATTTATTGGGGCGAGAATCGGAAAAATCGTATTCCGCACGCATTTCCCATTCGCCAGCCTTAGTAACGTTGTTTTTCTTCATATTGCTCTCTTTCATCGTTTGTTGCAAGACGTGAGCTAATGATGCGAATTGAATCGTTTCGCTCGGTGAAAACGACAAGTAATATTCGAAACTTTTTCGACATTCCAATGATGATATTTCGCTCCTCAATTTCAGAATGATCGGGATCTTCTTTGATGCGTGCCAACGGATCGGCAAATACTGTGGAGGCTTCAACAAAAGTTACACCATGTCCCCTGATGTTCGTTTCAGCCTTTTTCGGATCCCATTCAAAACGTAAGCTCATATTTTCGTATGGTTAAATCTATTCAAAAAATACCAGTGCAGCGGCAAATGGGCATGTACATGGTTTTCGAGAAGCACCAGAAATGGCAAATAGGATTTCTGATACGCTTCTTCAAATACAAAATCAAAATTTCCCACCGACTGGTGGTTGTGAATGCCGAGGCAGAGGTTGATGCGGTGCACGGGTGGTGCTTTTACTTAAGAAGATTTTTTTTGAATCTCAAAAGAGTCATTGTGACACTTCAGTCCAGTACTGCTCTTCATAAAGCGTATTAGGGATATCCATATCTTCTTTTTTTACGATAAAGCTCCGGGTTTTATCCTCATAGTCGTAAAATTTAAATTCAATCTCAGAGAAAAAGGAGAAAGTGCCTTTATCCACAATAAAGGGAATAAACACCGTCGTTACTCTACCATGCTCTAAAACAGTTAACAATGCGACATGCTCAGATGGAGGAATTTTTAAAATTTTTGTTTTTGTCTCACCATTTTTAGTTTTGACAGGCATGACATGTTCTGATGAATAAAAGGTTATGCCTTTATAGGTTTGAGAATCATTTGGGTATTTGACATAAACCTCAATGGTTTTAACGTTGAAGTCTCTGTTTAATGCTGTCAACACAAGTTTTGGATAGTATGCTATTCCCTTGATTTCAATTCTGGAATTATTTCTCGGATCATCATAGCTGAATGAGCTTCCTCCCGAAATTGACATGCCGATAAGCCGACCTTTAATGTCAGGTTTCTGTGCAATATCCCAAACAAAAGGGAGCCAAGCGAGTGCTCCGATTATACTGCCGACAAGAGTGATTATTTCGAACCAATTTCGTTTCATAGACTTCTCTGAATTATTCATATCAACCAATCTTGATTTTTAAAGCAATGACCGCCTCAGATAGTCAGATAGTCACAAATTTAAATTTAAATGATTTTTAATTAAAAAGCAAAATGTCATTCTGCAAGAAACCTTTTCGTAATCAAAAAAAGATTCCTTCGGAATGACATTTTGCTTTTAGTGGCGAGATAATTTAAAACTTACAACTTCACCTCCACCGAAAACCGATGCGCATTGCCCAAATCATTTGTAAACGGCGCATAGCCATAATCCAGTTGATAGCGGCCGAGCGCGGTGCCGAAGCCGGCGGTCATGCCGCGATTTTCGCGGCCGATTTGATAGCCGCCACGCAGCGCGAGGGTTTTGCGGAAGATAAATTCCGCGCCGGCGCTGTTGCCGTCGCCGCCTTGTAAAAATTGGATATGCTCTGCGGCTAAAGCAAATTGATTTTCTCCTTCAGCGAACGGCAAAACATACGCGCCGCCGGCGCGCACGAGCGCGGGCAATTCGATTTTCTCTTTTTGCAAAGCGTTGGTCGTGCCGAGATTTTGCAGAGTCAAGCCGAGCTTGAAATTTTCAATTGGCGTTTGCCAGAGGCCACCAAGATCGACCGCGAAGCCGTTGGTCGAGTTGAGATAAATTTTTTCGTAAAGATATTTGGCCGTCACGCCCACGGACAAATTTTGCCGCCACTGTTTGCCGAACGCGACGGCAAGCGCAATATCCTGCGCGTCAAACGTTCCAATCGGCTCGGCAGTCGGTTTGGTACGAACTTCGATGCCGGGAATCGACTGCGCGATGAGTCCGAAGCCCAGCGTGCCGCCAAAACTCGGAAACGTCACCGCGGCAAATTCGTTGTTGATGTCGCCGAGCCAGCGTGAGTGCGTGAAAGCGAGTTGCGTTCCGCGCGCCGAAGCGAGTCCAGCGGGGTTCCAGTAAATGGCGGACGGATCGTCGGCCAGCGTCGTGTACGCTTCGCCCAGCGCCGCGCCGCGGCTGCCGACGCCGACTTTCAAAAAGGCGAGGCCGGTTTTGCCCGCTTGTTGAGCGAGCAAAGGACAAACGGCAAAAGGCAAAAAGCAAAAAGCAAACAGAAGAATAAAGATTGGCAATATTTTATGGGTTACGGTTTTCATTTCCTATTAATCCGTTAAGAATGAAATTTTGTAAAAAAGACCAAAGACTCTCACGCCAGGTGGTAGAGACGCGAAAGCGTGCAAAGATGTTTTTTGCAAGATAATTGTGGCAAGATGATAAAACGCTTCTAATCATCTTGCCTCAATTATCTTGCGTATTCTTTTTTTTTGCGGTTTTGGCTGTAGTTATTATCGTGAATTTAAAACGCCTGAAGGCGCGACTACAAACTTAGAACACAAACGCCCAGCCGAACACGTGATCGCTATCGACGCTTTCGGGATGGGTGACGAAGGCATAGTGCAATTCGGATTTTTTGCCGAACAGGCCGAAGTTATAGCCGGCGCCGAAGGTGGGGCGGCTCTCATTCATGCCGAGGCGAATTTGCATGAGGTCGCGATAGCTGGCGAGCGCGCCGACGTGCAAAACGCCGTCACGAAATTCGCGTTTTTCATAATCCGCGGCGAGCGTGAGCCACGGCGCAATGCGTGAAATGGCGATGCCGGCGCTGACGGCGCGTGGGAATTTGTCAAAATTTGTGGTGCCGCGCTCATAAACCTCTTGTGAGTTCCAACTGTATTTGAGATTGAGATTGCGTCTGGCGAAGCCAATTCGCACGCCTTCAATAGGCTCAATGAGAGCGCCGAGATCAAGACCGAAAGAGGAGGAGGAGAGATTGCCTCTCTTTTGCGTGACGCCGGCAAAACGATTCATCACGACGCGCAGGCCGAGGCCAATGGCGGCGCGCGGATGCGGTTGCAGCGCGAAAGATAATCCGAAAGCATTTTCCGCGCTGGAAAGAGAGGCGTATTTCTCACCATCGGAATCGCGTGCATCGATGTTGCCGACGCCGGCGTGAACCCAGCTCACGCTCAGGCCACCGTTGAGCGCACCGCCGGTCGTGTCAGCTTTGGGACGAAGCGGCATGCCGAGAGCGAGGTAAGCGAAAGAACGATCAAGCGTGAGCGGGCGAAACGAAGCGTTCAGCTCACGTCGCTGCAACATCGCAACGCTGGCGGGATTGAAAAACGCCGACTCATTCCCCTCGACCATGGCAACATACGCGCGGCCCATGGCTTCCGAGCGCGCGGCAACGCCCATCCGCAAAAAAGCGCCGGCGTAGCCGCCCTGGGCAACGGCGTTGGAAAAGAAGATAAAAGGAAAAAACAGAAAAAATGATTTTACGAATTTCACAACGAACCTCTAAAAATTTTACTGACTCAAATTGCCGCAAGAAAAAAGAACTGCAACGAAAAAAGAACTGCAACGAAAAGAGAACCGCAACGAAAAAAGAACTGCAACGAAAAAAGAACCGCAACGAAAAGAGAACCGCAACGAAAAAAGAACTGCAACGAAAAAAGAACCGCAACGAAAAAAGAACCGCAACGAAAAAAGAACTGCAACGAAAAAAGAACCGCAACGAAAAAAGAACCGCA
>Ga0247727_10008351_pt1 | contig 19247 bp, 22 predicted proteins | sample WisWelCaveWW1625_FD_202498 | JGI IMG/M metagenome (GOLD analysis project Ga0247727, IMG submission 202498) | Biofilm microbial communities from Wishing Well Cave, Virginia, United States - WW16-25 | ecosystem: Environmental > Aquatic > Deep subsurface > Groundwater > Cave microbial mat | place... | reverse complement strand
GGATCCTCGAACTCGACCGCGGCTACGGCATCCCCTACAAAGGCAACTACTCCGCCTGGCTCGAACAAAAACAGGAGCGCGTGCGCCTCGAAGAAAAATCCGAAAGCCAGCGCCAAAAGACTCTCGCGCGCGAACTCGAATGGATCCGCATGTCGCCCAAGGCGCGTCAATCCAAGGGACAAGCCCGCGTCACCGCCTATGAAAAATTATTGGGGCAGGAAGCCGAAGCCCGCCGCGAAGAACTGGATATCTACATCCCGCCTGGTCCGCGCCTCGGTGACGTGGTCTTCGAATTTGACAAAGTGACTAAATCGTACGCCAGCCCCGCCAGCAATGGTGGCGGGGACGACCGCCTCATTCTCGACTCCTTTTCTGCTACCGTTCCCCCAGGCTCTATCGTCGGGATCATTGGTCCGAACGGCGCAGGCAAGACCACGTTGTTGAGGATGATCACTGGACAGGAAAACCCCGACAGCGGCACGATAAAAATCGGCGAGACCGTCAAACTCGCGTATGCCGATCAATCACGCACACTTGACCCAGATAAATCTGTGTATGAAGAAATTTCACAAGGCGCAGAGACTCTCGAACTCGGCAAGCGCAAGATCAACTCACGCGGCTATTGCTCCTCGTTCAACTTCATGGGCGCAGACCAGCAAAAGAAAGTCGACGTGCTCTCAGGCGGTGAACGCAACCGCGTCCATCTCGCCAAGACCTTAACCGAAGGCGCGAACGTTTTGTTATTGGACGAACCCACAAACGATTTAGATGTCAACACCCTGCGCGCATTGGAAGAAGCCCTCGAAGAATATGCAGGTGTTGCCATCGTTGTGAGTCACGACCGCTGGTTCCTCGATAGAATCTGCACCCACATCATCGCTTTTGAAGGCGAGTCTATTGCCAAAATGTACATCGGCAACTGGTCCGATTATGAAACGATGATGATGGAGAAATTCGGGAAAGATCTACAGCCGCATCGCGTGAAGTATAGGACGTTGAAGAGGTAATTCGGAATCAGAGAGGCAAAATCTTGAGGTCGAGCGAACATGTTGTTGATTTCGGACAATATTGAGAATATACTTTCAATAACACAGCAGACAAGGTTGCATTCACATTTTCGTTCCGAATTAATTAAACACGGAGGAAGAAATGTCAGATTGGCCAGAACTGGAACAAGCGAAACAAAAAAAAGAAGAAGAAGCGGCGCAGAAAAAATTTGTTGCAAAAAAAGCAGCAGAACTTCACGAGCAAGAATTCATCAATGGCAAAGAGCGAGCAAGAATTGTCCTTTTACAGTATGAAACCATTTATTTGGAATGGAACAAAATAGTAGAAAAATACCTGTGGCAAATTGCAAAGGCTACACGGCCAAATAAAGAGTGGTATCTCCAATCTGAATATCCCCAAGATAAGACGATGTCATTTGTTTCAATTGAAGGTATAAAAGCATTTGAGGAAGAACTAGAGAAAACTCCTATACAATGGGAAATACGCTTCGACGAAAGTGAGGGAAACCATGTTTCATTTGAGTATTATCAGGTAAGGATCTATCTGAGAAATAAATCTCCAGAAAACTTAGTTGTTGTTGGAAAAAAACGGTCATCTGCAAAACTCAGTGAAGAAGAATTGAAAAGACTTTTACTCACTGTATACAACGAAGGCCCTCATCAAACAATTTATAACAAACTCGACAGAGAGGACAGAGATGATTATTATCCTCGTCACGACGTGGGCTCTTAACCAATCGTGAGAAAAACCGCATCTGCACCCACATCATCGCCTTCGAAGGCGAGTCCATTGCGAAGATGGGCAGAATTTTTCGTTTGTTGAATTATGTTTCAATCCCACATACTTTGCAATTGAAGGAGATATCAAATGATCGCACTCTACTTGGTTTTACTAGGTTTATTGGCTTTTATTATGGGGGTGGGGATTTTGGGGTTATGGCTGAGAAAGCATCCATCCAAAGTTAATGCTGAAAAATCCAGCCGCATTATGCACTTTCTATTCTTTGCTGGATTAGGCACACCGCTTCTCATCAGCATTTTCTACCCTGGTCTCATACACCTTGATGAACTCATTGGTTTAAATCCACTCCCATTGAAACCCTTCTTTTTGATGATTGGCATTGTTTTAGCCATACCAGGCTTATATCTTCTTGGTATCTCCAATAAATTACTACGCGCCTTGGGAAGCGGAGCCAATGCGTTTCGTCTGACAAAGCAAATTGTTGAAAAAGATATTTACAAGTACACCAGGAATCCGATGTCGCTCGGTTATTACTTATTCTTGCTGAGCGTGGGTTTCATGTCAGGCTCAACACTCTTTACGCTTGGCGTTCTTTTGGGCATTATTCCTGCTCACGTTTTTTTCCTTAAGTTCTTCGAAGAACTTGAGCTTGAACTTCGTTTCGGCGCGTCCTATCTGGAATACAAAAAGAGCACTCCTTTCCTTATTCCGAAATCTGCCAAGTGATCCAGACCTTTGTTTCATCAAGCGCATCTGCACTCGCATAATCGCCTTCGAAGGCGAGTCCATCCCGCGTACTCGCGGGACTGGTCCGATTACGAAACGATGATGACGGAAAAATTCGGGAAAGATTTACAGCCGCATCGGGTGTAGTATAGGATGTTGAAACGGTAAAATATAAGGCAGAAGGAACCTTGAAAAACAATGAACCTATCAACTCGCGGCGACTGCCATTCGGCCGAGCCCATAAGAAACTCTTTGTATCTGAAACCGTCATGTCTGCGACTCAGGAGATGGAAGGTATGCGATGACTGATACAACTGATCTCCAAGCTGTTACAAAATCATCCCTTTCTCGATCCGCGCTCGCAAATTCCCGCCTGACGAGGTTTGCGTTGGAATGGCTGCTGATCGTTCTCGTTGCATATTTCTATAGCGCAAAAACACTGCTTAATTTCGATGCGACAAGTCTCCAGCAAACAGGCGAGCAAAACGAAAGTTCCACTCTTCCACTGCTTGCCGAGATCGGTTTATCGCGCTACGGGGAGATTCCCCTTTGGAATCCGTACATGTTGACGGGTTTCCCTCACACAGGTGACTTCCTGGGTCATTTCTGGAATCCGGTCTCCACCATCCCCATTATGCTCTGGGGCGGTATTAACGGGATGAAAGTTTCGATCTTCCTGACGTTCATCATCGCCGGATTGGGCCAATGGATGTTCGCTTACGTCCTCGGTGTGCGGAACATATTTCGCCTCTGGTCATCCACCCTTTTCATGATCTCAGGCGGGCTCGCCCTGCTTTGGCATGTGGGATGGTACGAACTGCTCGTAGGTGCGGCCTGGTTCCCATGGTGCTTTGCGTTGTACTGGCGCGCGCTCCAACAACGCAGATTGGCTTCGACAGCCATGACCAGCATACCGATATTCATGGTCATTAGCACAGGCGGTGGATATTATCCAATTTATCTATTGGTCAGCATGGCGACGTTGACCGTGATGGCGCTTTTACGCGCAAAAACCTACGAGCGCTGGCAACAAATTCACACAACTGCACTCGTAGTAGTGTTCAGCGCAGCGTTAAGCGCGGTGATCATCGTCCCATATCTAGACGCCTACCGTTACACTGCACGCAATGTAGCGTCGGATGCAGTTCAGTATTTCTCTCAACCGATTCAATACGGCTTGATCAATTACATTATTCATACACCGGAGTGGTATCGCGCAAACGTGCTGGGAACCGCGAGCGGATGGAACTGGTTCTACATTGGCTGGTTGCCTGTTGCGGCGCTTGCATTTGTACCGCTGGCTTTTAGCCGGGCACATCGTAAGCGTTGGGCTATGGCAGCGAGCGGGATTCTTTTTCTGATCCTGATGATGTGGTTCGCAAACCGCTTTTCACCCTTCAAACAGATATACGACTGGGTGCCGTTCCTTTATTCGCTTCGATTTCCAAATCGCTTATTGATCATTGCCACTTCCCCGCTTCTCATCCTTTCTGCGCATGCGCTTGAATACACATATAGGGTTAGTAGGGCAGGAGTGAAAAATATCAAGTTGTTCTATGCCCCATCGGGACCAAAACCCATCACCCTACCTGCTCATTACGCGATCACTTTGCTGTGGATCATTGGATTGATCACAACCACGAAAGAAGTATACAACGTCAACAAAGGGTTCGCGTTTGCCGACCAAAGCCTGAGTTCAAAATCCTTTGCTGTCTTGAAATGGCTAAAAAACCATGATCCATCTCTCTACTATGTCAACATCGGGGGAGGAGTAATCTATTGGGATTGGACACCAGCGGCATACACTCTTGAAATACCCGTCGTCAATTTTCAATACAGCCGTTATCTTAAAAGCCGGGATGCGCAAGGCGCTGAAGGTTCTCCATTTATTGCCAGAGGAAAATATCAGATCTCTTTGCTTGACCAATCTCCTCCAGAAAATGCGCAACAACTGCGTGAATTTGACGGCGCGTACGTATGGTACATCCCTGATACCTTGCCTTATGCGTTCAGCGTCAAGCCAACGCTCATTCAGCAGTATGGCAAACTTACAATAGACCAGGTCACTGCAACAAAGGTGAGAATTAATGGACCTAATCAGGTCATAGTCGAGGGCGCGCCAGGACAGGACGGAGATGTCCTTGTAGTGTTGATGAGCTATTATCCGGGCTGGAAGTTGTTAATTGACGGCAACCCCGCCCAAGTTACGCCCTATAACGGTTATTTGGGTTCGAAGATGCTTCCCGGCGAACATTCTTACACATTCTACTTCCTGCCTGTGCAGTACATTGTCGGCGCGACGATCAGCGTCATAGCAGTGATATTGATGGCAATAATTACGCTTTCTTCGCCTCTGCGATCTGCAATACAAAGAATCCGCCAAACTCGTACCCCATCTACGCATCCAAAACCTGCCTGATAAGCGGAATCACTCCCGGTGCGATGCACTGCAAGTTGATTGAGGTTGTTCCGCCATAAAGAGCGCGGCGCGCAATGACACGCCGAAACATAAAACGGGACGGACGCGCACCTCCCTTAAAATCAGGACTTTCGCTCGCAGGAGGTTTGTGACCGTCGGTATCTGCCGAACACCGACAGTCACACATCGTACCCTTTAGGGTAGACCGTCTTGGAGCAGGGCAAGCGAAAGCCCTAAAAATAAAGCAACAAAACGGAGGCGGTCAGCCTCCGTTTTGTTTATTCATTTGTCAATTAGTCAGGCTCTTGACCGCAGTATAGTTCGCCGATTTCCACGATGCTGATCAGGTAGCCGCCAAGCCAGTTTTCTGCATTGTCCTGCACTTCTGCCAGCGTCGAACCCGAGATGAAGTAGGTCTCCAGTGTTTCGTCGCTGGTGAAGAAGGTAACATCCGCACCGGGGACTCCACTCTCGCAGGTGAACGACTCTTCACTCTCCTCTGGCGCGCCCGCCCTGCCTGGGATGATCACATAAAAAATTTGACCGCCGAGGTAGATAATGCCCGTTTCACCGGCAAATTGGGTGAGTCCGCCTTGCGCGTTGCACACGATCTTCCCCTCTTCCTTGAGAACCCAGCAGAACAGATCATAAAAGTCCGAGCCGATGTGGATGGTTGCGTTCTTCACATCCTTGTTGCGATAGCCTTCCGCATCGAATTGAAAAACGATTCCCTTGCCCCATACAAAGAGACTCCCCTCGTAAACGATCAAACTGCCATCTGCCTGCGCCATCCCCACCTGGAGCCCAAAGGCAGAGGCGAACATAGCCACTGCCATTAACAATAAGAACATCTTCTTCATATTCTGTCTCCATCTCTGTTTGTCGAAATATTTGACCAAATTACTACGAACTAGACACTGCGGGAATAGATAAGTTACAAGAATGTAAGCCCCGTATTATATTGCAACCCTCCTGCCACGATGTCCGGTGAGGGAACGCGGCTCGAAGCGGGAGCAGGCATAGGGTCCAGAAAGAAGCGAAAACGGGATGGAGCAGAACTCCATCCCGTTTTGTCCACGTTACTTTTATTTAATCCAGCGACCAGACCCAGGAATTTTCGAATTTGCAACTGCCTTTGCCGGAATCCTGTGATGCGAGGAAGCCGAATGTGCCTTCAAGCCGTTGTTTGCTGAAGTCGAAGTATTTGCCTTCGCGCCGGCGGTTGATGTACACTTCAAAACTATCGTCCTGCGCGACAATGATGACGTTGTTTGTCGCTCCGTTCGCGAGATCAATTGCGGCGGAGGTTCTTGTTTTGGATGGTGAGTTTTTGAATAGCCCAAATTCAACAACTTGAATTGCCCAGGCTGGCAGACCAGACAAACGCAAATAGACAAACTGATATTGTTTGCCTTTCTGCACATTTGGCTCGGAGCGAAAGACTGTGCCGCAGATCATCAAGCCTGTGGCTTCCCAGGTGATGTCGGACTTGAAGATGAAATTCCCTGCTGTGAGATCCTCTTCGATTTTTTGGATCTCGTAGCTCGGACCCGAAAGTTTGATCGAAAGCGGTTTTGTCTGTTGCCATAACAGATGACCATCCTTGTATGGGATGTCTGAATCCTTTAGATACTTGTCCAATTCAGTCATCACATCCGCGGCAATCTCGGTTGATTTTCCCGCGGTAGTCGCGGCGGCATCAGGGGTTGCAGTTGGTTCAGGAGTTTGCGTTGCTGTGGGCGATGGCGTCAATGTTGGCTCGGCAGTATTGGTTGGTTGGGGTAGGGGCGTGGATGTGGCAAGCGGACTCAACCCGGGGATCACGCACGCGCTGATCAATAACAATAGGGATAAAGCAAAATACGGAAAGCGTTTCAAGATTACTCCTCCTCGATCAAAATTATTTTCCTGTGAGCATCCCTTTTTGGACGGGAAAGCCCAGGAAAAACCTGCTTCCATCTTACTGCTTTTCAGTTAGAAATACAATCAACAATTCCCCCGATTTTGTTACATATTTTAGGGGCATGAGTTCGGGACCAAGCCCAATCTCTCGTGATCCTGGTTGGGGGCGAAGTAACTTTTATCCTCCAGCAATGGCAGGTTCGACTCGAAATAACGATTCAACACCACCCGAAAACTGTTCACCGGGGAAATGGCCGGATACAACGCCTGCTCCATATCCACGCCGGGCAGGTAATACGCGTTGAGGATCGGCATCCTGACCCTGGGATCATTGGTGAGGTCGGGTGGGGGTCCGTGATCGCCTTGAATAATAATTACCGGCGGTATGTCTGATTCAATTAAGATCGCGTCAATGATCTGAAGGATTTCCCGATTAATAAAAATGATCTGGCTGATGTAGGCATGACGGATCTCATCATGCGACGCCGTGTTGATATTGATCTCCAGCCATTCCCCATTCGCGCCAAAGGAATACGGCGGGTGTGGAATGACAAAATGAGCAAAGACAAAAGACTGCCCAGCCTTCGATGGCAATTCCTTGAGAGTCTCGATCATGGAAAGCACGCGCAATCTGCGGGCGTTGCTGTAGGGTGTGGTTTGCGAATTCAACCGGTCGTAGTCTGTCGCGATACGGAGCAGGGTTGTATCGAGAAATAACGTTTCGAATTCGGTCAGTGTTGTAAACGCCCGTCCGTAACCGGTGTACACATCGGCGTCTGTCCATTCGGTCATGCTCCAGCCGGTGGGGAAAGCGACGATGTTATATCCCAGCGATTCAAACGCTGTGCGGACCGACCCATGCTTCAGCAACGTAATTCTTTCAGCGTCATTCGCCGCGCCGAGCGAATCCAGGTAATCGTAATTTAATGAAGAAGGCAATGAATACAAGGTGTGGGCATAATTGCTCTGACTGCACTCCGCCACGTAAAACCCGCGCGCGCGCAGGTCATGAATGAACTCGCTGTTATCGAAGCCGAACTCTTTTTGTAAAATATCCTGCCGCCCGTAGCCGTCGAGAATGATGTAATACACATCCGGCTGGCTGGCAATGTCGATTCCAAAATTAACATCGCTCGATCCCTGGGATGAAGCATCGGAAATGAATTGCCGTACCAGGCTTGCAGAGATATTGATCAACGGATACACCAGCAGGAACGCCGAGAACAGGTTCAGCCCGTAGGTGAACGCCTGCGGGTCTTTGACCCTCCGCAACACCCAAAGAACAGCCGCCAAACCCAGTAAAACGAACAATGGAAAAAACGTCCGATGGCGAAAGAACAAGATTCCAAAAACAGTTCTTCCTTCCAACGCAGCGTATATCTGCCCGTAGGAAAAAAACAGGAAAAGGGTGACGACTGCAACCAAAGCCGCGCGATGCGCCTCTCGCAAACCGCGATAAGTGAATCCAATCAATGATATTGCAAGCAACAGGGAAAACAACAACGGGCGCCAGACTTCGCCGATGAATATCTCCCGGATGTTGTAGGAGGTCACAGAGAGGATTGGGAATAACGCAAACAGGATGGGATAAAAAGGATTTTTCTTCAACATGTCAGAACAACAAAGCGGATTGTTCCGCTTCCCTCTACCGAAAAGCCTGCTTCGTCATCCCCTCAACCACTCCAAGCGGACGCGTCCCCGCCGCGGCAATGATGTTCCCTGCGCATCGGGTGGAAAAAGACAAGCAGTGAAAACGAAAGAAGAAAGCCTGCACTGAGCAGGTCGAAGTGAGGAAAGAGAATCCCAGCCAGCCTCCGTCTTGCAGGGACGATGTTACCAAGCCCAGCGCGAGAGCAAGAGGGAGAATCCAAAAAAGGTCTTGTTTTTTGAGGTTCATGTGGATTGATTTTACCGTAGACGATTGTCCAGTTGGGGAACGGGGATATAATTCCGCCATGTCGAACATCCACCCTGTTCTTGAATTACGAGTAGCATTTACAGTAAATGACTTTGAACGCTCGGTCAAATTCTACTGCGACGGACTCGGCATCGAACCCGCCGCAATCTGGAACAACGGAGACGGGCACGCGCTTGTCCTGGACATGGGCAATGCCACGCTCGAGCTCTTCAACGAAGCGCAGGCAGAGACGATTGACTCGCTCGAAGCAGGCAAACGCGTCAGCGGACAGATTCGCTTCGCCTTGCAAGTGCCCGACCTGAACGCCGTGATGGAGAAGTTACTCGCCCACGGCGCGACGTTGGTCCACCCGCCCGTGATGACCCCGTGGGGCGATTACAACGTGCGGCTCCAGGACCCTGATGGGATGCAGATTACATTGTTTCAGGTGACGGAGAAGAATAAGTAGTCATACGAATAAATAAGATTAGGTAGTTATATTATGTCAGAAATAAAGATACCTTTCCCGAAAAAGTTCATTGCTTTTGTTGTTGTGGAAATTGCACTTATTTTTAGTTTCATAGGAGCTTTGATTTTCATATCCTTTAATGGAGGTGTTGATGTTTTCATAGCATTTGCGCCTTTATGCCTTTCAGTTTACGGAATTGTTTTGAGCATATATGTAGCCATTTTTGCAGGAGCAATTGCCGAGAGCAAAGATAAATCTCCTTTGTTGTGGGGAATTGTTGGTTTTATACTCACGGGAGGGACAATATATGTTTCTATCTTATTATTCCCACCATTTGTGATCTTAGCACCAATACTTTCAACAATGCTTATATATGGGCTGATTCGGATGATTAGGAATTAGCAATAAACTCTCTTTTCTCCAACACCCTCTCCTCCCTCCTCACCCACGAAAACTTTTCAACATCACGTTGTGCCTGCGCACCCAATGCGATTCTGCGCGATTCGTTACGGCATGGAATTATGCTTTCTCGATCTCTTCCAGCAAGGCAGGTAATTTCGCTTCCATTTTCTTGGCGCGCTCGCGATAATAGGCAATCCGTTCTGCGCGGGATTTATTCTTCAATCGCTTCGCGTTCTTCGCTCGAATTTTGCGGGTCATTTCAATTGTATTGATTTTCCTAGTGTCCATACGTGGTCACCTCTCGGGGACTAAATATTTCCAATGGTTTATAACCAAACTCGATGTTTACTGCATTGAACAACCGTATTTTATCAAAACGAACGATATGTTTGAAGTTCCAACTCACCAGCAAGTCGGCTTCTGCAACGGTTGCAAGGGCAATGTGCAAGCCATCGTCATAAAAATCTGGTTTCAAGATCTTCCGCTTTTGATACTCTTCAGCTAGTTCCAAACTGTCATTGCCAATTGCCAACATCTCTGCATCCAGTGACGTCAATTCTGCGTAAACCAATTGGACATTCTCAGGCGCTTCGTCAATTTCAGCGGCGACAACTTCGGAGAGCAAAGGCTGAAATGTGCCGTTGCGAAAGTCATTCATCAAGCCGTTTGACCATTCAGCAAATTCGGCATCAAAACAGCCGCCAATGACTGATGTGTCAATGTATATCCGCTGTCTTTTCATTATTCATATTATACAACCAATCCCCCCAACACCCTCTTCTCCCTCCTCGCCCACGAAAACCGCTCCACATCGCGCCGCGCTTGGGTGCCCAACGCAACCCTGTGCGCCTCATCCGCAAGCAACGCCTCAATCGCCAGTCTCCAATCTCTAATCTCTCCCACTTTACAAAAAACCACATTCTTTTCATTCAACACTTCTCGAATCACAGGCAAATCCGCCGAAACGATCGCGCGCCCTGAAGCCATGTATTCGAACATCTTCATCGGGTTGATCACCTCGGCGATATCCTGCCCGCTCGACGCCTCAATCGTCCGCGAATACGGCATGAGCAACACATCCGCCGCGGCTTGATACAGCGGGATGCGGCTGTGTTCCACGAAGCCCGTCATCGTCACGTTCGCGGCACGCGCCTCATCCAATTTCGATTTCCAAAGCGACACGAGTTCAGGCGTCCCACCCACCCACAAAAAATTGATATGCGGCATTTGCTTCGCCAGTTCGAACAACAAGTCCGCGCCGCGCCCAGGGTAGATGTGACCCGTGAACCCGACGGTGAGCACGTCAGGCAGATTCAGTTGACGACGCGCCTCAGGCGGCTTCGGCAGATTCTCGTATCGTTCCAATTCGACTCCGTTCGGAGCGAGGAGCACCGCTTCATTCTCAAATTTGAGTTTGGTCGAGCGTTCTAAAGCATTTCTCAACGCTGACGTGGTGACCGTCATCCGCTTGCGCCCTTTCGCTCGCCAAAACTGACGAAGCCACCCGGCACCCATGAGTCCCGTCACGTCCGCGTGCATTTCGAGGATGACGGGATACTTCATCCACAGCGCGAGCACGGCAGATTGAGGAAGCCACGTGTAAATTAAATCTGCCTTGAAGTTGCGGGCGGCGCGCTGTGCATGGATGATGAAGTCAAGGCGTTTGAGTCCGCTGATGGACGGGAGCAGGTGGAGGCTTGGCGCGACGCGTAAACCGTAATGCGTAAGCAGTAATTCGGGCGCGACGGGTTCCGTCTCCGCAGGGGCAAACATCTGCACCTCATGGTCCAGTTGCATCAACGCTTGCACAACCTTCATCGCCTGAATCGAATTGGCAGTGAGGGATGGAATCCGAGAATTTGTAATCAGCGCGATCTTCATACTTCATCCCTCATCCTTATTTCTCCAACCCCTCGCCATGCCATGATGCCAACAGACGCGATGTAATAAAACGATAACAGCGCGCCCGCCGCGACGATCCCGTAACGCGGCACGAGGAGGAACGCCAGCGCGATCTTTATCAAGCCAACAATCAACGTGACCTTGATCGGAAATTCAGGCAAACCGAGCGAAAGCAACAGCGGACGATTCCAAAACAACGTGTAATTGAATGTAAGACCGATGAGCAGAGCGATCAACGCGGGATACGCGGGAAGGTATTGCTCGTTACTATAAATTGTAATCATCCAGTTACCGAACAGGACGAAACCAATTGCAATGGCGAAGTTGTACGCAAACGAAAGCGATGTGACCTTGAGAAGAAAGTCTTTGAGGCGCGCCCACGCGCTCTGCACAACGAGACGATTGATTTCAGGGAATGTGGTTGCAATCAACGGATCGGTGACAATGGACAGAAAACCAACTAGCGTGTACGCCACGCGGTAGTATCCCACTGCCGTGATGGAGAGAAAAAAGCCCACCCACAACAGTTCACTCTCGCGGAAGATCTTGATGACCGTTGCGCTGACGTTGGAACTGACCGCAAAACGAATTAACTCACGCGGTGAAGTGAGTGTTGAAAAAGATTCTTTCCACCACCCGCGACCGAGCACGTGATGCAATTGCATTTGCGCGGCGATGAACATGCCCAGCCCAAGAATGGTTTTGCTCAACAGGTAGGCAATGAGAATTGTTTCAAGAGTGCCATTCCACAAGAACGCGGCGACAATAATTAAGGAAGTAATAATGCTTTGAATGAGATTGATCGTGCCTTGGAGTTTAATTCTATCCGTGACCTGCAAAACGCCAGCGGATGTCTCAATGTTGAAATTTGCCAGCAAGCCAATCGCGTAGACGGTGAACATCCATGCAACACCAGGTGTCTTAGCAAGATTGTGTTCGGCCCAACTTGCGGTCAACGCAACGACAACGAATGCAAAAACGGAAGCAAGCAACTCGGTGAGGCTCGCGGCTTTCATCAACGCGGAGGCTTTATTCTTCTCTCCCTTTTCGAGATATTCCCCGCCATAACGCACAACCAATTCACTCATCCGAAATGAAAAAATGCTATTGACTGTTGACGCGTAGAACATGATGATGCCGAGCAGACCGAAGCCTGAGGGTCCTAGCAAACGCGTGACCAACGCTCCCTGCAAGACGCTTAACCCCAAACTGATCGTGCTATTGCTGAAAAGATGAAGGCTGTTTTTCACCACGCGGCGAAGCAGGTTGTCATCGCGCAGGTTAGAGGTGATTCGTTGGAAGAAGGACATGGGGCTTATTGTAATCGTAGGGGCGACCCGACAATGCCATTCAACGATATGACAAGCAAAAGAGTCATGCAACTTAACTCGAAGGTCAGTCCCTGGCGGGTCGCCCCTACATGTTAAATTACGGCGTAAGAATTTCCCTCGCCCATTCGCGTTCGGCGTTGTACCATTCCACGAGCTTCTCCACCCCCGCGCGCATGTTGAATTGCGGTTCCCAGCCGAGTAACTCGCCCGCTCTCGTCACATCGGCATGGTTTGTCAACATATCCGCGGGGTTGGGCGGACCATATTGCAGGATCGCCTTTTTGCCGATCACCTCTTCCATCAATTTGATCAGGTTATTGATGGTAATCACCTCATGCCCGCCGATGTTGATGACTTCAAAACCGAGCGGCTTCAACGCAAGGATCGTGCCGCGCGCGATATCGTCAATGTACGTGAAGCCGCGCGATTGATTCCCATCCCCGTTCACGCGGACGGGCTTGCCCTCGCTGATCCACTGCATGAATCGCAGATGCGCCAGATCGGGTCTGCCCGCGGGACCGTACACCGTGAAATAACGCAGGATGCTGACGTCTATCCCGTAGAGATGATGATACGCGTGACACATCGCCTCCGCCCCCTTTTTGCTTGCCGCGTACGGCTGGAGCGGTTCACTGCTCGAAGCGGATTCGGGCGTCGGGTACGGAGGGTCTTCGCCATAGATACTGGATGTGGATGCAACGACGAATTTTTTTATCCCAGCCTGCTTGCACAACTCCAGCATGTTCAGCGTGCCGATCATGTTCGTCTCAACAAAGACCCAGGGGTTTTCGACACTGTAGCGCACACCCGCGCGCGCCGCAAGGTTGATCACCGCGTCAAATTTTTCATTCTTGAATCGCTCGATAATGGATTTATCCGAAACATCCAATTTATGAAAGGCGAATCCCTTCATCGCCTGCAATTTTTTCAGGCGATATTCCTTCATGTGCGGATCGTACGCGTCGTTGATGTTATCCACACCAACGACAGTGTGACCATCGTTGAGCAATAACTCCGCTGTGCGCGCGGCAATAAATCCCGCCGCGCCTGTGATTAAATAATTCGCCATGTTCTCCTATTTTATCCATGCTCGGTGGTCGAGTAGTGGCGCCTTAAGCGCCACGTATCGAGACCACCATAATCAAGTATTATTTCGCGTACCAGGTGGTCTCGATACGACGCTCGCTGTCGCTCGTGTCTACTCGACCACCAGACTATTCTATAACCTCACAACCTTCCCGCCATCATCAACCTTCCGCGTCGCATTGCGGCTGTCGAACACAAACTTTGCTGAATTGACGATCCCGTCATAATCATAGACCTTATGATCGGTGATGATCACCACTGCATCCGATTCGTTCACTGCCTTCATCATATCCGCGACGCTGTCCATGTGCCAGTCGTCTTTCTCGTGATGGATATGCGGAATGTATGGATCGTGATACTGCACGTCTGCGCCTTTTTGCTGAAGCAAGCCGATCACATCCAGCGCGGGCGATTCGCGCACGTCGTCCACATCGGGTTTGTAGGCAACGCCAAGTACAAGAATCTTCGATCCCTTCAACGGCTTGCCGCGATCGTTCAAGGCTTCCATCACGCGCCCCACCACATAACGCGGCATGTTCGTGTTGATCTCGGACGCCAGCTCGATGAAGCGCGCGTTGTAATTGAACGACTTCATCTTCCACGAAAGATACAGCGGGTCAATCGGGATGCAATGACCTCCCAAGCCCGGTCCCGGTGTGAATTTCATGAAGCCGAACGGCTTCGTCGCCGCCGCGTCAATGACCTCCCACACGTCCACGCCGAGGCGTTCGCACATCATTGCCAGTTCATTGACCAGCCCAATGTTGATCATGCGGAAGGTGTTCTCCAGCAGTTTCGCCATCTCGGCGGCTTCAGCTGATGATACGCGATGGACGGTTTCAATCGCGCCTTCATACCACGCGGTTGCCACTTCACCGCAGGCTTCGGTGATTCCGCCCATCACTTTGGGAGTATTCTTGGTTGTGAAGTCTTCGCGACCTGGGTCAACACGTTCGGGGGAGAATGCAAGGAACCAGTCCTCGCCAACTTTGAGTCCACTCGCTCCAAGTTTTGGCAAAAGTAGTTCGCGCGTCGTGCCGGGGTAAGTTGTGGATTGCAACACCACCACCATGCCCTTGTGCATGTATTTCGCCAGTTCTTCCGTTGCCGAAATGATGAACGACATATCGGGGTCGCCGGTTTGGCGAAGCGGAGTCGGCACACAGATGCTGACCGCGTCCACCTCTTTCAGCGCGGAGAAATCTGTTGTGGCGGTTAAGTGTCCCGACTTCACCAGCTTCTCAACCGACTCGGTCTTCACGTCCGGGATGTAGGAAACGCCCTTCTTTAGCGAATCAACTTTTCGTGAGTCCAGATCGATGCCTGTCACGCGGAATTCCGCCTCCGCGAAGACAACGGCGAGAGGCAGTCCCACGTAGCCGAGTCCCAGAATCGCAACACGGGCATTTTTTTCTTTTAATTTTTGGATCAATGATTCTTTGGTTGACATTCTTTTCCTTCCCCTCACCCCAACCCCTCTCCCAATTTGGGAGAGGAGCAAGGGGAGAGGGTCAAAACAAACTCAATTGCTTTGGGTCATCTTCTTTTGGTTCTTCCTTTTTTACCTCAGCCACAGACTTACCCAGCCCAGCGCGCGCTTCTTTCAACAACTCTGGCAGTTTTGCAAAATCCGCCAATATCGCGGGCTTGAGCGCGGCTTGATGCAACGCCGCGGCGGGATGGAACATCGCGATCACATACCGCTCCCCAACCTTTCGCATCTGCCCGTGCACCTGGCTGATCTTCGCGCCGGGGAAAAATTTGTTCATCGAAAACCTGCCCAGTGTGACGATGATGCTCGGGTCAATCGCTTCGATCTGCCGCTCAAGATACGCGTTGCACGCCGATAATTCTTCGGGCAACGGATCGCGATTCTCAGGGGGGCGACATTTTACTACATTGCCGATCCACACATCCGCGCGCGTTACGCCAGCCTGTTCGAGCAGTTGATCGAGAAATTTTCCCGCCGCGCCCACAAACGGACGCCCCTGCTCGTTTTCATGAAAGCCTGGTCCCTCGCCGATGAACATAATTTCGGCATGGGCAGGTCCCTCGCCCGGCACAGCCTTCTTGCGCGAATGATGGAGCGCGCAATTCGTGCAAACGGTTACTTCCTTCGCGATCTGGGTTAATGTCTCTTCGGGGTTCATCATATTACCCTGCCTTGTCTACCTGTGCGCCGTCGCGTGTTTCCTTGTATCCCTGCAAACTACTCAACGTCATGAGGATTGCATCTTCATCGTTATCTTTATAATAGCGCGGTCTGCGCCCTGATTCTTCAAAACCCAACTGACGATACATCTCCTGCGCGGCAATGTTACTCGCGCGCACTTCAAGAAAAGAACTCTTCGCGCCTTCGCTCATCACAGTTTGCAGCGTATGAACCAGCAGCCTGTTTGCGATTCCCTGCCGGCGATAATCCGGATGCGTGGCAATCGTCGCGATGTGCGCTTCGTCCACAAACAGCCACGCGACGATCATGCCGATAATTTTCCCGTCCGATTCAGCCACCCAGGCGCGCGAAGCCGGGTTATCGGTCGCTTCAAAGCGGAACGATCTTTCGGGCCACGGCAAACTAAACGACGCCTGGTCAATCGCGACAACCTGTTCCATATCATCGAGAGTCATAAAACGAATGTTGATGTTCATGTTGGGATCGGCTCGGCTGTATGCAAATAGATCGGCGCGAGCGAAGCGGCATCGTCCACATCCCCTTTTTGCCAGCGCGCCCAAGCCAGTTCCGCCAATACTGCAGGGCGTCTTACTGATTGAGCAGGCGAAGTCAATTTCACATTTTCATTCCCAATTATTTTTTGACGATCATCCGCTGTGAACTCGCCACACATCACAGACGGACTCTTGACCTCAGCATTTAACGCTTCGAGGGTCACGACTCTCGCGTCGCCCTGAGCCTGCCACAGTTTCCTGACGCTTTCATACCAGCCCAAAGCGTACCTGCCGCGTCCCGCCTGAATCGCAACCGCCAGTGGAAGTTTGGACTCAGGTTGCGCGTTCGCCAAAATATCCAATGTCGGGATTCCAATCAATGGAATATGCCGCGATAACGCAAGCCCTTTGACCAACGCCAAGCCGACTCTCAAACTTGTAAACGAGCCGGGTCCTAACGCCACGCCCAGAGCAGCGATATTTTCGATTGTTAAGCCACAACGAGTTAAGAGATCAGAGATGGCTGGGGCAAGTTCAACCGTATGACGTTGACTGCTTCGCCATGCGTACTCCCCGATCACCTGCGCGCCATCGTACAGTGCAAGCCCAACTTGCGCGGTGGAGGTATCCACAGCCAGCAACATTAGCCGCCTCCATAAGTTGCATTGCGGACGACTTCAAGCAAATCATCGTATCGTTTGCCGCTGGCTTTGAATTTCATCTCGCGCTCTTCATCAGCGATATGGTCAAGGTTTACCCACAAGCGTTCGCTGGGAACGAGTCCATTCACGCGCTCGGGCCATTCGATGATGAGCGCGCCGTCAGCCAGCATCGAGTCGAGGTCCAGCTGTTCAGCCTCAAGCGTGGAGTCGAGGCGATAGGCGTCCATGTGAAAGAGTTGACTGTGATCCGCACGCCGATATACGTTGACGAGAATAAACGTCGGGCTGGAAACAGAATCCAGTGAACCCCAGCCTTGCGCGATGCCCTGCACAAAAGTTGTCTTGCCCGCGCCGAGATCGCCCTGCAAACAAATAACATCACCTGTTTGCAACGCTCCGCCCAAACGCGCACCAACGCGTCGCGTTTGATCGGGACTGCGGCTGAAAAAATCCAATGTGTGTGAATCTAAAATGGGCATCGAGGGGATTATACCGTGAGGGGAGTAAACACGTAGACAGGTACACAAGTACATACGTGTCTGCGTGTTTACCTGTCTACTTGTGTACTTCTATAACCCCAGTATTTTCCCAATTGTGCGAGCAATGGTGCGCGCGGCTTCGGGCCTACCGGCGCGACGGCAATTTTCGATCACTTGTTTTCTTTCCACAGGACGAGCGATCCAACGCGTGAGCGCGCGGACGACATCCTGCGGTTTCGGCGCCCACACACCCGCGCCTTCCTCTTCAACGAAAGTCACATTGCCATCTTCCTGCCCGGGAAGTTTTGAATACAAAATAATCGGCAGTTCGGCGTTGAGGGCTTCGGCAAGCGTGCCGGGACCTGCTTTCGTGACAATGAAATCGGAGGCGCGCATGAAATCGGGCATGTTGTGTGTGAAGCCGTAAATAAATGTAGGGTTCTCCCACTTCTCTGATTCCAGAGTCGCTTTCAGGCGCTGATTCCGCCCGCAAACGATGACCAAACTCACGTCCAAGCCTGAAGCGTCTATCTCGCGCGCCATCCTCGCGAGAGGACCCATCCCCTCTCCGCCTCCCACCATGAGGATAGTTGGTTTGTCGAGAGTCCAGCCAAGTTTTTTTCGCATCGTGCTTTTTCTTCCAAGAGGTTTGCAGTATTTATCCGCGACGGGAAGCCCAACCACGCGCACTTTTTCAGGAGGCATGTTGTTTTCAATGGCGCTCTCACGCGCTTGTTTTGTTGGGACAAGAATGAGGTCGGCGCGTTTATCGAACCACAGCGCGTGTGTGGTGACCATGTCTGTGACTACGTTAATGAAGGGCGGACGGTTATTACCAAGCGCACGCAAGGCAAATGAATTTGCAAACGGATGGACGGTGACGATCAGATCAGCAGGATGACTGCGAACCAGCGCGCGCGCCGACTGACGCGCAATGGGCCACATCGTTGCCGTGAGCATACGCGCGCGGGCGCGTCCATCGGTGACGTGGAAACTGGCGCTCCACAAACGCGGCGCTTTGACCATGTATGGATACATATCCCCGACACGATTGAACGGAGGCGGCGCGTAGTCCTTGAAGAAGTCCACCATCTCGGTTGTCACTTTATTTTTGTATTCGAGATGAACCGCTTCGATGATGGCTTCCGCCGCGGAACGATGCCCGCCGCCGGTATCTGAAAAATAGAAAACGATGTGAGGTTTTCTAGGAGTCGCTTTTTTCATTTTCTTCTTCATGGCTGGTGAGGTTGGTTTTGAGTCTCTTTGCAAGTTCGCGCCGCGTGAGCATGACGCGCCGTCCACAGCCCTTGCATTCGAGCCCAATATCCGCGCCGAGACGCGTCACTGTCCATTCGTAGGAGCCGCAGGGATGTTGTTTGCGGAGTTTGAGGTGGTCGTTAAGTCGGAGGTCGGGGAGCATTTTGGTAAATATAGATGTTAAGAAAAAGATTTAGAATGGGTTCGACACCGGCTGAGGCGACAGGTTGGTATAGATGCCCATCAGTTGTTTGATTTCATTGGCAAGAGTAGCCAGAACAGATAAGGCTTCTTCTACA
>Ga0247727_10008350_pt1 | contig 19252 bp, 21 predicted proteins | sample WisWelCaveWW1625_FD_202498 | JGI IMG/M metagenome (GOLD analysis project Ga0247727, IMG submission 202498) | Biofilm microbial communities from Wishing Well Cave, Virginia, United States - WW16-25 | ecosystem: Environmental > Aquatic > Deep subsurface > Groundwater > Cave microbial mat | place... | reverse complement strand
AAACAGCGCACGTTGCGGATTCGATTCCCCCATCATCGGCAGATCCTCCTGCCGAGTATCCTACGCGATTCTAGACTGATTTTGTCAGCAGCCTGCTAGCCCGCATTTCGCACCGGGGCACGGCCTTAGGCCGTGCCCCGGTAGCAGGGCTAAAGATCGCCGCTTAGTTTGCGTGGATCGGAATCTGCCGCGTGCGCAGATGATCGGCCTTGGGCAACGTCACGTGCAGCACACCGTCGCGCAGACGGGCGTTGATACTATTCACGTCGACGCTGTCGCCGAAGCGCAACGCGCGCTCGGAAACACCGACCCGGCGCTCACAGCACCGCAGAGTCGCTCCCTCGCCGACATCCTGCGCCCGACGCTCACCTCGGATACGCAGAATCCCGTCGGAAAGTTCCACGTGAACGGCATCCTCCGGCACCCCGGGCAGATCCGCCCACACCTCGTAGCGATCGGTGTACTCGGCAACGTTCACCGGCACTAAGGTCGCCGACGGCACCGCACACTGCGACGCGCCCGGCATTTCGAGTAGCGAAGCAAACGAATCAAAAAGAGAGGGAGCTGTTCGTACCCACATGACTGAGAACCTCCTCGCAGCCATGCCTAAGCACATCCCCTCCAGCGTCAAGCAACAGACCCCTCGCCCGCATTTCTCGCCAAGCCGCTGCCGCAACCAGGAACCTTCGTAGTCCTGCAATGCACCCTGGGAAAATACGGGCTAAGGCTCTAAAAGTGCAGGCTTTTCGCAGCCCCAACGCCGCAGATCCTCTTCCCATGCTGCCGTCGTCCGCGGTCCTAACTCAAGCGTTCGTCCCTGATGCGTCCAGGTGTAATGCAGAGGCAGACCTCTCCCTGAGAGACGCCGCCAAACTTCTCCAGCGGGATCGCGAAAGGTCGGAAGCTGGACTTCCTGCTCGCGCAGAAATTTCTCCACGACCTCCCGACTTTCCCCCACGTTCACCGCCAGAATGCGAACACCTGTTTCCGCACAGCGTTCAGCCGCACGCGCCAAGTGGGACCACTCGCGGGCGCAATCCGGACACCAGGTCGCCCAAAAATGCACGACCAGTGCCGCGTCCTGTTCCCGAAGCTCGAGCTTCTCCGTTTTTCCCTCCAGCGTCACGAATTCAAGTGGCGGTTCCGCCGCAGTAGCCAACAAGAACACGCACGCTAAAACACAGGCCTGTAACTTCAGAAGGGAAAGAAAAGACCGACCGACCATACTTCTTTCTCTCGTTGCTGATTGTGCAGCCACGTCTGCACCAGCGGAAGCTGGACGGCCAGACGCAGCGAAGGAGACCGATCACCCTGATCCCACGGCAATCGAATCCGAAGTGACGGCGTCGCATAGAGAATCGCTCCGCCGCTGTCCTCGAAACGCTCGCCCTGAGATAGATCGTAATCGGCAGAGCGGAAGTTCAACTCCAGCCCCGCGGTCAGCGCCTTGAGACACTCTCGCGAGGGAGAGAAGTGTTCCAGCGGGACCTCCGCAGCCACATTGGCGAGGAACACATCCCCGACTGCGTAATCCAGCGCGCCCTCCGTGTTATTGCGATAAAAAACGCTTCCATAGAGCGCTCCCCACGCCATGCGGTGCGCCGCGGCCAAGCCGAGACCGAAATCCCAGGAGCCCGTTCCGAGCTGGAGATGCGGATCCCGATGACCATCGACTTTCTGTCGCTCGCTGCCCGTCGGCGCCTTTACGAACACGCGGCCTTCGATCCAGGTTACAGGCAGCACCTCGCGGTTGCGCCAGAGAACGACGCTTCCCAGTAAGGAGATGTCCCCAAACCCGGCAAGCGTCGAACGAGTCCGCTCTTCACCGACCTCCTCCACGATGTGGTTGCGGGCAAAGGGCGCATCCAGCGTCAGTGTCAAGCGATCGAGTGGCGTCCAACTTGCGAAGATATCCAGACGCTGGCTGCGGTTGCGTTCACTGCCTTCGTCCGCGTGAGCGTGGCCCTCTTCAGCCTCTTCGCCGTGATCTTCCGCGTGCTCGTGGTCTGCTGCTTCCTCGTGTTCATGCCCTCCTTCTGCCATGGGATGGCCGCTGGTCTTACGCCACCCCTTCAACTCGAGGTACAGAGAGAAATCCCCTTTCTGCTGGGCACTGGTGCCGTGTGTGCTGAAATTCGGGTCGCCCGCGAGGCAGACCGAACACGCCCAGGCCTCAGAAAAAGCCGTCCCCACCACGCCGGCGGCCATCACAGCAAACGCTGTGCGCAAAAATGCAGACATTGGTTCCCCTCTCTCTGAAAAAACTCGTTGGAATTCAAAACACGCGTGCGCCACCGCCAGAAGCAGCGGTGCACAAACCCATGAACGTTTCCGTGAGCTTCAGAAAGAGATGGGAACGTGATCGATCGGTGAAAGGGGCGTTTCGAAACGGCGTACAGAATCCAAAAACCGCAAAACGGAGGATTCCGTCACGGCGAGCGACACCATAGACACGAGCAGCAACGCATAACCCGGGCTCAGCGAAACCCCGGCGACCTGTGCCCGTTTTCCGCAACCGCAAGAGCACGGTGCCTGCACAGAGTGACGGGGGCCGGGCTCCCCTGCCACCGCCTCGGCCGAATGCTCCGCCTCGTGCTGCAGTGCAGAAACCGCGCGCGAATGAACGTGTTCAGCACGGTGACTTGAAAAAGGGAAAGCATGCGAAAGGTCCGCGGCCTTCTCATGGGAGCTTCCGGAGGCGTGGTGCGCAGTCGGATCCGCCACCGACACGGCCTGTTTTCCCGCCGGAGGGCAGGGAACCAACGCGGCGCTTAGATAAACCAGCACACCGAAAGCGGCGCAGCCTCGCAAGCCCATTCCCACGCGCGCAGCTTACTGCTCCCACCCGGAAGTACCAATAGATGGTGAGTTTGGAGAAAATTTCGCCCACGCTGCATCAGCGGTACACGTCCTTCCGGTGACCCACTTTGACGACTTCAACCAGAAACGCCTCATCGTCGATGGCATAAACGACGCGATAACGGCCTTGCCGAACCCGATAGCGCTCGTGTTCTCCACTCAGTTTTTGGCAGCCACGAGGGCGCGGGTCTCCGGCGAGCTCCGAGATCCGCTTCACGACCCGCTGGCGATCTTTTTTCTGCGAGATCGCTTCGATTTCTTTGACGGCGGAGGTTTTGATACGGAGGCTATATTGCGCCACGCTTCTTCAACCGCTTGACGACATCTTCGAACTTGAGACCTCGCTCGCGGGCACGCTCTTGGAAGGCTGCCAGGTCTTCGGCGTCCTCGGCCAAACTTTCCTTGACGGCATCGTTCACGAGTTCGGACACGGAGCGATCCGCCTCCGCGGCCTTGAGACGCAAGGCCCGGTGGATTTCCGGCTCGAAGTAGACGGTGGATCTTTTCGGCGCAGCACCCATAACGCCCCTAGTGTAGCGCTATAACGTTATAGCGTCAAAACACCTCTTGGCCTTGATCCGTCCGTGCTCTGTCGCAGCAGTGTCTTGAGTATGGAGGCGGCGCCCGGATTCGAACCGGGGATCAAGGATTTGCAGTCCCATGCCTTACCACTTGGCTACGCCGCCTGGGAAAAGAGCTTAGCGCGATGAAACCATCGCGCGGTAGTCAAATCCCGGGCAGAGGTTCCGGCTCGGCGCTGCCATCCGGTTGCACGCGGAAGCAGCCCTGAAAGTCGTAGCGGTTCCAGAGCACAATGCGCTCGATTTCACCGCTCCGCTCGTCGCGGTAGATCCACTTTTCGTTCCATTTGACGCCGCTCTCTTCAAACAAGCGCGGATCGTTGACGCTGCCCACCTGGTCCGTGGGCTCACCCAGGCGTTTCGCCACCTCGGCGCGCGTCATACGCTTCACCACCTCTTTGTGCGTAACGCGGTTCGCCGTTTCCGCGCGCGCGCTGCATTCCGCTCCCGCCATCAGCGGTCGCACTCCCCGCCGATCATGTTGATGAAGTCAAAGGTGGGGATGATGTCGGCGAGATAGGCTCCGCGCACCATGAGCGGCAGGGGTTGTAGGTTGATAAAACTCGGCGGCCGGCAGCGCACCTTGACCGGCACGGCGCTGCCGTCGGAGACGATGTAGAAGCCGAGCTCACCGTTGGCGGATTCCGTGGCAGAGTAAGCCTCGCCCACGGGTACCAGCGGCCCCTCGGTCACAGATTTGAACTGCTGGATTAGTTCTTCCATACGGTTGAAGACGCGGTGCTTGGCCGGCCAGCGCACGCGCGGATCGTCGACATCTACGGGTCCCGGTCCCAGCTTCTCCAACTGCGCCAGGCACTGCTCCACGATGCGCAGGCTCTGCTGCATCTCTTCCACACACACGAGGTAGCGGTCATAGTTGTCGCCGACCTCGCCGATGGGAATGTCGAAGTCGAGCTGATCGTAAACCAAGTAGGGCTCGCTCTTACGCAGATCGAGGGGCACGCCTGTCGCACGCAAGAGCGGCCCCGTAACGGCGTAGCGCAGGCAATCCTCCTTGGAGATGGTACCGGTGCCCTTTAGGCGGTCGACGAAGATGCGGTTCTGGGTCACCACGTCGTCAAAATCTTTGAGGAGAGCGCGCATCTTTGCGATGTTGTCGCGGCAAACCGCGGGGAAATCCGGCGGCATGCCGTGCTTGACGCCGCCGATGCGGACGTAGTTGGAAGTAACGCGCGCACCGCACAGTATCTCCTGCAAGTCCCAGCACAGCTCACGCGCTTCGATGCCGTAGAGGAAGGGCGTCATGGCCTGCAGCTCGAGGCAGGCGGCGCCGCAGCGGGTCAAGTGATCGCCGATGCGCGAGAGTTCGTTGGCCAACACGCGCAACCACTGACAACGTTCCGGCGTCTCGATGCCGAGCAGCTTCTCCACCGCCAGGCAGAAACCGATGTTGGCCATGATGGCCGAGTTGTAGTTCAGGCGATCCGTGTACGGGATCGCCTGGTACCAGGTGCCGCTCTCGCACTCCTTTTCGAAGCCGCGGTGCAGGTAGCCCACCTGCACGTCGAGATCGACCACATTCTCACCGTCGAGCTCGATCAGAAACTTCACGGTGCCGTGGGTGGCCGGGTGCGATGGCCCCATGTTCAGGATGTGGTGCTCGGTATTCAGCTCGCGCTCGAGATCGTCCTCGAGCGGGGGGCGCTTGCGCTCACGCAGGATGCGCGCTTCTTCTGTCACGCTAGGAGACTAACCCGAGATGGGACGCTGCGGTCCAGCGGTTCAGACGCGTCGCTCGCAAGGAGCGTGAGCGAAGGCGTAGCAGCGCTACGCCGAGTAGTGGATCGTCCAAAAGGACGATCCACCGACACAGCCAGCGGCGATGGATGAACAGATGGACGTAGTGCCCCATCTCGGGTTAGTCTCCTAGTTCCTCGGCCCGATCAAGGGCTGGCGTTTTTCCTTGGGATAATCCTTGCGCAGCGGGTAACCCTCGAACTCTTCATAGAGCAGGATGCGGCGCAGGTCCGGGTGTCCCTTGAAGCGGATGCCGTAGAGATCCCAGATTTCGCGCTCGAACCAATTGGCCGCGGGCCACAGCTCGCACAGCGAGGCAACTTGGCAATCCTCTTCCGGCACGCGGACCTTGATGCGCAACCTCCGGTTGTGGCGCAACGAATACAAGTGATAGACAACTTCGAAGCGCGGCGTCTCGCCCAGGTAATCGACGGCGGTGGCGTCGCTCAGCATCTCGAAATATAGATCCTCAGCATCGCGCAGCAGCCGCATCACTTCCAACAGACGTTCCCGTTTGACGCGGGCGGTGGCGTCACCGCACTGGGCGTGGGTGTCCTCGACGGCATCGGGCAACGCTTCGAGCAGGCGGCGCAGAATCGGCGAGCCGCAATCGTCCACTGCGCTCACGGGACGGCCTTTCGCGGCGCAGGGGCGTGCTCCCGCTGGTACTCGTTGCGTAGGAAGTTGAGGCGCCGCTCAAGAAGTTTCTCGGGAACCAGGAGCTGCTCTTTGCGAAACAACATGGAATCGCGGTCGAAGGTAGAAAGCTCTACTTCCCGGCTCATCACGATCGCTTCTTCCGGACAGGCTTCCTCGCACAGGCCGCAGAACATGCAACGCGATACGTCGATATCGAACTCCACGGGGTAGCGCTCGATCCCCGAACCCTCGAGCTCGCCGGGCACGATCGAAATGCAGTCCGTAGGGCAGGCAAACTCGCACAAGCCGCAGGCCACGCACTTGGGCTGGCCGTTTTCAAGCTGCACCAAAACCGGCATGCCGCGGAAGGCATCGGGATAATCCACGCGCTCTTCGGGATACTCCACCACAAAAGCCGTGCGCTTGCCCGAAAGAAACCCCTTCAAATTGTGGACGAAGTGACGGCTGGTGACGGCGAGGCCCTGCAGGATCATAGGCACGTAAAGCCGCTCGACCCAACTCAGTTTTTCGTGCCGCTTGACCTTGACCACCCGCCCCGGCATGGAAGCGCAGTATAAGGAACGGGTTTAGGGGAGGCGACCCGCCACTTGCCCACCCATCCTCACCGGAGCACGTCCGCAGCAGCGGGTTGATGAGCAAGGCGGGCGAGCTTCTCGGCGTGGTAGGAGCTGCGCACCAAGGGCCCCGCCGCGACGTCCCGAAAGCCCAGCGCCCGCGCGCGCTCCTCCCAGGCACGGAACTCCTCGGGCGGCACGTAGCACGCGACGGGCAGGTGCTCCGGCGAAGGCCGCAGGTACTGGCCGATGGTCAGAAGTGTTACGCCCACGGTGCGCAGGTCCCGCAAAGTCTGCTCGACTTCCGCGTCGCTCTCACCCAAGCCCAGCATGATGCCGGTCTTGGTGGGAATCTCCGGGCGCAGCTCACCCGCCCGGCGCAGTAGCTCGAGCGAGCGGTCGTAACGCGCCGCCTTGCGCACCGGCCGCTGGAGACGCTCGACGGTTTCAATGTTGTGGTTCAAGACGTCGGGCATCGCATCGAGCACGCAGAACAGCGCTGCGCGCTCGCCTTTGTAATCGGGGATCAAAACTTCGACGCCCGTCAGCGGGCAGTGCCGGCGGATGGCGCGCACCGTAGCCGCCATGTGAGCAGCGCCGCCGTCTGCAAGATCATCGCGGGCCACGGCCGTAACGACGGCGAAGGCGAGCTTCAGGGACTCTACCGCGCGCGCCACGCGCTCGGGCTCGAGCGGATCGAGAGGTGCGGGCCGTCCCGTCACGACGTCGCAGAAACCACAGCGGCGCGTGCAGCGATTGCCGCCGATCATGAAGGTGGCCGTGCCACGCGCCCAACATTCGCCCAGGTTCGGGCAGGCTGCGGAGGCACACACGGTGTGGAGCTGCTCGCGTTCAATCGTCTGCTGGACGGCTTCGAATTCGGGAGTGGCGCGGAAGCGCACTTTGAGCCAGGGCGGGCGGGGCGCGCTGGTACCGGCCACCGCACCGGAATGCTGCGCCTTCACACCAGCCATCGCCGGAAACTCTCCGCCACGCTCGCGCGCGCGGCGGCTGCGAGCTCAGCGTGCGCTGCATCGAAAATACCCGGCCACCCGCCCGCAATGTTCGGACAGGCAAGCTCGCGAATCGGCGCGGCCGCAGTAGGTGGCCTATCCGAAAGGAACGGCCACTCGTGAGAAACGCGATCTCGCTCCCAGACGATCGACGTCATTTTAATATCATGCAGACCACAGGGCACGATCATGTCGAAATCCGCCGGATCCAAACTCACGTTCAGGGCGAAACCGTGGTAAGTCACCCAGCCCCGCAACCCAACGCCGATGGAAGCGATTTTGCGCGGCGGCTGTGTATTCGCCACGAAGACTCCCGTGTAACCGGGGATGGTGGCCGCAGACACTCCAAGCCATTCCAAAGCTTCGCAGAGTGCGCCTTCGATGCCCCGCAGCAGAACGCCCACGTCGGCCATGCCGCGCGCAGCGAGATCGACCACCAGATAACCAACGAGTTGGCCTGGGCCGTGGTAGGTCACGTCGCCACCGCGCCGTACCCAATGCACTTCCACTGCTCGCGCCGCGAGCTCATCCGGAGACAAACGCAGATTTTCCAGTTTGCCGGAACGGCCGAGGGTAACGACCGGCGGATGTTCGAGCAGAAATAACGTGTCTCCCGCTGCTCCGCTGCGGCGGGCTTCCACCTGTTTCTCCATCTGCTCGAGCGCCTCCGCGTACGGAACGCACCCCAGCTCTTCAATCGCAAATTCAGTTTCCATGGCCGACGGCGCTGCCGAGCAGCTCCTCCGGGTGCTCGAGAATGCGCCGCAGCTCCGCCAGGAACTGTGCGGCCTTGGCGCCGTCGAGCACGCGGTGGTCCACGGCCAGACCGAAACTCATGCGCAGCCCAACCGTCACCTCTCCCCCACGCACGACAGGCATCTCCCGCATCGATCCCACCGACAGCACCGTGCTTTGCGGCGGGGTGATGATGGCGTAGAAGTGATCGACGCCGAACATGCCGAGGTTCGAGATGGTGAAACTGCCGTCCGCATAATCTCCAGGTTGCAACTTCTTCTCGCGCGCCTTGCGAATCAGTACATCCGCCGCCTCGGCGAGCGCCTCGATCTCCACCCCTTGGCAATCTTTCACAACGGGAGCGACGAGTTCTCCCTGCACGTCCACGGCCAGTGCAATGTTAATGGGGTTAAAGCGCAAAATACGCTCGTTCTGGTACGTGGCGTTGACGTCGGGAAAATGTTCGAGCGCCAGGGCCGAAGCCTTCAAAATCAAGTGGGTGTAGGTGATGTGTTTGCCGCGCGCCTTGAGTTCTTCGCGCAGGCGCTGCAGGGGTTGCACATCCACGTCCATGGTGAGGTAGAAATGGGGAGCCGTCCGCTTGCTCTCCATCATGTTGCGAATCAGGTATTTGCGCTTCTGCGACAACTTGACTTCGTCGCCGTACAGCTCTCCGGCGCGCGCGGGCCTGCCTTTTTCTTCTTGTTCCAAGAAATTGCGCAGGTCGCGCTTGGTCACGCGGCCGGCCGGTCCGGTGCCCTTGACTCGTCCGATGTCGATCTTCATCTCCTCGGCGATGCGCAGCGCCACCGGCGTGGCGTGAATGTCCCCTTCGAGCAGCGGCTCCTCACTTTTCTCCAAGTGTTCGAGGTAGCGCTCGACGTCCGCCACCAGTACGGCGCCGCTGGGACCGCTACCAATAATTTCGGAAAGATCGACGTTCTTCTCCCGCGCCAAAACCCGCGCGCGAGGAGTAGCGCGCACGCGGTCTGGATCGGGAACAAAAAAAGGAATCTTTGAAGTCGACTGAATCGGCGACACCGGCAGCGAGATACCGGGCTCCGGCGCGGGCGCAGCAGTTCGAGGCGATGGCGCAGTCACCTGCAAGGCAGCGGGGTGGGCCGGCGGGCGCGCGGGTGCAGCGCCAGGTGCAGGAACCTCGAGCGGCCGCGCGGTAGGAGTCGCCGCAGGAGGCGCAAGTTTTTCGGACGTTTCGGGCTTCTCAGCTTTCGTCTCGGCGCTCGCAGGCGCGGTGGCGGGCGCCGCTCCGCGCTCGCTTAGGAAGGCTGCGATGTCGGCGTCACTTTCTCCCTCAAGGCGCAGCACGGCGATCGGCGTACCGACGGGTACAGTCTCTCCGGCCGGTACCAAAATTTTCGCCAGCGTGCCGGCGGAGTAAGCCTCGAACTCCATGTCGGCCTTGTCGGTTTCGACTTCGACGAGCACGTCGCCTTTTTTGACGGCGTCGCCCTCGGATTTGCGCCAGACGTTGAGCGTCCCCTCCTCCATCGTATCCGAGAGCTTCGGCATCTTGATTTCGCGCGGCATCCACTCCTCCTGGGACTACGTCGCGATTTTGAGCACGGCGCGCACGATGTCTTCCGCGTGCGGCAGCGCCGCCTGTTCGAGCTGCTTCGAATACGGCGTGGGTACGTCGGCCGCGGCGACGCGCTGCACAGGTGCATCGAGCTCAAAGAAGAGATGCTCTTGCACGTGCGCGGCGATCTCCGCACCTACGCCCACTTTGCGCCAACCCTCTTCCGCCACCACGCAGCGCCGCGTGCGTGCCACCGACGACAACACCGCCTCCCAATCCATGGGGTCGAGCGTGCGCGGGTCGAGCACCTCCGCCTCGATACCCTCCTCGGCCAAAATCTCCGCGGCCCGCAGCGCTTCGTAGACCATCTTCGACCAGGCGATGATCGTGACGTCGCGCCCGGCGCGCTTGATGTCGGCGACGCCGAAAGGAATCAGGTACTCCTCCTCGGGCACCGGCCCCTTTTTCGCGTACAGCATTTCGTGCTCGATGAAGAGCACGACGTCGTCGCTGCGGATGCTGGTCTTGAGTAGGCCCTTGACGTCGTAAGGCGTGCTGGGAATTACCACGCGGATGCCCGGCGTGTTGACGAACCAGGATTCGATCGAATGCGAGTGTTGAGCGCCCTTCTGGGTGCCGCCGCCACCGGGCGCACGAATTGTGATCGGCAAATGGATCTGGCCGCCGAACATGTAGTGCATCTTGGCGGCGTGGTTCACGATCTGATCCATCGCCACGATGGCGAAATTCATCGTCATGAGTTCCGGCACCGGGCGCAGGCCGGCGAAGGCCGCGCCGATCGCCAAACCGACGATACCCGCCTCGGCGATCGGCGTGTCGCGTACGCGCCGCGAGCCGAACTCCGCCATGTGCCCCTCGGTCGTGCGGAAGGTGCCGCCGAAAAGACCAATGTCCTCACCCATTTGAAACACGCGCTCGTCACGCCGCATTTCTTCGGCGAGAGCCTCGCCGACGGCCTCGTAGTAGCGCAGTTCACGCATGGGGATCGCTCGGGTAGCGCTCGACGAACACGTCGTCGTAGAGCGCGGACAAATCGGGTTCGGGGCTCGCGTCCGCGAAGCGCACGGCCTCCTCCGTCAGCGCTTCGATTTCGCGCTCGATTTCGGCCAAGCGCGCTTCCGTCGCGTACCCCGCAGCGAGTAAACCCTTCGCCAGACGCGGAATCGGATCACGCTTGCGCCACAGGTCTTCTTCGGCGCGGGCGCGGTAGCGGCCCGGATCCGTCATCGAATGGCCCTGGTAGCGGTAACAGCGCGCTTCGATCAGCGCCGGCCCCGCGCCGCCGCGCACCATGCGCACGACTTCCTCGCAGGTGCGGCGCACCTCCAGCACGTCCATGCCGTTGATCTTGTAACCCGGCATACCGTAACCAGCCGCCTTCTTGTGCACTTCAGTCAATGCCGAGGAATAACTCACGACGGTACCGATGCCGTAAAAATTGTTCTCGCATACGAAGATGACGGGCAGGTTCCACAACTTGGCGAAGTTGAGCGCCTCGTGGAAGACGCCCTGATTCGTAGCCCCGTCGCCGAAGAAACACATCACGATGCGGTCGTCGTCGCGGTAGCGGCACGCCAGGCCGAGCCCCGCCGCGATCGGCAGCGACGCTCCAACGATGCCGGTGCCGCCGAAGAAGTAGTGGTCCGCGTCCGCCAGATGCATGGAACCACCCTTGCCGCGGCAAACACCGGTGCTGCGGCCGAAGAGCTCCGCCATGAATTTCTTGGGATCGCCGCCCCGCGCCAGGAAGTGGCCGTGATCGCGGTAGGTCGAAATCACGTAATCGTCGTGGTTGAGTGAGCTGATGCCGCCCACCGCCACCGCTTCCTGTCCGATGTAGAGATGAGTGAAGCCGCCGATCTTTCCATCGCCGTACATCTCCGCCACCCGTTCTTCAAGCCGGCGGATCAGCAGCATCTGGCGATACATCTGCACTTGGTCAGCCGCGGGGATCACAGAGACCTCCTAAAGATCGAAATCCGCCTCCTCGAGCAATTCGCGCACGCGGAACAGGAAGCCGTTGGCCGGCGCGCCGTCGACGGCGCGGTGATCGTAGGAGAGTGCCAGGTGCATTATGGGACGGATCACGATGGCGTCGCTGCCGTCGATATCGCGCACAACCGGACGCTTCACGATCTCGCCCATGCGCAAAATTCCGACCTGGGGCTGATTGATGATCGCGAAGCCGTAGAGATTGCCCCGCCGCCCAGGGTTGGAAACCGTGAAGGTCCCGCCCTTCAACTCGTCGGGGGAAAGTTTTTTGCTGCGCGCGCGCTGGGAGAGTTCTTCGACGGCCTCCGCGATCCCCGTCACCGAAAGGCGGTCGGCATCGCACACCACGGGCACGACCAAACCTTTTTCCGTCTCGACGGCGACCCCGATGTGAATCGCCTGCTTTTCCACGATGGCGTCGTCCAACACCGAAGCATTGAGACGCGGAAATTCCCGCAGCGCCCGCACCGTGGCGTACACGATGAAGGGCAGTGCGGTGAGCGAAAAACCGTGGCGCTCGCGGAACTCGGCCTTGTGAGCTCCACGCAGGCGCTCGAGGGCGGACAGGTCGATTTCTGCCACCGTTCCCACGTGGGGACTCACGCGCTTGCTGTACACCATGTGCTCCGCGACCAGGCGGCGCAACGGCGTCATGGGAATGACTTTGTCACCCGGTTGTAGCTGGTAGCCAAACGGAGCAGTGCGACCAGCTGCCGCTACGTCCGTCATTCGGGCACCCGCGCTTTGCGGCGCTTCCGCCGTCCGTACATCCGCACTGCGCGGCAGCACTTCCGCGCGCTGTACCGATTCGCCCAGCGGCGCACGGGCACTCATCTCGCGCAGGACGTCGCTCTTGGTCACGCGCCCCGCCACGCCGGTAGGCACCACGCCAGTGATGTCCACCTGGGATGATTCGGCCACGCGCCGCGCGACGGGTGTTGCGCGAAGCAGTGATTCCGGCGCAGTCGTTGGAATCGGAGAAGATCTCTTTTCCGCCTCAGAAGCTGCAGCAGATGTTTCCCGCGCCGCCGCTTTCTGTGGGGAAGACGGTGAAATTGCGGCTCTGACCTGCGCGGCCTCCGTTTCAATTTCGCCGAGCACCGTTCCGACCGCGACCGTCTCGCCTTCGCGCGCGCGGATCGCAACCAGCACGCCTTCCGAAGGCGCGGGGATCTCCGCATCGACCTTGTCCGTGGTGATCTCGACGACGGGTTGGTCGCGCTGGACTTTCTCGCCTTCCTTCACCAACCAGCGGGAGACAGTGCCCTCCACCACGCTCTCGCCCAACGCCGGAAGTTCCACGGCAACGCGCATCGTTCGCTACTCCCCCTTGATCTCATGGCATCGGAGCGTCGGACTCAGGTCTTAACCCGGACGATTTGTGAATCATCCGGATTCAACCGAAGTGCGCACCGCTACCGCCGGCCGAAACCGTCACCCTCTGCCCGCTACGCGACGGGTTTTTCGACCACGGGGAGTTCCAGATCCCGCAGTTCGCGGTGACGGCCCTCGGCAGGAACTGCTTCGTCCTGGACTCTAGCCTGCAATTTCATGAGCCCATCCAGAACGGCCTCCGGGCGCGGGGGACAACCCGGAATGTAGACATCCACGGGAATCAACGTGTCGATGCCCTGTACCGTGGCGTAATTGTTGTAGGGCCCGCCGGAACAAGTACAGGCGCCGAAGGCGATCACCCACTTGGGCTCTGCCATCTGGTCGTAGACTTTCTTTAGGATGGGAGCCTGGCGGTGCGTAATCGTGCCCACCACCATGAGCAGGTCCGACTGGCGAGGCGAAAAACGCGGCAGCGCACAACCAAAACGGTCAATGTCGTAGCGCGGCCCCGCCACGGACATGAATTCCATCCCGCAGCAGGCCGTCACGAAGGGGTACAGAAACATGGAGTACTTGCGTCCCCAGTTCAGGACGTTGTCCAGGCGCGTGGTCATGAAGGAATCGCTGCCCTGGCGCAAGACTTCGAGCTGCTTTTCGATGCGGTCCTTGACGCTCAGCATGACCCCGGCCTTCGCTTAGATTGCGCTGTGAGAAAGATAGCGGCTCTGCCCAACTTCGCTTGAGAGAGGTGTGCCGGGTCTGAAACACCTCGAAATAGCTCTCCGATTCGATGAAAAATTCTGGCGCTTCCATCGAGAAGCTACTTGGGAAAGGCCGCAGCGACGAGCTAGCCCGGATTATTCATGAAGTGCCGTAGCGAGACCGCGGAGATGCTCGGAATGGTGAACGATTTCAGCGTTCGGTACCGCAGGCGTACTGGACAGTACGTCGAGGAACCGAACACTGAAATCGTTCGCCAGGTCGAGCAGATACGTGGTCGCAGTAGGCACTTCATGAATAATCCGGGCTAGACAAAGGAGCAGGGGGGGGAGGATGGGATTTGCCTCCCGCAAATTCCATCCTCACCCCCCTCGTGACAAAGTGGCTTGGCTCGTCGCTGAGACCTTCCCCAGGCGGCCCTTCGATAAAGAGGCGCGCGAAATCTCCGTAGGAAAAGGGCGCTGTACTTCTACCGAAACGCTGCTCGCAAGTTTTCGCGCAGCGCCGCGAGAACGACACCGCACAGTTGTGGCATGCTTTAGGCCGCTATGGGTTCCCGCCGTCCCGTTGGTGTGCTGCTGATCAATCTGGGTTCGCCCACTTCGCCGCGCCCCGGCGCAGTCCGACGTTATTTGCGGGAATTTCTGGGAGATCCCAGGGTCCTGGAGCTTCCCGCACCCCTGCGTTGGTTTTTTTTGCACGCCGTCATCTTGCCGTCCCGCTCCCAAACAACCGCTGCTGCCTATGCCAAAATTTGGAGCGCTGAGGGTTCCCCCCTGCTCGTCCACAGCCGCGCTCTGTGCGACGCCCTCACCAAGACCCTGGGCGATCCTTATGCAGTGGCTCTCGCTATGCGCTACGGAGAGCCGTCCCTAACTGATGCCCTGGGACAACTCGCTCGCGCCGACGTTGAGCGCGTGCTGGCTATCCCTCTATTCCCGCAATACGCCTCGGCCAGCACTGGATCAGCCTGCGAAGCTCTCTTTCGCGCCGCAAGCCGCGGACCCAAGGTGCCGCCGCTGGAAGTCATGGGCGCTTTCTACGATGATCCGCGTTTCACCGCCTCGCTCGCCACGGTCACCGGCGAAGCGCTCGGCAACTTCCGCCACGACCACGTGCTGTTTTCCTTTCACGGGCTGCCGGAGCGGCAAATCAAACGGAGCGATGCTTCCGGACGCCACTGTTTGTCGAGCAAGAGCTGTTGCGCGGACATCAGACCGGCCAACCGCTTCTGTTACCGCGCGCAGTGTTACGCCACGGCGCGCGCGGTGGCCACAGCGCTCTCCCTCGCGAATGACCACTGGTCCGTCTCCTTTCAATCACGGCTCGGCCGCACACCATGGCTGCAGCCCTATACGGACCACGTGCTACCGGAACTGCGCCATAAAGGCGTACGCCGACTCGCGGTCGTCTGCCCGTCTTTCGTGGCCGACTGCTTAGAGACACTCGAAGAGATCGGAATCCGCGCCCGCGAGCAGTGGCACACGTTGGGTGGCGAAGAGCTACGCCTCGCCCCGTGTCTGAATGCGCACCCGGCCTGGATCGGCGCACTTGCGCGCATGATCCGCACACACGGCCAGCCGGCCCATCCTTAGCCCGGATTATTCATGAAACGGCCATTCCGACGGAGGCTGCGTGACAGTGTGTTTTGGGTTCTCCATCGGTGATCGGTGTTTCATGAATAATCCGGGTTAGCACTACTTTTTTCATCGTGTTGCCGCTGCCGCGCAGATTCGCGGTTTGTCACAGCGGATGGAGGCCGGGGTGTAGGTTCTTTGCCGGAGGCGAAGGATCTACACCCCAGCCAAAGCACCCCCATGCAACTACAACCGTGAAGCAAACCTGCACGGCGGCGGCAGCAACACGGTGAGAAATGCGGACTATGACCGGGCGAGAATCGCTTCGGCGGCCGCGACGCCGGAAGCCAGCGCGTCGGCGATGGAAACGCCGTCGAAGGAAGCGCCGGCTAGCAAAAGCCCTGGGAATTCGGCGAGGCGCGCCCTCACGTCCGCAACGCGCTGCGGGTGCTGCGGTCCGGGTTGCGGCACCGCGCGCGGCCAACGTATCAAGGCCAGTAACTCGGGCTCGCCGCGCAAGCCGAGGACGCGTTCAAGATCGGAAAAAAGTTGCTGCCGCAGTTCGGTGTCGGAGACTGTCACTGCGGCCGGCCAGCGCAATCCGCCCAGCATACAGGTTAGGAGTTCGCGTCCCACCGGCGCCCGCTCCGGAAACAACTGGCTCATGAAGAGCGTTCCCAATAAGCGGATGCGCGCCTGGCGCGGCACCAGAAAACCAAACCCCCTGAGCGCGGTAGGCATCTGATCCGCACTGACGGCGAGAGAAATACTGACGATGGGTGCGTAATCCAGCGCCAAGAGTTCTTCGGCGGCCTCGGCGTCCAGTTCGCGCAAAAGCGGTCCCACCGCGTAGGCGGGCAGGGCCAAAACCAACGAGCGGCAACGCAGGCTCCACTCGCGTTCCCGGCCGCGCAGGTCAAGTTCGAATCCACCCTCACACGCGCGCAACGCCACCGCGCGCGCGTCGCAGCACAGAGCCTTGAGCTCCGCGGCGAGCGCTCGGGAGAGACCGCTCAACCCTTCGGCGCTGGAGTAAATACCGGGTAACTCGCGCTGGACGACGGCGCGGCGGCGCGCCAGCCAACCCCGCAGCACAGAACCGCGCTCGCGCTCGAACTCCACCAGCGAACCGAAAACGGACTGGGCACCCAGGCGGCGCTCGTCACCCGCATAGATGCCTGTGAGAAAAGGACCGACCAAATTTTCGGCGACCTCACAGCCGAAACGCCGGCGCGCAAAAGCGTCCGCTGACTCTTCTCTCCCATCTCCTCGCCGCACACAGGGTTCCGCGAGCAGACGCAGTTTGCCGCCCAAGGACAAGAGCGGTGTGCGCGCGAAGGCCCACGGACCCATGGGCACGGCCTCCAGTTTTCCATTGTGGTAAAGCCAGCGACGGCGCGCGGCCGGGGCTGCGGACTGCAACAGACTCAGAGAGGCGCGGCTCTCGAGGAAAACCCGCAGCGCCGGTTTGACGTGCAGCGTGTTGGGTCCACGCTCGAATAAAAAACCGCGCGCGCGTTCGCTCTGAATCACGCCGCCCGGCTGGGAGGCCGCCTCGAGTAAAACGACTTCACGGCCGGCTCGCTCGAGTTCACAGGCCGCGGCAAGACCCGCGATACCCCCTCCAACCACGGCTATTTCGACGCTCTCGCCCACCATCCCCGTTACCAGCTCTTACTTACCAGTGGCTTCTCCACCGGAGAGACCGCCTACTGCGACCGCGCAGATCCGCGGGGTGGCGCGCGCCTGCGCGCGAAGGGCTTTCCCAACACTCCGTTGAACTGTCTAGCAATGTACTGAAGTCTAGCCCCATCGAGAGCATGGCAAACAAAAGTACATCCCCGCACTGAAGCCTCTGCTCTCCAACGTGTTCAAAAGCCGAAAGCCTTTCCGGTCGATAACGAGGCTCCAGGTTTCGAAGCGCCACGTGTGAGAGGAATCCCGGTGCTCGCAATTATTGGACTCGTCATCGTCTTCGCATCGGTTATCGGCGGCTTCCTGATGGCCAAAGGTCAGCTCGCTGTGCTCGTGCAGCCCAGCGAGTTCGTTGTGATCGGAGGCGCTGCAATCGGGTCGATGCTGATCAGTACACCACCCAAAATTCTCAAGGAGATGCTGCGCCAGTTGGCGGGCATCATGAAGAGCGGGAAAAGCCGCAAGGATTATCTCGACCTGATGGTGATGGGTTACGAGCTGCTGATGTTCGTGCGGCGGGACGGTCTCATCACGATTGAATCCCACCTTCAGAATCCCAAGGAGAGCGCACTTTTCGGGAAGTACAACAGCTTCACCACGGACGCGACGGCGGTCACTTTCCTCACGGACACACTTGAACTCTTGACCTCGGGCGGCAGCTTGAGCCATCACGATCTGGATGAACTGCTGGAGATGGACATCGAAGCGCGAAACGAAGAAGGCACCAAACCTTCCCGCTCACTGGCGACCATCGGTGACGCCCTGCCCGGCCTCGGAATCGTCGCGGCGGTGTTGGGCGTGGTCATCACGATGGGGCACATCGACGGACCACCGGCTGAAATCGGCCACCACGTCGGTGCTGCGCTGGTGGGCACCTTCCTCGGCATCCTGCTCTCCTACGGCATGGTGCAGCCGCTCTCGAGCAACATAGCGGCCAAGGTAGAGGACTATAAAAATTACCTTCTGGTCCTGCGATCACTCCTCGTCTCCCTGCAAAAGAACACCCACCCCACCGTCGCCGTCGAACTTGCCCGCCGATCGCTGCCCAGCGATCTCCGGCCGACTTCCGCGGAGCTCACTGAAGCGTGTCGAGCCGTGAAGAACGCCGCCGCGACGTAACCGTTCATGAGCGAAGAAAAGCACGAAAAGGGCGCATCCGGACACGGGCACGAAGCCACCCCGATCATCATCAAGAAACGCCACGGGGGCCACCACGCCGGTCATCACGGCGGCGCGTGGAAAGTCGCTTACGCCGATTTCGTCACCGCGATGATGGCCTTCTTCCTGGTCATGTGGCTGGTCAACCAGACAGAGGAAGTGAAACAGGCCGTCGGTGGCTATTTCCGCGATCCCATGGGCAGCAGCAACACCGCCGGTGCAAAGTCCAGCACCGGCCAGGCAGGTGTCCTCGAAGCAGGTTCCAAGATCTTGGATTCCCAGTCGGGAATTATGGAACTCCCCGTAGCACCGCAGCCGGGAAGCATGCCCGAAAAAAAAGACGAAGAAGAGAAGAAAAGAAAAGCAGAGGAAGAAAAGGCTCGCCAGGAACTCAACCGCGCGGCGGAAGAACTGCGCCGCTCTTTGGAATCACTGGATGCCTTCGAAGAAATCTCTCAATTGGTTCAGATCACACAGACCCAGGAAGGGCTTCTGATCGAACTCATGGAAGATGACGACTCGACCTTCTTTGAGCTGGGAGACAAGCAACTTTCGCCCAAAGGCGTCCAAGTTGTGCAGGCGATCGCGCGCGTGATCGGCCCCCTCGGCCGCGACGTCGTTCTCGAAGGACACACCGACAGCACGCCCTTCACCAGCAAAAAGGATTATTCCAATTGGGAACTCTCCGCGGACCGCGCCAACTCGGCGCGCGTGCTGCTGGAAAACGACGGCGTCGACGCCTCCAAGGTCAAGGCGATCCGCGGCTACGCGGCGCAGCGGCCCCGCTTTGCCGACAACCCGAAGGACTCCCGCAATCGACGCGTTGCCATCCTGGTATTGGCGCAACCGGAAGCGCAGACAGACCCGCCCCCGGGCACGACCGACCCCATCTATACCCCGCCACCTGAAACACCGTAAGGCGCCGCCAACCCGCCCTTGCTCAGCATGGCATTGAAGGATTAGCAGGCTGCTGACAAAATCAGTCTAGAATCGCGTAGGATACTCGGCAGGAGGATCTGCCGATGATGGGGGAATCGAATCCGCAACGTGCGCTGTT
>Ga0247727_10008349_pt1 | contig 19252 bp, 15 predicted proteins | sample WisWelCaveWW1625_FD_202498 | JGI IMG/M metagenome (GOLD analysis project Ga0247727, IMG submission 202498) | Biofilm microbial communities from Wishing Well Cave, Virginia, United States - WW16-25 | ecosystem: Environmental > Aquatic > Deep subsurface > Groundwater > Cave microbial mat | place... | reverse complement strand
ATCTTGAACAAGTAGGCCAAGGTCAAGACGATGCCGACCACGGCCACGATGACTTGGAACGGATACTTGTTCCAACTGCCGACGATGATCATGACTTCGGCAATGAAGTTCACGGTGCCGGGCACGCCGATCGAGGCCATGCAAGCAACCACGAAACAGCCGGAGATGAACGGCATACGATTAGAAAGCCCGCCGAGCGAGGGAATGTCGCGGTTGTGCGTCTGATCGTACACCCACCCGGCCATGGCGAAGAGCATGCCCGTGGCCATGGCGTGGGCGAACATATACATCACCGCGCCGGTCAAGCTGATGTAGTCCAACGCGGCCATACCCAAGAAGACATAGCCCATGTGACTTGAGCTGGAATACCCTATGACGTACTTTGTATCTTTGGCGTAGAATGCCACGAACCCGCCATACACGATACTGAACATGCAGAGCACGGCCGCGATGGGCATGAGTTCTCTAGTGGTCTCCGGCAGAATTTCAAAGGCCACCCGGATGATGGAAAAATGGCCGAGCTTCATCAGCACACCCGCGTGCAACATGCTCGTGGCGGCCGGAGCGGCTGCGTGGCCCACAGGAGACCAGGAGTGCAGCGGCCACAGCGGCGCAATCGAGGCAAAGCCGAAGAAGATCAGTAGCCAGATGATCTTGTCCAGCGTCGTGCCCAAAACCGGGATGTTCAACAATTTGGCCTGTTCACGCAGGACCAGAATGTCGAAGGTATTGAGCCCCGAGTACTTGTAGATCAGCAAGATACCCATCAGCGCCGCGACGGCAAAGGCCGAGAGGAAGAGCACCAGTTTCATCGCGGCGTATTCTTTACTGTTGGACCCGAAGTTGAAGATGAACCCGACCGAATCCCGCCGTTTGAGGCCTTCCGGATCCGTCATCTCGTTGTACTTTTTCGTATGGCTTCCCCACATGCCCAACAGGAGATACATGGGGATTACGGACAATTCGTAGAAGAAGAAGAGAAAGAACAGATCCAAGGACATGAAGACGCCGATCGTGGCGGCAGCGAGGATGAGCAGCCAGATATAGAATTCTTTCGTTCGATCCTTGATGTGCCAGGAGACGAAAATTCCTGCGAACAACAAGATGCTCGATGCCAGCACCAGCGGAGTCCCGATTCCATCCACCCCGAGGTGGAGCGAGATGCCCAGCTGGCGAGACCATTCGAATCGCTGGACGAATTGGAATCCCCCCTGCACGTGATCGTAGGCGAAGAACAGGTAGAGTGAGACGAGCAGGGAGACAAGGGCTGATCCCGCCGCGATCCCTCGCACGAGCATCGCTTGCCGGTTGGAGACGAAGATCAGCGCGATGGCTCCCACGAAGGGGGCAAACAGGATATAGAGAAGTGCGTAATTGCCCATACGAATTAATCCACCCTTACCGACTGTTTGGACTCGATCGACGCCACGGTCCCCCGTTCCAGTCGATCGACCAACGCCTGCACCGATCCGTTCATCATTTTCAAGAAAGGAGCGGGATAGAGGCCAATCCAGAGGATCATCACCGACAAGGCCACCACGATGAGCACTTCGCGGGGATGCAGATCACTGATGGAGTCCTTGACGGCCTTGCCGAGCGGTCCCAGCATCGACCGCTCGTAGTACCAGAGAAAATATGCCGCGCCGAAGATGACGCCGGTAACCGCGATCCCACCGTACAGCCAGTTGGCCTTGAAGATTCCCAAGAGGATGAGGAATTCACCGACGAAGCCATTGGTGCCCGGCAAGCCGATCGACGCCAGCCCAATGAACAAGAAAAAGCTTGCGAGCAAAGGGGTCTGTTTGGCCATGCCGCCAAATGAGCCCAGTTGGGTGCTCTGCTGCCGTGAGTAGAGAAAGCCCGCAATAAAGAACAAACCCGCCGTACTGAATCCCAAGTTGATCATGGTGAGCAGGCTGCCTTGGAGCCCCTGATAGTTCAGGGCGAACAGGCCGATCACCACGAACCCGAGGTGGCTGATGCTGCTGAACGCCAGGAGTCGGCGAAAATCTTGCTGGATCAGCGCCATGATGGCCCCATATAGAATCGCCGCCAATCCCAGCGCCATGATGACCGTGACGACTGTCTGACTTTTCGATGCGTCCGGGAGCAACGGAATGCTAAACCGTATGAACCCGAATGTTCCGAGCTTCAGCCCAGCCAACACCACCGCCATGCCAATCGGGCCTTCGAGGAGGGCGTCTGGGAGCCAGGTGTGGAAGGGGAACACCGGGGCCTTGAACGCGAAGCCGAGGAACAACAACCAGAAAATGAGGATTTGTTGGCTGAGTGGGATCGGGACTGAGAGCAGTTCCAATAAGTCAAATGAGTAGGTCGGCTCCATATGGCGCAACGTCGCCCACTGGTGATAATTGATGTCCAAGAGGGCGATGCCCACCAGCATGAAGACGCTGCCAAGCAAGGTATAGAGTACGAATTTCAGTGCTGCGTAGTGCCGCTCCGCTCCTCCGCCCCAGAGCTTGATCAGAAAATAACTGGGGATGAGCATGAGTTCCCAAAAGACGAAGAAGAGGATCAAGTCGATGGAGAGGAAGACCCCCATCGTGGTCGTTTCGAGGGCGAGGAGCGCCATCATGTAGAGCTTCACTTGATGGCGGACGGTGTCCCAGGAATAGATGATGACCAGGACCGCGAGGAATGCCGTGAGCCCAACGAAGAGGACACTGATCCCATCAACCGCGAGGTGGTAGCTGACCCCGAGGGCGGGAATCCAGGGCACGTGTTCGGAAAACTGCATGGCGGCCGATTCGGGAATGAATCGTATGAGTACGAATACGCAGAGGACTAACTCCACGAGCGCGATCGCCAGGGCAGAGGTCCGAACCTTGTCCTCGTCGTCGAACAGCCACAGGACGGCAGCCCCGATGACGGGAAGAAAAAGAATACAGGTGAGAATCGGAAACGTTGATGCCAGTTCTTCTAACATTGCAATGCTTTATAGTTGCATGATGAGCTGAATAACGACCGCCAGCAGGAAGAGCCCCGCCACAATGATGGCGGCATAATGATGCACCATCCCGCTCTGCAGTTGCCGCCACCGGCGGGCGGCAAGATGGTTGCCGTATCCGACCACATTGATGCCGCCGTAGATCACGTGTTTCTCCGTCCAAGTCGAACCGGCCGCGCCCAACTCAGCCAAGTGTGCGATGGCGCGCACGAGGCCATCGATCACGGTGCGGTCGAACCAATCGAGGAGAAGTCCCAGCTTCTTGGTCGGCTCCACCCATAACAGGTCATAGATCTCATCGACATAGTACTTGTTGAGCAAGATCCTGTAAGCCGCCTGAAACTTTGCGGCCAGGCGATCCGGCGCCGAGAGATTCACGCTATAAAAATAGTGCGCGAGGCCCCAGCCCAGCAACGCAATCCCTGTGGCAATCATCATGAGCATGAGCACAAGCCCGGTGCTCACGCCATGCTCCCCTCCTGCGCCCGCGACCGGCACAAGGAATTGATGGAGCCAGCCATGTTCAGGGGGGAACCCCAGGAGCCCACCGAGAATGGACAGAACACCTAACACCATTAACGGACCGACCATCACCATCGGGGACTCATGGACATGTTCCTCCGTATGATGGTCCATGCGAGACGTGCCATAAAAGGTCAGATAGATCAGACGGAACATGTAAAAGGAGGTCAATAGCGCGCCGATGGCAGCCATGCCATACAGCAGATAGTGGTGATGCGTGAAGGCATGAGCCAGGATTTCATCTTTGCTCCAGAAGCCTGCCAACGGCGGAATGCCCGCAATGGCGACCGTGCCAATCAGAAACAGTCGATAGGTCCAGGGGATTTTTGAGCTGAGGCCGCCCATCTTTCGAATGTCTTGCTCGCCCGAGAGCGCGTGGATGACCGATCCGGCTGTGAGGAACAAGAGGGCCTTGAAAAAGGCATGGGTCATGAGGTGGAACACGGCGGCCGTATAGGCCCCGATCCCGCACCCGAGAAACATGTAACCGAGCTGGCTCACCGTCGAATAGGCCAAGACGCGCTTGATGTCCGTTTGCACGAGGCCAATGGTGGCAGCAAACAAGGCTGTGAGTCCGCCGATGATGCCGACGATCGTCATGGCCGTCGGCGATAAATCGAAAATGGCATGGTTCCGCACGATCATGTAGACCCCGGCCGTCACCATCGTTGCCGCATGAATGAGCGCACTGACGGGTGTCGGACCTTCCATCGCATCCGGGAGCCAGGTGTAGAGGGGGAGTTGGGCCGATTTGCCGACTGCTCCGACGAGCAGGCAGAGCGCAATCGCTGTGGCCACCTCCGGCGAGAGCTGGCTGACCTGGGCAAAGACCTTCGTATAGTCGAGCGTCTTGAAATTGACGAAGATGAGGAAGATGGCCAGAAGGAAGCCCGCGTCGCCGATGCGGTTCACCACAAAGGCTTTCGAAGCGGCCTTCGCAGCGGAGATCTTGTCATAGTAATAGCCGATCAACAGATAGGAACAGAGCCCCACCCCTTCCCAGCCAATGAAGAGCACCACATAGTTATTCCCCATGACGAGGAGCAGCATGGAGACCATGAAGAGGTTCATGTAGGTGAAGAATCGCGTAAATCCGCCCTCCCCATGCATGTAGCCGACGGAATAGACGTGGATCAGGAACCCGACTCCCGTGACAACGAGCAGCATGATGCACGTGAGAGGATCGACGAGGTAGGCTAGATTGATGGTGAGGTCGCCGCCGAAGATCCATTGATAGGCGATGACTTCATGGGGCGTGCCGGTCTGCAGAATGTCGACAAACACGCCGATCGTGCAGAGAAATGACAACCCCACCGATCCCCAGGCAAGCCGGTGCGCGACATCGTGGGAATACCGCCTGCCCGCGAGCCCATTCAGGATCACGGCCAGCAGGGGAAACAGCGGAATGAGCTTTATGAGTAGATCGGTCACGTTACCACTTCAAGAGGTTCATCTCGTCCACGTTCGTGGAGATCTTTCCACGGAACACGACGATGATGATGGCTAGCCCGATCGCAGCTTCCCCGGCAGCAATGGCGATGATAAAGAGGGCCACCAATTGGCCCGCCATGGATTCCAGGTAATGGGAGAAGGCTACGAGGTTAATGTTCGCCGCGTTCAACATGATCTCGACGGACATCAGCACGATGATGAAGTTCCGTCTGATCAATACGCCGAGCAGGCCGGTGATAAAGAGCACGGCGCTGACGGCGACATATGCGCTTAAAGGAACCATAGTTACCCGTGAGGCGTGAGACGTGAGACGTGAGACGCGCGAACCCTTGTCTTTTCTCTTGTCGCTCGTCCCCTCACGCCTGACCCCTTACGCCTTACGTTTTCCGTTGACCGGTTTCGGCGTTTTTGCCAGCACGATCGCTCCGATCACCGCGCCCAACAGGAACACCCCGACGATTTCGAACTGCAACAGATAATCACTGAACATCTTGATCCCGACCGCGTAGGTATCGCCATTCCGAAGTACGGCCACGGTAGTCGCATCGCCCTTTGCGCCTCCGAAGGGTGAACGGACCAGGAGGGCCAATACGTACAATGATCCGATGGCTGCCGGAGCCAGAAAGTACAGGTATGAGGAATGGAAATACCGGTCGTCGGTCTTCAAGTTCAGGAGCATCAGTACGAAGAGGTACAAGACGAGGATCGCACCGGCATAGACGATGACCTGCACGGCCCAGAGGAACTCGGCGTTGAGAAGGATGAAGAGTCCGGAGACATGGACCAACAGGGCCAGGAGCGCCAGGCCGCAATGCACCGGGTGCTTGAGCGCGACAGTCAAGAGGCCCGCAGCAATACTGGCCAGTGCGAAATAGGCAAAAAAAACCAAAACCATCGATCGCCTTAGCCCAGATGCTTGGGTGGTGGTTGGGTCGGCTTCAGTACCGATTGCGGGAAGTAATACCGATATTCCCGGCTTTCCTCAACGTTCTTTTCCTGATTATGCGCGTACAAGTATTTTTTGGCATCGTCGAGATGGCGCTCGCCGATTTCATACAGCCGCTTCTTGTCGAACAGCAAGGTGCGCTTATCATGGGTCGAGAATTCGTACATCTTCGTCATAGCCAGTGCGTTGACGGGACAAGCCTCGACACAGTAGCCGCAAAAGACGCATTTCGTAATGTCGATGTAAAACTCGCTGGCGAATCGCTGCAGCGGCCGCTCTGCATCTTCTGAGCTGATGACCTTGATGCAGCGGGATGGGCAGGCGGCTTCGCAGAGGTCACAGCCGACACAACGTTCCTGGTGATCGTCGTAACGTAAGAGCGCAAGTGCCCCCCGGTGGGTGTCGGGAAGAGTTCGTTGTTCCCGTGGATACTGGAAAGTGATGGGCTTGTGGAGCATGTGCTTGAACGTCACCTTCATCGCGTCCCAGATCTCATAAAACAATGCGGCCTGGAGGATTTGCTTTATCACCGCGGTAACATGCATGTGCGTTTCCTGCTTCCTCTTACGCTTTTTCGATCGTCACACGGGTCTGCTTGAACGAGGGAACTCCGGTCGTCGGATCAACCTGGACCGACATCAAGTCTTTCACCGGCGGCTCATTGAAATGCTCCGGGAAGAAACAGGTCTGCGGGGTGATGGATTGATCGGGTTGCACAGCCAATTGCATCGAGCCAAGGTCCGACGTGAGACGCACCGTCGTCCCCTCACCCACTGCGAGCCGTTCCATATCTTGGGGATTCATCCTGAGCCGCCCGGTATTGGGGGCGATCGTAATGAGCCCGGGGGCTTTGGTGGACAGCTTACCGGAATGATACAGGACCTGTCCCATCAGCAACACGAAGGGTCGCCGGTTCTTGGAGTCTGATGGAGCGGAGGCGCGATAGCGCGCCGCCACATCGGTGGCGTAGCCGTTTGAGAGATAGCGGTCCACCGTTGGCACAACCTTGCGTGGCTGTCCGAGGTTGTAGTACCCGGGCAGTAGCTTCATGATCTCGGCTTGAATATCGTTCGAGGATTCGTATTCCCATTGACAGCCCAGCGCGTTGGCCAATGCCGTCATGATGTGCCAATCCGGCAAACTTTCTCCGAGTGGATCCATGGCCTCGCGGACGCGCAGGACTCGGCCTTCCAGATTGGTGAAGGTGCCGTCCTTTTCCGCAGAGGTACAAGCCGGCAGCACCGCATGCGCCATGCGCGCCGTGTCGGTCAGGAACGGATCCTGGACGACGAGTAACTCCAGTCGATCCAACGCGGCGCGAACTTCCATCGATGCGGGCAACGTGGCGAGCGGGTTTTCTCCGATGACATAGAGACCGCGGATCTGGCCACTCCTGCAGCGCTTGAGAATTTCGACGAGATTCGCGCCGGAGCCAGCTGCTGGGAGCGAGACGTCCCAGGCCTTGGCAAAGCGATCGCGAGCTGTCTGATCGTTGAACGAGGCTTGGCCAGGGAGGAATTCCGGCGCGGCGCCCATGTCCACGGCGCCCTGCTCGTTCGGCTCTTCTGTCACCGTATTCACCCCGCAGCCTGGTCGGCCCAACTTGCCTGTGACCCAGGCGAGGTCAATCAGTTTCAAGACATTCTGATACCCGTGGGGCTGGCGGACGATGCCTTCAGCGCAGAGGATGATGGAGGGGGACGCTTCGGCGAAGATCGCCGCGGTATTTTTCAACGATTCGACCGACATGCCGGTGTGCGCAGCCACCTGCTCCAACGATATGTGGGCCACGGCAGCCTTCAAGGCTTTGAAGGCTTGCGGGTGCTTTTTGATGCTGTCTTCGTCGATCAAGTCCAGATCCAGGGTGGCCTTCACGATTCCGTCGATCACGAGTCCTTCCGTTCCGGGTTTGATCAGGACGGGATGGGATGCGAGCTTGGCCATGTTCGTGACAGTGGAATCGATAACCACCACTTGCGCTTTATAGACACGAATCGCTTCTTTGATGCGCACGGCCGTGAGTGGATTTGTCTCCGTGATGTTGGAACCAATGAGTAGCACGGCTTTGGCTTTTGTCAGGTCTTCCCAGTCGTTCGGGCTCCGCCCAATCCCCAAGGCGTGCCGGGAGGCGTGGACGAAGTTGAGGTGGCCGTAGCGGGCGCTGCTGTCGAGATGGTTAGTCTGGAACCCAGCGCGCATGAGTTTCTGGAAGAGATACAGCTCTTCGTTGGTGCAGCGGGCGGTGATCAGGCCGGCAATCGCGTCGGGTCCGTGCTTGCGTCGGATTTCGGAGAACCGATCAACCACCTGATGCATGGTTTCGAGCCAGGGGGTTTCGACGAGCTGGTTGCCTTTGCGAAGGAGCGGTTGCTTCAAACGTGCGGCGCTATCGATGTACTCGAACCCAAAACGCCCTCGCACACAGAGTCCACCGTGCCCCTTGGCCGTCTCGGCTCGGTCGCCCCATTTGTTCTTCCAGGACAAAGGCGAGGTCACGCGGACAACTTCAGCGTCCTTGGTCTCAAGGTACATCTGGCAGCCGTCCCCGCAGTAGTTACACGTCGTCGTGGTCTTCTTCATCTGCCACGGCTTATACAAGTATTTAGAGAACTTGTTCGTAATGGCGCCGACCGGGCAGACGGCGAGGCAGTCTCCGCAGAACTCGCAGGACAGTGCCAGATCTCCCTTCGGCACGACTTGATTGAATCCGCCCTTCTTCATGAACTGGAGCGCGTCGATCATCAACACGTCTTTACATACGTTGATGCATTCCGCGCAGGCGATGCAGCGGTTCATATTAAAATCGAGCACCGGGCTGCGCGTATCTTCCGGAATAAATTTCTGTTTCGCGTTGGCCAGGTTCGTAACCCCGTGCCGGAAGGCCGTGTCTTGCAGTTCGCAATGGCCGTCAGCGTCGCAGACCGGGCAGTCGAGCGGGTGGACCGAGAGGTGTTTTTCCACCGCTTTCTTCCGGGCTTGGAAGAGATCGTCCCCCTCGGTTCTGATGATCATGCCGGCCGCCGCTTTGGCGGTGCAGGAGCGGACGGGCGCTTTCTTGCCTTCCTGCATGACCAAGCACATGCCGCAGGAGCCGAAGGGATCGAAGGTATAGTGGTAGCACATGGCCGGGATGATCTTGCCCGTGCTCGAAATCACGTCGTAGAGCGAGACCCCGCCCTTTGCCGTCACGGATTTCCCATCGATCGACAGTTCGATCGCGACAGCTTCCACGTCAGGATTGGTTGCTGGTTTCAAACCCATGGCGCACCGAATGTTGAATGATCAATTTTCAATGTTGAATTGAAGAACCGTCTCACCATTCACAATTGAACATTTAGCATTGAAAATTTTCTGTCACCGGTCGCACTCCCCCATCACGATGTCGTAGGTCCCGAAGATCGTAACTGCATCGGAGATCATGTAGCCTCTGGACATATGGTCGAATGCGCCCATGTGAATAAACGAGGGAGCGCGAATTTTCAAGCGGTAGGGTTTCCCGCCGCCCGTGCTGACGATGTAGAATCCCAACTCCCCCTTGTGCGCTTCGGTCCCGCAATAGATCTCTCCCGGAGGGGCGTCGAAGCCCTGCGAGAAGAGCTTGAATTGCTGGATCATGGATTCGAGATTCGTAAAGACTCGTTGCTTCGGCGGCAACGTGACGCTGGGTACATCGGCCATAATGGTGCCGTCCTGCATCTGCTCCAGGCATTGCCGGATGATTTTCACACTCTCGTAGAGCTCCTGGACACGAATCCAGTACCGATCGTAGGTGTCGCCGTTCTTGCCGAGCGGCACACTGAATTCGCATTTCGGATAGGCTGAATAGGGCTGGGCTTTACGGAGATCGTAGTCGACACCCGAGCCGCGGAGCGTCGGCCCACTAAGGCCGAAACTCACGGCGTCTTCCGCCGAGATGATGGCCACCCCCTTGGTCCGCCCGACCCAAATCCGGTTCGTTTCCAGGAAAACTTTGTACTCGTCGATTTTTGGCGGAAAGTAGTCCAGAAACTGCTTCAGTTTATCAAGCAGCGAGGGCGTGAAGTCCCGCTCGACGCCGCCGATGCGATACCAACTGGTGGTGAGGCGCGCGCCGCAAAGCTCGTCAAACCAATCCATCAGAATTTCCCGATCACGGAAACAATAGAAAAAGACGGTCATGGCTCCGATGTCGAGCGCCTGGGTGCCGAGCCAAAACTGATGGCCGATGATCCGTTGGACCTCCGCGACCATCGTACGCAGGTATTCTGCACGGTCCGGCACGGTAATATTCATGAGTTTTTCGACCGCGCGGCAGTACGCAAAATTGTTGTACATCGCGCAGACATAGTCGAGCCGGTCGGTATGGGGAATAAACTGATGATAGGTGCCGTCCTCCGCGAGTTTCTCCACACCGCGGTGCAGATATCCCAAGACGGGGGTAGACTTGACGAGGCGTTCTCCTTCCAATTCGAGGATCACTTTCAGCACCCCATGGGTGGCGGGGTGCTGGGGACCCATGTTAAGCAGGAGTTCCTCTGTGCGCAGCGTCGGAAGGGTCTCGCTTCCCGGATGGGCCGGATCGATCTTGTAGACGGTTGTTCGTTGATCTTCAAAGGCCATCGTCTGTCCTACCGAGCCGTTTCGTCCAGGAACTCGAACGTGTCGCGCCAGCCCTTCCCACGGAGCGGAAAATCTTTTCGCAATGGATAGCCTTCGGTAAAATCGTCCGGCAGGAGGATCCGGCGGAGATCCGGATGGTGCCGGAAGCGGACTCCCATCATGTCATAGACTTCGCGCTCCATGAAGTCCGCGCCTTTCCAGAGATCTGTCAGGGAATCCACGATGCAATCCGACTCCGGCACCCTGGTCTTGAGCCGGATGCGATGGCGTTTCTTGATCGAGTAGAACTCGTACACGACTTCAAACCGTTCTTCGTCATCGGGCCAGTCGACCGAACTCACGTGCACGATATAGTCGAAGTCCATGGCCGGGTCGTTGTGAAGGAATTGCGCGACCTCATGAAGTCGGTCCCGCGTCACAGTTACCGCAAGATCGCCACGCCATTCGACGGCTTTGACGAAGCCGGCAGCAAAGTTTTCTTGGAGTCGGCTGGCCAGTTGCTGCAATGACATCGATCGAGACCTATGCTTTAAGGCCGGGTTTGACCTGATCCGGTTGTCTGAGGAACACGCGTTTCAGCATGATTCGTTCTTGTAACTTGAGAATGCCGTCAAAGAGTGCCTCCGGTGTTGGAGGGCAGCCCGGTACATAGATATCGACCGGCACAAAGCGATCGACCCCTTGGACGACGCTATAACTGTCGTAGATATTCCCTGACGTGGCGCAAGATCCCATTGCAATGACATATTTCGGCTCGGGCATCTGATCGTAAAGTTTTCGGATGACGGGGGCCATCCGCCGGCAGACGGTACCGGCCACGATCATCAGATCGGACTGGCGCGGTGAGGCCCGGAAGACACCGGCACCATAGCGGTCCATATCGTACCGTGACGAAACTGCGGCGATCATTTCGATCGCGCAGCAGGCTAAGCCAAAAGTCATGGGCCACAGTGACCCCTTGCGACCCCAGTTGACGGCTTTTTCTATCGTCGTGATGATGACGTCGGACGTGCCGTCCTTCTCATGACGACCAATTTGGATCAATCCCATTCCAGGGCTCCCTTCCGCCAAGCATAGACATAGGCCACCAAAAACAATCCGATGAAAACCAGCATTTCTATCAACCCGATTAACTCGATCTTGGTGAAGACCACTGCCCAGGGATACAGAAAGATGACCTCAATATCGAAAATAACGAACAGCATCGCGAAGATGTAATACCGAACCGGGAAGGGCATCCGAGCATCCGAGAACGGTTCCGACCCACATTCATAGGTAGAGAGTTTCTCCGGTTCTGGATATTTTGGATGGACCAGATAACTGAGGAGCAGCACCGCCGCGCCGAACACCAGCGCCACGAGAAAAAACAGCAGAATCGGAAAGTATCTGGCCAGGTATTCAGAGAGTAACTCAAAACCGCTCATGGGGCTGACCTTTCAACAGCTTGAGATACAAGGAGCGTTGGAGTTTAGACTCTGGATTACGGGGATAGCAAGGGTCCAAAAGACCTGTGGGATCGACCCGAAAGTCCTAGGCTCTGTTGCGTTGAGAGGTATCGCCGACGCGAGTGAGAAGCCAATGTGGTGGGGCGTCTATGCGACCGGCTGCATGGGCGAGGCTCAACCTCAAAAGGATCTCTTCTACTCAGACTTCTATTGTCCGGCGGAGTGGCTTATTTTATGAGGGGTTCTTCGCTTTGTTGGGTGGGATGGGTGACATGCGACCTGATGGCATGCGCAGATGGAAAGGTGACACTTGGTCAATTTGATCCCATTCAGGCTCCAGGGCCGAGAAGGCCTTGGCCTTCTTGCGTCGGTGAATCTGGGTTTCGATGCGAGGACGATCTTGGCGTTGAGCGTCGTGGATCGGAGGCTGGTTAGGCACCATGATATCCCCCTTCTGTGAGAAATCATTCTCCAGATCACCATAGCATCGAATGAATCGGCGGGTCAATGATGACAAGGCCTCAATATTCTTGACAATACAGGACTATTTGCTATGGTTCTGACAGCACTACTTGCCTTACATGAAGGACAACCACCATGGCTAACTATTCAATGAAATGTGTCGTCTCTCTCATGGTCTGGACCTTGGCCACGCCGCTTCTTCCTCTGGCCTGGGCAGCAGACGACCTCAATTCGATCCGATTCGGAGAATCGGCCTTAGCCTATTCGTCCGGCTCCATCCAGCGATCGACTCCACAAGATGGGTTCGTGAATGTGATAACCGGCGACAATCAGACCACCGGAGATCACATGATATTGGGAAGCAGGGATGTCCTGTATCTCAGGCTGAAGAATCCCGGCGATGTAGTTCCCGGAGATCTTTTTACGATCTACAAACGAGCGCACAAGGTATTCCACCCCACCACTGGTGAATACATGGGTTATTTGGTCGATCGGCGCGCTGTGGTTCAGGTGAGCCAAATTGACAAGGACCTGACCACTGTTCAGATCATGCGGGCCTACGCACCTGTATCGCCGGGTGACCCGGTGATGAAGTTCGTGCTTCCGACTGACGAGGGAGCAGCGGTTGACCAGCCTTCCGCCGGGGATGTGGAGGGACGGGTTGTGGAGTTCCAGTCCAATATGGGAATTATGAACCTTGTGGCGCAACGGAATATCGTCTATCTGGACCGGGGACGGGAAGACGGGATCAGGCCTGGGGATCGAATGGACGTGGTTCGGTCCGGAGGGAACCTTCCTCAACGGGTTGTGGGCGAATTGAAAATCCTGTCCATGGAAGACCGAACTGCCACGGCGCTGATCACAAAATCGATCTCCCGCATTCTCAAGGGCGATCGCTTCAGGGTGAAGGTTCATGCTCCTGAGGCCATGCCGATTTCTCAATCACCCCAGCAATCTCTGGATGTCTCCCCTGCTGTGGCTCCTGCTCCAAGTAAGTTCGAGGTCCAGAATGTCGCTAGCGAAACCCGAATCAGCCTCAGTGATTTGATGAAGCAGCTTCGGTTTGAATCGGGCGAAGCCACGATCAAGTCCGAGGGCTATCAGGTGCTCGATGAACTGATTGCGTATCTCAAGACCGCTACCGGCGATCGGTTGATTCGAGTCGAGGGCCATGCGGACAACATGGAAATCGGGCCCTCGCTCAAGTCGCTCTACCAGACGAACTGGGACCTGTCGAAAGCTCGGGCTGGGGGCGTCCTCCGCTACTTGACCGAAAAGGGCGGGATCGATTCGGCGAAGCTGTCGTCGGTTGGCTATGGCGATACGAAGCCGATGGCTAGCAATGCCACGGAAGTGGGCCGACAGAAGAACCGTCGTGTGGATATCGTGCTCTATTCGTCCGAGTCAGGCAGGGAACAGTCTGAGCCGGCGGGGAAGCCAATTGAGACCGGCGATAATGGATCCACCGTGTCTCGTCTCAGTTCAGCGGAAAGCGGAGCTCCGACCTCCGTAGCGGACCAGACGGCCCCAGTGGCTCCAACAGGTTCGTCCAAGGTGGAGTCCTCATCTGTCCCTGCGGATCCTGCGTCGGCGACGACTCCGGCATCAGAGGGCCAGGGCAAGTCAGATCAGACCCCTGCTGCTCCGGCCGCCCCTCCACAGTAAATTCATCGAGTATCGTGCGGAGGGTTGACGAATCAACGTCAACCCTCCCCGGTATCCCTTCAGAACGTTTCCGCTCTCTCCCCCCTCGTTGTTCCCCCTTTTCCTGTGCTGCTACAATGCCGCATGATTTCGACGCAGGCCGCCCCTCCACACACAGAGCCAGAGGTCCTGTTTGCAGATGTCATTGTCCCACGGCATCTGGCAGGCCCATTCACCTACACCGTGCCCTCGGCGCTCCGACCCACGCTGCGGATTGGACATCGGGTGCTCGTGCCCTTCGGACGGTCGATCCTCCAAGGAGCTGTGATCGCCCTCTCCCACGTTCTTCCTCAAGGTCTTGATCGCGCACGCCTCAAGGAGATTCGCTCGTTGCTCCCGGAGGGGGCCACAACAGATGTGTCCTCGAATCTGTTCCAGCTCTCACGGCAGGTGGCCGAACAGTATGTCGCGCCATGGGGACAATGTCTCCGGTTGGTGCTGCCTCCGGCACCCACACCACGGGCGCTGGTCAGCCACTACGAACTGACGGAGCAAGGGCGGGCGGCACTCGCGGCTCGCGAGCCCTGCTCAGTGAAGGCGCGGGCACTTCTCATACGTCTCGGTAAAAAACCTTCAGGGCTTCGCCGATCTTCCCGCAGTCCAGATCCGGGCGACTTATTGCACGATCTCAAGGCTCGTGGATGGGTAGTAGAGGTTCAGGCCCTACCGTTGGCCTCGACAGCGCCTCTCGTCCGACCAAGCAGACCGGCGAACCAGGACAATTCCGGCATTACCGCACCGCTGATTCTTGACCCCGCAATGCCTTGGACGGCACCACTGTTCGGGGCGCTGAGAGGCCAAGGACCCGCTCGAGTTCTGGTGCAGGCTTCCTGGACTGATCGATTGAGGCTGTTGCAACAGGCTGTTCGCCTGGTGCTCGACCGTGGGCAGACAGCCCTCATCATCGTTGGCGAAGCAGAACGGGCCCAATGGGTTGCAGGCTTGATTCGTGATGACGAGACAGGCATCTCTCCGGCCTGTTTCCATAGCAGTCTTTCAGACCAAGCGAAAGCCGAGATGTGGGATCAGATTCATCGGCAGGTCGTTCGCGTGGTCGTGGGAACCCGGTCGGCCATTTTTCTCCCATTGACTGCAATCGGGGCGATTTGGGTCGAGGGAGAAGAAGATGCAGCGCTCAAAGAACCACAAGAACCACGCTACCATGCACGGGACGTGGCCTGGTTGAGGGCGCAGGATGAACAGGCGGTGTTGGTCCTGAGTTCGTCCCATCCCTCCCTTGAGACCAGAGCGTCAGTGGAACAACGTGGGATTGTTGTACGCAAGCTCATGCCGTCTGATGCGCGACCGAGCGTACAGGTCGTTGATTTACGGGACCATGGCCACGGTACGGTGTTAAGCCCGCCGCTCGTTCGGGCCATTGAGCAAGCGATCGGTCGCCGGGCCGGCGTCCTGCTGTTTCTCAATCGGAAGGGCTATGCCGGCGCCCTCGTCTGTCGTGATTGCGGCCAGGTTCCCCGCTGTCCTGCCTGTCGTGTGGCGCTGATGTATTCTCGGCAGGCCGGTCGCCTGCTCTGTTCCTACTGCGGGGACGTCACACCCCTTCCCGAAACCTGCGTTTCCTGTTCCGGCCCTCACATGCAGTTTATCGGGGAGGGCACAGAGCGAGTGGAAGAGGATGCGAAGCGACTGTTTCCCCACGCATCAGTGATTCGACTCGATGGAGATACCATGCGGAGATCAGCGAAGGCCGAGGCCCTCTGGCGGATGGTCGAGCAAGGGGAGTGGGACATCATCGTCGGGACACAACTGCTGCTGCGGCGAGGGTCTCTCCCGAGGATAGGCTTAGTTGGGATTGTGCAGGCGGATGCAGGACTCAGCGTACCGGATTTCCGATCCGCCGAACGTACCTATCATACGCTCCTCGATGCGGTCAATCTTGCTGATCCGGCAGAGATTGGTGGTCAGGTTATCGTGCAGACCTATCTATCATCTCATCATGCGATTCAGGCTGTGGCTCAGGACGACGAATCCGTCTTCTTATCGGAAGAGCTGTCCCATCGGACTGCATTGGGGTATCCACCTGTGGTTTATCTGATTGCCCTCCTCGTGTCGGGGGCCAACGAGAAAATGGTTCGCGACGCTGCCACGGCCTGGGCGGCTCGACTCACTACTTGCTCTTCGCCGTCCGTGGCCGGAGAGACGGCCGTGGCAAAGGCCCATTTAAGGGCTGAATTGATTGATCGGCCAGACCGTCTGACTGTTCTGGGACCAGTTCCCTCTCCGGTGTCGAGACTCCGGGGACGGCACCGGTGGCAAATTCTCGTGAAATCGTATGAGCGGGAGGCGGGGCTCGAAGCGGTGCGGATCACGGTCAAGGAAATGGAACGGACTTATCAGCGCCGAGCGATCAAGTTCGATGTCGACGTCGATCCGATCGAGATGTGGTAGGTCTTACCTGTGCCTGCGGAGGCGTCCTGATTGGGGAGGAGGTGTATGGCTGTTGGTTGCATCGGTTGATGAGGCGGCGATGGGCTGGCCGGCTCGCTTGAAAAGCCCATAGGAGATTGTTATCCAAAAGACCGCTGAGAGGAGTCCTGTCAGAACGGCTGAGAGGATCGTTCCCATTTGTTCGTCGGTCGGCTCCGTCGTGGTCGAGCGGACCTGAACCATCGTAATGATCGGCCACACAAGACTCTCTAGGCCAAGCAACAGGGTGGCCCAGACCCAGACCAATCCAATCGTGCGCCCCTGCCAGATCAGAAATCCAGCGATGCCTCCTGCGATAAGAAAAACTTCCCAAGGTGAGAACGAATCCCACGCCAACCAGGCCCCCGTTGCTACAACGAGGCTGCCAAGCAAGGCATTGAGTTGGGGGCTCCACCAGGTGGTGACCATACTGGGTGTTGTTCTCCGTGGACGATGCGCGAGCTAGTGTGAGTTCCAAGGGTGTGTTTGTCAATCGAGGTATCCGTCGGCTAGCCTGCCAGCCGAAAGCTCACCGCAGCAACGAATCCACGATTACAGCAGAAGCGTCATGAATCATGTGGGCCTGGACTGCTGCCTCGCCCGACAGCCTGAAAGAGTTGCGCACGTTCCTCCCCGGTGAGTGGTTTCCACACTCCGGGTACCAATCCGTCAAGCGTCACATGCATGATCCGAACACGATGCAGAGTGAGCACCCGATACCCTACGACTTGGCACATACGCCTGATCTGTCGATTGCGTCCTTCGGTGAGTACGATGCGGAACCGTGCGGGACCGAGTCGTTCAATCCGGCAGAGTTTGGTCGGACGATCGAGAATGACGACCCCTTGAGCCATGCGGTCGATGAATGTCTGGTCGAATGGATGATCGACCGACACCTCGTATTCCCGTTCATGCCCGTGCTCGGTTCGTAGAATCTCGTTCACGATGTCCCCGTCGTTCGTGAGAAGGATAAGACCGGACGAATCCTTATCAAGTCGGCCGATTGGGAAAATCCGCTCCGGATGGCCAATCTCCGCGATGATGTTGCGGGGCACATGCGACTCACTGGTTGTCGTCACACCCACCGGTTTGTAATACTTGATATAAAGCGAGGCCGTTCCCCAGGGGATCACCTGTCCGTCGCGCGCAATGACATCGTCAGGACTGACCTGATCGCCCAAGCAGGCCGCCCGCTGATTGATGGTCACGCGACCGGATTCGATCAGGCGGTCGGCCTCTCGCCGAGAACAGATACCATGGTGTGTGAAAAACTTATTGATGCGAAGCTTGTCGGTCACGGAGTGGCACGCCGTTCTAGCAGGTTGCGGAAACGTTTAGTTTATACGCAATATGCCGTTGGAATCTTACATGCTGGTGCCGATGTCACATAGCTGCAGGATGCTCAAAAAGGCCGTCCTCGTCGTTCCTGAAAAGTGAGACGTAAAAGGTGAAAGGTTTCGGATAAAGAGCCCTCGGCAGTCCAGCGTTTCACCTTTCACGTCTCACGTGTAACGATCTTCGTATACTGGCGGGCTTTTTCAGCATCCTGCTAGTGGACGCGACGGCCTGCTTTGATCCGTCCCAGCATGCGGTAGATCAATCGAGCGACACAAAACTGGGGAGCGACAAACCCTTCGATCGGGGCCATCTCACTGATATCCATCCCGAGAATACCAGGTCCATTGGCCAAGGCTGTGACGAGATTCAGCGTATCGTACCACCCTAACCCACCGGGCTCGGGAGTGCCGAGCGCGGGGACCAGCGAGGCATCAAGCCCGTCACAATCGAAGGTCAGGTATACCGGCCCACGACAGGTCTTCACCACTTCGGGAACCCAGCGGGCGGCCTTGCCTTCGTAGGGGCCTGACGGGTCAAGAATCTCGGTGGCAAAGAACGTGGCGATTCGATCTGTGCTCTTTATACGATCGATTTCCTCCGGAGAAATGGAACGAATGCCGACTTGGACCAACGGCAACCCGTCGTCGACCACGCGGGCCATCACGCTGGCGTGGCTATAGGGGTTCCCTTGATAGGCCTGTCGCAAGTCGCCATGCGCATCGATTTGCACCACGCACAGATCAGGATAGCGTCGGGCATGGGCTCGGATAGCCCCAAGTGCTCCGGTATGTTCCCCGGTCAGGGTGACGACAAACCGCCCGGTGCCGACGTGGGGATTGACGAACGCGTCGATCGCATCCACTGCCTGCCGATCGACTTTGCCGTCAAGATCGAGCGAGTGAATGGTGGCAACCCCCCCCCACTCTCGATAGGGCTCACACCGGAGCGTTTCATCGTATAACTCGACTTGTTGAGACGCCTCGATGATGGCTGACGGGCCTCGATCGGAGCCCATCACATAACTGGAAGTATGTTCGTAAGGCGCTGGCAGGACGTAGACACCCGCCTGATCGGGATGGCACCAGGGCTCCTCAAGCCCGAGGAAGTTCTGGTCGATACCTTCCCATCCTGCGGGAAGTGTCATGGGTGTATGCTCACGCGGCAGGCTAGCGACGCCGCTTCGGTATATTTTCTTCTGGGATGAACACGGCCAATGCGATCACCGTCGTCCAGCGATTGGGTTTTCCGATAGCGGACTGGGTGATGTTGAGGGTCCGAACGATCTTGCCGGCCATTTTGAAAACTTGCTCCCGTTCTTTCCACGCGATGTTCGGATCGAACTCGACACCGAGCGTCGTGGCCAACATCTGCGCCGCCAAGTCTTCCGTA
>Ga0247727_10008348_pt1 | contig 19253 bp, 17 predicted proteins | sample WisWelCaveWW1625_FD_202498 | JGI IMG/M metagenome (GOLD analysis project Ga0247727, IMG submission 202498) | Biofilm microbial communities from Wishing Well Cave, Virginia, United States - WW16-25 | ecosystem: Environmental > Aquatic > Deep subsurface > Groundwater > Cave microbial mat | place... | reverse complement strand
TGTCGGGATGCTCCTCGAGATACGCCTGCGCCAGCAGGCCCCCCCAGGAATGGCCGAGGAGGTGCACCTTCTCGACGCCCAGCGCCGCCACCACCGCCTCGACGTCGGCCACGTATTTCTCGATGGCCAGTTCCTCGGTGCGCCCCGACAACCCGGCCCCCCGCTGGTGGAAGGTGGCCACGCGCAGCCCCGGCCCCGCCAGCCGCTCGAGCGGCAGCAGGTACTCGGGCGAGAAGCCCGGCCCGCCGCCGAGCAGGAGCAGCGTCTCCTTCGCCTCGCCGACGGAGCGGGCGTGCAGGGGCACCGGGCCGGACCACACCGTCCACTCCTGGGCCCGCGCGCGGGTCGAGGGGGGCCAGCCGCCCAGCCAGCGCGTCACCGAGGCGAAGAACTGATCGCCGCACTCGACCCAGGGGAAGTGGCCGCAGCGGCCGGGCAGCGCGATCTGCAGCCGCGACGAGCGCAGCGCCTGGACGCTGGCCAGGGCCCACTCGACGCCGTAGGGATCGTCGGTGCCCTGGAAGACCAGCGCCGGACCGGCGAAGCGCTCGAGCGCGGGGCCGTAGTCGAACGCGTCGCCCAACGACTCGAGGGTGGCGCGCTGGACGCCGGCGCGGCAGGTGGTGGCCTTCAGCTCCGCCGGCGGCTCCGCCTTCGGGTCGCTGAACAAGGCCGGCAGCGTGGCCTGGAAGGCCGGTGTGCAGTCGTCGTCCTCGGGCGCCTTCTCCGCGATCAGCCCGCGCGCGACCAGCGCCTTGCGCCGCTCGGCCATGCGGTCGAGGCCGTCCTCGTATTCGTCGGCGTCGGGAGGGACGGCCGAAACCAACGCGATGCCCGCGGCCCCGCGCGGGTGCGCCGCCACGTACGCCTGCACGACCAGGCCGCCCCAGGAGTGGCCGAGCAGGAAGAGGCGCGAAGGGCCCAGCCCCTCGATCACCGCGTGGAGATCGGCCACCTGCTGCGCGACGCTGAACGCCGCCGGGTCCGGCTTGCCTTCCTTGAGCGGCGGCGCTGCCGAGCGGCCCACGCCGCGCTGATCGTAGGTGACCACGCGCAGCCGGTCGCTCGCCAGCGCGAGCAACGGGTCGAGATAATCGCGCGAGAGCCCCGGGCCGCCGTGGACCAGCACCAGCGCGTCGGGGCCGCTCCCGGCGGAGCGGACGTGCAACGCGACTTGCCCGGAGAGCACGGTGCGCTCCGGAGGCAGGGGTTTCTGGGTTGCGCAGCTAGCAGCGAGGACGAGGAGGAAGCGGGCATGCAGGCGCATGACCCGCCGTCTACCACGGGTCAATCGGACTCGCGAGAAAGGACGGCCTTCCCCCGCAGGATCCGCTCCGCCGGCGTGAGCAGCTTCTTCTCCTGGTTGCACGGCTTGCACGCCGGAACGACGTTGCCGCGCGCGCTCCGGCCGCCGCGCGCGATGGGCACGACGTGGTCCATCGTCAACTCGCCGGGCGCGAACCGGCCGCCGCAATACGCGCAGAGGCCCGCGGCCAGCCTGTTCTTCCACCAGCGGCCCTGGCGGAGTTCGCGCGCCCGGGCCCGCTCGCGCGCGACGTGGGCCGGGTCGGCGTCGATATCGACCCATTCCTCCATGGCCGGCCATCATAACGACTGCGCCGAAGGTCTGACCTGTATTTTCCGGCCCCGCCCGGCCGGGGCTATCCTCGCCGCATGCTGCTCCGGCGCGCTCTTTTCGCCGCCCTGTTCCTGGCCGCGGCCTGCCGCCACGTCCCGGCGGCGCCCGTCGATCGGAGCGCGGACGTGGCGGCAGTCTTCGGCACCGACGGCAGGCCGCCGCCGGCCAAGGAGGGGCCCGCATCTCCCTGGGAGAAGAAGCTGCGCCTCCCCGGGGCTGCGGAGAAGATCCGGGTGCTGCTCGCCTACGAGGACCGCGCCATCGCCGAGGGCGAGGGCCGCATCTACGAGGACGCCGACCCCTTCAAGCTCCCGCCCGGCGTCTACGCGTACGTGGTGACGCGCGAGGGCGTCACGTCTTTCGGCCATCCGATCGACTTCTGGGAGATCGGGACCCGGCACGCGCACGTCGCGCAGCGGCGCCCGGTGGTCTCCGCCGGCGAGATGGAGACCGACGGGCGCGCCGTCCGCATCAACGTGCTGAGCGGCACCTACGCCTTCCCCATGATCCAGGCGGGGCTGTGGAACGGCGACGACCTGCGCAAGCGCACGGTGCGCTGGTTCGACGTGGTGTTGCGCAAGGTGCACCGCCCGCCTGACGGGCTCGCGGTGGTCGAGGCGGTGCAGGACGGCAAGGACGCCCCCATCTTCGACGCGCACCTCAAGCTGCCCGGGCTAGCCGCCGTGAGGAGGCTGTGCGCGGCGCCCTCGTTCTCGGGCAACAACCCGGACGTGTGCCGGCGCGTGTCGCTGCGGCGCGAGGCCACCGAGCCGCGGGCGGCTGCGGCGCCCTAGACCCGGCCACCGGTCACTGCCGGGCCAGCCACCGATCGATGGGCAAGAAGACGTCGGCGGCCGCCCGGTCGCCGAGCAGCATGTCCATGTGGCCGTAGTCGGCGCTCATGCCGTTCTCCTCGGCCACGAGCAGCCACTCCTTGCGCCCGCCCAGCGCGTCGAAGCCCCGGCGCACCAGCGGCGGGAAGCCGAGCTGGTCGAGCTTGCCCGCGACCACCAGCACCGGCGTGCGCACCTCGCGCAGCGCCGCCTCGTAGTCGAAGGCGCCGTCCGCGCTGGTGAAGCGATCCGTCTCCAGCCAACGCGCGACCTGCTCCAGGAGCGACCCGGGCTCGTCGTCGACCCCCACGGCGAGAAAGCTCGTCCACAGGCGCGGCGAGAGGTTCTTCGGGTTGTAGAACACCGGCTCGAGCGGACCCGGGTACATCTCGATCACGGGAAGGAAGGCGATGGCGGGCGCCGTGATCGGCACCAGCGGCAGCCGCCGCCCCACCGCCGCGCCCCGCTTCGCCCAGGCGGTGAAGCGCTCTCCCCAGCGGAACCCGAGCGGCGCGCCGATGGTCGCCACGGCGCCCACCATGCCGCGGGCCGTGCCGCGCGCGAGCAGCGCGTAGAGCATCATCCCGCCCAGCGAGTGGCCGACGCAGTCCAGCCGCGGCGCGCCCGTCGTCTCCAGCACGTAGGCGATGGCGGCCGGGACGTCGACCAGCGCGTAGGTGTCGAACGTCCAGTCCCACTTCTTGTCGCCGCCCACCAGCGCCGGCCGCGAGGAATCGCCCTTGCCGCGCACCGACATCGTCCAGGCGTCGACGCCGCGCGCGGCCAGCCAGCGGGCGAAGCTGTGCCGCTCGTCGAGGTCGAAGTTGCGCGCGTTGGTGACGATGCCATGGAGCAGGAGCACCGGCCGCCGCCCCGGGGCGGGCCGCTCGGGCTTGTAGCGCACCAGCGACAGCTCCCAGCCGTCGGGCGTCTTCGCGGTGTGTCTCCCGGCCCGCTCCGGCAGCGGCGCGGGGCCGAACGCGGCCCGGCCGATGGCGCAGCCGGCGGCGAGCAGGGCCGCGGCGAGGAGGGCGGCCTTCACTTGTGACCGTCCAGCCAGTCGGCGATCTTCGGAAAGAGGCCGCGCGCGGCCCAGGGCGCGGCGACGGCGAGGTGGCCGGCGTCGGAGCCGAAGCCCTCGATGCGGGAGAGGACCATCTCGTCGCGCGGCGCCCGGGGCGCGAGCCGGCGCACGGCCAGGGCGTGCTCCGGGTGCACCCAGTTGTCGCGCGGCGCGGCCACCACCAGGAGCGGCACGGCCAGCGCGGCCAGCGCGTCGCGCAGCCTGGGCCCCACCAGCCGCGGCTCGCCCCGCTCCATCCAGCGCCCGACGTCCGCCACCAGCTCCGGCGCCGCCGACCCCAGGCCGTCGCGCAGCCGCTCCAGGCGCGGTCCGAGCGCGTCGCCGTGCTCGAAGAGGAGCTGCAAGAGATCGCGGCGCCCATCGCCCACCGGCGCCGGCGTCCGCGACCAGCGGCGCAGATCGAGCGGCGCCCGCGCGCTCCCGGCCGCCCGCCCCGCGGCCCGCATCACGCCGCGCACCGCCTCGTTGGGCACCTCCCAGGCGGCGGGCACCGAGATGGCCACCACCGCCGAGACGCCGCCGCGCGCCGCGAGCAGGTACGCCGCCGCGCCGCCCAGGCCGACGCCCACGATCTGCGCCTTCTCGCCGATGGCGCCCAGGGCCGCCGGCGCATCGCCCGAGAAGAGCGCGTCGAGGCCGCCCATCCCCGGCAACGCGGCGGTGCTCCTCCCGGTGCCGCGCCATTCGAGCACGTAGACGTCGCGCCCGCGCGCCTGCAGCGCCGGCGCCAGGCCGGGGTCGAACAGGGTCCGATCGAAGCCCAGCTCGGGCAGGAGCAGCACCGGCGGCCCGCTCCGCTCGCCCGACGCGGAGTAACGCCAGAGCGCCACCCGCGCGCCGCCCGCGGGGATCAGGGCGCGATACACCCGGCCGCCGATCAGCTCCGGGCCGCCGGCGGCCGGCGCGACGGCGAGCAGCAGGGCCAGGATCACAGCTCGACCAGCCCCCGCTTGAGCGCTTCGACCACCGCCGCCACGTGGCTGCGCACGCCCAGCTTCTCGTAGATGTGGCCGAGGTGCGTCCGCACCGTGCGGCGATCGATGTGCACCACCTGCCCCACCTCGGCGTTGGAGAGCCCCTTGGCGATGGCGAAGAGGATCTCCTTCTCCATCTCGGTGAGGAGCGGCCCCGGCTGGGGCGGCGCCTGCACCCCCTTGAAGAACTGCCAGAAGCGCTTCGCCAGCCGCGGCTCGATCACCGTGCCGCCGGCGTCGACCTCGAGGATGGCCTGGCAGAGCCTCGCCCCGCTCGCGCCCTTGACCACGTACCCGGAGGCCCCGGCGCGCATGGCCTGGAAGACGTGCTCCTCGTCCTCGAACGAGGTGAGCACCAGGACGTCGTAGGGCAGATCGCGCTCCTTGAGCGCCCGGGTGGTCTCGATGCCGGAGGCGCCGGGCAGCTCCAGGTCCATCAGCACCACCCGGGGCGCGGCGGCCTCGACCAGGCGCAGCGCCTCCTCCCCGGAAGCGGCGGTGCCCACCAGGCGCACCTCGGGCTGCGCCGAGAGCTGCTTGGCCAGCGCCCGCAACGTGGCGAGGTTGTCCTCGACGGCGAAGACAGGAACTTGCTTGCCGTCAGGCGGAGCCTTTGGAATGATCATTGGTCCGGCCATGGCTCTCCCGAAATCCCAGACAGCGCCCGAAGAGGCCGACGTCCTCCGCGATCCCGAGGTGACGAAGCTCCTCGCCTCGCCGGAGCACCAGGGGCTGGAGCTGCCGCGCAGCCGCCAGATCTACACCAATCGAAACCTGCGCATGGACGCCATCTCCATGATCGGCTTCGACATGGACTACACGCTGGCCGTCTACTCGATGCGGCAGATCGAGGAGCTGGCGTTCCAGTTCACCCTCGACCGGCTGGTGCAGAAGAAGGGCTACCCGGAGGAGATCCGGGCGCTCCGCTACGATCACGAGTTCGTCATCCGCGGCCTGGTGGTCGACAAGGACCACGGCAACATCTTCAAGATGGACCGGCACAACCACGTCGGCCGCTGCCACCACGGCCGCCGCCGGCTGGGGCCCGACGAGCGGCGCGAGCTTTACCACAACGAGAAGATCCGGCTCTCGCTGTCGCGCTTCGCCTGGATCGACACCCTCTTCTCGCTCCCCGAGGCGTGCCTGTACGCCGAGATCATCGAGTCGAGCGAGCGCGAGGGCCGCAAGGTCGACTACCACCAGCTCTACGACGACGTGCGCGAGGCCATCGACGAGGTGCACCGCGACGGCTCGCTCAAGACCGAGCTGAAGAAGGACCTGGCCCGCTTCATCCTCAGGGACGCCGAGCTGGGCGCGGCGCTGCACAAGCTGCGCTCGGGGGGAAAGAAGCTGTTCCTGCTCACCAACTCGCTCTGGGACTACACCGACGCGGTGATGCAGTTCCTGCTCGACGGCGTCCTGCCCGAGTACCCGTCGTGGCGCGGCTACTTCGATCACGTGATCGTCGGCGCGCAGAAGCCGGGCTTCTTCAACGAGCACCGCCCGTTCAGCGAGCTGAACCCGGACGGCTCGGTGCTGAGGCCCGCCGTCGAATCGCTGGAGCGCGGCCGCATCTACGAGGGCGGGAACCTCTTCGACCTGGAGCGGCTCAGCGGCTACGCCGGCGACTCCGTCCTCTACATCGGCGACCACATCTACGGCGACATCATCCGCAACCGGAAGTCCTCGCTCTGGCGCACCTGCTTCGTCGTCCAGGAGCTGGAGCGGGAGATCGCCTACGTCGAGGAGCACGGCGAGATCGCCCTGCGCATCTCGCAGCTCGATTCGATGCGGGCGCGGCTCGACGACCTCATCAACCACCACAAGCTGGTCCTGAACGCCCTCGACCGGAAGCTGGAGCGCGGCGGCAACGGGATGACGGCGCAGGAGATCGAGGCGCGGCGCGGGCGGGAGAAGGGGGATCTGGAGAAGCTGCGCCGCGCCCTGAAGGCCACGCTGGCGGAATCCTCGGCGCTGGAGGATCGCTTCGAACGCGGCTCCAACCCCTACTGGGGCCTGGTCTTCAAGGAAGGCCACGAGAACTCGCGCTTCGGCGAGCAGGTCGCGGACTACGCCTGCCTCTACACCAGCCGGGTCTCGAACTTCCTCTACTACTCGCCGATGCAGTACTTCCGCAGCCCGCGGGACGCGATGCCGCACGAGCGGGCGCTGGAGCTGGCCGCGCTGCGGTGAATTGCGGCGGCCGGGCGACAGTCTAGACTCGCAGGCGCTGCCCGGCCGGCCGGCCGGCTACAATGGTCGCCGGATGAGGTTCCCCATGCCGCATGCACTCCGCGCCGCCCTGCTCTGCGCGGCGCTCGCGTCACCCGCCCTCGCCGGCCCCGGCGGGTTCTCGCTCAAGCCGCAGCCGACGCTCAAGCTGCCCTGGTCGCAGCACGGCCTGCTCGACGACGCGCAGAAGCCGGGCGGCCTGCACACCGACGCCTACGTCTTTCCGCAGCGCCCCGGCAAGAACCAGGTCCGCTACTTCAACTACAACTGGCGCGACTTCGACTTCCTCACCGAAGACGGCTCGGCGGGCGTCCGCTTCTACTTCTACGATCGCGAATACCCGGTGGCGCGCATCGCCGCCGGCCTGGTGCGCGAGTCGTGGAGCTACCTGACCGATCGCTTCCAGTACAAGCCCAGCTTCCGCGTCCCCTACATCCTCTACAACTCGCATCGCGAGTTCGAGGAGACCAACGTCTTCCAGGTCAACGAATACATCCTCGGCGTCACCAGCCCGCAGGACTTGAAGATGTCCCTGCCCTACTGGGGCGAGCGCGAGCGGTTCCGCGAGGTGTCGCTGCACGAGATGACGCACCAGTTCCAGATCCAGAAGGTCTCGGAGCGCGCGCACACCGCCGGGCTGGAGAGCCCCATCCACGCCTTCCCGCTCTGGTTCGTGGAGGGGCTGGCCGAATACTACGCGCACGGGCAGACCATCGACGCGGAGACGGACATGTTCCTCCGCGACATCGTCTTGAACCCCATCGGCGAATTGGGCTACGACGTGCCCGCGCTGTTCGAGGACCGGCCCCAGTCGTTCCTCTACACGTACAAATACGGCCAGGCGCGCCTGGCGTTTTTGGCCGAGACCTACGGCGAGCGCACCATCCAGGCGGTGCTCGATCAGAGCCCGCGCCTGGCCGGATCGCAGCGCCGCGGCGAGTCGCGCGAAGGGTTCGGCGCGCTCTTGTCGCGCATCGCCGGCGAGCAGATCCAGCAGATGGACGCGCGCTGGCGCACCTGGCTGCGCAAGCGCACGCTGCCGACGTACCTCGCCTCCAAGCAGGACCTGCCCGACGTCACCGAGCTGAAGCTGCCCGACGAGCTGGACGCCTTCCGCTCCACCCCCGACGGCAACCTCATCTTCTACCGCGGCGTCGAGCGGGAATCGGGCCGCGCCAAGCTGGTGCTCATCGACCGCCGCGATCCCACCAGCGCGCGCCGGCTGGCCATCGATCAGAACCCGGGCACCGAGAGCCTGCACCCGGTGATGCGCAACGTGGTGGCGGTGCACGACACCGGCGTGGCCTTCTTCGCCCAGTCGGGCGACTCCGACGTGCTGCACGTGCGCAGCCTCAAGCGCCGCGCCAGCAAGGAGTCGGAGGGGCCGCGCGTGCGCCACGACCTCGACCTGGGCCCCGACCGCGAGATCCGCATCATCCGCGACGGCATCATCGAGGCCGGCGACCCGGCCTGGAGCCCCGACGGCAAGCGCCTGGCCTTCTACGGCCTGGACCGCGACGGCAAGATCGACATCTACGTGATGAGCGTCGAGGAGCCCGAGCCGCGGGCGCGCCGGCTCACCGAAGACCTCTATTCCGAGCGCGAGTTGTCGTGGGGCGAAGATGGCATCGTCTACGCCTCGGACGCCACCGAGAGCGGCAAGTTCAACCTCTTCCGCATCAACCCTGACGACGGCACCCGCGTGCGCCTCACCGACGCGCCCGTCGATCAGCGCCATCCCGTCGCCATGGCGGGAGGCGCGGTGGTCTTCTCCAGCGCCGCCGGCGGCAAGTTCGACCTCTGGTTCTTGCAAAACGGCCGCAGCAAACGCATTACCGATTTCGGCACCGGATTGATCAGCCCCGGCCTCTCGCCCAACGGGTTCTACGCGGTGGGCTTCTACGGCGCGCGTTATCGATTGTTCGAAGTGGCCAGCCCCGATCTGTTGTCGCTCGACGAGCAGGACGCCATCCCGGCCGCGTACGTGGCCACCCTCAACCAGCCCCTGCCCTTCCCCGACGAGCCCATCCCCCTCAAGACCGAGAGCTACCGGCCGTTCGACGTGGGGAAGAACTGGCGGCTGGAGGGCGGCGGCGCGGCCATCGGCGGCGCGGGCATCGGGTTCGCCCCGGTGGGCGCGGGCGGCGTGCTCTTCGCCGACATCCTGCGCGACCGCACCTTCGCCGCCAACCTGGCCATCTACGGATCGTTCGAGCTGACCGACGCCTCGGCGTTCTACATCGACCGCGCGCGGCGGCTGGCGTGGGGCATCGGGGCCTTCAACACCTTCCAGCAGGGCATCGACACGCGCTTCCCCAGCGCCGACAAGTGCGGCCAGCAGCCGCCGCAGGGCGAGCAAGGGTACGCGTGCCAGGTCTTCTACCTGCAGCGCCAGTTCGGCGTGCAGGGCGTGGTGGCGTATCCGTTCTCGACCTTCTCGCGCGTCGAGGCGGAGGTGCGGGTGCAGGGGATCTCCCGCCGGCTCCTCGAGGGCGGCGTGGTCGACGCCTTCTACAACGGCGCCTCGATCGGCGCGACCGAGCTGAACAGCATCATCGGCTTCGATCCCTCGATCGAGACCACGCTCTCCTGGGGCTACGACACCACCCGCTACGGCCCCATCAGCGGCGCCATCGGCGGCGGATCGATCCTGCTGCAGCTCGGGGCCGGCTTCCTCCCGGCGCGGGGCGAGCCGTTCGTCTACTTCCAGGAGGACGCCATCTACACGCTGCGCATCGCCGGGCGCTCGAAGATCTCGGCGCGCGCGGCCATGGGCGTGGCGCAGGGCAGCCGCTTCGGCCGCCACTTCTACATGTCCTCGTTCGACAACCTGCGCGGCTTCCGCTTCAGCGACCCGCGGCTGCTGGGCGACGCCTATTACGTGGGCCAGGCCGAGCTGGCCTTCCCGCTCGACGCGCTCATCCGCTTCGCGCTCTTCAGCGGCATCACCGGCATCGTCGCCGTCGACTTCGGCGGGGTGGTGGAGACCAACACCGCCTTCAAGAACCGCCCCGGCCAACCGCGCTTCGAGGCGGCGGTGGCCGAGGCCTGGAAGAACCGCACCATGGACTACGTGATCGGCGCCAACTTCGCGCTGGGGCCATTCGAGCTGCGCGTGCAGTTCGCGCACGGCATCGACGTGGGCGGGCTCATCCCGGAGACGGATGACAGCGGGAGCCCGACCTGGGTGCCGAACATCTCGCTGCGGTACGCGTATTTCTGAGCGGGGACCTCAGAGATGATTCACCGCGTGTGCGTCACCTCGACACGGTGGTCTTCGCCGGCGCGCTTGCGCAGCCATGCCGCGACCTCGACGACCTTCTGCGCGACGGCCTTGCCCCACGTGCTGCGCAACTCTTTCGGGGGCAGCTCACGCCAGGCATTGCATTCCTCCAGCCAGCGCGAGTCGGCACGGAACCATCCGCGGGTTGCTCCCCAGTGCTGCTTCCCGTCGTCCCAGATGTCCCTGAGGAGCGTGTGCAGAGTCGCTTCGAGCACGATGCCGGCGCGGGCCGACGGCGCAGCGAACCGCGGCGCGAGTCGCTCCCAGGCGTGCGCCGGATCGATCGTGAACACCGCCTGGAGCGCGAGCCTCAGCTCACCGCTTGCCGTCTCGTCGAGGCGCGCTGCGACGGCCTCGAGCGCGTTGCGGTCGCCAAAGGCGATGAGCGCGAGCCCGGCGCGCAGCGTGAGCGGACCGGACGTGGACCACAGCCGCTCGAGGAGCTGTCGGGCCGCCTGGTAGCGCCAGCGCCCGAGCGCGCTCACGAGATCCTGGACCAGGACCCGGCAGTGGGGCTCGGGCTTCCCCGACAGTGCGCCCGATCGCTCGATCGCCGCCAGGGCGTCGGGGGCGAGGCTCGCGTCGGCCAGCAGAGCGTGCCAGGTGTCGCGTGTCGACTGCCTCGACGCCGGATCGGCCCCTCGATGCAGTTCGACGAGGCGCTTCAGCCCAGCGTCGCTCTCGTCGCGGAGCGCGGCGCGCATCTCGTCGATCTGCGCCATTGGTCGAGGAGTACCACGGGTGTGGATCCGATCCTGAGCACCCCCGATGGCGTCCAGGTGTCGAGCCCCTCAGCGCGCCGCCGCCAGCAGGGCTGGCGCGCTGACGATGGCCGTCCCCGCCAGCATGGCCATCACGCCCGTCATCCCCGCCGCGGCGCAGCCGATGGACCCGGTGAGGCTCGCCAGCACCAGCGCGGCGAGGAGGAACTCGCGCCGGCGCGGCTGGGCCTCCTCGAGGTTCGCGGCCAGCGCCAGGGCCGCGCCGGAGACGATCCCGCCCACGGCGCAGGCCGGCAGGCACAGCGCAATGCATCCGGGCAGCTCGCAAAGATGGCCCGTCAGCCGCACGCCGATCGGCAGCGCTAGCGCCGGCAGGCCCGCCAGGACGCCGGGCAGCACCGCGCTGCCCGCGGCCTTGCCCAGATAGGAAAAGAGCGCGACGGCGACGAAGAGCGCCCCGAGGGCGACGGCGACGAAGACGGGCTTCTGGCAGGGCACCAGCGCGCAGAAGGCGAGCGGCAGGACGCAGACCGCGCGCTGCAGGCCCAGGCGAGCCCGACCCAGCTCGTACGCAGCGCGCGCGCGGGGGATCAGCTCAGTCGGCGCCATGCCTGGCCCTCCATGCGGCGCGCAGCCGCGACAGCGCGCGTTCGAGCCGCTTGCGATACGTGGCCCCCGGCGGCCGCTCGCCGCGCACCAGCGCCGCCACCGTCTCCGCGTCGCCGGGGCGCAAGGTGCCGAGCACGTCGAGCAGCGCCGCGCGCAACAGCGTCTGCTCCTCGTGGCCCGGCGCGGTCGGCTCGGCGGCCAGGCCCTCCTCGCGCCGCCGCTCGGCGCGACGGCGCAGCGTCCTGCACTCGAAGGCGGCGATGCCCAGCGCCCAGGCCATGGCGTCGCGCTCGCCGTCGAACTCGACCGCGCGCGAGAACACCTTGATGAGCACGGCCTGCGCCGCGTCCTCCGCCAGCGCAGGCTCGCGCAAGAGCCCCTCGGCGAAGCGGCGCAGCGCGGGCCAGAGCAGCTCGAAGACGGGCACGAACGCCTCGCGATCGCCCTCCGCGAGGCGCGTCATGTGCCGCTGCAGCGCCGCGCGATCCACGCGGCTGCGATTATCGCTTCGCCTTCAGCGGGCAGTCGTCGCAGCCGATGGGGCAGGCATCGAAGAACAGTTTGTTGCCCGCCCAGGCCATCGCCGGCAAGGACAGCCCCAAGGCCACGATCGCGATCTTCATCCACCGTTTCATGTGCGCCTCCTTGGGCCATCTAGGCGCGGGAGGGGCAAGGCGTGACACAACTCTACTTGCTCGCGATCCGCTGCTCGATCCACCCCGTGATGTCCGCCAGCACCTGCGCCTTCTCCGGCTCGTGCAAGAGGTCGTGAAAAAGCCCCTCGTACGTCTTGAGCGTCTTGTCCTTGCCGCGCGCCCTCTCGATCAGCTCCTTGCTGCCCTCCGGCGGCGTGATCTTGTCGGCGCTGCCGTGCATCGCCAAAAGCGGCACCTCCAACTCGCCCGACTTCTCCCGCAGCCGATCGATCGCTTTGAGCAGCTCCACCGCCGTGCGCACCGGGGCCTTGCCCGGGTCGATCAGCGGGTCGGCCGCGTCGGCCTTGCGCACCGAGGCGTCGCGCGAGAAGGCGTCGGCGTCGAGCGAGAAGAGGGCCAGGCGCGGGCCGATGAACGCCATCATCTTCGTCATCCCGATGGTGAAGCCGCCGACGTCCACCTTGAGCGCGCCGGCGCTGAGCAGCAGCCCGTGCAGCTCCGGCTTGTTGGCGAGGACGAAGAGCGTGGAGATGGCGGCGCCCATGCTGTGCCCCATGAGGAAGAGCGGCACGCCCGGCTTGCGCACGCGCTGCACGAAGATCTTGAGGTCCTCGAGGTACTCGTCGAACGAGTCGATGTACACGCGGCGGCCGTCGGACTTCGCGTGGCCGCGCAGGTCGGCGGCGTGCACCGCGATGCCCTTCTGCGCGAGCTGCGCGGCGGCGGCGGCGTAGCGGCTGCCGTGGTCCTTGAGGCCGTGGACGATGATCAGCATCGCCCGCGGCGCGCCTTCCGGCTGCCAGGATTGCGAGAAGAGCCGCAGGCCGCCGGCCCCCTCGAAGAACGCCTCTTCGTGGCGGACGCCGGCCTCGGTGGTGGCCGGCCGCAGCTCGGGTTTCTTGTCGGGGAAGGAGCCGGCGCAGCCGGCCGCGAACAGGGCGAGGATGATGGTGCGCATGACGCTTCCTAGCGCGGCAGGCGCGAAAGGTCCATCGTGGCCACCCAGATATCCGTGGCGCCGAGCAGCCCCGCGATCCAGTCCGGGTCCTGCCGCAGGTCGCTCGAATACCAGGTGACGAGGAAGCGATCGCCGTCGAGCGGGGCGATGCCGGCGTAGGCCGTGTCGCCCGCGCTGGGCAGCTCGCCGCGCTCGACGAGGGTCGAGGGCATCGTCAGCTCGAAGAGCGCGGTCCGCTTGCGCCCGCTCTCGCCCAGGTGTTTGCGCGCGACCACGAAGATGCGGCCGCGCCAGAGCAGCGCCGCGGGACCGTCGAGCCGTTGCCCGGCGATCTCGGCGCCGCAGTCGAACGAGTCGTATGGCGCCGCCGCGGTGCAGACCTTGGTGCGCAGCCGCCCTTTGGTGCCGAGCAGCTCGGGGTCGGTGCCGTCCATGCGCACCAGCGCGATCATGCGGGCGTCGACGAAGATCAGCTCGGTCTCCAGCGGCGTGTCCTCGCTGACGCCGTAGAGCAGAGCGCCCCTGGTCCAGGCCACGCCGTCGGCGGAGCGGAAGAGCACCACGCTCTTGTCGCCGTCTTCGTAGGCCGCGGAGTAGAAGGCGCCATCGGGCGCGCGGACCACGCGCCAGAAGCTCCAGCGCACCGGCCCCACCGCGGCCAGCGGCGACCAGGACGTGCCGTCGCTCGACCGCGTGGTCACGGTGATGGTGTCGACATCGGAGTCGCGCGGGCTGGTCACCGGCAGCCGCGTGAGCGCCTTGATGAACAGCTCGTCGCCGGCCAGGTAGAAGTGCGGGTCGCGCAGGTCGCGGTCGGGCGGCGCCTCGATGCGCGCGGTGTGCTCGAAGCTCCTGCCGCCGTCGCGCGTCCGGTAGACGTGCAGCGCGCTGTTCGGCCCCAGGATCTGGCTCAGGGCGGTGCGGTGCACGAACCAGATGTCGCCGCGCCAGCGGATCAGATCGGTGTTCTCGTTGTGCTGGCAGATCTGCGTCCGGCAGTCCTGCGCGGTGACGCCCACGCCGGGCACCAAGACGCGCGCGTCCTGGAGCCAGGGGCCCGACGAGCCGCAGCCGAGGAGGAGAAGCGTGGTCCAGATGGCTCTCACGGCCGCGCACTGTACACTCCGCCGCCATGACCTTCCTTTTCGCCCTGCTCGCCGCGCTCCGCGCCTTCACGCCCGAGGAGCTTCTGCAGACGCGGCGCATCGACGATCCCCAGGTCTCTCCCGGCGGCCGCCGCGTGGCCTTCACCGTCCGGCAGAAGCACCTCGAGGACAACCGCGACCATCGCGACGTCTGGATCGCGACGCTGCCGGCCGGCGCGCCGCAGCAGTTCACCCGCGACGGCAAGAGCGATCATGCGCGCTGGTCGCCCGACGGCAACAAGCTCCTGGTGGTCAGCGACCGCGGGCCCGGCGAGGCGCAACTGTACCTGTACGAGGTCGACGGCGGCGGCGATCCGCGCAGGCTCACCTCGCTGCCCAACGGAGTCGGCGACGCCATCTGGTCGCCCGACGGGCAGCTCATCGCCTTCACCAGCGAGGTGCACCCGGCCTGCAAGGGCGAAACCGCCGAGGTGCTCGCCTGCACCAAGGCCAAGGCCGACGAACGGACGAAATCCAAGCTGCGCGCGCACCTCACCGACCGCCTCTTCTACCGGCACTGGAACGAGTGGCGCGAGACCAAGCGCACGCACGTCTTCGTCATCTCCGCGGGCGGCGGAGCACCGCGCGATCTGACGCCGGGCGACGCCGACTGGCCGACCTGGCGGCTGGGCGGCGGCGACGACTTCGCCTTCACCCCCGACGGCCGGGAACTCATCGTCTCGCACAAGCCGGCGCAGGGCGAGGCGTGGCGGACCAACAGCGATCTGTACGCCATCCCCACCGCCGGCGGCCCGCCGAGAAACCTCACCGCCGACAACCCCGGCGACGACGCGGGGCCGCGCGTCTCGCCCGACGGCCGCTTCATCGCCTGGCGCGCACAGGCGCGCGACGGATACGAGGCCGACAAGTGGCGGCTCAAGCTCCTCGAGCGCGCCACCGGCCGGGTCGCGCTGCTCGCGGACTTCGCCGACGGCGCCGGCCGCTTTGCCTGGAAGCCGGACGGCACGGCGCTGGTCGCCGAGGTGATGCGCAACGCGCGCCACGAGCTTCACGTCGTGCCCATCGACGGCTCGGCCGCGCGCCCGTTCGCTCCCGGACCCGGTGGCCACGACTTCGCGCTGGCTCCGGACGGCGCGGCGCTGGCGGTGGCCTCCGGCATCAACCGGCCTCCCGAGCTGGTCCGCATCGCTCCCGGCGGCGCGGCGCAGAGGCTCACCAGCTTCAACGCCGAGCAGTTCGCCGGGCTGGATCTGGGCCCCGCGCCCGAGGAGCAGTGGGTCGCCGCCGGCGACGGCGCCCGCGTGCACTCCTGGATCCTCAAGCCGCCCGGGCTGGCCGGGCGCGCGCCCTTGGTGGTGCTGATCCACGGCGGGCCGCAGGGCGCCTGGGAGGACACCTGGGGCATGCGCTGGAACGCGGCGGCGTACGCGGCCCGCGGATACATCGTCCTGCTCCCGAATCCGCGCGGTTCGACCGGGTTCGGCCACGCCTTCACCGAGGCCGTCACCCGCGACTGGGGCGGCCTGGCCTTCGACGACATCATGCGCAGCGTCGACGCCGTCGAGAAGCGACCCGACGTCGAGCCCGGCCGCGCCTGCGCCGCCGGCGCCTCGTACGGCGGCTACATGGTCAACTGGATCGCCGGCCACAGCACGCGCTTCAAGTGCCTGGTCTCGCACGCCGGCGTCTTCGATCTGGTCAGCATGTACGGCTCGACCGAGGAGCTGTGGTTCCCGGAATGGGACCTGGGCGGCCCGTATTGGGACAACCCCGACGGGTACCGGAAGTGGAGCCCGTCGAGCTACGTGAAGGCGTTCGCGACCCCCACGTTGGTGACGATGGGCGAGCAGGACTACCGCATCGGCACCGAGCAGCCGTTCGGGATGTTCACCGCGCTGCAGCGGCGCGGCGTGCCCTCGAAGCTGCTCGATTTCCCCGACGAGGGGCACTGGATCAACAAGCCGCGCAACAGCCTCTTCTGGTACCGCACGGTGCTCGACTGGATCGACGAGCACTTGAAGAAGCCGGGGGGGGAGCGGGCGGAGCAGAGGTAAGGAGCCAAACGCCAAGACCAACGCCGATCGATTGGGAGTACGGCCTCTAACTTTAGAAAGTTAGTCTTGCCTGAAGCCCGGAACCTCCATTCGTGGGTTCGACAAACAGCTTCGGCGGGTCCGCCCCTACTCCAAACGAGTAACTGATCGATGCTACGGGCCGTTGCATGACCAATCCAGCAACGATCATCGTAACGCTTGCGAGTTGTACCACGCCGGAAGCTATTAGCGGACCCGCATATTGTGGATTCCTGATGTCGCTCGCGTTTAATACAAATGGCCCCAGGACCGGAATCATCAAATACCCTATTGCCTGTCCACGCACAGAGTCCTGCGACAAGGCTGCGCCGAGTCCGATGGTCATCAGGTAGGTCACCGACGCAGCGACGGTTCCCGTGGCCCACAACCATGTGATCGACTCGGTCTGCGGCGGCCCATCCACCTTCGACCTCAATGCGGGAGGAGGGACGGGGCGTTGTGGGTCCGTCCGCCCGGACACGCCAGCAGGAGCCTGGCACGTCGTGCCTTCGCAGATATTGTCCCCAGAGCAATCTGAGTCCTTCGTGCAGACTGCGGTGCTGCAGACTCCTCGGAGACAAACCCGACCGGTCTTGCAGTCGCTGTTCGACTGGCACTGTGCCGGAGTTGGCGAAGCCAGGAGTGCCAAAGCGAGGAAGACCCAGCAGCCCCACCACCAGCTCGCCTTCCCGCATTTCATCGCATTTCATCTCCCGAGTGACCGTCAACCTCAGACCGGCAGCATGTCATCAACGGACCGGCGCCTGATTTCATCAAACTCGACTTGATCAGGAAATCGGCTAGAGCAAGCCCGCCGACAACGCCGACGACGCTGTAGAGCAGCACGAAAGACGACGCAGAGGATCGTAACAAGCGTTGCGCTCAGGCCGATCTGCCGCGGGCTGTAGGTCGCCATCGAACGCCTCTGTACCGCATGCCAGCACGCCAAGGGAGACGACGCAACCTCAGGCGTATGACCCAGCCGCCCCAAGAACCGTCGAAGTCGGCTCGACACTTCACTCGATCTCGATCGCCCTCTTCCCCGCCTCGACGCTCCCGCGCGTAGCCTCCTCCGCGCGCCGCACCTCTGCCCGCGCGTCGGCCAGCGCGCCCTCCAGGCGGGAGATCTCGCCGCGCAGCGTGGTCACCACGTCGCCCTGCCGGCGGCGGCCGTCGTCGAGGGCGCGCGAGAGATCGCGGCGCGACGCCTGCAGATCGTGATCGAGGCCTTCGACCCGCCGCTGGAGCTGATCGATGCGCGCCTGCGCCGCCGCCAGCCGGGGGGCCAACTCCTCGCCCGGCGGAGGGGCGCCGGTCAGGCTGCCCGGGCGGAAGACGAGCAGCCGCTCGTCGGACTCAGGCCAGGGAGCGACGCCGCACGCCACGCACGCCGAGTCGATCGTCAGGCGCACCTCCTCGCCCGTCTCCTCGATCCCGACGCGCACGACCAGTTCGCCCGCGCAGCGCGGGCAGCGGATGTGCGCCAGATCGAAATGCAGCTCGGCCACGGATCGAGCATAACGCCGCCGCGGCGTAGGATGAGAACGCATGCGCCCGGTCTTCGCCCTCGTGCTCTTCGCGCTGCCCGCCCTCGCGCACCGGGGCGCGCCCGAGCGCACGCTGCGCCTGCAGATCCGCGGCGGCGCCATCGAGGGCCTGCTCTCGCTGCGGCTCCCGCCCGGCCACGCGGCCCGCCGGCTGCTGGCGGTGCCGCCCGGGCTGCTCCCCGGCGACGGTGGAACGCTCGAGGAGCGCCTGGGCCGCCGCGCCGCGCCCGACGCGCTGCGCGGGCTCAAGGCGGGCATGGGCGAGGCGCGGCCGCTGCGCGCCAGCGAGGCCAAGGCGCGGCGCACGCCGACCGGAGGCATCGAGGCGATGCTGCTGGTGGGCGTCGAGGGCGCGCCGGACGGCATCTTCGTCCTCGAGGCGGAATCGGGCGCGCGCGTGAAAGCCATCCTCGCCGCGCCCGGCCACCGCCTCGATCTGATCGAAGGCCTGGGCCGCCCCGGCCGCTCGGGGCTCGAGCTGCGCCCCCGCCCGGGAAGGCGGTGCCGCGTCCGCATCGGCCCCCCGCGCTGAGGGAGGCCGTGCTAGATCCGGCCATGCGCCTCTTCGCGTTCGAGCGCCGCTGGGCAGGAGCCATCGCCCGCTCGCTCGTCCCGGCCGGGACGCTCGGCGGAACCACCGACGGCCTCGACGCCGGGGCGCTCCTCGCCGACGACTGCGTGGGCGCGCCCTGGCACTCCGTCCTGCTCTTGCGCATGGCCATCTGGATGGTCTGGCTGGCGCCGCTGCGCCGCGGCCGTCTCTTCGGCGGCCTCGACGAACCCGCGCGCGTCGCGGTGCTCGAGCGGCTCCTGCACGGGCCCTACGTCGTCCGCTCGGCGCTGCTCTACTTCAAGCTCACCTCCCTCTCCGTCCTCCTCGGCCGGGAGCCGGCGCTGGCGCGGATCGGGGCCTACGGGCTGCGATGACCGGCGGCTTCTTCGACGCCAACGGCGAACAGATCGGCGCCGCCGACTTCGTCATCGTCGGCAGCGGAGCCGGGGGCGGCGCGGCGGCGCGGGCCCTGAGCGGCGCCGGGCGCAGCGTGGCCGTCCTCGAGGAGGGCCCCCGGGTCACCGCCGCCGACGTGTCGACCTCGGTGCACCGATCGATGCGCCAGCTCTTCCGCGAGGGCGGCCGCACCGCCATGCTCGGCCGGGCGCCGATCCCGTATTTGCAGGGCCGCGTCGTCGGCGGGACCACGTTCGTCAACTCCGCCATCACCTGGCGCACGCCGGAGAAGGTCGTGGCCCAGTGGCGCACCGACTTCGGCCTCGACGAGCTGCTCGCCGATCTCGACGCCGCCTACGCCACGCTGGAAGAGGAGATGCACGTCCGCCCCACCGGCGACGACATCGCCTCGGTCAACGACCGCATGATGCGCGACGGGGCGACTCGCGTGGGGATCGAGTCGAGGCCCACCCACCGCAACGAGCTGGGGTGCAAGGGCAGCGGCCGCTGCATCCACGGCTGCCCCAACGCGGCCAAGCAGAGCACCGCAATCAACTACCTCGTGCGCGCGGCGGAGGGCGGGGCGCGC
>Ga0247727_10008347_pt1 | contig 19254 bp, 13 predicted proteins | sample WisWelCaveWW1625_FD_202498 | JGI IMG/M metagenome (GOLD analysis project Ga0247727, IMG submission 202498) | Biofilm microbial communities from Wishing Well Cave, Virginia, United States - WW16-25 | ecosystem: Environmental > Aquatic > Deep subsurface > Groundwater > Cave microbial mat | place... | reverse complement strand
GAGAACAACGCTCGTCGCAACGGCTGTCCACCAGCGTCGGCTCTGGCTTTGATTCACGGTTTGACCTTCCGGTCCAACTACAGGAGGAGGTGGAGCTAGGACGTCCAGTCGGTAAGCCCATGCCGAGAATAGGACGTTCTCCGGATGTTCTCCGGCACATCCTCCTATCGCCTCTTTAAAGTCAGCCTCATTTCCGGCGACAAGGACTTGTTTGTAGAGCCGTTCCAATCCTGCCGCATCACCTCTTGCCCCTTCAATCTGATTTTTCAGGTTCATCTTCTTCCACTCCTCATAGTTTACTTTTTCCCGAGCCGCTCTATCGTTCGGCGCTTCACGATAGTTTATTTTTTGCCGAGCCGCTTAATCGTTGGACACTTCACGATAGTTTACTTTCTACCACGCCGCTTTATCTTTTTCCACTTCACGATAGTTTGTTTTTATCGAGCCGCATTATTTTTCGACGCTTCATGATACTTTCTGATTTGCACAAACTTCTTTCGCTCGCACGACGCTAACTGAGGGTATATGGCAACACGGAGTTTTCATAAGTCGTCCATTCGACTTCGTCTGCTTTTAAGCCATGAAATGGCTTGGACGGCGTATGGCAATTCAAGCCCAGCCAAATTGCGCAGCACAAAGCCGCGAAGGTGAAAAATACGCGCGGGAAAAAAGTTTTGTCCATCATATGAAAGTCGTTATATGAAATCCGTCATGAATTATGCCGCTTTCATTGCGTGCGGTTGGAGGACAAAGTCTTTTGCCCTTCCAAAGCGCCGCTCGCGTTGATAAAATTGCCGCACTGCTTCTTCCAAATCACGCACGCGAAAATCCGGCCAGGGTTGCGGTGTGAAATATAATTCAGCATAGGCACATTCCCACAACAAAAAATCGCTGATGCGCTGCTCGCCGCCGGTGCGGATCAACAAATCGACGTCGCGCGCGGGCAAGTCTTCGTGATAAACTTCCGCGAGCAATTGCGCAAACTTCTCGCGCGATTTTTCGGAGCTGTGCGCCAGCTTTTGCGCGGCCTGCAAAATGGCGTCGCGCGAGGAGTAATCAATTGCCAGGCGCAAATGCAAAACCTGGCCCTCGCGTGTGGCGGCCTCAATTTTATTTACCGCCTCCAAAATCGCGGGCGAAAGCCGGTCGCGCCGGCCAATAACACTCACGCGCACGCCGTTGCGCACGCAGCGGTCAACTTCCGCATGCAAATAAAAATCAAACAAACGCATCAAAGCATCCACTTCGCGCGGCGGGCGCTGCCAGTTGTCCGAAGAAAAAGTGTACAGCGTGAGCGCATTGACGCCGATTTTCGGCGAAGCTTCTACAATGTGGCGAACATTTTCGGCTCCGGCGCGATGCCCGGCCGGCCGCGACCAGCCTTGCGCATTGGCCCAGCGACCATTGCCATCCATGATAATCGCGACGTGCAATCCTGCATGCGGGGAGGAAATAAAATCGTTGGGGGTCATCATCAATCCTTGGAATAGTTATGGGTGCTGATCATGTGAGAAAAAGCCCTGACAAAATACTTGCTTCTGCAGGTGGTATTATGTAACTATGCAATTAGCACCGTATTCAATGCTTAAAAAGTTCCTTGCAGGATGACAGGCCTGTGTTTACTTGGCGAACGAATTCCCAATTGAGAACAAAAGCATGGAATAGACGCCCAAATATAAAGACAATTCTTCTGCTATACATGAGCATGATCTGAGAAAACGCTGAGATATAAATAAACATGACGACAAGTGAACATAAAATCGCCGGCTATCGGTGCGGCGATTTTTTTCTTGATGTGCAAAATCGCCAGCTTTCGCGGTCGGGAAAAGCGCTGGCGCTCAATTCGAAATATTTCGAGGTGCTGCATCTGCTGGTTCGCCATCACGGGCAATTGGTGGAAAAGCAGCGCATTTTTGACGAAGTATGGCAGGGAGTGATCGTCACCGATGCGGCGCTGACGCAATGCATTAAAGATATTCGCAAACAGTTGGGGGATGAAGTGGCGCAGCCGCGTTACATTAAAACGGTGCCGAAACATGGCTATGTTTTTATCGGCCCGGTCTCTGCAGTTGCCGAAACCAATGGCGCTCTTCCTGCAACTGCGGCCACGAGGGCTGCGGCGCGGCCTTACAAGTTTTTGGATTATTTCACCGAACAAGATGCGGCTTTGTTTTTCGGGCGGGAGGCCGAAATTGAAACCATCAGCTCGCAAATTCTGGCGCATCGCTCGTTTATTTTGCACGGCCGCTCGGGCGTGGGCAAAAGCTCGTTGCTGCGCGCGGGGTTGTTGCCGCGCTTGAAGGCGCAGCAACATCTGGTTTTCGTGATGCGCAGTTTTCCGCATCCGCTGCAGCAAGTGACCACGGCTTTGCGCGAAGCGGCGGCGGCGAATCTTCCTGCTTCCCACTTCTTCGATTTGCCGGAGATTTTGCAGTACTGGCAAACCCAGCCGCACTTGGTGATTTTATTATTCGATCAGTTTGAAGAATTTTTTACGTTGCTGGGGGAAGAACATCGCCGGGACTTTATTGCCGCCATCGGCAAATTGTTTTTGCGTGAAGACCTGCCGCTGCATTTGGCGTTCGCCCTGCGCGAAGACCGCCTGGCCGAGATGAGCCAGTTCAAAGCCGCGATTCCGGAAATTTTTCATCACGAGTATCGTTTGCAACGCTTGCGGCGCGAGCAGGCGGCGCGCGCAATGAGCGAGCCGGCAGCCGCCGTCGGCTGCGTTTGGCAACCGGATTTGCGCGAGCGCGTCCTGGCGGATTTGAGCGACAACGGCAGCATCGATCCGCCGCAATTGCAAATCGTTTGCGATCGTTTGTTCGATGCCCGCGAGCCACGCGGGCTTTTGTCCATGGCCGCTTATGAAAACCTCGGCACGGCGGCGCAAATTTTGGCGGGTTATTTGGAACGAGTGCTGCAACGCTTCAATGCCGAAGATTTGCAAGCCGCGCGTGAAATTTTAACCGCCTTGATTTCCGCGGAGCAACAACGTTTAGTGCTGCGCGTGGCCGAACTCATGGCGCGGGTACGGCCGCGCGTGCCCGGCGAGGCGGAGCGCCTCGCGCCCTTGCTGGAGGAATTGGCCGCGGCGCGCGTCGTGCGTTTTCGCAATCAGGAAGGCGAGGGCTGGGTGGAGTTGGCGCATGATTTTTTGCTGCCGGAAATCATGCGCTGGATCACTTCGGAAACCGTCGCCTTGAAACGGGCGCGCGGCATCATCACGCGCGCCGGGGAAAATTTTCGCGCGCACGGTTTGCTCATTGACGCGGACGCCTTGCAGGTGCTGCTGCCTTTTGGCATGCAATTGGGATTGACGGGTGAAGAAGCAGATTTGCTGCTCACCAGCCTGCTCAATCGCGGGCAATTCGCGCCGCTTTGGCTGGTGCAATCCGCGCCTTCCGCGCCCGGCCTGATTGCGGCTGCAGCGCGGCAGGCAGAGAGCGCCGTGCGGTTAGGCGCGATCGCCGCATGCGGCGCGCTGCGCAATGCCGAAAGCAAAAAACTGCTGCGCGATTTGGCGCTGTGGGATGAAGAGCTCAAAGTGCGCCGCCAGGCCAGCATCGTTCTGGCCGAAGGGTGGGGAGAGGAAGCCGAAAAAATTTTGCGCACCGAGGACCACGGCAAACCCGCCGGCCTGTTGCGCCGCGCCTTCAGCCTGGCTTTGCTGCGCGATCACAAAAAGGAATGGATCAAACTCAAACACCACACCCGGCTCGCGCAGGTTCTCATTCTTTTTAATTTGATGGGCTTGCGGCTGCAACGCGGCGGCAAAGAAATCGTGGCGCAGGGTTTGGGCGGCATGCTCGGCGCGGCCGGCGCGGGCGTGCTCGGCGGAATTTTGCTCGGTGCGGCATTGGCGCTGGCGCGGCATACTTCGATTTTGCAAGGCACTTCTATTATCGTCGTATTGGTGAGCCTGGCCGTGATCGTGAGCTCATTGGGGGGATTGGGAGTCAGTTTCGGCTTGCTGACGGTACGGCATATCACTTATCGCCACAGCCGCTGGTGGTCGATTGCGGGCGCGGCGATTGGCGGCGCGGTGATCGGCGGCCTGGCGAATCGGCTCGGCACGGATATTTTCGGTGCGCTGTTCGGCCGCAATCTCGCGGGCATCACGGGCGCATGGGAAGGCGCGAGCGTCGGCGCCGGCTTGGCGTTAGGCACAGTCATGATCGAAAGCCTGAATGAAAAAGCGCGCGCCTGGCAGAAAATTTTAGCCGCCGGCCTCGGAGCGATGTGCGCCGGTTTGCTGCTCGCCTTTTTGGATTACAATTTATTCAGCGGCAGCCTGGCGCTCATCGCCCGCGCCTTCTCCAATTCACAACTCAGCATGGATTCCCTGGCCGCAATGTTCGGCGCGGTGCATTTCGGGCGAAACATGCAAATGATCATGGCAGGACTTGAAGGCTTATTCTTTGGCGCCGCGGTGAGGGCGGGGATGGAATTCACTGCACACAAAAACACTTTACAAAAAATATAAATAACCGCTTGACATCGTAGGAGAATCTTGACATATTAGCCGCGTTAGGTTTTAAATTTCTGCAAACGGTTGAAAACCATCATTGGCTCGGGACACTCCTACTCGCAGGTTTTCACAATCTATAAGCGGTTTTAGGCGGTTTTAGTTTCTGTGAAGAGACACCTCTTTGCATGTCATTCTGGAAGAATCTTTTTGAGCATCAAGTTGACACGTTGAAATTGAGATCTTGCCAAGCCCTTCAAAAGATTCAGACTGTGTGAAAACGTCATTGCGAGCGCAGCGAAGCAATCCCGGCGCGCGCACGTATTGGAGTTAGAGATTGCTTCGCTCCGCTCGCAATGACAAATTCGAGCGTTTTCACACAGTCTGATTCCTCCTGAATGACAATATTGGGATGAAGCTACTCATTCATTCCAAAACCACTGTAAGTACCGAGAAGAGCATCTCATATAATTTTCCAATCGAAGATGAGACCAGAACTTTGGTGTTTATGGCTGGTTAGCCTTGGAGTGGGATTTATAATTTTAATCACCGCCTTTCGGTTGACAGAACTTGATTTGGACCGGGGAGCGTTGGCATGGATTCCACCCTGTAGTGCAAAATTGGCTGGAAAAGAATGCTATCTGTGCGGTATGACACATAGCCTCTGCGCCGCGGCTCACGGCCAATGGCGCACGGCCTACCGCTATAATGCCGGCGGGCCCTGGCTGTTCTTGATTTTAGCATCTAATTCACTTTTCGGTGTCGTTATCGGAACACGGTATTTCATTCAAAAACGAATGGAGGAAAACCATGGGAGTCGCAGCAATCATCTTTGGCGTGCTTAGTCTGATCGGCATGGTCGTGGCATTCACCCCTTGTTTGGGATCACTAAACTGGCTCAACATCCCGTTCTCGGTGATTGGTTTGATTTTAAGCATTGTGGCGATGCAAAAACCGGAAACCAAAAGCCAGGGCACGGGTGGCCTCATCATGTGCGTGATCGCCATCATCATCGGCATGATTCGATTGGTCGCCGGCGGCGGGGTGCTTTGAAAAAGCCGTGCACATCGTTGAGCATAAAAAATTGCAAGCGTTTAGGAATGCCGATTAAATAACTTGCTCATTTGATCTGTCATGCCCGAGCGCTTTAATCGGGCATCCAGACGACGTAAAATGGATTCCCGCTTAAATCTGCGGGAATGACAGTCTGTCGCAAATGGGAAAGTTATTTTTAGATCAACCCCAAAATTTTCCCATTGAACTGAGGAGGATTTATGTTTTGCCGAAATTGCGGCAAAGAAGTCTCGGCCCAAGCGGTGATGTGTGTAGCTTGCGGCTGCGCGCCTTTGAGCGGAGCAAAGTTTTGCCAAAACTGTGGCAGTGCTACCGAGCCGGCGGCAGCAGTGTGTGTCAAGTGTGGCTTTGCTCTTGCTAAAGGGCCGGCGGCTGGCCAGGCCAAATCAAAGATGGCTGCCGGTTTGTTGGGGATCTTTCTGGGCTGGCTCGGCATCCATCGATTTTATTTGGGCTACACCGGCATCGGAGTTATTCAGTTGATATTAGCTCTTTCCGGTTTTCTCACCTGTGGCGTGACCTCTGCGGCTGCGGGAGTTTGGGGGCTAATCGAAGGAATTTTGATTCTCACCGGTTCAATAAAACAGGATGCTGCAGGCAACAGCCTGGTAGATTAATCATGGCGTCCATTGCCACAACCTTAGTGCAGCGGATTGGTCAAGGGCTCGCAAAGAGTTGGGCAGTTTTAATTTTGTCGATTTTGCTCATCGTGCCTCAAGAATTAATCCAAAGAGGCCCGGAGATTTGCCTGTTCAAAAAATTCTTGGGGCTCTCCTGCTGGGGCTGTGGCATGACACGCGCCTTGAGCTTTTTTGCGCATGGCGAAATCGCCAGGGCGCGCGCCTATCATTCCTTTGTGATTGCCTTGTTCCCTTTGCTGATCACGGTCGCGTTTTGGCAGATCTGGCAAGGTTTGCGGCGCAAAAAAAACGTTTTCGAAAAGTAAGCATGCCGGTTTTTTTTCTTTGGTGGCTCAAGCATACGGCGCTGATTATCGCCTTCACCTGCAGCTTGTTTATGCTGGGCCGTTTGGGCGGTTTTTTTGAGCCACTACAGTTTCCCGTTAAAATTCTGATGATGTTGCTGATTATTGAGATGACCCCGTTGGGCGCCGTGGCCGGCTGGTTGCTGGCAAAGATTTTCCTACTGCTGGTCTTCCTCTGGCGCCGGCTATTCAAAACGTCAACTCCTGCGCCATTACCCCGGAATGAAAACAGAACTACTCACCCTCAATCATAGGTCAAGCGCTCCCGGCGCGGCCTTCTGGCAAAAAGCTTGACCAGCACCAACCCGATCACGAACCCGCCAATGTGCGCGAACCAGGCCACACCGCCCATGCCGTCTTCCGCGCGCAAGAAGCCGCTCAATAATTGATTTAAAAACCACAGGCCGAGCACGACGAGCGCGGGCACACGAAAAGTTGAGATGTAAAAAAAGATCGGCAACAAAACCAGCACGCGCGCTTTGGGATAGCTGATCATATAAGCCCCGAGCACCCCCGAGATGGCCCCGCTCGCGCCCACCATCGGCAAGCTCGAATGGGGATCACTCCAAATATGAGACAAGGCCGCCCCCATGCCGCACAGAATATAAAAAACGAAATAACGCGCCGATCCCATCAAGCCTTCGACGTTGTCGCCGAAAATGAACAGGTAAAGCAGATTGCCGAGAATATGCAAGATGCCGCCGTGCAAAAACATCGAAGTCAACAACGTGGAATAATGCGAGCCTCCGGCGATCAATCCCGGAATGGCGCCGTATTCTTCGATGAACATGCGCGTTTCATTTTCGGGCAGGAATATTTGGTGGAGAAAGACCACGATATTGGCGACGATCAACAACGTGTTGACCAAAGGAAACGCCAGGCGCGGATTGTCATCTTTCAGCGGAATCATTTTTCCCTTCCTTCATTTTCCGCGCCACAGCGCGTACGCCAGCCAAGCCCATCCCAGCAGAAAGGCAACACCGCCGAAAGGGGTAACTGCGCCCCACCATTTCGCGCCGGTCATCGCCAACAGATACAAGCTGCCGGAAAACAAAATCACGCCGAGCAGGAACGACCATCCTGCGCCGGCAAAAGAAGTTTGTGGATGAGAATCTTGCAAAAGCCCGACCGCCAGCACAGCGAGGCTGTGAAACATTTGATAGAGCACGGCCTTTTCATAAATCTCGCGGCCATAACTGTCCAGCGTATTTTTCAACGCATGCGCACCGAAAGCGCCGAGCATCACGCTCAGAAAACCGAGCACCGCAGCAAGGGTCAACCACCAGCGGCTCATGAGTATTATCCTGAAAGAATTGTCACATTGAATGGCAAAACAATCGTTTTGCCTTTTTGAAAAGTTAGCAGCATTGGACTGGAAGTCTGCGTTACCCTCAATTCGTAAATTCCGTGTCAATGATATTGATCCGCCCGGGATATTGAATGGGAACGCCCGCCACAGAAAGCGTGGGCACAGCGGAAAGTGTCAGGCGCGAGGTGCTGCCGCTTTGCCCCGCGATGGCGAACGCCAAATTCACCAGGTCCTTGTAGCCGCGTTCTTTGAAGAAAGAATAAAGATCGATTTTCATTTGCAACGGAATGATCGTGCTTTGTCCGGTTCCGGGAATTTCAAGAGGATTGGCGATATCGCCGGATATGGTTTCTTTGTCATCGATTTTCAACGTCCACGCCAGGCCTTGCAATAGCGCCGCTTTTTGGGGATTGCCGCCCGTGCCGTCGTTCGGGTTTTTAGCTGCGAGGTTGAGCGTGAAAGTCAGTGGCAAGGATTTATTCGCGAACGCATTGGTCAGCTTCAAACCATCCAGCACGCTGAGGCGCGAAAGATCGCTGACGCGGGCCAAATCCACGCCGGCCAATAATCCTGCGCTCACACCGTCCAGCTTGAATTGCAGCCGCCGCAGGTTCAGAAGGGTGTCCTGCATTTCTTGCAGCGCCGCACAGCCGCTGCAACAGATGATGACACTCAACGCGAAAAACAAACTTTTCCTGAAAGTAAAACGTGATCTCATTGCTTGCTCCTCCCTTGCCAAATTCCTGACCGAGAAAAAACCACATTTAAAGCAAAATTTTTGCACAACCTCAAATATAAGTTAATGGATCATCAGAGAAACAGCAAGCAGTTTTTCTGGAAGTCTTGGATAAGGAAAGAAATGAGCGCGTTCCCGTTGCAGAAAAACGAGCGTCTTTTAAAAATTCTTGTGCTTGCCTGGATTGTTTCCCTGATCTTCTCCATTGTCGTGGCGGAAACTTTGGCAATCGCCATGGGTTTGTTATGGCTTGGACTGCGGCGCCAACAGCCACGATCGTGCATTGCACTCGATCGGCCGATAATGGTTTTCTTCTGTCTGCGTTTATTGACCATCGCTACCGCTCTTTCACCGGCCGCCAGTATTATGGCGTTGCGCAAGATTCCATTCGTGCTCATCTTTTTTCCGATTTCACATTTGGCTCTGCACTCCGGCCCCTCGCAAGTTGCCGCCTGGCTGCGCCTGCTGGTCTTCGCCGGCATGGCCGCAAGCTTGTTGGGTTTGATTGAAATCATGGCCATCGGTCTGCATCGTTTGGAATCAACCACGGCCGGCGCGACGACTTTGGCTATGTTTTTAACCGCCGGTTTTACGATCGCATTAGCCTTACAGGTTCATGGCATTTTGCCCTCAAAAAAATTGCCCTCATCTTGGAGCTGGGCTGGTATCGCTGTCATGTTGCTTGCGCTAACTTTAACCTACTGTCGTGCTCCGTGGGGCGCAGCATGCTTAGTCGGTTTGTGCCTGTTGTGGCGATATGCACGTCGCTACGCTTTCTGCCTGCTCGTGGCTGTGATTGTAATCTTGGCCGTAATCCCCAGTTTTCGTATGCGTTTTGAGCAGACGCAACATGCACCGCAAATCATGGGCGACCGGACGATCCTCTGGCAACAGGGTTGGGAATTGGCGCAAGCTCGTCCTCTATTAGGTTATGGCCCGGAAAGTTTTCGCCTCCTTTTCGATCAACAACATCGCCTGCAAGATCCGCGGGCAGGAGCATGGCACAATTTCATTTTGCAATTGTGGATTGAGAGCGGCCTGTCGAGCGTTTTAGCTTTGTGCTGGATTTTATGGGAAGGTTTGCGTCTTGCCAAGATCGGCATAGGCCAAACGCTGCAAGCGCGTGCCGCAGCCATAGCCTTGTGCGCCGGCATACTCACTTTATTGTTGGCGGGATCATTTGGAGGATTGATCGGCGATCCGATTATCGACATGCTGTTTTGGGGCATGCTGGGTATGCTGGTAGCGTTCCAGCCGCGAGCGGCAACGCTCTCAGGCAGCCGCTAATTCCTTGGTTCTTTATCCTATCTTTGGCCTGCATTCGCCCTCGACCATGCCGCCCAAAAGATTTTATCAAAATGATTCATCAGCGTAAATTAACCTGAGAAAAAACTCTCCTGACAGTGTCTTTCACGGTATCTATTTTAAACGGTTTTTTCAAAAAACAACTCTCAGTTGCAGCAGGCTCACAGAGCGCAGCATGAGCAATACTTCTCATGAATATCATTGCGACCCGTTTTTTTCCAGATCCGAAAAAATTTCTCCAGAATTTTCATAGCGGTCTCACCAATACTGCAAAATTCAGCCCGGTGTTTGAATATGAGCAATTCAATGGCACTTCTCAAATATCGCATTGTTTCGAATACCCCCTCCGGTCTTTTACTGAATCAGATTTTTGTGTTTATAAAAGCAATTCCAATAATCAGTGCACCTCCCAAAATTTTGTGAAAGGCGTCGTCCTGCGCTTAATAAGCGTGAATTGAATAGCATTTGCTTGTGGCAGGATGATGCCGGCCCGAAATTGACATTTACGGAGGAGCTACTGACTATGAGCTTCTTATTTTAAATTTATGCGAGGGTGATATGAAACTGCGCAACAAGAAGGTTTCTGCGGCCAATCCGCAACGGGATTGGTGATCATGGTTTTGGCCACAGCGACGCTTCCGTATTGGGCACAGAGCCAGGAAATTCAAACTGCCACCCGCCCAACGCCGGCAGACTCGCTCAACCAGCCCCGCAGCCGGGAACTGAATACGCCTACCCAGACCGCACGGGAAAATCCTGCAGCGAAAGATTGTGCCGATTGCGAGTTGAACACGGTTTCAAAACCCTTACCTCCCGCGCAACAATCCACCGCGACAATCCCGCCTTACGATAGTGCTCAGCTTAGACTTTCGGGGATAGAATCGGTATCAACTATTAATCCACAGACCAATCGCACGAGCAGTGTGCTGGCCGATTTAGTCGCCGACCGTATGTTGCTGCGCACGGCGCCGAACGGTGGCACCGAAGTCACGGCACCGGTGGCAGGGCAGCAATATTACTTTCATATCGAGTGGCGCAATGCCGGTCCCGATGCCGCCAACGGTTTTCGCGTTGAACTGCGCTTGAACGGCAATGCTTTGTGCGCCGGCGACTTCAGTGCTGCGCCGAATACCGCCAATATTGTCTGGTGCATAACAGCGCTGACCTGGCCTTCGGGCAACAATACCGTTCAAGGCGTATTGGATGTAAACAATGTCATCGCTGAAACCAATGAAAATAACAATTCCACCAGCAGAACTTATACCGGTGGCGGTGGTGGACAGGCAGATTTAGTTGCCGACCGCATGTTGTTGCGTACAGCGCCGAACAGCGGCACGGAAGTTACAGCACCAGTGGCAGGACAACAATATTATGTTCACTTTGAATGGCGGAATGCGGGTTCAGTTGCAGCCAATGGGTTTCGGGTGGAATTACGATTGAATGGCACCGCCTTGTGTGCAGGCGACTTCAATGCTCCGGCCAACAGTTCGAGTACTACCTGGTGTTTGACGGCGCTGACTTGGCCTTCGGGCAGCAACACCATTCAAGGCGTGCTGGATGTGAACAACAGCATCGCCGAATCCAACGAAAACAATAATTCCGCCCAGCAAAATTATGGCGGCGGCCCCACTGTGCCGGATATCGAGGTTTCTCCCACGAGCTTGACGATCAATCAAACCACAATGCAAGAACAGCGCGGTGGGTTTGAACCATTCGAAATCGTGCTGAAGAATCGCCGGTTTGTGCCCACGGCGGGAGAGACCATAACGTTGGCACAGGCACCCGGGCCCGCCACACCATTATGTGATTTTGCAGTTCACACGCATGCCGGGCATAGAAGAATTGCGGCAAAAGGGCGTGCGCTCATGGCATTATATTCCGAATAACGCCATTTTGGCTTCCGTTCCAGTCGGATTCAATCCCGCGGCATTGCAGAATTTGCGTTGGATGGGAAGGCTTCTGCCGGAAGACAAATTAAGCGCTGTAGCCGCGGAACAAATGCGCGCGCACCCAAGCCAGAGCTATACTTTTACAGTAGAAACTTTTGGCGAAGCGGCAAATTTGCGGAGATCATTGCCAACGCCGGCGGAGTTGCGCGCCAGCATCCGAACCATCCTTCTCACATTCAAATCGTGACTGGCAGGGCTGAGGTTTTTGCCCGGCTGGCTGCGGATGAACGCATCGCCTGGATTGGCGCCGCTTCTACGGCATTGTTAAACGGAGACCAGGTTTATTATTGTCCCGGGCCGCTTACGATTTATGGCCCTCTCGGAGAGTATGTAACTGTGGGCGAAGGTTGGGATGGCCCTGGTTTGAATGCGGCTTCATTGAGCTATCATTTCGACAACGGCACGCCGGACATCAGCGGAACGGCCGAACAGCAAGAAATTAGAAATGCGCTGGCCGAATGGGCAAGATACGCGCAGCTCACTTTCACCGAGATCGGCAATACCGGAGCGAATCGGTCTTTCGATATCTTATGGGCCTCCGGCGCTCACGGTGATGGCAACCCCTTCGATGGGCCGGGCTCGGTTTTGGCTCATGCTGCTTATCCCGTCAACCCCAATTCGGAAACCATTGCCGGCGACATCCATTTCGATGAGGATGAAAATTGGATGTTGAACGGTAACATCCATCAATTCAGCGTAGCTTTGCATGAAGCCGGTCATAGTTTGGGCCTGGGGCATTCAGCGGATCCGAATGCTGTGATGTTCGCTTCTTATCGCGGTCCGGTGAGCGGGTTGCATTCCGACGATATCAATGGCATTCGGGCGCTATATGAGTCGCGCAATTCCGCCGGTCCCAACGAATTTACCATTCGCAACGTCGGCGGCGGCACGCTTTCAGTCAACAGCATTACGGACGACCGCAATTGGTTATCGACTAGCGGCTATCCGGGCACGCCATTTAATTTTGCAGGAGGCGCCGCTCAAAACGTCACGGTAAATGTTGATTGGGCGCTCGTGGGCGGAACCACGCAAACCGGCAACGTGACGGTTGCTTCGAACGATCCCGACGAACCGGCGGTGGTTGTGCAAGTGACGGCGATTCCATTGAATCAAGGTATCGTGGTCACCTCGCCTGCGGCCGGCGCGAACTGGCCCGTGGGATCGACTCAAACCGTGTCCTGGTCGAGCAGCAATGTTTCAGGAAATGTCAACATCAAGCTCTCGACCAATGGCGGATCTTCTTTTCCAAACTCGCTGGCATCAAACACCTCGAACGACGGCACCCAAACGGTAACCGTGCCGAATAATCCGTCAACCACATGCCGGGTGCGCGTGGAGTCTGTGAGCAATACCAGTGTGTTTGGCGACAATCCGGGCAACTTCACCATTAGCCCGCAGCCGCAGACGCCTTTTTTGTCCGTCAATCCGTTGAGCTTGAATTTCACCGCGCAGCAAGGCGGCCCCAATCCGGCAAATCAAACTTTCAATATCACCAACGCCGGCGCAGGCAATATGAGCTGGACCGTGGCCGATGATCAGCCTTGGCTGTCGGCCAATCCCTCCAGCGGCTCGACTACGACGGAGACCGATGTGATCACGGTCGAAGCGAATATCGCCGGTTTGGCCGCGGGAAGTTTCAACGGCAATATCACTGTGACCGCACCGGGAGCAGGCAACAGTCCTCAAATCGTGCGGGTGACTTTAACTGTGACGCAGGTTTCGGGATGCAATGTTTCAGCTTGCAGTGGCCCGGCGATTTTTCCGGTGCCCAAGAATGTAACCGTCATTGGCACGCCGTTGAAGGGGCGGAACAACGACACGCTGTATGTTGACATCCGCTTGCAGCAAAACGGCTCGCCGGTGGATGCTTTCGGCTTCATCGCGCAAGTCGATTCCCGGCAACTGCGCTTTGTAGCTGCGGAAAAAGGCGATTTGACCCGTAACTTCATCGACGTGCGCGGCCTGGAAAGTCCGGCCAATTCCGGCACGATTGTTTGCGGCGGTTTTGGCACGAATGCCATTCCCGTCAATAGCGCCGGCGTGCTCATCCGCTTGTGTTTCGTCATTCAATGCTCTGCCGGAGATGCCAGCGACTTTTTTCTGCGCAGCCCCACGGATGATCTCGCCAATGTTTCCACCTGTTGCAACATGTTCTCGTGCGCCACTTGCGTCAGCGACGGCGACGTCAACGGCGACCTGGCTTTGACGCCGGGTGATGCGCAGTGTTCGTTCCAAATTTTTCTCAATCGCGGCGCCCTGCCCGCAGATTGTGACGTTCCCAACTTTGAATGTGAAGTCACCGCTGCAGATGTAAACTGCGATCGTACCGTGACGCCGGGCGACGCGCAAGCCATTTTCACGCGCTTTTTGAACCGCGGCGCGCCGCTGGAATGTTTTGCCCGTACGGTTTTGGCGGAAGGCAGATCCGGGCATGGGCCTTATCAACTTTCATGGAACGTGCGCACGTTAGTGGGCGCGGCCGAGGGTGATCTGGTCAAAGTGTCGCTGGTGCTGGATAATCCCGCCGGTTTGCACGCCTTCGGCTTGCAATTGAATTATCCCGCCAGCCGCGTAACTTTGCTGGGCGTGCAACGCGCGTCTTTGACCCGCGAATGGATTCAACTCGAGGGCCAGGCGCAAGCAAACGGCGCGTTGTTGATCGGAGGTTTTCACGATCAGCCCATCTCTGGCGCGGCCCCGGGTGAATTGTTGCAAGTCCTCTTCTCCGCTAAAAACGCGAATATTTCTGCGGCCGATTTTTCATTGTCGCATCTGGTGGATGATTTCGGCGCGGCTTTGTTGAAAGGCGCGGGCGCAGAAGCAACCGCCGCCATGCCAAGCTCCTTCCAGTTGCATCAAAGCTTCCCCAATCCGTTTGCCGCGGGAAAGGGCACGCGCGAAACCGTGATTCGTTTCGACTTGCCCGGCGCGGAAGCGGTGCCGGTGGAGCTGACGGTCTATAATTTGACGGGACAATTGGTGCGGCGCGTGCTCACCGGCGCGCGTACACCGGGTGCATACGAAGTGTCGTGGGAAGGCAAAAACGAGCACGGCCAGCTCGTGCCTTCCGGCACATACCTGTATCGCCTCAAAGCCGGCAATTGGACCGCCAGCAGATATTTGACCGTAGTGCGTTGAGGAGCGGAGGGCGGAGGGCATAGAGCAGAGGGCAAAGCTGTATCTGACCGTGGTGTGACGAGAAGGTGGCTATTAAAACGCTAGGTTGGCAGTATCACCTTTATTGTCATTCAGGAGGAATCAGACTGTGTGAAAACGTCATTGCGAGCGCAGCGAAGCAATCTCTAAATCCAATACGTGCACGCACAGGGATTGCTTCGCTCCGCTAGCAATGACGTTTTCACACAATCTGAATCTTCCCACGCGCTGGGCACAAGACCCAAATTGGCTGCATGCTAATGCTTGGGAAGATTCTACTGAGACGCGGAGTTGCAAAGAACACGCAAAAAAGCCATAGGCAAAACCATTTTTGGCAAAACTATTAAAAAAGCTTTATAATTGTTTTGCCCAAAATGGTTTTGCCTTTCAATGTGTACCTGTTACTGCCAATCTTTTTATCTTTTAAAAATCCCTTCTGAAAAATTGGACTTGCTATTGATGCTAGGGTTGAACAGATTGTTTTATCGAAATACCTGCCGCTCATTGCACTGCATCCGGACTGTGTAAAAGGCCGTTTCGTCGCGCGAATCCTTTGGGAGAAGTAATCGTCGAATAACATGCCTGGCAACCTTCCCAGCTTGAGCCGGGAAGGTTTTCTTTTTTGCCTCATTCAAAACAAAAAATATCCCAAACAACTCCGCCTGCGCGTTCAGACGCAGGCTTCCATTAACCTCCAATCAGGAGAGGGTCTTATGCCTCAAACCTATTTTTCAAAACTTGTTATGCTGCTTTTGGCCGGTCTTTTGGCGCTGGGAAGCGGGGTTGTACACGCGCAGCTCAATGTCAGTCCGCCGGCCAAGATCACGGCCATGCCCGGCGAAACCATCACGGTTCCTTTGAATCTCATCAATCCGGTGGCCAAGGCCATTGATGCTTTTGGATTGAGATTGCTGTTTCCCGGCGCACTGTTGGATTACGACACCGTGCAAACCGCCGGCACACTGACCAATGGCTGGCTGGTGGTCAACGGCAATCAAACCGGCGCCAACGAAGTGACGCTGGGTGGATTTCACATTGCGGCCACTACCGCCTCGGGCGTGTTGCTGAATTTGAAATTCACCGTCAAGCCCGGCGCGACCGGCAAAGATAGTTTGAAGCTCGGCAACTTTACCGACGATCTCGCCGGCGCGACCACCACCAACGGCTTGTTTGAAATTTTTGCGGGCACAATTTTCACCGCGATTTTAAACGGCGATCAGGAGATTCCGCCCATCAGTACACCCGGCCAGGGACAAATTACGGCGACCTTGTTAAACGACCAACTCAAGATCACCGGCTCGTTCAGCAATCTCAGCAGCGATTTCAATGCGGCGGTTCGGGGTGGCTCGCATTTGCATCTTGCGCCCGCCGGGCGTAACGGCGGCATTCAAATCGAGCTGGCGGCGACTGTGAACGCCGATCAACGCAGCGGCTCGTTTGTGGAGGCCAACAATACCTTCACACTCACCAATGATCTCGTCACGGCGCTCAACGACCGCAAGCTCTACGCCAACATTCACACTCAGACTTATCCCGGTGGCGAGATTCGCGGGCAGTTGGCGCCGGAAGCCAATGCCTTTTATCGCGCCAATCTCGCCGGCAGCAATGAAGTGCCGGTGGTGAGCTCCACCGGCAACGGCGGCGTGTTGTTGGAATTGCGCGGCGCCGAGCTCACGGTGTCGGGATCGTTTAAAGAACTCACCAGCAACTTCAATCCCAACATTGCCGGCGGCGCGCACGTGCATCTGGCGCCGGCCGGACGCAATGGCGGCATTCAATTTGGCCTAGCCACGGTGCAGGATGCGGATGCGCGCGGCGGCGTGTTTGAAGCGGCCGCCAACAAATTCACTTTGCCGCCGGAGCACCTCACGGCCTTGCAAACCCGCAAGCTGTATGTCAACGTTCACACCACGGCTTTTGGCGGCGGCGAGATTCGCGGGCAGGTTTTGCCGCAAACCGCCAACGCTTTTCGCGCGCATTTATCCGGCGGCAACGAAGTGCCGGCGGTGGCAACCAACGGTGTGGGCGCGCTGGCTTTTGAATTGGCGGGCAATCAACTCACGGTCAGCGGTTCCTTCAACAGCCTCACCGGCAATTTCAATGCGAATATTGCTGGCGGTGCACATTTGCATCTCGCGCCCGTGGGACAAAACGGCGGCATTCAAGTGCCGCTGGCGCCGGTGCTCGACGCTGATTCGCGCGGAGGCATATTTGAAGCCGCAAGCAATATCATCACGTTGACCGAGGCGCAAACAACCGCATTGCGCACCCGCAAGCTTTATGCGAATATTCATACTTTGTTTGTCGCCAGCGGCGAAATTCGCGGCCAGGTGCTGCCGGAAAATTATTCTTTCTTTAGCGCGGTGTTATCCGGCAAAAACGAAGTGCAGCCCAACACCAGCACCGCCACCGGCGGCGTGATTGCGGAATTGAGTGGAACGAGAATGAGCTTGACCGGCTCGTTCAACAATTTGACCAGCGACTTCAATCCCAACATCGCCGGCGGCGCGCATCTGCACGGAGCGTTAGCGGGACAAAACGGCGCGGTGCTGATCATGATCGTGCCGGCGCTGGCCGCAAATTCCCGCAGCGGCATATTCGAGGCGGCCGTGAATACTTTCGCTTTGACTGCCGATCAAACCACTGCTTTACGCACCGGCGGTTTGTATGCCAATGTGCACACGCAAATTTTTCCCGGCGGCGAAGTGCGCGGCCAATTGCTGTCCGATCCCAATCGCTTCCCCAATGCCACCACCACGACCAGCCCGGCTTCCGGCGACACGGTGAACATTGCCGGCTCCGGCGCAACGTTATTTCAAGCCGCGTGGAATACGGCGACGGATCCCGATAATCATCTTGTGGTCTATATTTGGCAGGTTGCCTCCGATCGCCAGTTCAATGCGCTGCTGGTCAATCGCAACACCAACACCGCGACTTCGTATTCGGCAAGATATTCGGCGATCGATTCAATTCTGGCCAGCGCCGGCGTGGCGGTGGGCGCTTCCGTCAAGCTTTATCACCGCGCCAATACTTCGGACGGCAGTTTGCAAACCGCTGGAACGGCGGATTCGCTGATCGTCACGCGCGGCGGCATTACGATTTCGATTGCGCAGGCGCGCGCCACGGCGAACACGACGACGGTGACGGTTGAAGGCATTGTCACGCGGGTTCTGGGCCGCTTTACGCGCTTGCAAGATGCCACCGCCGGCATCGTGGCTTTTGAATCTACCGGCGCCTTTCGCACCGCCGTGGACAGCGGAAGAGTGCGCGAGGGCGATCTTTTACGCATTACCGGTGTGTTGACCGAATTCAATTCTTTGAAGCAATTTTCTCCGATCACCAGTTTCCAAGTTCTCTCGCGCACCAATCCGCTGCCCGAGCCGCAAAAAGTCAATCTCGCGGAAGTGAAGAACAACGGCGAAGCCTACGAAAGTGAATTGATCCGCGTCGATACTTTGACCATCAACCGTGCGGGCGACGCTCGTTTCGTCGTGAACAAAACCTATCAAATTACCGATGCGAGCGACAATTCCAATGCCGTTGCCTTTCGCACGCCGGCCGGCACCGACACCAGGATCGGCAACAGAGATATTCCCAACGTGTTTAATTTTGTCGGTGTGTTGGGGCAATTTAGCTCGACGAATCCCGCGGTGGGCTATCAATTGCAGCCGGTGCAGATTTCTGATATCGAGCCGCTGATCACTGCCGTGGCCGAACGCGAGGAGAACCTCCCCGCCTCGTTTGCGTTGCACGGCAATTACCCCAATCCGTTCAATCCTGCAACCATCATTCGCTACGATTTGCCCCGTAGTGTGCCGGTGAAGCTGGTGATTTACAACACCCTGGGCAAAAAAATTCGAACATTGATTTACGGCCTGGAAACAGCAGGATTCAAATCCGTCACGTGGGACGGCATGAACGAAGCCGGGGTGCGCGTCGCGAGTGGCGTGTATCTCTATCGCTTGGAAGCCGGCGATTTTACCGCGAAGCGCTCATTGACGTTGATGAAGTAGATTTTGGCGTTTGGTTTTGAGTCAGCAATTTTTTAAGCGGGAATCCAGTTTTTAAAGCTTATGGATGCCCGATTAAAGCGCTCGGGCATGACAGTTTATGAGCAATATATTTAATCGGCATCCCTATAGCAATTTGCAGATGCGTGGTATCCATTCGGTGAACCCATCTTGAGATTAGGCGAAAGAATGCCTAATCTCAAGGCTTTTGCGGCGACCAGTTTTGCGGCAGGAGATCGGCGACCTGGTTGTGGGGGTAATC
>Ga0247727_10008346_pt1 | contig 19254 bp, 26 predicted proteins | sample WisWelCaveWW1625_FD_202498 | JGI IMG/M metagenome (GOLD analysis project Ga0247727, IMG submission 202498) | Biofilm microbial communities from Wishing Well Cave, Virginia, United States - WW16-25 | ecosystem: Environmental > Aquatic > Deep subsurface > Groundwater > Cave microbial mat | place... | reverse complement strand
GTCGAGGCGGATACCGCGGCTGCGTTCGAGGTGCCGGACCGCCTGCGCAATTACGTCGCCTTCGCCCGGCGGGGGCTCGGGCGCGGCGTTCAATTCAAGGTCAAATTCGGGCTCCAGATCCGCGGCCGCGAGGCGCCGGCCGGCATGCTGGGTAGTGAGGCGGATCACGATGTTGCGCAGCTCGCGCACGTTGCCCGGGAAGGGGTAGGCGAGCCAGCGCCGCGCGGCCGCCGGTTCGAGCGAAAACGGCTGCATCCCGGACTGCTCCGCGTAGAAGCGGCGGAAGTGCTCCAGCAGCAGCAGCTTGTCGCCTTCCAGTTCGCGCAGCGGCGGCACGCCGAGCGTGAACACCGACAGCCGATGGTAGAGGTCGGGGCGGAACGTGCCTTTCTTCGCTTCCTGGCGCAGGTCGCGATTGCTCGCCGCGATCACGCGCGCGAGCGAAACGCGGCCAGCGGTCTCGCCGACGCGCTGGTACTCGCCGTTTTCGAGCACGCGCAGCAGTTTTGCCTGCAGCTCGAGCGGCAGCTCGCCGATTTCGTCCAGGAACAGCGTGCCTTCGCTCGCCTCCTCGAAGAAGCCCGGCCGCGCCGCCGCCGCGCCGGTGAACGCCCCTTTGGCATGGCCGAACAGCGCAGATTCGACCAGGGTCGGCGCGATCGCCGCGCAATTGAGCGTGAAGTAGGGCTTGTCCGCGCGCGACGAGAGCCGATGCAGGCTGCGCGCGACGAGTTCCTTGCCGCTGCCGGACTCGCCCTCGATCAGCACCGGGAACGGCGAATCGGCGAACTGCGCGAGCTGGCTCTTCAGCTTGAGCAGGGCCGGGCTCTGGCCGATCAGTTCCTCGCCGCCGCGCGCCCGGTTCAGTTCCGCACGCAATTCGACGTCCCGCACCGCGAGCGCGCGCGCCAGGATTGTCTTCAGCGTGGCCGGGTCGCAGGGCTTGGCGATGAATTCCGCGGCGCCCAGTGCGCGCGCGTGGCGCGCGTGCGCCGCGTCGTTCTGCCCTGTCAGAACAAAAATGCGCATTGCCGGCGCGTGCGCGAGCAGGTCGGCGATCAGCTGAAATCCCTGGTCGGGCGCATGCGGCGTCGGCGGCAGGCCGAGGTCCACCAGCGCCAGCTGCGGCGCCTCGGGCAGCTGGCGCATCAGCGCAATCGCATGCGGTCGCGACTCGCAGACCAGCACCTCGTACTCGGCGCCCAGAGCGAACGACAGCGTGTCGGTGATCAGCGCGTCGTCGTCGACGATCAGCAGCCGGGGCCGGCCTTCAGGCGCGGATTGCAGGGACGTCGGCATCGCTGCGTATGCACTTCAGGAACGCGCGCTCCAGGTTGTCTTCGCCATAGCGCCCGCGCAGTTCGGCGGGTGCGCCGCGAAAACGCAGCCTGCCGCGCTCCAGCACAGCGAGCGTCGAACACAACTCCTCTACATCGGACAGCACGTGCGAGGTGAAAAACAGCGCCCGCCCGCCGGCGTTGCGCCGCGCCAGCACCGATTTCACCGCCAGCCGCCCGGCCGGGTCGAGTCCGCTCATCGGCTCGTCGAGCACGTACAGGTCACGGTCCTGGAGGAAGCAGGCCGCGAGGCCGAGCTTCTGGGTCATGCCCTTGGAGAGCTGGCGCACCGGGCGCTCGAGGGCCTGCGGATCCAGCTCCAGTTCGGCGGCCAGGGTGGCGGCCCGGGCCGGATCGAAGCGCGCCCCCGCCAGCGCCAGCGTCATGGCGAGAAATTCGCGGCCCAGCAGGTAATGAGGCGGCACGAAGCGCTCGGGCAGGTAGGCAAGGCGGGCGCGCGCGGCCGGCTGCCGGCTGTCGACACCGAAGATCTCGACCCGCCCGGCGTCGGGTGCGCACAGGTCCAGAGCGCACTTGATGAAAGTGGTCTTGCCGGCGCCATTGGCGCCGACCAATCCCATGGCCGCGCCCGGTGCCAGCGCCAGGTCGACTCGATCCAGCGCGCGCTGCGCGCCAAAACGCTTCAGGAGACCCTCCGTGTGAAGGGCGGCGACGGTCGTGGGAGCCTGCGTCATCCGGGCGATACTATAATCCCGCCTTCCGTTGCGCACCCTTTCCGATTTGGCCACTGCTCCTATCGTCGAGATGGACCGTGTTTCGTTCGGCTACGACGCCGCCCGGCCGGTGTTGCACGGCGTCAAGCTGCGCATCGAGCCCGGCAGCGTGGTCGGGATCATGGGGCAGTCGGGCTGCGGCAAGACCACGCTGCTGCGGATCATCGCCGGCTGGCTCAAGGCGGGCGCGGGCAGCACGCGGGTGCTTGGCGAGGACCTGGCCGGTCTTGGCGCCGACGGGATCTTCCGGCTGCGGCGCAAGCTGGGGATGCTGTTTCAGTTCGGCGCCCTGTTCACCGACATGACGGTGTTTGACAACGTCGCTTTCCAGATGCGCGAGCACACCGACCTCCCGGAGGATCTGATCGGCGATCTGGTCCTGATGAAACTGGAAGCCGTCGGGCTGCGCGGCGCGGCCCGCCTGATGCCCTCCGAACTCTCCGGCGGCATGGCCCGGCGCGTGGCGCTCGCCCGCGCCGTCGCGCTCGACCCGCAGCTGATGCTTTACGACGAGCCCTTCACCGGCCTCGATCCGATCTCGCTTGGGGTGATCGCTCGCCTGATCCGCACGCTCAACGATTCGCTCGGCCAGACCTCGATCGTGGTCAGCCACGACGTGGAGGAATGCTTCGGCATCGTCGACTACGTGTATTTCGTGTCCGCCGGCAGGATCGTCGCCGAGGGAAAGCCGCAGGAGATGCGGTGCTCGGGCGAGGCATTTGTGAAGCAGTTCGTACATGGTGAACCCGACGGCCCGATCCCTTTCCACTATCCGGCGCCCGGCTACCAGGCGGATCTGGACGGGGGAGGGGCCCTGTCTTCCCTCCTGGGGGTGTCTGCCAATGGCTGAGCAAGAGACGGTGGGCGCGCTGCGCAGCGGGCTGGAAAAGCTCGGGCGCGGCTTTACCGCCAAGATCTGGCGGCTGGGCTTCGCGGCGCGCTTCTTCGTCTACGTCCTGCTGCATTCGGGCACCGCGTTGCGCCGCTTCAGCCTCACCATCCGCGAAATGTATTTCGCGGGCGTGCATTCGATGATCATCATCCTGGTCTCGGGCCTGTTCGTCGGCATGGTTCTGGCGTTGCAGGGCTATGACACGCTGCAGCGCTATGGTTCCTCGGAAGCGCTCGGCATCCTGGTCGCGCTGTCGCTGGTGCGCGAGCTCGGGCCCGTGGTGGCCGGGCTGTTGTTCGCGAGCCGTGCCGGCTCGGCCATCACCGCCGAGATCGGCCTGATGAAGGCGACCGAGCAGATCGCCGCCATGGAAATGATGGCGGTAGACCCGATCGCGCGCGTGGTCGCGCCGCGCTTCTGGGCGGGAGTCATCTCGATGCCGCTGCTGGCGGCGCTGTTTTCGGCCATGGGCATTTTCGGCGGCTACCTGGTCGGCGTGCAGCTGATTGGCGTCGACGAAGGTGCATTCTGGTCGCAGATGCAGGCCTCGGTGGATGTGCGCGAAGACATCCTGAACGGGGTCATCAAGAGCGTCGTGTTCGGAGTCGCCGTGACCTGGATCGCAGTGTTCGAAGGCTATGACGCGCCGCCAACCGCCGAGGGCGTCTCGGGCGCCACGACCCGGACCGTGGTGACCTCGTCGCTTGCCATCCTGGCGCTCGATTTCGTCCTGACCGCGCTCATGTTTACCGGAGGTACCGCAAAATGAAACGCTCCACCATCGACATCTGGGTCGGCGCCTTCGTCGCCGCGGGATTTGCCGGGCTGTTGTTTCTGGCCCTCAAGGTCGGCAACCTCGCGTCCTTCTCGACCGCCCAGACGTATCAGGTCGAGGCCAAGTTTGCTAACATTGGCGGGCTGAAGGTGCGGGCGCCGATCAAGAGCGCCGGGGTGGTCGTCGGGCGGGTGTCCGAAGTGCGGTTCGACAACGAAAGCTATGAGGCCATCGTCACCTTCAACTTGGACGCGCATTACAAGTTTCCGCGAGATACTTCGGCCAAGATCCTGACCTCGGGCCTGCTCGGGGAACAGTACGTGGGGCTGGAGGCGGGCGGGGACGGGGTGATGCTGAAGGGCGGGGACCGGTTGCGGCTGACGCAGTCGGCGGTGGTGCTGGAAAACCTGATCAGCCAGTTCCTGTTCAACAAGGCGGCTGAGGGCAAGGACGGCAAGTGATGCTGCGCGGGGCGAGGATTCTTGCGGTGATGCTGGCGCTCTGCGGAGCGGCAGGCTGTGCCACGACCGGCAGCGATCCGCGCGACCCGATGGAGGGATTCAACCGGGCGATGTACTCGTTCAATGACGGCTTCGATACGGCGATCGGCAAGCCGCTCGCAACCGCGTACCGCGACATCCTGCCCGAGCCGGCGCGCACCGGGGTCCGCAACTTCTTCGCCAACATCGCCGACCTCTGGATCGGCGGCAACAACCTGCTGCAGGGCAAGCCAACCGACGCGATCACGGACTGGGCGCGCTTCGCATTCAATTCGACCATCGGCGTTTTCGGCCTGTTCGACTTTGCCAGCGCGATCGGCATCGAAAAGCACGACGAGGATTTCGGTCAGACACTGGGCCGCTGGGGCCTGGACGACGGCGCCTACCTTGTATGGCCGTTCCTTGGCTCGAGCTCGATGCGGGATACCGCCGGCCTGGTGCCGGACTTTTATTTCGATCCGGTGCTGCACCACAAGCCCAAGGGCGTGCGCTATTTCTTTGTCGGCACGCGCGGGGTAAGCACGCGCGCCGACCTGCTGGACGCGAGCCGCATCCTGGAAGAGGCCGCGCTCGACAAGTACGTATTCCAGCGCGACGCTTACCTGCAGCGCCGCCGCAGCCAGGTGCACGACGGTAATCCGCCGCGCGCCGCACGCGAAGTTCCACGCGCCGAAGCCGAGCTGCAGCCGGTCGCCGCGGCGCCAGCCGCGCAGGCGGCAGGGCCGCGGCGTGCCGCGCCCGAGGCGCTCGAGGCTGCGGTGCAACTGCTCGAATCGCCGGCTGCGGCTGCGGCAACCCTCGGAGGCTAGGATGCCCGTCAAGTTCGTACGGATCGCGACCGCGGCCGCGGCGGCGCTTGTCTCGTTAGTGACTTTGCCGCCGCTGGCCGGCGCCCAGGCCCAGGCGCAGGGCGCACAGGCGAGTCCCGACATGACGGCACCGGACGTGCTGGTGAAGTCCGTGACCCTCGAGGTCGTGGACATCATCCAAAAGGACAAGGACATCCAGAAGGGCGACAGGAAGAAGGTGATCTCGCTCATCGAGACCCGCGTCCTGCCGCACTTCAACTTCCAGACCATGACCTCCAGCGCCGTCGGTCGCAACTGGGACAAGGCGAACGCAGAGCAGAAGGCGCGGCTGATCGATGAGTTCAGGACGCTGCTGGTGCGCACGTATTCCAGCGCGCTCGCCGCCTACAGCAACCAGAAATTCGACTTCCGGCCGCTGCGCGCCAAGCCGACCGATACCGATGTCACCGTCAACGTTCGCGTGATGCAGGCCGGCGCGCAGCCGGTGACCATCGACTACGACATGGAAAAGCGGCCCAATGGCTGGAAGGTGTGGGACGTGCGCATTGGCGGCATCAGCCTGGTTGCGAATTACCGTACCGAATTCGACAATCTGGTGCGTGAAAAAGGCGTCGATGGCCTGATCAGGGCCTTGACAGCCAAGAATAGCTCGCCCGACCGGGCGGCGGCCGTTGCCACCCCGGCGGGAGCGCAGAAGAAATGATCCGGCGCGAGGGCGACCGGCTGGTGGTGAGCGGCTCGCTCACGCTCGCCAATGTTGCCGCAACCCTTGGGCAGGGCAAGGCCGCGATCGGCGCAGGCGCGCGCAGCGTCGATCTGGGTGAAGTCGGCGAGCTGGATTCCTCGGCGCTCGCGCTGCTGCTTGCCTGGTTGCGCGAAGCCAGGCGGTGCGACCGCGAGCTCGTCTTCACCAATCTGCCGCAAGGCCTGACCACCATCGCCCGCTTGTACGGCGTGGCGGAGCTGCTGCCCGCCATCCCGGCGTCCGTTCACCACTGAGCGGAACGCCCCGCGCGAGCACGTGCGCGAAAATGCGCGCAGCACGTGGTCGCGGGCACGCCCGCCATGACCTTCGCCATTGAAGCCCTGAACTAGGCAATAGGAACGGAAAACCCGGATGGTCACCTCCGAAAGCATCAAGCTCGGCATCGAGACGGGCCTCGCCTGCGAGCGCGTCGAAGTAATCGGCGACGGCCAGCATTTCCAGGCGCTGGTGGTGTCGGGCGCGTTCGCGGGCAAGAGCCGTGTGCAGCGTCACCAGCTGGTTTACCAGGCGCTCGGCGAGCGCATGCGCGAAGAAATCCACGCGCTGTCGATGCAGACTCTCACGCCGGAAGAAGCAAAGCGGAATGGATAAGCTCCTTATCACCGGCGGCCGCCCGCTCGAGGGCGAATTGCGCGTGTCGGGCGCGAAGAACGCCGCGCTGCCGATCATGTGCGCCGCGCTGCTCACCGACAAGCAGTTGTCGCTCGCAAACGTGCCGAAGCTTGCTGACGTCGCGACTGCCGCGAAGCTGCTTGGCCAAATGGGCGTCGCGGTGGAGCGTCACGCGGACGGCCGCATGACGCTGGACGCGAGGCGGATCACCCATCGCGTCGCTCCCTACGAGCTGGTGAAGACCATGCGCGCCTCGGTGCTGGTGCTGGGGCCCCTGCTTGCGCGTTTCGGCGAGGCCCGCGTGTCCCTGCCGGGTGGCTGCGCGATCGGTGCGCGGCCGGTTGACCAGCACATCAAGGGCCTGCAGGCGATGGGCGCGGCGATCACGATCGAGCATGGCTACCTGAATGCGCGCACCGAGCGGCTGCGCGGCGCACGCATCGTCATGGACATGGTCACCGTGACCGGCACCGAGAACCTGATGATGGCTGCGGCGCTCGCCGAGGGCGGCACGGTGCTGGAGAACGCGGCGCGCGAGCCCGAGGTGGTAGACCTCGCGAACTGCCTCACCGCCATGGGTGCGCGCATCGAAGGTGCCGGCAGCGCCGTGATCCGGATCGAAGGCGTCGGCGGCCTTGCCGGTGCTGCCTACCGCGTCATGCCGGACCGGATCGAGGCCGGCACCTTTCTGGTCGCCACTGCAGCGGCAGGTGGCCGCATTCGCCTCACCGGGGCGGCGCCGATGACTCTGGGCGCCACGCTGGAAAAATTGCGCGCAGCGGGCGCGACTATTTCCGCTGCGGGCGAATCGATTGACATCGAGATGTCCGGCCGGCCGGCCCCGGTGAGCGTGCGCACCGCGCCCTATCCGGATTTCGCCACCGACATGCAGGCGCAGTTCATGGCGCTCGCCACCATCGCCAGCGGCACGGCGGTGGTCACCGAGACGATTTTCGAGAACCGCATGATGCATGCGCTGGAAATGCAGCGCCTGGGCGCGGATATCGCCATCTGCGGCACGACTGCGGTGGTGAAGGGCGTCGAGAAACTGCAGGGCGCTGCCGTGATGGCGACGGATTTGCGCGCGTCCGCGGGCCTGGTGATCGCCGGCCTGATTGCGCAGGGCGAAACGCTCGTGGACCGGATCTACCATCTGGACCGCGGCTACGAGGCGCTCGAGCGCAAGCTGGGCGCGCTGGGTGCCCGCATCCAGCGGGTAAACTGACCCGCATGGGCATCATCAGCATCGCGCTATCGAAGGGACGGATCCTCGCGGATACGCTGCCCCTGCTCGCGCGCATCGGCGCGCGTCCGCACGAAGACCCGCAGAAGTCCCGCAGGCTGATCATCGGCACCGAGCGGCGCGGCCTGCGCCTGATCGTGGTGCGCGCCGCCGACGTGCCCACCTATGTCGGCAACGGCGCCGCGGAACTGGGCATCGCCGGCGGCGACGTGCTCGCCGAGTACGGCGGCGCGGGCCTTTACCAGCCGGTCGACCTCGCTATCGCTCGCTGCCGCATGATGGTAGCGACGCGTCGCGGTTTTGATTACCGCGCGGCTGTGCAGCAGGGCGCACGCCTGCGCATCGCCACGAAATACGTGCAGATCACACGCGAGCACTTCGCGGCCAAAGGCGTGCACGTGGACCTGATCAAGCTCTATGGTTCGATGGAACTCGCCCCGCTGGTGGGACTGGCGGATGCGATCGTCGATCTCGTGTCCAGCGGCAGGACGCTGCGCGCCAACAAGCTGGTGGCGGTCGAGCAGATCATGCCGGTGTCGGCGCGCCTGATCGTCAACCAGGCGGCGCTGAAAACGCGCCAGGCAGAGTTGCAGCCGCTGATCGAAGCGTTCGCCCGCGCGGCGCAAGGCCGCGCTAGTACTTCGGCAGCGAGAAAATGAAACTGAGGCGACTCTCGACGCGCAGCGCGCGCTTCGACGCCAAGCTCGCGGCGCTGACGCGCTACGAGGCGGTCCAGGACCGGACGGTGCAGCGCGTGGTGCGGGCGATCATCGCCGAGGTGCGCGAACTCGGCGATGCAGCGGTGCTCGCTTATGCGCGCCGCTTCGATCGCGTCAAGGCGAGCTCGGTTGCGAAGTTGCAGATTCCGCTTTCAGGATTACGAAATGCATTGAAAGATTTGGCCAAGCAGGATGCCGCGTCCCTTCGTGCGGCGGCAGCGCGCATCCGCCGCTTCCATGAACGGCAGTTTTCCAGGTCGTGGAAGTACCGGGAAGCGGATGGGACGCTGCTGGGCCAGATCGTGACGCCGTTGGACCGCGTTGGCCTGTACGTGCCTGGCGGCAAGGCCGCCTATCCCTCCTCGGTGCTGATGAACGCGATCCCCGCCAAGGTGGCGGGAGTGCCGGAGGTGGTGATGGTCAGCCCGAATCCGCACCCGCTGGTGCTGGCGGCAGCCGCGATCGCCGGCGTGGACCGCGTCATCGCGATCGGCGGCGCGCATGCGGTCGCGGCGCTGGCCTGCGGTACGCGCACGGTGCCCAGGGTGGACAAGATCGTCGGTCCCGGCAACGCTTACGTTACCGAAGCCAAGCGCCAGTTGTTCGGTCAGGTCGGCATCGACATGATCGCCGGACCTTCCGAGATTCTCGTCATTTGCGATGGCACGACGCCCGCCGCTTGGGTGGCCATGGACCTGTTTGCACAGGCTGAGCATGACGAGGCGGCGCGAGCGATCCTGTTGTCTCCCAGTGCTTCATTTCTGGATCACGTTGAAAATGAGATCAAGAAATTTCTTCCTGAAATGCCAAGGCATAAGATCATTGCGGCGGCGCTGAAAGCACGCGGCGCGCTGATTCACACGCGCAATCTCGACGAGGCCTGTGCAATCGCCAACCGGATCGCGCCCGAGCACCTGGAGCTGTCGGTGGCGAAGCCGCGCGCGCTGCTGCCGAAGCTGCGCCATTTCGGCGCGATCTTCCTCGGCCGCTGGAGTTCGGAAGCGATCGGCGACTACTGTGCCGGCCCGAACCACGTGCTGCCAACTTCCGGGACAGCGCGGTTTTCCTCGCCGCTAGGGGTCTACGACTTCCAGAAGCGCTCCAGCCTGATCGGTGTCTCGCGTGCCGGGGCGCGCAGGCTCGGGCGCCTCGCGTCGCGGCTGGCGCACGGCGAAAGGCTGCAAGCGCATGCCCGCTCGGCGGAGTTCCGGCTGTGAGCGGCGCGGCGAAGGACATCGCTGGAAAGGTGATTCGGCCCGAAGTCCAGGCCATGCACGCCTACCCCGTCGCGGACGCGACCGGCCTCGTGAAGCTCGACCTCATGGAGAGCCCCTACGGCTTGCCGCCCGAGCTCGCCGCCGAGGTCGGCCGGATCGTGTCGCAGCTTTCGCTGAACCGCTACCCAGTGCCGACGGCGAAGCGGCTGCGCGCGCTGATCCGCGAGGTCATGCAGGTGCCGACCGGCTGCGACGTCCTGCTCGGCAACGGCTCGGACGAGTGCATCCAGTACATCACCGCGGCGCTCGCGCGCGAGGGCGCGGTGGTGATGGCGCCGGCGCCTTCGTTCGCGATGTTCTCGATGCACGCGCTGTTCTACCGGCTGCGCTTTATCGGCGTGCCGCTGCGTCAAGACTTTTCGCTGGACACTGAGGCCTTCCTCGCGGCGATGGCGAAGGAGCAGCCTGCGCTGGTGTGGCTCGCTTTCCCGAACAACCCGACCGGCAACGCGTTTCCGGTGGCCGACATCGAGCGCATCATCCGCGCCGCCCCCGGACTGGTAGTGATCGACGAGGCCTACCAGCCCTTCGCGGGCGCGACTTTCATGCCGCGCTTGGCCGAATTCGGGAACATGGTGGTGATGCGCACGGTCTCGAAGATTGGCATGGCCGGGCTGCGGCTCGGGTACGTCTGCGGCCGGCCGGAGTGGATCGAGGCGTTCAACAAGGCGCGCTCGCCCTTCAACATCAACGTGGTCACCGAGGCGGTGGCGATCAAGCTTCTGGAGAACAAGAAGGTGCTCGACGATCACGCGGCGCGCGTGCTCGCGGAACGCGAGCGGCTCCGCCCCGAGCTCGAGCGCATGCCCGGGCTGACGGTCTACCCGTCGGTCGCGAACTTCTTCCTCGCACGCGTCAGGGGTCCGGCGGGCGCCGGCACGCGCCTCTTCGAAAGCCTGAAGGCGCAGGGCGTGCTTGTTCGCAACTTCTCCGGCGGCCTTCCGTCGCTGGAAAACTGCCTGCGGCTCACCATCGGCACACCGGACGAAAACCGTATACTGATCGCTGCTTTGCGAGAGGCGTTGAAATGAGAACGGCAGAAGTCGCGCGCAATACGAATGAGACACAGATCCGCGTCAAGCTCAACCTGGACGGCAAGGGCGTGGCGAAACTCGTCACGGGCCTGCCTTTTCTCGAGCACATGCTCGAGCAAGTGGCGCGCCACGGCATGCTCGACCTCGAGGTGGAAGCCAAGGGCGACCTGCACGTCGGCGCGCATCACACGGTCGAGGATATCGGCATAACCCTCGGCCAGGCCTTCGTCAAGGCGATCGGCGACAAATCCGGCATCCGCCGCTTCGGCCATGCCTACGTGCCGCTCGACGAGGCGCTGACGCGCGTGGTGATCGATTTCTCCGGCCGGCCGGGGCTGACCTATGGGGTCAAGTTCACGCGCGCCCTGATCGGCGAGTTCGACGCCGACCTGGTGCATGAATTCTTCCAGGGCTTCGTCAACCACGCCCAGGTGACGCTGCACATCGACAACCTGCGCGGTGACAACGCGCACCACCAGTGCGAGACCATGTTCAAGGCCTTCGCGCGCGCGCTGCGCATGGCCGCCGAGCCCGATCCGCGGGCGCAAGGCTCTGTGCCTTCAACAAAGGGTTCGCTCTAGTTGAAAATTGCAGTGGTCGACTACGGGATGGGCAACATCCGCTCCGTGTCGAAGGCGCTGGAGCATGTCGCGCCGCAGGCCGAGGTGCTGGTGACCTCGGAGCCGCTCGCGATCCGTTCGGCCGACCGCGTCGTCGTGCCCGGCCAGGGCGCAATGCCCGACTGCATGCGCCAGCTCGCCGCCAGCGGCGCACGCGAGGCGGTGGTCGAGGCGGCAGCGAACAAACCCTTCCTCGGCATCTGCATCGGCTTGCAGATGCTGTTCGAGCATGGCGAGGAGGGAGACACCCCGGGACTCGGGCTGCTGCCCGGCCGCGTTCCGCGCCTGGCGGTTTGCGGCCTGAAAATTCCGCACATGGGCTGGAACGAGGTGTGCCAGGAGCGCCCGCACGCCCTGTGGAATGGCATTGCGGACCGCAGCCGCTTCTACTTCGTGCACAGCTACTATCCCCAACCCGCCGACCGCGCGCTGACGGCCGGGACCTGTGACTACGGCGTCACCTTTACCTGCGCGGTGGCGCGGGATAACATCTTCGCCGTGCAGTTCCATCCGGAGAAAAGCCAGAGGAGCGGCTTGCAGTTGCTGGCCAATTTCGTCCAATGGCGGCCGTAAGACTCTGATTACGGCTCGCAGCACCCCGTGCTGATCATCCCCGCGATTGACCTCAAGGACGGCCACTGCGTGCGCCTGCAGCAGGGCCGCATGGATTCCGCGACCGTGTTTTCCGAGGACCCGGTCGCGATGGCGAAGCACTGGTCGGCCGAGGGCGCGAAGCGCCTGCACATCGTCGACCTGAACGGCGCGGTCGCGGGACGGCCGAAGAACGAAAAGGTCATCCGCGACATGATCAAGGCAGTCGGCGAGCAGACGCAGATCCAGATTGGAGGCGGCATCCGCGACCTCGACACTATCGAGAGCTACCTCGACGCCGGCGTGAGCTATGTCGTGATCGGCACCGCCGCGGTGAAGAACCCGGGATTCCTGAGCGACGCCTGCTATGCCTTCCCCGGGCACATCATCGCCGGCCTGGACGCGAAGGACGGCAGGGTCGCGGTCGAAGGCTGGTCGAAGATGACCGGGCACGACGTCGTCGACCTGGCGAAAAAGTTCGAGGACTACGGCCTCGAGGCGCTGGTCTACACCGACATCGGCCGCGACGGCATGATGAGCGGGGTCAACATCGAGGCCACCTTCAAGCTGGCGCAGGCGATCCGCACGCCGATCATCGCCAGCGGCGGACTGCACAACCTGAAGGACGTGCAGGCCATCTGCGCCAAGCTGGTGCCCGAGGGCGTGATCGGCGCGATCGCCGGGCGCGCCTTGTACGAGGGCGCCATCGACTTCAAGAAAGCGCAGGCGGCGGCCGACAAGGCGACCGAAAAGCCCGTGCACAAGGCCGCGGACAAATCCGCGCACAAGCCTACCGACAAGGCTTGAGCGTGGGCCTCGACTCAGGGACGCTCGATGGGACTCGCTAAGCGCGTCATCCCCTGCCTCGACGTGACCGGGGGGCGGGTCGTGAAGGGCGTCAAATTCGTCAGCCTGCGCGACGCGGGCGACCCCGTGGAGGTGGCCGCGCGCTACGACGGCGAGGGCGCCGACGAGCTCGCTTTTCTCGACATCACGGCGAGCTCGGACGACCGCGACCTCATCCTGCACGTGATCGAGGCCGTGGCGGCGAAGGTCTTCATCCCGCTCACGGTGGGCGGCGGCGTGCGCAAGCTCGAAGACGTGCGCCGGCTGCTCAACGCGGGCGCCGACAAGGTGTCCATCAACACCGCCGCGGTGCACGACCCTGCCCTGGTGGGCGAGGCCTCGGGCATCGTCGGCAACCAGTGCATCGTCGTCGCCATCGACGCGAAACGCGTCGATCCAATTCAGGACGCGAAGAAGAAGGGCCCGCGCTGGGAGGTGTACACCCATGGCGGCAGGAACCCGACCGGCCTGGACGCGGTCGACTGGGCGCGTCGCATGGCCAGCGCCGGGGCGGGCGAGATTCTGCTCACCAGCATGGACCGCGACGGCACGCGCGACGGCTTCGACCTCGCGCTGACGCGCGCGGTGTCGGACGCCGTGAGCGTGCCGGTGATCGCTTCGGGCGGCGTCGGCACGCGCGAGCATCTGGCCGACGGCGTGCTGGAGGGTCGCGCCGACGCGGTGCTCGCGGCCAGCGTATTCCACTTCGGCGACTTCACCGTGCGCGAGGCGAAGCTGCACATGCAGTCGCGCGGCATCGAGGTGCGGCTATGAAGGCGTGGCTGGACGAGGTGCCGTGGGACAAGGACGGCCTGGTGCCGGTCGTCACGCAGGAATTCACCACCGGGCGGGTGCTGACGCTCGCGTGGATGAACCGCGAGGCGCTGGCGGAAACCGCGCGCAGCGGCGAGGCGGTCTACTGGTCGCGTTCGCGCGGCAAGCTGTGGCGCAAAGGCGAGGAATCGGGCCACAAGCAGAAGGTGCGCGAGTTGCGCCTCGACTGCGATTCGGATGCCATCCTGCTGCGGGTGGACCAGGCGGGTGGCATTGCCTGCCACACCGGGCGCGAGAGCTGTTTTTTCCGCAAACTCGAGAATGGGAGCTGGGTGGCCGCGGATCCCGTGCTGAAGGATCCGCAGCTGATCTACCGCAAAAAATGAAACCAGGCCTGTACGAGACGCTGGAACGGATCGCGGCGACGATCGAGGCGCGCAGGGACGGCGACGCGACCAAGTCCTACGTCGCGCGGCTGCTGGCCGAAGGCGAGGATTCGGTGTTGAAGAAAATAGGCGAGGAGGCCACCGAGACGGTGCTGGCGGCCAAGGGCGGCGACCGCCTGCACCTGGTTCGCGAGACCGCCGACCTGTGGTTCCACTGCATGATCCTGCTGGCGCGCCACGGCCTGGGGCCCGGCGACGTGCTGGCCGAGCTGCACCGGCGCGAAGGCATTCCCGGGCTGGACGAGAAAGCGGCGCGCAAGAAGAAATGAGCCGCGACCCGGACTGCATTTTCTGCAAAATCGCGCGCGGCGAGATCTCGTCGAAAAAGCTGCACGAGGACGAGGACGTGCTTGCGTTCCACGACGTGCGGCCGCAGGCGCCGGTGCATTTCCTGATCATCCCGAAGGAGCACGTGGCGACGCTGTACGACGCGGGCATGGCGCAGCACCGCGCGCTCGGCAAGATGCTCGCGCTGGCCGGCGAACTCGCGCGCAAGGCCGGGGCGCCGGAAGGCTTTCGCATCGTCATCAACACCGGTCGGGTGGCTCATCAGGAGGTGTATCATGTGCACATGCACGTTCTCGGCGGGCCGGAGTCCCTGGGACCGATGCTTATGAGAAAGAGATAGGAGGCAATATGGGCTCGCTCAGCATCTGGCATTGGCTGATCGTTCTGGTGATCGTGATGCTCGTATTCGGCACCAAGAAGCTGCGCAACATAGGCGCGGACCTTGGCGGCGCGGTGCGCGGCTTCAAGGACGGCATGCGCGAGGGCGGCGACAAGGCAGCCGATACGGGCGCCACACCGCAGGTAACAGGCAAAACGGTTGAGGGCGAGGTCAAGGCGAAGACCGAGTCCAAGGCCTGATCCGGCTCCAGCTTTACTACGTACGGGCGCCCGCTGGGCGCCCTTTGCGTCTTAGGACTCCATGTTCGATATCGGCTTTTCGGAACTGCTGGTCATCGGCCTGGTCGCGCTGATCGTGATCGGGCCGGAACGGCTGCCGCGCGTGGCGCGCACCCTCGGCCACCTGGCCGGGCGGCTGCAGCGCTACGTCGCCGACGTGAAAGCCGACATCAACCGCGAGGTCGAGCTCGACGAGCTGCGCAAGATGAAGGACAGCGTGCAGCAGACCGCGGCCGGCATCGAGAATTCGGTGCAAAGTGAGCTCAACAAGACCGAGCATGAGCTGAACGCCGCCGCGGAATCGGCCGCCGGCGATCCGCCGCCCGAAGTGCCGAAACTCCCCGAGAAGAGCGCCTGAGCATGCAGCAGGACACGTTCATCTCCCACCTGATCGAGTTGCGCACGCGCCTGCTGCATGCGCTGGTCGCGGTGCTGGCGGCCTTCGTCGTGCTGTTCCTGTATCCGGGCGCGGGCCCGATCTACGATTTCCTCGCCGCGCCGCTGATGCACGCACTGCCCGAAGGCACCCGGATGATCGCAACCGGGGTGATCACGCCGTTCATGGTGCCGGTGAAGGTGACAGCGGTGCTCGCGTTCATGATCGCGCTGCCCTACGTGCTGGTACAGGCCTGGGCGTTCGTCGCGCCGGGCCTGTACGAGCACGAGAAGAATCTCGCCGCCCCGATCATCATCGCGGGCACGCTGCTGTTTCTGGTCGGCGTCGCGTTCTGCTACTACTTCGTGTTCGGCACGGTATTCAAGTTCATCAACGATTTCGCGCCCAAGTCGATCACGCCGGCACCGGACATCGAGGCCTACTTCTCGTTCGTGATCACCATGTTCATGGCCTTCGGCCTCACCTTCGAGATCCCGATCGTGGTCATCATCCTGGTGCGCTCGGGCGTGGTGCGCGTCGAGAAGCTGAGGGAAGTGCGCCCTTATGTGATCGTCGGTGCCTTCGTGGTGGCGGCAGTGGTGACCCCGCCGGATGTGCTGTCGCAGTTCATGCTGGCAGTGCCAATGTGCCTGCTTTACGAGGCCGGGCTGGTGTGCGCCCGCTTTGTCACGACTCGGGTAGAATCCCGCCCCCTACCCAACGATCCGACCGGGAAGACCCCATGAAACGGAAATACGGCGCCGCCCTGAAGAACGAATCGATCACCGAGCAGCGTATGCGCGAGCGCGCCAAGGAAGCCGGCGACAACAGCTTCAACTTCGGCTCGCAGCTGCGCAAGGGCGCGATCGGCCGGGGCAAGCACCGCGGCCGCGCCGACGTCGCCGCGCATACGAAGAAGTAATTTAACTACCTGCCATTCAGGAAGCGCTCCACCAGCGCGAACTGGTCGGGCACGTTGAGCGCGGGAGCATGCCCGCAGCCGGGGATCGTCACCACTACTGCGCGCGGGCCGCGCGAGCGCATCGCCTCCGCCACTTCCGGCAGCAGCAGGTCCGAGGTCTCGCCGCGCAGGCACAAGGTCGGCACGTTGATCGCGTCCCAAGCCTCCCACAGATCGTAGTCCTGCGGGTGGTGGGTGAACTGCAGCACCATCTTCGGATCGTAGTGCGTCGTCAGCTTGCCATCGGCGGTGCGTCGCGCCGAGGTCTCGGTGAGGCGGCGCCACTGCTCGTCCGACAGCCAGCCGTAGGGCTTGTAGATGGTGCGGAAGTACTGCTCCAGCTCGCTCAGGCGGTCGAACTGGGCCGGCTTGCCGGCATAGCTGCGAATCCGTTCCACCGCCGCTTCGCCCAGCTGCGGGCCGATGTCGTTCAGGATCAGGCGCCGGATGCGGCCCTTCAGCGGGCCGGCGGCGAGGCGGATGCCGACGGCGCCGCCCATCGAGGTTCCGAGCCACGACAACTCGCGGATGCCGAGCTGGTCGAGCAGCGAGACCGCGAGCCGCGCGTAGAAATCCAGGCAGTACTCCTGCTCCGGCGCCGGGCTCCATTGGGACAGGCCGCGGCCGATGGTGTCGGGGCAGATCACGCGGTAGCGCGAGGACAGGTGCGCCGCGATCTCATCCATGTCGCGGCCGGTGCGCGCCAGGCCATGCCAGGCGACCACCGTGGCCGCGTTGCCCGCGCCCCACTCGGTGTAGTGGATCTCGCGTCCTTCGCAGGCCAGGTAGTGCGAGGTGACGCTCATTTCGCGCTCCGCCCTGTTACTCCGGCGCGCAGCTGGCCGACGATGCCGGCGGGAAAGTAGTAGACCGAGAGCACGAACAGTACGCCCAGCCACAAGAGCCAGCGGTCCGGGTGGAACAGGTCGGGCAGCAGCGGAATGCCCTTCATCGCACCAGAGAACGCTTTCATCGCGTCCTGCAGGTAGTTCTGCGCGACCACGAAGATGGTGGCGCCGATCACGGCGCCATACATGGTGCCCATGCCGCCGATCACCACCATCAGCAGGATGTCGATCATGATCGCGAAGTCGAGCGTGGTGTTCGGCCCGGTATAGCGCAGCCAGAGCGCGTAGAGCACGCCGGCGAACGTCGCCACCACTGCGCCCAGGCAATTGGCGATGGTGCGGTAGATGACCGTGCGATAACCGAGCGCTTCGGCGCGGAAATCGTTCTCGCGGATCGCGAGCAGCACGCGGCCGAAGGGTGAATTGACCACGCGCAGCAGCGCGAGGAAGAGCAGCAACGAGGCGCCGAACACCAGGTAGTAGGTGACGAAGCGGCCGCCGATGGCCACGCCGAGGAAGGGTTCCTCGAGCAGGCGGGTGGCCGGCCGCAGCAACTCGGGCACCTTGAAGGTGATGCCGTCCTCGCCGCCGGTGATGTTCGAGAGCTGCGAGGCGAGGATGGCGAAGAACGAGGCCACCGCCAGCGTGATCATGGCGAAGAAGATGGCTTTCACGCGCAGCGTAAACAGGCCGATCAGGAACGACAGCACGAGCGACAGCGCGACCGCCGCGGCCGCGCCGAGCGCGATCGACAGCCAACCCGCCTCCAGCCGCGACATGGCGATGGCGACTCCGTAGCCGCCGATGCCGAAGAACATGGTGTGGGCGAAGGAAACGATGCCGGTATAGCCGAGCAGCAGGTCGTAGCTCGCCACCAGCAGCACGAACACGCAGACCTTGGCCGCGACGTCCAGCGGCCGCGTGCCCGGGAACAGAAACGGCGCCAGCGCCAGCGCGAAAAAGATCGCCACCAGCGTCGCCGTGAGGATGCGGCTGCGCGGAAAGTCACCAGAAAGCAGCGCGTGCATCATTGCTTGCTCAGCGGCGTGCTCACGATTTACCAGCAGGGTAAAGTCCCTGCGGCCGCCACAGCAGGATCATCACCATCAGCAGGATGTTGGAGCCGAGCGCGATCTTGGGCGAGAGGTAGCCGACGTAGTTCGCCACCAGGCCGACCAGCACCGCGCCGGCGAAACAGCCGCCGATCGAGCCCAGGCCGCCGATGATGATGACGATGAAAATCAGCACCATCATGTTGGCGCCGATATGCACCGTCACGCTCTCCTGGTACATGCCCCAGAGCGCGCCGCCCAGGCCCGCCAGCGCCGAGCCGGCCACGAACACCCCGACGAACAGGCGCCGGATGCGGTAGCCCATCGCTTCGACCATCTCCTTGTTCTCGACGCCGGCACGGATCAGCAGGCCGATCTTGGTGCGATTGAGCAGCAGCAGCATGGCGGCGAATACCGCGAGACCCACGATCACCGCGATGAGCCGGTACTTTTCGATCGCGATGTCGCCGATCAGGAACGAGCCGCGCAGCGTCGAGGGCCGCGGCAACGGCAGCAGGTCCGGGCCCCAGAACACGTGGATCAACTGTTCGGCGACGATCATGCCGCCGGTGGTAATGAGGATCTGCTTCAGGTGCTGGCCGTAGACCGGCTTGATGATCACGCGCTCGAAAGCGAGGCCGAGCAGGCCCGCGACCACCACCGCGGCCAGCATCGCCGGCAGCACCGCGCCCAGATTGGCGAGGAAGCTCTCCGAGCCGGCGGCCGCCGAGAACAGCTTGAGCGTCGAAGCGGCGACGTAGGCGCCGATGGCAATAAAGAGGCCGTGCGCGAAGTTCATCACGTCCATCAGGCCGAACACGAGCGTTAAGCCCGAGGACATGATGAAAATGAGCAGGCCCATCGCGAGGCCCGCCACGGTAAGCGTCACCCAGGTGGAGGGATTACCGATCATGGCAAGCGCGCCCAGCACGATGGCCAGCATCAGGGCGGGTGGAATCCAGTCGATGCGGCTCACTGGTGAGCCTCCAGAGACAAGCCGAGCAACTTGGCCTGCAGCGCGGCGTCCGCGGCGAGCTCGGCCATGCGGCCGGCGTGCACGATGCTTCCGGCGTCCATCACCGCTACCGAATCGCCGAGCGATTTCGCGGCGTGGAAATTCTGCTCCACCATCAGGA
>Ga0247727_10008345_pt1 | contig 19254 bp, 10 predicted proteins | sample WisWelCaveWW1625_FD_202498 | JGI IMG/M metagenome (GOLD analysis project Ga0247727, IMG submission 202498) | Biofilm microbial communities from Wishing Well Cave, Virginia, United States - WW16-25 | ecosystem: Environmental > Aquatic > Deep subsurface > Groundwater > Cave microbial mat | place... | reverse complement strand
CTCTCGTGGTGAAACGAGCTCTCGACCACTTCCCAGTTCAAACCCAATCCCAACAATTCATGAAACAGTTTTTCAGGAGTCATGCCCCAAGACTACCCAACGGCTCCACCGAAAACAGCGGAGAACCCGAACATCACTTCCGTGCCCGGCGAACAGGCGGTCCAGCGCTGAATGATGACCTGGTTGGTCTGGAGCTGGTTGGCCGGAGGCTTGGGGCCGCAGGCGTTGTTACGCTCAATGTTGCTCGTGACGATGTTGTTGGTGATCGCGGTCATCGCGGCGGCGCAGAGGTTCGCGTTGGTCCAGTAATAGACGGCCTCGATGGCGGCGGTCACCAAACTGCCGTTGTCGTTGGTGCCGCCCCAGTAGGGCCGCGCACAACTGTTCGTGCAGTTCAGCAGGAACACCGGCATCGGGCCGGCCGCGGGGGGATTGGTGATGATCGGTCCGCCGCCCAAGCCGGCCCCAATGGAAGCCTCGACAGCGGCCAGCGCGGCGAAAACATTCGTCGTGCGCGCGCCCAGAAAGTGGCACATCACGCCGCCGGAGGAAAAGCCGCCCGCGTAGAGCCGGCGACGGTTGAGGGTCAACGTCTCGTCCAGCCGGTCAATCAGCGCGACGAGAAAGCCGACGTCGTCAATGGACGACTCGCCGGGCTGCGGGTCGCGGTTGTTCCAGCCCGTGCCATGTTCGTCCTCGGTGGCGTCAGGGAGGACGACGATGAGATTGTTCGTCTGCGCGGCGATGAGCAGGCCGGGGTGCAGCGCGCCAAACGCGTCCGCGCTTTGCCCGTGGCCGTGCAGAATGAACGCGAGCGGATTGGACACGGCCATGCTGTAGTTGGTCGGGATGACGATGTTGAACGTGCGCGGCACGCCGCCGTGAGTGAAGTAGCGGTTCGCGTAGTTGCCGGGAGTCGCGGGCACGGGTGAGTTGGTGAGCGGGTCGGCGCGAAGGCGGTAAAACGCGTAGTTGGTCACTATCGGCTGCATGTTCGTCATCCAGCCGGCGGTCGCAGGCGCCGGGATGGGCGGGCTGGCGATTTGTCAATTGGCGAGATTGAGGCTGCGTGCGACCTGGTAGGCGCAGTTCGTGAAACCTTCCCAGCGCAATTCAATCTGGCTGTTGGTCAGCGGCTGCGCGTAAAGCACCGGCGGACCGCCTTGGGCACCGGCGGGATTCACGGCGCTGAACACGCCTCCAAGAACCGTTCCGAACACAGAGATGAACGAACTCTTCATATTTCATCTGGCCAACGGATTGAGTGTCTCGAAAATCGCCAGAATCAACGGCCCTTGGCCATGGGCCAGGAATGGTGGTTGCGCCGCCGATTCCACCCCGCTCGATTGAACCAGGGCAGGCAAATAAACCGCGTCGCATAATCCCTCAGTCTTGACCATGTCGTGAGCGGCACGATGCGCGCCGGTTTGGGCTTCAAGGTGGCAGCCTCAGGCGATAGAATTGGTTGCTTGACGCAGGCACCAGCACGACCTGCCACATTGTGCCGACGTGCACCGGGACGTTGGTCACGTCACTCCAAGGGATGGGCGGAATCAGATGCGGGGTGCATTGCAACCGGTGGCTCGCACAGGCTTCCGGCCAGTGGATCAGGACGTTCGTGCCCAGCCGCGCGACGCCCAGCAACGGCGGGAAGCCGTTCACCGTCACGGTGAAGGAGCAACTGTTCGTGTAACCCAACTCATTGCTGGCCACGCACGTCACGGGAGTCGTCCCCAGCGGGAACGCGCTGCCGGAGGCCGGAGTGCAAGTGACCGGCGGATATAACCCGGACCCGGTGCGCAGTCGAATCGTGGCAGTCGTCGAACCGGACATGCCGGCGAGCGGGCCGCCCGGTGCGCCGACAAAATCAATGCGATAGGTAATGTCGAAGAAACTGTCCACGGCCCAGGTGCCGTCAAGTTGCCGGGTCAAAATGGTGTGTCCGGGACTGGGCAATCCGAAATCCGTCCCCGCCACGATGCGCAACAAGTCAAAGTCCGGGTCGCCCGGTGGCAGTTGACCGAAAAAGCGAAACATGTCGGCATCGAAACTCTGCACCGGCGCGCCCAACGTGCGCGGGGCGACATGCGATTCGAACGCGACGGCCATGCTGATCATGCGGTTGTAGCCCGTCAGAGTGCCGGTGCCCATCATGTCGAGCGCCAGTGTGGCGCCGCTACACTCCTTCTCGCCGCCGAGCGAACCGCCCGTTTGCGTGCAGGCGCCCGGCAACGGGGAGAATGAACACACGCCAACCCCGCTTGTCGTGCAAAGGAAGTCCTTAAGGACGGGCGCCAGCTTGATGGTTGTTCCCAGCGGCAGCCCGTCAATGATCCGCATCACGTCATGCGGAGCAATGTATTCGCAACCGACCGGGGGGAGGTTCGCCGTGCCGGAGCCGTTGTCGGGGAGCGCGCAGGTCGGGCCGTGAAGACAGTGATTCGTCGCAATGACGTAGAAGGTGACGCGGGCGCTGTTCGAGCAGGTCTGCACAACCATGTTCGACGGACACGCGATGTCGGGTGGTGGCACGTTCTGCTGGACCGTCACGGTGAACGAGCAGGTGTTCGAAACTCCCGAGGCATTGACCGCCACGCAGTTCACGGTGGTCGTGCCCAGCGGAAACACGCTGCCCGACGGTGGCGACGCCGAGACAATCGGCGTGGCGGTGTACCAGCGGATGGTGGCGGTGGTGGAGCCCGACCGCCCGGCCAGCGGTCCGCCGGGCGCACCCACAAAGTCTATGCGGTAAGTGATGTCGAAAAAGCTGGCCACCTCCCATCGTCCGCCCGGCAATTGCGTCAGGGTGGTGTGCCCCGGACTCGGCAATCCAAAATCCGACCCCGCCACGATGCGCAACAAATCAAAGTCCGGATCGCCCGGTGGGAGTTGGCCGAAGAAGCGAAACATGTCGGTGTCGAAACTCTGCGTCGGCAGCCCCGGCGTGCGCGGCGCGAGATGCGTTTCCAGGCTGACCGGGACGTTGAGCGCGCGCGCGTAACCCGCCAGCGTGCCGGTGCCGTTGAGGTTCAAAGCCAGCGATGCGGAGGCGCACGCCTTCTCTCCGCCCAGAGTGCCGCCGGCGGCGTCACAACCCGGGAACGAACAAACCGCAGGTGGCGACGCACAGGTGAAGCTCCCCAGGAGGAAAGCCATTTCGATGGTCGTGCCCACCGGCAGACCGTCAATGATCTTCATCCGGTCAACCGGGTTCAGGTAATCGCAAACGACCGTCGGCCGCGCCACGGTGCCTGAGCCGTTGTCCGGCGCGACGCAGATGCCCGGCGGACACTGGTTGCTGGCCGTGACGGCGAAGTGGACGGGCGCGCCATTGGAACAGGTCTGGACCGTGATGTTGGACGGGCAGGCGATGGTGGGCGTTTGGATGTTCTTCAGCACGGTCACGGTGAAATCACAACTGGTCGTTCGTCCCCACACGTTGCTGGCGATGCAAGTCACCACCGTCGTGCCCAATGGGAACTGGCTGCCCGAAGCCGGCAGGCAAATCACCTTGGGCGGCGGTGCGGACCCGGTCCATAGACGGATCGTGCCGGTCGTCGAACCGGACATCCCGGCGAGCGGTCCACCCGGCGCGCCAACAAAATCAATCCGATACGTGATGTCGAAAAAGCTGTCCACCGCCCAGGTGCCGCCGGCGTTGGTGCTCAAGGTGGTGTGGCCCGGACTGGGCAATCCGAAATCCGTCCCCGCCACGATGCGCAGCAAATCAAAATCCGGATCGCTCGTGATCTGGCCGAAGAGGCGGAACAGGTCGCTGTTGAAACTTTGCACCGGCGCTCCCGGAGTGCGCGGGGCGATGTGGGTTTCAATGCCGACGGGGAGGTTGATCATGCGGTTGAAGGCCGCCAGCGTGCCCGTGCCGATCATGTCCAGCGCCAGCGTCGCGCCGCTGCACCCCTTTTCCCCGCCCAGGGTGCCACCCGGCACCATGCACACGCCTGGCGTCGGCGAGAATGAACACACACTCACCACGCTCGTTCCGCAGGTGAAAGCCTTGAGGAGGGTCGGCATCTCGATCGTCGTCCCCAGCGGCAGTCCGTCAATGATCCGCAGCTTCTCCACCGGCGAACCATATTCGCAACCGGCCGGCGGGAGATTTGCCGTGCCGCTGCCGTTGTCCGGCACGATACAAGGCGTGCCGTAGAGACACTGGTTGCTCGCCGTGACGGAGAACGCGACCGGCGCGCTGTTCGAGCAACTCTGCACGACGATGTTCGATGGGCAAATGAGAACCGGTGTGTCGCGGACAGTGACCGTGAAACCGCACTGATTCGTGTTTCCGGCGGCATCCTTGGCCGTGCAAATCACCGTGGTGACACCCGCCGGAAAGGTTGTGCCGCTGGCCGGATTGCAATCCGAGATCAGGCCGGGGCAATTGTCCGTGGCCGTGGCCGTGAAAGTCACGTTGCTCTTCCAACACTGGCCGGGGTCCGCGTTGACCACGATGTTGGACGGGCACGCAATGCTCGGCGCGAGCGTGTCGTACCCAGTCACGCTGATGTCATCGAGATACCAACCTTCCGCCGTGATGGAGCCATCCGAATCGAACTCGAATCGCAACGTGTGAATGCCGCCGACGTAGGCGCTGAGATCAATCGTCACTTCGGCCCACGCGGCTTGCGTGCTGCTGCTGGACCATACGAGGAATCCGTCCATGAGCACCTTGGCCGCGTCGCAGCAGGTTTCGATCGAGGGAATCTTCGACCAGAACCGCAGGAGCACGCGGTTCTCGCAGACGCGGAGGTTTAGATTGGTCTGCAGGTAAGCGGCCATGTTGTTGGTGTAGGTGGGATTCGGCTCGTTGCTGCCGAACGGGTAAGCTGTGCCCGCGCAGTAACCTTTCCAACTCCCGCTGTGCGTGCCCTCGCCGCCGAAGGTCGCATTAACGTCCCGCCAGGTCGGCCCGCTGCCCGAATTGCCCACCGTCCATGTGCCCGGAAATGCGCCCTCGAATCCTTCGGAAAGGATAACCGTCTGGGCGCCGGCGAACGCGGCGAGAAAAAGCAGGCCGCAGCCGGCCAGCCAACCCAGGCCGCACGGAATCCAGCGGCCGGGAATGGCCGCGGCGGCGGACCCGGAACAAATGCTTTGACGAACCGGTCGTTGTTGCGAGGGCAGCGAATATGCATTCATGCGGTGTGCTATGTGAGGGATTGCGATCTTCGAGTCGTCGAGAAAGATGGACCATGGCGTCGCGTAATTCAACCACGGCGGCCGTCAGGCTTTCGATCTCCTTGTCCTTTGCCCGAATTTGCTCATTAAGTTTCTGATTCAACCCCTGAATCGCCGCGAGCGCCACGCCGTCGTGATCAACCGTGGTGATGGTCGTGTCGCTGCCGCCCAAACCGAACGCCGCGTAGAAGTCCTGCGCGGTTGGTCCCATGTGAGTGAGGCCGGGCATTTCCTTGAAGTTCCATTTGCTGATCGGCACCGTCGCCAGCTTCTGGAGCACTTCGCGCGGCGAGACGGGCGCGAAGTTCTCCTTCGCATTGCGGTCACTGGTGTTGACAAACGCGGTGGCGGAGACGCCGCCGAGCACGTGCAGCTTGTTCGTGGGGCTGTTGAGGCCGATGCCGACATTGCCGTTAGTCGTGACCGTGATCCGGTCGGAACTGCCGACGTTGAGCTTCCATTTCGCGGCGTCGCTGCTGTCCACGTAGTGCCAGGCGACGCCGAGGCCCGCGAGGGCGTAGCCATAGAACGGCTTGCCCGTCGCGCCGACGGTTTCCACGTACATGCCGCCATAGTCGTTGGTCTGCGGCGCACGCAGGCTGAAGACGTCGTTGGGGGTGAGGCGGTTCGTGCGATTGATGCCAACAAAGGTGGCCCGGATGAGGAACTGATTGTTTGTGGCGGTCCGGAAATCCGCATCGGTGGAGTCCGCCCACACAAAGGAACCCGCGTGGTTGGCCTTGGCGCGCCGGCCCGCAGCGAGGGCATAATCGCCCGCCGCGGCGTTCTCGCGTCCACCCGGAATGACCGCATACTCGGCATTGCTGGCGATGTTGTTGTCGTAGCCGCCGCCAATCGCGCTGAAGTCGGCGTTCGTCCCAATGTCATGATGTGCGCCGCCGGCAATGGCGGCCGAGGTCGTGTCCGCCGCAATGGCATTGACGCTGCCGCCGCCGATGACGCCGTTGGGTGAGTTCGTCCCGATGGTGTTGGATGCGCCGCCCGCGATGGTGGCGCCCGTGGTGCCGGCGCCCACGCCATTGTCCGGGGCGCCGCCGACAAGATTGGGCACGCCATTGGTGCCGGGTTCGAGCCGCCAGCCGCGCGTGTTGTTCACTTTGATCTCCAACGGCTGGTCGTCCGCGGTGCCGAGGAAGTGCGTGCCGGGCGTGGTGCCCGCGTTGCCGGCGATTTTCCACGCGTTGCTCAGCGCCGCCGCCGGCACCGCGCCACTGGCCAGCGCCGAGGCATTGAGCGCGCTCAGCCCGCTGCCGTTGCCGGTGAAGCCGCCGGTGAAGGCATTGGCCGGATTATTCAGCGTGAGCGCATTGGAGTAACTGCCCGACAACTGGCTGGCCGGGAGCGCGCTATCGAGCAACATCGCCTTGCCCGCGTAGATGGCGTAGGGCGAGGGGGTGAGCGGCTGGCGTGGATTAAGCAGGGTGAACGCACCGCCCCCGTTGGTGCGGACAGCCAACTCCAGCCAGCGCGCGGGGCCGGTGAAGACGTTCGTGCCGAAGTCCAGCATGGTGGTGAAAAGTCCGTTGCTGACGGTGACAGGCGCGTTGGTGAGGGTCGGACCAACCTGACTGCCGCCAACATCGGCGGTGTACAGGGTGAAGCGCAAGTCGTAGCTGCCGCCGCCGGGCATGCCGCCGTCGTCGAGCCGGCCTTGATAGGTGAAGACGGTGCCTTGGGCCACGGCCCGATGGAAGCTGACGAGCAATGTCAGCAACGCAACGGAGAGAGTCAGTGTCTTGGTCTTCATAGGTCAGGTGTGGTCGTGGTTGTGGTCCAAAAGGTGAATCGCGCTTGTTGAATCAGTGTTTCCATACGTCGGCTCGCAGCGTGCCGGAGCCGAGGTCCAAAAGGGCTCCGGTTTTGTTGAACAGCGTGACGGTCACGGTATTGACGGAGGTCACCGTGCTCAGCAGCAACGCGCCGGCGGGTACCGCTTGCGAAAATCCGACCGCCGCCGTGTCCCCCGCTTCAGCATAGTTCACAGTGACGGTCGTCGAGGTCACGTTCCCATCGTCAAGGGCCGGTGGGTCCCAGTTGACCGTAGCGGAGACATGCGCGCTGGCGTGATGGCCGGGGTCATACAGGCTCAGGGCCGCGTCGGAGCGATTGACGCCGACGTTGACCTTATTGCTGGCATGAATGGCGACATAAATTGCTGGGTCCAGCACGTAGCTGGCACTCCTGGCCGCGCGGATAAAGCTGTTCTCTCCAATCTGAACCGTGTTGAAAATACTCCGCAAACAGACCGCCGGCGCAAACCCGACCGCGCCGCTGTCCGACCACGGGTCGGTGATGCTGTTGCCCGTCACGATCGTGCCGTAGTTGTCATCATACACCTGAATGCCAATGGGGCTGGGCTCGATGAGGGTGTTTCCACTAATCACCAGTCCCTCGGTGTTATGGATGTAAATGGCGCCGCTGATATCATTGCTGCTGTCTCCGTAGCCGCGAATCACATTGCCTGAGATCACACCCGTGGCCTTCTGGCGGGGCGCGCCCAGCACGCCCGGGGCGCCTGTGAAAGCAATCCCGTAGCCCGCGGTGCCGTTGGTCTTTCCGCTATCCAGAATGTTGTCGGCGACAACTACGTCCAGCGGAGCGAAGCGTGTGACCTGGTTGTCTCCGTCCGCTGAACCAATCCCGATCCCGAGCTTGGTCTCGGTCACAAGGTTGCCGCAGAACGTGAGGCGCTGGCCCCCGTGCGTATCCAAGCCGACCCAGTTTGGGACCGAACGCACGATGTTCCCGCTCACCAGCACGTCGCTCGAGCGCGGCTCGGTGGCGAGGCTGTCAGTTTCGTAGCGGCTCAGCGCAATGCCGTAGGCATTGGGCGAGCCGACGATGTTGGTGACGATGTTCCCGCTGATGAGGCCGCGCGTCACGGACAACCCGGCGACCCCGGCGTACCAAATGTCGGCGACGCGGTTGCCCGAAACCTCGAAATCGGTCACGTGCCACAGGAAGATGCCGTAAAAGCCAAAGCTGCGGATGATGTTGTCCACTACGCGCAGATTGACAATGGGCGATGCCGCCGACGGCCCTTGGGCATCAATCGCGCGCTCCCCCTCGGTGGGCGACGGGGTGGTGAACTGTGGGCCGACCAGTTCCAACCGTCGAATGGTCACGTCGCTGGCGCGCACGCGCAGCAACGGCGTGTTCGGCGTCACCTGACGGATTTCGGAATGCTCCCCCATGAGGGTTAAAGCCTTGTCGAGCGTGAGTGCCGCCGCGATTCGGTAAAACTGCGGTGGAGGGGCAAGGTTCACGACGCCTCGGGCCGGCGCGGTATTAATCGCTGACTGGATGGCTGCGTGGTCGTTGGTGGTTCCGTCGCCAACCGCCCCGAACCACTTCACGTTAAGCACTCCGTCGAACGGTCGCTTCCAGCGGCCGGTGGGGGGATTGGAGGCCGGGGCAAGGATCGTGCCGCCGTTGTCGGCTTCCGTGGTGGCAGTGTCCCAATAAAACAACCCGCCGCCGCCATCGCCGGGCGCGTGGTATCCGAGCACCGTCACGCATAGAGCAAAACCCGCCGCGCGCGCCTTCAGTTCGGCGATATTATTCAGGCAGTGCTCTGACTTGAGCAGGAAGTTTGTCGAGTCCAGTCCATCCAGCAGGTCCGCGTTCAGGTTGTTCACCTTCACGGCACTGGCCACGGAAAATGGAGGCGCGCCCGGAGTCGATGGATTGAAGCCAATCGTTCCGGTAAAGGTCTGGCTGGCATTCGCGGCCAACATCGCCGCCTGGCCCGCGAAGAGCGCGTAAGGCGTCGGCGTCACGGGCTGGCGCGGAGTGAGCGTCATGAAGTCGCCGCTGCTGCCGTTGGTGCGGACGCCCAGCTCCAGCCAGCGGGCCGGACCAGCGAAAGCGTCCGCGCCGAAATCGAGCGCGGTCGTGAACAGGCCATTCGACACCGCGATGTTGACGTTGGTGATTGGCCCGGCGACGACGCTCCCGCCGTCGCCGGAGTCGTAAATCGTAAATCGTAAATCGTAGATGCCGGTGACCGGCGCGTTGCTGTCGTTGAGCCGGCCCTGATAGGTGAAGACGGTGCCTTGGGCCACGGCCCGATGGAAACTGACGAGCAGCGTCAGCGTGATGAGTGAGGACAGGGCTCGATTTTTCATAGGACTTTTTAAGTTTTGGGATTTGAGATTTGTTTGGCGCTTGGATTTTGGAAGTTGGAAGTTTTCCAAGCGCTCTTCAGCGTCTCAGGTGCCAGTCCACCGTGACGCTGCTGCCGTCGCCCGGAGCGGCTTCCAGATTGAGAGTAAAACTGTTGGTCGTCTTGTCGGTGAGGTAGGCGCGCGTGGCGCCCACGGCGGGCGTGCCGCTCGTCACCGTCACAGTGGCTGCAACGTAATAGTCTGTGTCCGGCTCGGGTGCCCCGAAGATCACGGTCGCTGCGACGTTCGTACCCGCGATCGTCACCCGGCCTCGCTCAAAACTAAGATTGGTTGAATTCACGATTTTGTCCTGGTAGTTAAAATAGTCGTTCTCGCCAATTCTCACTCCCGGCGCAGGCACATCGGCTCGAATGCCCCAGGCCACGCCATCAATGCGATTCCCACTGATGCGCCCCGTTTTTGTTCCTTCCCCGACCAGGTAGATCCCGGCCCGTGTTCCACCGGCTTCGGACAGCGCGACAATATCGCTGATGGAATTGTTTCGAATGACGACGCTGGTATTCGCATAGAACTGAACGATGCCAGCGCCAACGGAATGGCGGATGAGGTTGTCGGCGATGAGCACATCATCGGCATACCCGATGCCAATGCCGCCTTGGGCAGAGTGCCGGACCACGGCATTGGCGTTATTGATGACGTTGCCAGTGATGACGATGTGCTCCGGCCTAAAGTCCGCGCCGCCGCCGGCAGCAATCCCGTAGTTTCCGTTGTCCAAGGCGCTGCCGGGCGTGGAGGTCCCGTGATAGACGTTGGCCGCTATCGTGACGTCGCGCAGCGTATCATTCGTATGGAACGGACTGGTCGAGATACCGATCAGCACATCCTCCAGCACGTTGCCGACAACGGCGATGCGCTGCCCGGCGTGGATCAGGATGGCCTGCGCGTTGACATAGGTTTTGACGTGATTGTTGGCGATGACGATGTCCCGGCAAATTCCGTAGCTGTGGCCATCGGTGCTGTCGAGGCCGATGGCCACGGTGAAATTCGTCGGTGCCAGTTGCGTGTCCCGGACGATGTTCTGCGCGATGACACCGCGCCGGACTCCCGTGAAGCGCAGGCCGCCAGCCACGCCGTAAACCAGGTTCTCTGCCACGAGCACGTCCGAACTGTTCTGCGCATACACCGCGTGCGTGCGCCAGCCGGTGAAGCGACAGTTCCGCACAATCATTTGCTCGCAAGAAAGCACAAAGAGGGCGCTGTTGCCGGAGGCGTCAATGAAGTTGGGAAGGCCCGTGAACTGCGGCCCCTCAATCGTCAGATTGGTGACGCCGACGATGTTGAGCAACCCGCCGCCAAACAACGGGTACACACTCGCGAAGACGGTGCGCTGAACCAACTCTCCATCCCCGAAAATCCGCCGCACGGTGCCGGGGACGGTCAGCGCGTCTGTCAGGTAGCGTCCTTTGGGGAAACAAATGGATGCCGCGCCGGAATTCAGCGCCGCTTGCAGTGCCGCCGTGTCGTTGGTGGCGCCATCGCCCACCGCGCCGAAGTCCTTCACCGAAGCGAAGCATGGCGGCGTGGCAGACATCTCCAGCGCATTCCCGTTGGTGCGCAACGTCAGGTTGGCGCCCGCGGCGAGAAGAACATTGTCTGTCAACCCGTTGAGGGTCTTGACGACCTGCCCGGCGGCGATGCGATCCGCGGTGACAGCACCGGGCTGCAGGTGAAGCGTGGTGACGGAGTTGGTGGCCAGACGTGAATGATCGATCGCCCCGGGTGGCACGGTGCCCGCCAGCACCGCATAGAGCGCGTAGGGCGTGGGCGTGAGCGGCTGGCGCGGACTCAAGGTTTGGTAATCTCCCGCGCTGCCGTTGGTGCGCACGCCGATGTCCAGCCAGCGGTCGGCGCCAGTGAACACGCCCGCGCCGAAATCGAGCGTGACGTTGAACAGGCCGTTGCTCACTCCTGTAGCGGCGTTCGTGAGAACGCCGCTGACGGCGCTGCCGTTGGTGGCGGAATCGTAAATCGTAAATCGTAAATTAAAGATTCCTTCTGCTGGACTGCCATTGTCGGTCAACCGGCCTTGATAGGTGAAGGCCGTGCCTTGGGCGAAGCAGGTTGAGAGTTGAGGGTTGAGGGTTGAGAGGAGGGTCAGCGCCAGAAGTGTGAACAGTTTGGTTTTCATAGTTCAACTGGCCGTGGGTTACGAGTCTGCGAAGCGGTGTCGCCAGGATTGGAGGTTCACGGCCAACGAACCAGAAATGGTGGAGACGGGAGTTGGCTACCAGACGGCGGAGCGAAAGGAAAGAAATTCTGGGCGTGCCGAAACAGGACGGAGCGCGACCGGTCCCAGGTCGCAGCGCGTTGGTTGCCAGCAACGGCGTTGAAGTGTTCACGACTCGCCGTTGCCGGAAGCGCTGCGGGCGGGGACCGCCCGCGCTCCGCTACTTCTTCAGCCGGTAAAACTTGTTGCCGGTGTTGGCGGGGACGACGACGCGGTTGAACGAACCGTCGTTGCTCACTGTGTTGGTCACGCTCGTCCAGTTGGTGGTGCCGATGGTTGGGTTTTGTTCGAGCGCGAAACCGGTCGAAGGATACGGCCACGAAACGACGGCGGTGTTCGTGGTGGTCAGCGTGACGGTGAGCGTAGGCGCGCCCGGCGTTTGCACGGCGGCGATGATGGACCAGAACCCGCCGTCCACGGAATAATTCCCGCCGCTCATCGCCGGCCCGGCGTCGGGCTGGCCGACGGTGCCGCTGACTTGATACACGCCGCCGGTGCTCGTGCCGCCGCCGCCGTCAATCGTGAACCAGTCAAGCGAGTAGTTTTGGGCGAAAGCAGGAGCGCAGGCGCACAACAAAAGCACCACCAAGCACGCGCCGGTTTTGGAGCGCGCTGGCAGAGCGAAGCGGCGACGGCGCTTTAGCTCGAACCCGCGGCAAAGCCAAAGCGGTGTCAGCCCTATTCCCCGCCAGCCACCGCACTCCATAACGCTTCGCGCCAGGCATCCTCCACCGTCCATTTTCCATCTTCGCGTGTTCATTTCGCACCTCCGTTGTTGTGTTTGATCAGTTGTTCAAGTTTTTCGAGTCGCTGTTTCAACTCCGCGATCTCCGTTTCCTTCTGTTCGAGCTTTTGGTTCAACCCTTGGATGGCCGCCAGCGCCACGCCGTGGAGGTCGGCGGTGTTGAGGGTGGTGTCGCTGTCGTTGAGCGGGAAGAGCGCGTGGAAATCCTGGGCCGTCGGCCCGATGTGCCGCTGCGGGTAGCCGATGTAGTTCCATTCGCTGATCGGCACGCGCGCGAGCTTTTCCAGCACAACCCCGCCGTTCACGGGGCGGAAACCTTCCTTGGTGGCGCGGTCACTGGTGAAGCTCCAGGCGGCGTCACCGGGCGCCCAAGACACGGTCTGGTTGGCCCCGCCGCCGCCGCTGGCGAAGCGCACACCTCCAAGGCAGCGGAAACTGACCTGGTCGTTTGTGGTGGAGGCGAAGTCCGCATCCGTGAAATCCGCCCAGACGAAGGCGCCGGTGTGATTGGCCTTGGCGCGGTGGCCGGCGGCGAAGGCGTAGTTGGTCGCAGCATTGAATCGCCCGCCCGGAATCGTCGCGTAAGACGCGTTGGTCGTGATTTTGTTTGCAACCCCGCCACCAATGGTCGCTCCATCGGCTCCCAAATTGATGATGTTTGCGTGTCCGCCGGCAATCGTTGCAAAATCGGCGTTTGTTCCAGTCACGATAATGAGAAACTCCACGACCCCGCCGATTGCATTTTCCACTCCGCCACCAATGGTGCCCCAGCCGGAACCCGATTTGATCTCGTTTCTCTCTCCTCCGCCGATCGTGCCCACACCTGCATTGATTTTGTTCCCCGCACCACCGGCGATGGTTCCGAAGCCAGCCAGGATCGCGTTCGTATTGGAGTTCACTCCTCCCCCGCCAATCGTGGCTCCCACGATGCCGTTGCCGACGAAATTCCCGCTGTATCCGCCGATGACATTTGGACTGGTGGCAGACGGTTCCAATCGGAGCACACGCTGGCTGTTCGCTTTCAACTCCAATGCCTGGTTGTCCGTGGTGCCGAGGAAATCCGTGCCGGGCGTGGTGGCCGCATTGCCTACGAGCTTCCAGAGTCCACTGCCGGCTAAGGTCAACGTGTTGCCGCTGGGCGTGATCGTCACGTTGTCGCCAGCGGCCAGCGTCACCGCGTCGGTCAGGCCGTTGAGCGTCTTGACCACCTGGCCGGAGGCGATCTTGCCGGCGGTGATCGTGTTGTTGGCGAGGCCCGAGCCGGTCACCGAAAGCGGCTCCACGGCGCTGGCCAGCATCGCGATGGTGGCACTGCCGGCGCGGCCCGACCAGATGGCGTAGGGCGTGGGCGTGAGTTGCTGCCGCGGGTCGAGCGGGGTGAAGGCATTCGTGCTGCCGTCCGGCCGCACGCCAAGCTCGATCCAGCGCAACGGGCCGCCGATGAAGAACGCCTCGCCGAAGTCAACCCGGCTGACGGTGAACAGTCCGCTGCTCACGCTGGTGGTCAAGTTGGTGTAGGGCGAGCCGAGTTGGCTGCCGCCGCTGGAGGCGTCGTACAGTGTGAACACGAGGTCGTAGCGGCCGTCGGCGGGATTTGTGCCGTCGGTCAGCCGGCCTTGGTAGGTGAAGGCGGTGGTTTGGGCGAAGGCGGTTGAGAGTTGAGAGTTGAGGGTTGAGAGCAATGCGACGGCAAGTGCGAGGTGCGAGGTGCGAACTGAGAAGTGAAGTTTGGTTTTCATAGTTCAGCCGGCCGTCGGGTTACCGGGTTGAGAACCAGCGTCGCCAGAATTGGTGGTTCACGGCCAACGAACCAGGAATGGTGGAGACGGAATGGTGCTACCAGACGACGGGACAAAAAACAAGAAGTTTGAGCGCGTCGAGTCGAGCGGGCGCATCTGGAGGGCGCGTTGCCCAAATCAGACGGAGCGCGATCGGTCCCCCGGTCGCAGCGCAGCGTTGGCCAGGAGCAGCGCGGAAATTTCAAGGACTCACAGCGGGCGGAAGCGCTGCGGGCGGGGACCGCCCGCGCTCCGCTACTTCTTCAGCCGGTAAAACTTGTTGCCGGTGTTGGCGGGAACGACGACGCGGTTGAACGAACCGTCGTTGCTCACTGTGTTGGTCACGCTCGTCCAGTTGGTGGTGCCGATGGTTGGGTTTTGTTCCAGCGCGAAACCGGTCGAGGGAAACGGCCACGAAACGACGGCGGTGTTGGTGGTCGTGAGCGTGACGGTGAGCGTGGGCGCGCCCGGAGTTTGTATCGCCGCCACTATGCTCCAGAACCCGCCCACCAGCGTGTAGGGTCCGCCGCTCATCTCGCCCGCATCCGGCTGGCCAATGGTGCCGCTGACCGAATAGACGCCGCCCGTGCTGGTGCCCCCGCCGCCGTCGATGGTGAACCAGTCGATGGCGAAGGGCTGGGCGTGGGCGCTGGCACAGAGCAAGAGAACCAAGCTCCAAGCTCCAAGCAGAGTCGCAAAGGTAGGGCGGGTCACTCCGTGCGCGCCGCACTTTCGCCAACCCGGGACGGCGCGCACGGAGTGACGCGCCCTACCAGCACAATTGGTCCTGGGTAGTTCTCTGGATGTTGGATGTTGGCATTGGGAGCTTTTCACTTCACGCCTCCGTTCTGCTGCCCGGCCATTTTACCCACGAGTTCTTTCAGCTCCACCACGCTCTTCTTTAACTCCTGAATCTCGGCGTCCTTGTCCTTCACCACTTTGTTCAACTCCTGCACCGCCGCCGCAGAGTAAATGGTCAAGGGATGTGTATCCACTTGCAGGATTTCTTCGCCATTGGGCAGCTTCTCGCCACTGCTCTTGACGTGCTCGGGGAAGACCTTCTGAAACTCCTGCGCTATGACGTTCAGATACTGCCGATCGTCGATGAACGGGTGCTGTGCGCGGTAGGTGTCGGTGTAGCGGAAGCTCACCAGCCGGACCTGTTCCAGGGTGCGGAGCGCGTTGCCGACGGTCCGAACCTCGTGTTTGATGCGCGCATCGGAGTTGGCCAGCCAACTGCCACTGGTGGTTTTGGACGCTTGGCCTTCGACCTCAAGGCGGTTGTTTGCCGCTGCCCGCCCGATCCCCAGCCGACCATTACTGTCGAGCAGGTTCAAAGCCGATCCGTCTCCGCTGAAACGGCCCGCAAAAATGAATAGTGGGACGTTTTGCAGTACTGAGAGCGTGTTGGCACCTGAGTCTGCGCTGACCAAGTCCACCCGGCCGTCGCCGTTGACATCGGCCGTCGCAACTGACAGGGGGCTATTGCCCACGCCGGGGGAGACGGCCAAAGAAAAGCGTCCGCTGCCGCGGTTTGTCAGCACCGAGAGCGTACCGGAAGTGAGATTGGCACTGATCACGTCCACCCGCCCATCTCCATTGACATCGGCCGCTGCGACCGAATAGGGGGCAATGCCTACACTGACTGATTCCAAGTAGATAAAGCTGCCGCTGCCGTTGTTCGTCAGCACCGCAACCGCGTTGGCGTCCACCAGAGCACTAATCAAATCCCTCCGCCCATCGCTGTTGACATCTGCCACGACGACCGATGATGGAGCCGTGCCGAAGTTCGGAGAAGTGGCCAGCACAAAACCGCCCGTGCCGTTGTTGGTCAGCACCGAGAGCGAGTTGGCGTTGCCATTGGCAGTGATCAAATCTGTCCGTCCATCGCCATTGACATCCGCCGCCACGACTGAACTGGTATTGGTACCCGCGTTTGGTGAGGCGGCCAGGGTAAAAGCTCCGCCGCCGCTGTTGGTCAGCACCGAAAGCGTGTGCGAACCGAAACCGGTGCTGATCAAGTCCGTCGACCCATCCCCATTGACATCCGCCGCCGCGACCGACTCGGGCCTGTTGCTTACGGCTAGCGTAGCCGCCAAGGCAAAATTTCCACTGCCGTTGTTGGTTAGCACTGAAAGGGTGTTGGCACCGAAACCCGAATTGGCACTGATCAAGTCCGCTCGCCCGTCGCCGTTGACATCCGCGGCCGCGACGGACCCGGGCTGGAGGCCCACGGATGGCGAGGTGGCCAGGGCAAAATTCCCACTGCCATTGTTGGTCAGCACCGAGAGCGTATTGGCCCCAATGTTGGCACTGATCAGGTCGATCCGCCCGTCTCCGTTGACGTCCGCCGCCGCCACGGAATACGGGCTGTCGCCCACAGCGAAACTTGCCGGCATGAAAGCAAAACCGGCGCTGGGACCGGCCCGAATCGCGCCGTCTAAATCAATTGTGGCTGAGATTTCGATGATGTTTCCCACGGGGTTGAGTGTCACGTTGCTCCCCGCCGCCAGCGTAACATGATCCTTCAAGCCATTGAGCGTTTTGACCACCGCGCCCGCGGCGAGCTTCGACTCGGTGATGGCCGCGTCCTGGATGCTCTCGCCGGTGACCGCGTTGGAGGCGACACCGTCGGCTGTGGCTGCGGTGCCCGCGCTCGGTGCGTAGGAAGCGTAGGGTGTCGCCGTCACTTCCTGCCGAGGACTTAACATCGTAAACGCGTTGTTCGTCCCGTTCGTACGCACACCCACCTCCATCCAATAGGCGGTGCCGTCGAAAACGTTGGTGCCGAAATCGACTTGAGTGGCGAACAGACCATTGGAGACGGCAACGCTGCTGTTGGTGAAGGCGCTGCCCGTGGGGCTGGCGCCGGTGGGAGCGGGATAGAGAGTGAAGCAGAAATCGTAACGGCCACTGGCGCCGCCGGGCCCGCTGCCGCTTTGGCTGTCCTGAAGTCTGCCATTGTAGTTGAACTTGGAGCCCACGCCGAGCCCGAAAACGGGAATGCTCCACAGCATCAGCAGGGTGGCGAACGGACGGAGAATACTTTTGGTTTTTTTCATAATGTTCCGGCTTTTAGGTTTGGTTTTGACGGTTTCAGACCTTGGCAAACAATGTTTTCACTGCGCACTTCCTTTCTCAGGCTGCGGCCCGCTCAGAGCTTTTTCCAGTCGCTCCAGACGCTGCTCCAGCACGCGGTTTTGTTTTTGCAGTTCGGCAATGGCGGCCTCCTTCTCCTTCACGATTTGGTTCAACCCCTGGATGGCCGCCAGCGCCACGCCATCGGCGTCCACGGTGGTGATGCTCTTGTTGTCGAGGCCGACGCCGAAGACGGAGTGGAAGTCCTGCGCCATCGGGCCGATGTGCCGCTGCGCGGGATCGTGGGTCTTGTAATTCCAGGTCTCAATGGGCAGACGCACGAGCTTTTCAAGGATTTCGCGCGCGTCCACCCTGCCGAAGTTGGTCTTCGCGTTCCGGTCGCTGAGGGTGCCGATCGTGCCGGTGAGCGTGCGCAAGTTGCCGTTGCTGTCCAGCGTCATCAAGGTGGTGCCGCCGGCGCCGGGGTTGTTCTGCGCGCCGTCATGCACACCGCCCTGGTGCCAGGCAAAGCCCACATCGGTGCGGCAGTAGAGCGTGCCCGACTGCACGCCGACGCCATACCCGGTGCCCCACAGATTCAACATCTGGCGCACGTCGCTGCCGAAATACAGGGAGGTCGGATTCGGGAAATGAACTCCGCCACCGGCGCGCACGACGAACTGATTGTTTCCAGTGGAAGCGACGTCGGCATCGGTTGCGTCGCCCCAGACGAACGCGCCGGGGTGGGTGGCTTTGGCGCGGCGGCCGTCGGCGAAACTGTATCCGCCGGCGACGTTTCGGAGACCGCCCGGCACCACCGCGTAAGGACCGGTAGTTGTGTTTTGGGAACCGCCGCCAATCGTGGACCAATCATGTTCCGATTGGACCGTGTTGCCGCAACCGCCGGCAATGGTGGCGCAGGACGCTTCGTATCCGATGGCGTTCGACAAACCGCCGCCAATCGTGGCTGAACTTGACTCATCTTGAATCGTGTTGAAGCTCCCCCCGCCAATGGTTATCCTGAGGCCGATGTTCGCAATCGTGTTGTTATTGCCGCCGCCGATCGTGGCATACCCCGAGTTAGCGCCGATGTCGTTGTCGTAGCCCCCGCCGATCGCGCTGTAAAAGGAATTGGTACCGATGTCGTTGGAGCTGCCCCCCGCGATGGTGGCAGCCCCCGAGTTGGCCGCGATGTTGTTGAACCCGCCCCCTGCGATCGCGCTGTAAACGCAGTTGGTGCCGATGTCGTTGTCGGCTCCCCCCGCGATGGTGGCCAAAGTCGAATTGGCGGCGATGTTGTTGTGCAATCCACCTCCAATCGTACCAAAGTCGGCCAGCACCGCATTGGTGTAGGCAGACCCGAAGTAGTTGGTGGCGCCGCCGCCCCCGATGGCCGCCCCCACAATCCCCGCCCCTACAAAGTTCCGCGGCGACCCCCCGATCACATTCGGCGCGCCATCGGGCGTGGTCCCAGAGTCGCTGGCGCTGTCGCTGTTGTCTTCCAGCCGCAGCGCCCGCAGGCCGTTGATCTTGAATTCCAACGGCTGGTTGTCCGTCGTGCCCAGGAAGTGCATGCCCGCTGTCGTGCCGGCGTTGCCGCTCGCGCGCCAGAAGGTGGTGTTGAAACTGGCCGCGTTCACGTCCGCCGCCGCAATCGTGCCATCCGTGATCTCTGCCGATTCGATGCTCCCGCCCAGCAGGCTGACGTTGGCGGAGAGCCGCGCATTGGGCACCGTGCCGCTGCTCAGATTGTTCCCATTCAGTGACGTCAGTCCCGCGCCGTTGCCGCTGAAGCTGTTGGCCGCGTTGTTGAACGTCACCGCGCTCGAATACGTGCCGGACAATGAACCGCTCGCTACCACGCCCGTCACGTTGCTGGCCGTGATGGCGTAGGGCGTGGCAGTGATTTTCTGCCGTGGACTCAACGGGCTGAAGGCGCCGCTGCCGTTGGTGCGGACGCCCATCTCCAGCCAGCGATCCGCGCCGGGAAAATTTGCGCCAAAATCCAGCGCCACGGTGAACAGA
>Ga0247727_10008344_pt1 | contig 19254 bp, 14 predicted proteins | sample WisWelCaveWW1625_FD_202498 | JGI IMG/M metagenome (GOLD analysis project Ga0247727, IMG submission 202498) | Biofilm microbial communities from Wishing Well Cave, Virginia, United States - WW16-25 | ecosystem: Environmental > Aquatic > Deep subsurface > Groundwater > Cave microbial mat | place... | reverse complement strand
ACAGAGAATCCTTAAAAGCTGAAAACAAAAATCGCTTTGTGAGCCTTTGTGCGCTTTGTGCCCTTCGTGTTGGAAGCTTTTACATTTTGTGCTGCCCGCAGGGCTTCAGTTGGCGGCGCAGCCGACAACTGGCGTAGAGTATTACTCTCGAAAAAGCTGTCACAACCGCGAAGATAATTGTAGCGCAGGCATCCCGCCGGCTTTAGCTTGCAGACTGGAAGCCCGCGTCACGGATAGCAGCTTCAATTTTTGCGCGGGTTTTTTAGAAAAGGATATAATAAGCGCGGCCCCAACTTTTGGGGAAATTCTTCCATCTTTTCAAAACCCAGACGCTCGGGTTGTCCCGCCGGCGGCAGATAAGCCGTACCGAAAAGCCAATCCCAAAAGCTGAACACGATCCCAAAATTTTTACCGTGCTGGCCGCGCAAAATCAAATCGTGATGCCAAACGTGCATGCGCGGCGAGTTGATCACGTAGCGCAACGGCCCCCAGGAGAGATTTAAATTGGAGTGATTGAGATGGCCGATGAGCGTGGTCACGATGGCGATGGGCAGAATCACCTCGTCGCGCACGCCCAACATCACCAGCGGCAAATAGGTCAAGCTTTTGTAGACCACGATCTCCATCCAATGAAACCGCATGTTGCCGATCCAATCCAATTCTTCGATGCTGTGATGCAATTTGTGAAACTCCCATAGCCACGGCACGCGATGCAGCAAATTGTGCACACCCCATTCCAAAAAATCCCGCAAGACCAAAAATACGGTGAATTGCAGCCACCAAGGTTGACCGGCTAATAAACGAATCGCTTCCGGCGGCGGCACGTGAAACCAGCCCCAAACCTGGCTCAATTGCTGAATCACCCAACTGCTGAGGTAGGCGATGAGCACACCGGCATAATGGCCGTTGAAAATCAGCCAGAAAAAATCCTGGCCGATTTGCTTGCGCCAGGCTTTTTGCTCTTTGCGCCAGGGGGTTAGGCGTTCGAGCATCCAACAAAAAAGCGAAATGGCCAGCAGCCAGAAGAAATAGCCGCGCGTATTCCAGATGATGTTGAGCATGGGATTGAAGCCGTTCATTATTGAAATGCAAAACCATTTGGGGCAAAACTATTCAAAGTTGTTGGGTTCATTGTTTGTCCTGATTCGTTTTGCCTTTCTCCGCGCGGATAAACGGCGACCAAGAGTTCGCACGCGGAGCAAAAACGCACACGGAAAAAGCATTTAAAAAAACCGCGGGAGTTTTTTTCTTTGTACAAAATTTGATGCGCGCCGGCAAAGAAGCGCCTCCTGCGATTTTTTGATAATCAACAAAGACCTCGACACCATCGCGCTGTAAGTCACTCTGCAATCGCCGCGCAAGAAACTGATTTGTCCAGGCGTAGCTGATGAAGGCTTTGGGTGATTTAATTGTGATGTGCATGTGTGTCAAATTGAAAACCCGAAGGTTTAGCCGCGGTGTTCCTTGAAGCTGAAACCGCGCCAGCCAACTCCGTCAGGAGTGGGATGTTTATAGCCGCAATGGTTTTTATTCGGAAAATTCCAGAGGACTGGTATGTCGTCGTCTCAGCAAATGTTGACTTCGATCATGCACTGGAGCATCATTATATGTCACTCCTTTCGGAGTTCGGCAACGGGAAAAGGAACCCACATCTATAAACATTTCATCCCTAGCGGGATTAAAACAAACGTTCCGTATTAAAGGGGAAAACAATTGGGGGATAAAGCTATTTCGCGCTCAAAACTTCTTTCGTATTTTTAAGAAGATTCCGGTGCATTTGATATAACGCTGCCCATTCGATGAAATCCATTTCATCGCCCAAGCAGCCCTTTTGAAATTTCGTAAAAAATTCCGCAGAGGCCATCGCATACTTCTTCTCAAACCTGCACAAGTCCTCTTCCAGCGCTGCGATCTCTTCATCGTGTTTTTGAATCTTATATTTCAACATTCCAGCTCTCCTCCGATTCTCAGCCAGCTCCGCAATCCGTTGGCCAAATGCACGACTTCGAAACCGTGATGCGCCAGCATGGCAACGGCGCCCGGCGAGCGCTCGCCTTTTTGGCAATGCACTACCAGGGGGCGGTCGCGTGGAAGATCTTGCAAATGCGGCAGCAAGCGCGTGTGCGCAACGTGCACGGCGCCGGCAATGTGCCCCAATTCAAATTCAAAAGCGCTGCGGACATCCAACACGCGCACGCGCTTTTGCTGCAAACGTTGTTGCAGTTCTTCGCCGTCGATTTCTTCAATCATGTGAAGCTTGCCGCCCGCGGATTGATATTCCGCCAAATTTTGCGGCGTGGCATAGCCTGAAATATTATCCAGCCCAATGCGAATCAAAGCCGTAATCGCTTCTTGCACGCGGGTTTCCGGGACGATCAGATAAATTTCATTCTGCGGTTCGATATAAGAACCGGTAATGGTGGGGAAGTCATTGGTGAGCGGTGCATACAAAGCGCCGGGCAGATGAGCCGCGCAAAATTCCGGCCAAGACCGCGTGTCTACAATTGCCGTGTTCTCGCTGGCGCGCTCCGCCAATTCAGCAATGTTTAAACGGGGTGGCGCCGGCCATTTCTCCAAAAGCTTCGGCCCAAGCTTGTTTTCGCGCTTCATGCGGCTGAAATAATATGGCGGCTCGGTTTGGCCTGCGAGAATTTCTTCAATAAAAAATTCTTCGGATTTTTGGCTGGCCCGCAAGGCCGGGTTGAAAAGTTTTTCGTATCCGACCGTGGATTGCGGCACGGAGCCTAACTCCTTGCCGCAGGCACTCCCCGCGCCGTGCCCCGGCCACAATTGCAAGTAATCCGGCAAGCTGCGAAAGCGTTGCAACGAGTGATACAAAGCGCGCGCGGATTGCTGCGCCGCGCCGCTTTGTCCGGCTGCAGTTTCCAACAAATCCGGCCGGCCCACATCGCCGGCAAAAACAAAATCGCCGGTGATGATGCCCATCGGCTCGTTCGCACCGCCGCCGTGATCGGTGATCAAAAAACATAAATGTTCGGGCGTGTGGCCGGGCATGTGCAGCGCTTCAATTTCTAGATTGCCGATTTTGAAGCGGTCGCCGTGGGTGAGCAGATCATGCTCGTAATTTCCGCCGGCTTTTTTCTGCTGCAGCCATCGATACTTCCATTGTTCGCCGCCTTCATTGGAAAGATATAAGCGCGCCGGCATGCGTTCCGCTAATTCACGCGCGCCGGACAAAAAATCGGCATGAATGTGGGTTTCGGCAATCGCAGTGATGCGCAAGCCTTCGCGCCGCGCCAGATCGAGATAGCGTTGCACGTCGCGCTCGGGATCAATCACCAACGCCTGGCCCGTGCGCTGGCAGCCGATCAAATATGAAGCTTGCGCGAGCAGGTCGTCATAAAGCATGCGGAAGAGCATGGATGATTCGTGATTCGTAAAGCGTAAAACGTAAAGCGTAAGGCGTAAGGCGTAAGATTACGTATCACGCTTTACGTTTTACGGGTCACGCATTATACTTCACTTCGTTTTTTTGATGAAGAAATGCCACTCGCCAAACTCGCCCTGGCGCACGGAGAGCAATTCGTTTTGCGTTTGTTTGGCCCAGGCGGCGACGTCGAGTTCCGAGCCGGCATCGGTGCTGATCATTTCCAACACTTGGCCGGCTTGCAGATCTTTGACGGCTTTGATGGTTTTCGCCAAAGGCATGGGACATTTTAAGCCGGAACAGTCCAAGGTTTTTGCGGGAGCGCTTTCTGACATGGTTTATTCTTTCCAAAAAATTGATTCTTCGGAGCGTCGATTAAATAACTTTCCCATTTCATTCGAAATGGTCATTCCCGCGTCTTTTAGCGGGAATCCAGTTTTTAAAGCTTATGGATGCCCGATTAAAGCCTCGGGCATGACAGCCTACTGAACGATTTATTTAATCAGCATCCCTACAACTCCAACGGCTGAAATCCCGCGCCCAAAACTTCTTGCGCGGGCATGACGATGACGAAGGCATTCTCGTCTTCCGATTTTACGATGGATTTGATATTGGGCATTTCGTGCACATTGGCGGCGATCATGAGAATTTCACGCTCTTGCTGCGAGTGCATGCCCATGCCGTGCAAAGCGGTGACCCCGCGCTTGCGGTCGCGCATAATGCGCTCGGCAATGATTTGAGGTTTGGTGGTGACAATCATACAGAGCAAATTTTGCCGGCGAATTTGCCGCCAATGCGCCAGCCGGCGGCGTGCCGTCGTGTTGCGTGCGGAGGCATCGCTGTCTTTGACTTCGAGCAAATGCCACAACGTGCTCAAAATCGGAATCTCGGCGGATTTGGGCAGCACTTCGCCCGAGGCCTGTTGCAGGCCGGCAGTGCCCAAGCCGATGATGAAGAGCAAGGTATTGAACACGAGGCCGACGAGGAAAATCACGTAACCGTGAATCGGGCCAATGGCAGAACGCGAAATGAATTCCTCCCAGGAAGTGGACGGAGCCGGATGGATGAAGCTTTTGAACAGCCAGGCCAAAGCCAACACCACGAAAATCCACATATAATTGCGGCGAAAGCGCCGGCCAAACGCTTCCCACATGCTGATGGGAAAATCCGGCGTTTGCAAAGTATCCGACAGGCGCTTGGCCCAATCCGGCTGCGGCGCGAACGGCGGCACCAGCATGTTCGCGAAAAAATCGGTTTCCATCAAGCGCGTGCGATAGGCCCATAATTCGTAATAGCGATAGCGCCGGGCTTCAATCCACAAAAAAATGGTGATGAGCAAGGTGTTGAGAATCAGCACGCCACTATGGTGGGTGGGATCGGAGAGCGCGAAGCTGAGGGCGGCGCCGGCGGTGACCACTGCCCAGTTGGTGGTGTTGTCCAAACGCTGCCGCCAAATGTTGGAGCGCTGAATCTCGGCGCGATAATAATGCACCATCGCGGTGTTAAACTCGGCGGGCCGCATTTCATAACCGCGAAAAGTCCACACCGGTTCACGTTCGTTCGCGGCTTCATGATCGTTGCGCTCTCGCGGCGCCGTCTCGCTGACAGGCATGAGGGGTTTTGCTCCCGTTTTTCGTTTGATGGTTATTTCAAAAAAATATTTTTTGAAGATAGGGAACGCGAGTTTAAATTGCAACGACGGCCTTTTGGACAAACTGAAGTTTGTCACTCCGAGGTTTCTCAGAAGCTTCAAAATAAAAAAATCCCTGCCGTGCCGGCTTGATGCAAGCCATAACACGGAAGGGATTCTTGGGGAAGAACCGGCCAGCTACTAACGTCCTACGATCTTCTCTTCTCGATCTTCAGTTTCACGCCGGCTTTATTGCGGCGGCTGGGTGCTGTCGCCGTTGCCGCTTTCTTCCTGCTGGCGGCGCGCTTCGCCTTCGAGAATGCGGCGCAAGCGGTCCAATTCGCGCTCGGCTTTGCGGCGTTCATCTTTGATGCGTTCCAGCTCGGCCTCGGCGGATTCGGTTTCGCGCTGTTCTTTGATGATCTGTTCGAACAGCTCGCGGCGGCTTTCAGCTTTGCGCATCAACAAATCGCGCTCGCTGGCGGAATACAATGAAGTGGGCAGCAGCGTGAGCTTCACGCCCAGAGTCGCGCGCCAAGCCGGATAATTCGGCAAGCCGGAAATGCTGATCGGCCGGAAACCGCGCGGATACGTGGTTTCATCTTTATTGCCGGTCAATCGGATGTCGGTGTTGAAATCGAGTGACATCCAACGATAAGCTTTGTAAGATACGCCCGGGCTAAAATAAGCCACCGGCTCGCGGCTGTAAGCGGTTTTCGGCGGCGCGCTGATAAAGCCGTTGCCATAAAATTCCAGCCGGAAATTGAAACGCTCCGAGGGCAGAACCATGGCCAGGCCGTACATAAATTCTTGCGTCATGGCAGTGACCAGAGTCGAATCTTTGGCCAGCGGCACCGCCGTGAGCTGCTCGCCCACGTCGTTGTGATTCCAATAACCCAAATTGAAATGCACGTTCAATGCGTCTTCGGGATAAAGCGGATCGCGCGCGTATGAAACCAGGCCGGTCACGCCGAAGCTGAATTTCCCGGCGGAATAGGGCTGGAAAGGAACGTTGTGCACGTCGCCGGTGGGAACGCGGGCGCCTAACTCGACGCCGTAGCTCATGGCGCCGCCGCGCTGCCCAAACCCGCCGATTTTCATGCGCAGGTACAAATCGTCGGGCAGATTGAATTCTTTAAAATCTTTGCCGCGATTGGCGTCCTGATAAATCATGGGTGCGATCGAGCCTTCGAAATGGCGGCTGATGCCATAATTTAAGGAGAAACCACCCTGCACATCCCATATCGCCGTAGGCACGGTGCTGGTTGGGGTGGGGCCGGGGATTTCCGCAACTTTGCCATAAAAGCGGGTTTGCGCATTGAGCGTCAAATATCCCGGCTCCAAATTCCACGCCGAACGCACGAACACCGGGCCGCGGCCGCCGTTCAATTGCTGCGCCGGCAGCGGAGAAAATTGCCCTGACAAAGCGTGGATGCCGAAGAGCGCCACACTGCTCCGGCGGATGATTTGCCACACACCGGAGATCCGAGAAAAAAAGCTGTTCATGAAAACTGCCTCCAAAAGATTTCCACACACGGGAATCAGAAGCATGGCCTCCCGGCATCATGGCTGCGGCTGAGGCTGCCGAAAATGAGTCGAGTGCAAGCCGGTGTTTCTGAATCGAACGTTGCTGAGGGTTCAACTTCCTTGTAGAACTAAAATGTTTTGCTGGCGTTTTGAAAAGAAAAATGCCTCGCGCAACAAATACATGCAATTGCGGGCGCATGCGGAACATTTTGCCGTCGCGCCGCCTTGCAATTGTTAGTTGCAAAAATCAATTCTAAGTAGACGCTTTGCGAGAAATTTGCGGAAACCGTTCGCGCAAAGAAAGTTTGTTGACGTTTTTATCTTAAAAGCTTATTTTGTGACTGTTTTGTAATGAGGCAGAGACAGCAAGCGCGTCTTTTGGGTGGGATTCGTTCGCCACGGGATGCTGATTAAATAAATTGTTCAGTAGGCCGTCATGCCCGAGGCTTTAATCGGGCATCCATAGGCTTTAAAACTGGATTCCCGCTAAAAGACGCGGGAATGACCATTTCGAATGACCTGGGAAAGTTATTTGATCTACGTTCCTAAACCTCGTACTCATTTCGACTCATTTAGCGGAGACAATCATGTTATCTTCTCTTCAACCAAAGCGAGTTTTCATAACCGGCATGGGTTTGGTCACACCTTTGGGATTGACGATTGAAGAAAACTGGGCCGGTTTGATGGCCGGAAAATCGGGTATTGATAAAATCACGCGTTTCGATGCTTCTCATCTCGGCACCCGGATTGCCGGCGAAGTGAAAGATTTCGATCCGGCGCAACACCTGGATCATAAAGAAGTGCGCCATTACGACCGCTACATTCATCTGGCTTTTGGCGCGGCCGACAGAGCGCTGGCTGACGCCGGTTTGCGCGCAGAACAATTGCCGCACGATTGCACCGGCGTGTTGGTCGGCTCGGGCATGGGCGGCATGGAAACCTTCGTGGAGAATACGCGGCAACTGCTCGAAAAAGGCGCACGCCGGGTTTCGCCGTTTTTTGTGCCCGCAGTGATCGGCAACATGGCTTCGGGCTTGCTCGCGATTCGTTACGGCGCGCGCGGGCCGAATTATGCGATTGTGTCGGCTTGCGCCACGGGTGCACATTGCATCGGCGCGGGCGGGGATATGATTCGGCGCGGCATTGCCGAGGTGATGATTGTGGGCGGGGCCGAGGCTGCCATCATCGAATTAGGCGTGGCCGGATTCATCGCCGCCAAGGCGCTTTCGAAACGCAATGACGCACCGGCGGAAGCCAGCCGGCCGTTCGATCGCGATCGCGACGGTTTTGTCATGGGAGAAGGCGCCGGCGTGTTGATTATTGAGAGCGAAGAGCACGCGAAAAATCGCGGGGCGCGCATTTGGGCGGAATTGCTGGGCAGCGGCTCGTCCTCGGATGCCTATCATCCCACTGCGCCTTCCGCCGACGGCGCGGGCGCAGCTTTGGCGATGCAAAACGCTCTCGCGGATGCGAAAATTCCCAAAGAAGAAATAGGCTATGTCAACGCGCACGCCACTTCCACGCTGCTGGGCGATCGCGCCGAAGCGGCCGCCATGCGCAAGTTCTTCGGCGAACATATCAAAAGCGTGGCCGTGAGCTCGACCAAATCAATGACCGGGCATTTGCTGGGCGCCGCCGGCGCCGTGGAAACGGCTTATGCGATTTTGGCTTTGCATCATCAAACCCTGCCGCCCACGATCAATCTGCACCACGTTGATCCGGAATGCGAATTGAATCACGTGGTGAATGTTCCGCGCCCGGCCGCGGTGCGTTACGCCTTGTCGAATGCTTTTGGATTTGGGGGGACGAACAGCGCGGTGGTGTTGGGGAGGTATGAGGGATGAAAGTTTATCATTTAGTGAAATAGTTCCGCGCAGGGATGTTGATCTATTAAAAGTTCAATCGTTGCAAAAAGAGCAAAAATTTTAAACACAGAGAAAACAGAGATTACAAACCTAAAGGGAGTTTTCCAGGCGCTACCCTCTCTGCTTGCTCTGTTTCCTCCGTGTTAATCTTTTTTGGTTGCGGCTTGTCCGCGTTGGGGGTTCAATTGGTACGATTTCGTCGAAGCGTCATAAGCGATTGTTGAGAGCACTCAGCGACTATTTGGTTGAAAAAGCATGAAAAACATCACCCCAAAATATACTAACGGCGAAGTCACCGTGGTGTGGCAGCCCGCCAAGTGCACGCACTCCGCCAAATGTTTCATGGGATTGCCGGAAGTATTCGACCCCAACGTGCGGCCCTGGATCACGCCGGAAGGCGCGAGCACCGAAAGGATCGTCGCACAAATCAAATTATGCCCCTCAGCCGCGTTGTCATATTGTATGAATGAAAATAAAGCATGACCTGTTAATCGGAAGCGTTTGATTTGAACTCACGGCGTTCTCCGGAAAGCAACTATCCCGCCGCATTACGCACCAACCGAATGAGCATTTCTTGCACCGCGCGGCGTTCTTCGCCGGGCTTTGGCTGGCGAAGAATATACTGGCCGTCGGGCTGGCAATCCCATGCCGAGCAATTGTCACGTTCATAAACGTCTAAAATTTCCGCGAGCTGTTTTTTGATGGGCGCATTCAGGATGGGAATGATGGTTTCGACGCGGCCATCGAGATTGCGCCGCATCCAATCGGCCGAGCCGAGATAATATTCCGTATCCCCGCCATTCATGAAACAATAAATCCGGCTGTGCTCCAAAAATCTGCCGACGACGCTGAACACGCGGATGGTCTGCGACAACCCCGGCAGGCCCGGCCGCAAGCAGCATAGCCCGCGCACGTTTAACGTGATCGGCACACCCGCCTGGCTGGCCAAATACAATTCTTTGATCATGTCCAAATCTTGCAACTGGTTCATTTTCGCGCGAATGCCGCATGGCCGCCCGGCTTTGGCATGCTCGATTTCCCGCCGCATCAATGCCACGAAGCGCGGTCGCATGTCTTTGGGCGCAACGATTAACTTGCGATAATTTTGATACGGCGTCGCCCCGGTCAATTCATTGAATAACGCGGCCACGTCTTCGCACAGCTCCGCATCGCAGGTGAGCAGACCCAGGTCTTCGTATACGCGCGCGGTGCCGGTGTGATAGTTGCCCGTGCCCGCGTGAATGTAACGGCGAATGCGGCCCTGTTCTTCACGCACCACCAGCGCGAGCTTGACGTGCGTTTTCAATTTCTGCACGCCGTAGCTCACGTGCACGCCCTCGCGCTCGAGATATTGCCCCCACGCAATATTGGGCGCTTCATCATAACGCGCGGTGACTTCCACCAGCACGGCGACTTGTTTGCCGCGCCGCGAGGCCTCCGCCAAAGCCTGCACGATGGGCGAATCTTTGTTGGTGCGATAAATCGTCAATTTGATCGCCAGCACTTGCGGATCGATCGCCGCGGCGCGAATGAAGCTCAGCACGGAATGATCGAAGCTGTGATAGGGATGATGCAACAGAATGTCGCCGCGGCGAATGCGGTCAAAAATGGCGTGCGGATGTTCCGCATTCAGATCCCGCAAACGCACCGGAATTTCCGGTTGATGCGGCGGGTAGGCCAGAGGCTCGGAGTTTTCCACGTGCAGATTGAGCAAATCGCTGATGCCGATGAAATAGTCCGTGGGATAAATATCGTCGAGCTGAATGTTCAATTGCGCGGCGAGCCACTTTTGCAATTTTTCCGGCATGTCCGGCTCGATCTGCAAACGCACGACGCCGGCGAAGCGCCGCGCTTTGAGGTCGTTCGTCACCTGGCGAATAATGCTGCCGGGCGCCATGGGCGTGTCAAAATCCGGATCTTCCAATTCTTGCTGCGCCGAGGTTTCATCTGCTGCGGTGCCGCGCGTCACGCGAAAGAAATGAGATTTGACCGATTCCGCTGCCGGAAAAAGCTGGCCTAAATTGGCGGCAATGATTTGCTCCAACGGCACAAAACCGGCCTGCTCGGGCAGCGGCACCCAGCGCGGGCGATTGTTAGGAACTTTGATGCGCACGAAGCGCTTGCTGTTTCTTTTGTTCTCGTGAAATTGCACCGCGAGATTCAGCCCCAAACTGCTGATGAATGGAAACGGATGCTCGGCATCCACGGCGAGCGGCGTGAGAATGGGATGCACCGAGGCGCGAAAATATTCCTGCAAATAATCCTTCTGTTTTTTGGAAAGCTCCGCGTAATCGAGAATCGGAATGCCACCCTGTTTCAAGCCCGGACGAATTTCTTCGCGCATCGCGCGCGCCAGGCGGTTGGTTTGATCGAAAATTTCCCGGCGGCAGGCCGCCAGCTCTTCCGCCGGCCGCAAGCCGTCCACCGAAGGCTTCTCCTGGCCGCGGTTGATCATGCGCTTCATGCCGCTGACGCGCTTCATGAAAAACTCGTCATGCAACATGCCCATGATTCCGGCAAAGCGCACGCGCTCCAGCAGCGGCAGGCCGCGGTCTTCCACCAGGGCCAGAACGCGCCGCGCAAAATTCAGCCAGCTTAATTCCCGATTGAAAAAAGATACTTCCGGAGAGAGCGTTTCCCACTCGTTGATTTTGGCGAGAAAGAGGGCGGATTCGCTTTTCATGGTTTTGCCATTGTTCAGAAAAAGATTGACCTCTGCAGGCGGCTTGGCCTCCTAGGGCGATTGGGCAACGTGCAGAAGGATCATTGATACGCCTCCTGGCTCTGAAGCCGGCGCGCGCCGGCTTCGAATAAGATACAAAAAATTAGCTTTTTATGAAAGCAGTGTTGTTGCGAGGGCAAAAACACAAGGGCACTAGCAATCGCCCGTTTGCATGGTTGCGCAGTTGCGTGAAAAACACTGCGCACGCAGCAAGCACTAAACTTCGTTGTCACTTCATCTAAAAATATGGCCGTGAGAATTTCAACACAAGAGGAGGAAAATTTCTTAACACAAACTTAACACAGGCTGGTTGCGAGGGAAAGCACAAATTCAGATGGGAGGTTTTGAAAATTGGAGGAGGTGCGATTTCAGTGCAGCAACAACATTTTTTTCACCATCGGGCTTTCGAGCGTGTGAATATAATTTGACGGAAAGAGGCCGACTGCGATCGGTTCATAATTTTCGTGGTCCGATCAGCAGCGGCAGAGGGGAGGTTGCAATACTTGCAGAAAATCACCCGCGAGGAAAAATGATGCGCAACCGCAACCGGCATTTTTTGCGGCGATTTTTCGACGCTACTATCTTCCGATGAAATTTGGCAAACGAAAAGTGCAGGAGGGCTATTGAGGTTGAGCACCTCCGTCGCGCCTTGTACGTTGGCGCGCGCCGGAAACAAAAATAAATTCAGCGCGCTGTAAAAATAAGCAACGTGAGAATAAATTCTCAACCAGCTTTTGTGCGCATGCAAAGGCTTTTTGGGGATAAAACGATTTTTATATTTCGTAGCCGTCTTTTTCATACCGTTCTCGTCGCAGTTAAAACAATTTAAACGTGAAATGCTGCTGAATCGGTTGCTTCAAAAGCTCGTGAGGAAAACTTGGCAGTGAGGTGGAAGTGGCGCAGTCCGTGGCATGAATTTGTTGGAAGTCACTTAACACGACAACGTATTTTAGCCCGGCGCGTTCATGCGCCGGGTGAGAACGAACGCTTGTTGTTTCAATACGCATGCCGTGCCCGGGTTCTTTGGTTCAAGCTCAAAACAAGAACTTGGGCGGTTACAATTAAAATTTTTTGCAACAAACGGCCCCGCATTACAAAGTTGAAATTCAAAAATGCCGAACTGCAGTGGAGTGAGACAAAGAATATTTGAATTCTCGTGCAAAGGCGGGGGCTTTTTGGGGGTTGATCTTTAGGGAAAAGCTGTTTATCATTTTAAGGTTTGACAAATAGAACGTCATGAAACAATTTAAACTATTTCACGATAATCTGCCCACGGCATTGGAGCGTGATTTGGGACGCCTCAATCCGGTTTATAATGCGCCATTCGGTTTGCTGGTGACCCTGGACGATGAAGCCACCGTTTCGGACCCTCGCATCATACCTATTTCACTTTCTTCTTTTCTTTGGCTCAGGTGACTTATGAAATTCCATCTCGCCTGCGTACAGTTCCGCTCGCGTCTCGGCGACACTGCCTATAATCTCGCGCAGATGGCGGCGTGGTGCGAACGCGCGGCCGCAGAAAATATCGCGGTCGCGGTATTTCCGGAATGCTGCCTAACCGGCTATTGCCGGCCGCGGCAAATGGCGGAATTGGCGCAGCCGTTTTCGGGCGAACTCGCAGAGCGCATGGCGGCCATCGCGCAAAAAAGCCGGATCACGTTTGCCTTCGGCCTGCCGGAAAAAGAGGGAAGCCGCAATTATAATACGCTGATCGTGATCGGCGCAAACGGCGAAATGCTGGCGCGCTACCGCAAAATGCACTTGTGGGCCGCGGAAAGCAAATGGGCACAGCCCGGCAACGAATATATCACTTTCCAAACCGAACTGGCGCATTTCGGGCTTTGGCTGTGTTACGACACGCGCTTTCCCGAAGTTGGCCGGGTGCATGCTTTGGCAGGCGTTGAAGTCGCGTTGGTGGCGAGCGCGTGGCGCTCTTCGCATGTGGAAGAATGGCGTTTGTGTGCGCGGGCGCGCGCGATCGACAACGGCATCTTCCTCGCCGGCTGCGATGCGTTATTGGATGCCGATCATTTTCAATGCGCCGGCGGCAGCATCATTGCAGGCCCGCAGGGCAGCGTTTTGGCGGCAGCGGAAAAAAATCAAGAAGGAATGATCGTTGCAGAAATTGATACTGCCCTCATTCATTCCCGGCGCGTGGATTTGCCGTTGCTGCAACATCGCCGGCCGGAGTTGTACGGAAAATTATGCGATGCGCGCGGCGCCGGCGCGTTTTGATCAACTTGACCTGCCGCGCCGGACTTGCCAAGACATTCGCCTATTCTATTGGCCTGTGCCAGGAATTTTTTCTTTGCACTTCTGGCCTGATTTCCTTATCATGCAGCGTTTTCGAGATCATCAATCCGTCTGCAGGATTTTCCCGCACAAAAATCTCAAGCGGTGGTGAATACAATTCATACGAACATTTGTTCTTCATTATAAGCTGGAGACATTTGTTTGAAATTTTGAGTCATTGCTTTAGGAGTTAAAATGGATCGACGTTCACAAGCCTCTTTGACCCATCGCATCGTCACCGAGGTTTTGGGGTTTGGGCTGGTGGCCGGTGCTTTGGCTATTGGTACGATTTCCAACTTGACCGCAAGCCAGCTTGGCCAGGGGCTGGCAATCTATGCGGTATTTTTCACCTTCAGCGTGCTGGTGTGGTGGCAAATGGGCGGCATGGCCGCGGTGGGCATTTTTCGCAACAAATTGAACAATGTGTTGGGCATGTTGGCGGCCTTCGCCATCGTTTTGCTTCCCGTTTTTTTGCGCCTGCAATTGGCGAGTGATTTTGAAGTGCAAAAAATTTCGGCGCAGGCCATGCCTTTGAGCTTTGCCGTGATTGGAATCGCGATTGCGCTCATGATTCGTACCGGCAATGTTTATCAATCCAAACGGCAATGGCGGCTGGTGCATCATGCTTTGTGGATTGCCAGTGCTTTGTTTATCGCCTCGATTTTCATTCCGCTTTCAGCCACTTTGTTATTCGGCCTGCCCGTGCGCGTTTTGGCCTGGCTCGTGATTTTGATGATTCCCATCGCTGCGCGCCGCATGGGCGTCAGCTTAGTGGCCACGCCGGCCAGGCCACCTTCCCCGCGGCCGATGCCGTCGGAAAATGCGCAAATGGGCTCGAATGAAGGACGCAATTTTCAAAGCTCCAGCGCCAACACAGAACCCGGCAGCGAAGAATCGCAGGAGCGCCGCCCGCCGCGCCGCAGTCATGGTCATTATCGCAACCGCCGGCAAGGCGGCTCACGCCGGCGCGTGTAATCATCTGACCAATCGCGCTTGACGAATTACGCTTTTACTCATTCACCCCGCATCCGTAATCAGGAGCAAGTTTCATGGCAGCAGTATCCGAGTTTCGCAACGGCATGGCCATTTTGCATAACGGTGACATTTGGGTCGTCGCCGAGTTTCAGCATTTCAATCCGGGCAATTGGCGCGCGATGATTCGCACCAAACTCAAGCACGCCAAGACCGGCCGCGTGGTCGATCACACTTTTCGCATGACCGACAAAATCGAAGAGGTGCGCCTGGAAACAAAAGACATGCAGTATCTCTATCAATCCGACGACAACCTCTATTTCATGGATACTGAAAACTACGAGCAAACCTTCATTTCGGCCAATTTGCTGGGCGATCAAACCCGCTTTTTGAAAGACGGCAACCTCTGCCATGTTCTGTTTCATGATGGCAAAGCGATCTCCGCTGAATTGCCCTTTTTCGTCGAATTTAAAATCGTCGAAGCCGAGCCGGCGGTGAAAGGCGACACCGCCACGAGCATCACCAAAAGCGCGAAGATCGAAACCGGTGCGACCGTGCAAGTGCCGCTGTTCATCAAACAAGGCGACCGCATTAAAATCGACACGCGCACCGGCAAATATCTCGAGCGTGTCAACTGATGCCATGCAACGGGGTATGAAACAACTCGTTTGTCATTTCCAACCCGAGCCGCAAAGGATACGCAAAGATTTTTTCTTTGCGATCCTTTGCGGCTTTGCATCTTGGCATGAAAATTTTGTTTTTTTGCAACGGCTCAACTTTTAGTAGATGAATGCTTCCCGGCCTGAATCCTCCATTCTCCTTCCCCTTCGAGGCTTTTTCCATTCCGTGGTTTGAGAGCACGCATACGCTTCAATTGAAAGGAATCCGATGACCGAGCCTGCGATAATTTCACCCCCGCATGACCCGCAGCAACGCTCGCCGGGATGGTGGGTGCCGAGCTTGTATTTCGCCGAAGGCATTCCCTACGTCGTGGTCATGTCGATTTCCGTGGTGATGTACAAACTCATGGGCGTGTCCAACACCGACATCGCGCTGTACACCAGCTGGCTGTATTTGCCCTGGGTGATCAAGCCGCTGTGGAGTCCGTTGGTCGATCTGTTTCGCACCAAACGGTTTTGGATTATTGCGATGCAGTTGGTAATTGGCGCGGGCCTGGCGGGCGTGGCGCTGACGATTCCTCTGCCGTCTTTTTTTCAATATACTTTGGCGTTCTTGTGGCTGCTGGCCTTCAGTTCGGCAACGCACGACATTGCCGCCGACGGTTTTTACATGCTCGGTCTCGCGCCGCACCGGCAAGCTTTGTTCGTCGGCGTGCGCAGCACGTTTTATCGCCTGGCGATGATTACCGGCCAAGGCCTGCTCATCATGCTCGCCGGCTATCTGGAAAGCCACAGCGGCTTGCCGCCGTTGCTCACCACCGTTCAGGCGCAGCCCGCGGCCGCAACAAATACGCTCACGCATCCCGATTCGCTTCGTGTGGTTCCGGTCGAGGGTGATTTGCATCTGATTGCGGCGCCGGCTGATTTGGTGATTGCGTTGGCGGCACGCCCCAAAGCAGAGGTCGATTCTGTTCTCGCCTTCGCAAAAAAGTGGAATACGCAACACGGCTTTTATGCGCTGGAACAAAAATCTTCAGCGCCGGCGGCGCGAGCGCCGGGCTGGTGGCAGCGGGAAATCGGGCAAAAACTCGAAGGCTTTTTGCGCGAGCGCTTCGGTCCGAAAGCAAGAGCCGTCACAAAATCGAACCTCGCGGGAAACGTCGGAGTGGTTTTTTTCCATCTTTCCAAAGCGCCGGCGGCCGCGGAAAAAATCGTGGTCAACTTCGGCCGGAGTTCCGGCGACAACAGCATAACCTTGCTCGAAGGCTCGCGCTTTCAATTCACCGCGGAAAATTGGCGCCGGCCGATGATGGCCGTGCTGCAATTGGACCACAAATTGAAAACGCCCTCTTCGGCTTCGTTCAAAGCACGCGCGGGCAACATTCCGCGCTCATGGTCGATCACATTTTTCGTGATTGCGGGAATGTTTCTGGCATTTTTCATTTATCATCGCACCCTTTTGCCCTATCCCGCTGCCGACGTTGCCCGCCCGGAAGCTTCGCATTTTTGGCCGGAATTTTTCGCCACTTTTGCCTCGTTTTTTAAAAAGAAAAATATCGGCGTGATTCTCGCCTTTTTATTGTTGTATCGCTTTGCCGAGGCGCAATTGGTCAAACTCGCTTCGCCATTTTTGTTGGATGCGGCTGAAGCCGGCGGCTTGGCATTGACCGCCGGACAAGTGGGATTTGTGTATGGCACGGTGGGAATTGCCGCGCTGACCCTCGGCGGCTTGCTCGGCGGCTGGGCCATCTCCAAACACGGCTTGAAATTTTGGCTGTGGCCGATGGTGCTGGCCATCAACATTCCGGATGCGGTTTACATCTATCTCGCCTATGCCTTGCCGGATAATTTTTTCATCGTCAACTTGTGCGTCGCGCTGGAGTCGTTCGGCTATGGCTTCGGTTTTACGGCATACATGGTTTACATGCTGTACGTTTCCGAAGGCGAGCACAAGACTGCGCACTTCGCCCTCTGCACCGGCTTCATGGCGCTCGGCATGATGATTCCCGGCATGTTCAGCGGCTGGCTGCAGGAAATCATCGGCTATGGCCATTTCTTCGTATGGGTGATGCTAGCGACCAGCCTGGGATTTTTGGTGACGAAATTTATTCGAGTGGATCCGGAATTTGGAAAAAAGGTAAAAATTTAGCGCATGAAGCACGGAGTGCAAAACTTCAGTTTTGCACCTCTGCGACCGGCTGTCATTCCCGCAGATCAAACCGGGCTGTCATTCCCGCATCTTTAAGCGGGAATCCATTTTACGCCGCTGGATGCCCGATTAAAGCACTCGGGCATGACAGATCAAATGAGCAAGTTATTTAATCGGCATTCCTAAACTGTGCGCTTGCAGAAAGAAGCACGATGGAACCTAAACGCCTCGCCGCGATTGACATCGGCTCCAACTCCACCCGTTCGATCATCGTCGAAGCGGACGGCGAGGGCAATTTTCGCGTGCTCGACGACGAAAAGGAATCCACGCGCATCGGCGAGGGCATGGGCCAAAGCAAAAGCCTGTCTGCGGCCGCGATGCAACGCACGATCCAGGCCTTGCAGCGCATGACCGACATTGCACGCGGATTCGGCGCGGAAAAAATTCAAGCCATTGCCACCAGCGCCGTGCGCGAAGCCAAAAACCGTGAAGCCTTTTTGCGGCGCGTAGAAGATGAAGTCGGCTTGAAAGTGAAAGTGATTTCCGGCGAAGAAGAAGCGCGGCTGGCTTTTCTCAGCATGTTGCATCATTTCGATCTCAACGAGCAACGCTTTTTGGGCCTGGATATCGGCGGCGGCAGCGCGGCCATCATTTCCGCGCGCGGCCATCACGTGGAAAAAATTCATTGTTTCGAGCTCGGCGCCGTGCGTTTGACGGAAAGATTCCTGCATGACGATCCCCTCGGCGAGTCCGAATACAAAGCGCTGCGCAAACACCTCAAAAAAACGTTGCTGCCTATCCGCCAAGCCGAGGAACCGGGCGTGCAGATTCTCATCGGTTCGGGTGGCACGATCACGACGATTGCGGAATTGCACAAAGCATTGCAACAGGAAAAATATACCGGGGTGCACGGCTATGAATTGAATCGCGCGCAAGTGATGCACGTGTTGGAGGCGCTGCGCTATAAATCGCTCAAAGAGCGGCGCAAGCTGCCGGGCCTGAATCCCGAGCGCGCAGACATCATCGTTGCCGGCGTGACGGTGGTGAATCAAGTCATGAAAATTTTCGAGATCAACACCCTGCGCGTGAGCGCGCGCGGCATTCGTGAGGGCATGATCCTCGACATGATCGCCGGGCCTGCTTCGGCGCGCCGCAAAATTCTCGTGCAGAAACCTGCTGCCGCCAGCCGGCGCGAAAGCGTCAAAGCATTTGCCGAGTCCTGCCGTTTCGAAGCGCCGCATTCCCTGCACGTCACCCATTTGGCGCTGGATATTTACGACCAATTGCTGCGGCCCAATGAAAATCAAATTGCCTACGAGCGCGATTTATTGGAAGCCGCAAGCATCCTGCACGACGTCGGTTATTTCATCAACTACACGCGCCATCACAAGCACAGCTATCATTTGATCATTCACTCGCCGCTGGTGGGTTTTTCCCCGCGCGAGATTGCGATCATTGCGAATTTAGCGCGCTACCATCGCCGCGCCGAGCCCAGCAAGCGCCATCCCGAATTTGCGCAATTGAGCAAGCCCGATCAAAAATTGGTGCTGAAATTATCCGGCATTCTGCGCCTCGCCGACGGCCTGGATCGCAGCCACGGCCAGCGCATTCAAGCGTTGCATTGCGAGAAAAGCAGCAAGAAAACAATTTTGAATTTATCTTCGGATAAAGACATTGGCATAGAAATCTGGGGCGCGCAACAAAAGGATGGATTGTTCAAGGAGATTTTTGAGACGGAGGTGGGGTATAAGCATGTAGCCAATTAACATATCAACTTGGAGTCGATACTATAGCGCATGAGAGGGTGAGAGAGTGGCATTAACCACCCCCTCCCCGTTGTCGCGATGGGGTCAATTCCCCATATTTACCGGTGAGTGTCTTTCTCACGCCGGGCGGCGCCTAGTAGAACTTGTCAGGCTCTCCGTTTAGCCTTGCCCCGCCTGGGGAAACTTGCAATGTTCATTGGCTACACGGCCATCGCATAAAGCGAGAGCAGTCCTTTGCGCTGGAGAAACCGATTCGAGATACGTTGGTTCTGCGCCGCCGAGATGCGTTTTTCTTTCATGCATCGCAAGCGGCGTCGAAGGGT
>Ga0247727_10008343_pt1 | contig 19257 bp, 20 predicted proteins | sample WisWelCaveWW1625_FD_202498 | JGI IMG/M metagenome (GOLD analysis project Ga0247727, IMG submission 202498) | Biofilm microbial communities from Wishing Well Cave, Virginia, United States - WW16-25 | ecosystem: Environmental > Aquatic > Deep subsurface > Groundwater > Cave microbial mat | place... | reverse complement strand
GAGGATATAAAAAAACAAGGTAGAACGAAAATTACACTTGTGAAATCAAATGCGGATATTACTTTTCCTACAGAAAAGACATTAAAGAATTTACATCAAACTCAACCACCAAGAGAAGAATTTATTGATAGTGGAGGTGGTTATACTTTTATGTATATAGATAATCGTCTAATGTTTGATGACAAAAATGCTTCACACAATCATTCAAATCCAGAGTTGTTGTGTCAAATACTAAATGAAGGGTTAAAAACAATAGAGCAAAAATAAAATTAAAAAATCATAAAAAGAAATACGCACCGATTTGGTCAAGCCAAATCGGTGCGTGAGGTTTTTTGTACGAAATCACCCCAGCATCTCGTACATTTTTAAAATCGTCTCCTCTGTTCTTTCCCAACCATCACAGCTGTCTGTAACAGAGATCCCGGGCTTGAGATTTTGAGGATCATCGAGAGTCTGAGAACCATCGAGTAAATAGCTCTCGTACATTACTCCCACTATGTTTTGATTGTTGGCAAGTCTTTGTTCCAAAACATTGCAAAGTATGGATCTTTGCGTTAGATGATTTTTGCGAGAATTACCGTGTGATGCATCGACGACAATTCTTTGCAAAAGTTTTTTCTCCCCAAGCCCAAGATTTTTTATGGCTGTCTCGATACTTTTTTCATCGTAGTTTGGACCTGTATCCATACCACGAAGAATGAGGTGAGAATGTTGATTGCCATCCGTGACAAAGCGAGACGATACTCCGTCATCATTCGGTGCGGCGAAAATGTTTGAATGGATGGAAACGGACATTGCGTCCAGAGCTGTTCTTATTCCGCCCACGGGATGGTTCTTGAAGCCAGTCGGGATAGAGAGACCGCTTGCAATCTGTCGTTCTCTTTGTCCGCCCACATTGCGAGCCCCGATCCATCCATAGGAGGGGAGATCATCAATACGCTGATAATTCTCAGCATCTAAGATCTCGCATCCTACAGATAGTTCAAGATCAAGAATTTTGATGGCAAGAGCGCGAAATTCTCGCCATCCACTGGCGATATCACACGAGCCATCCATCCTCGGGTCCTGCAAAAATCCCGTCCACGCTTTGCCGGTGCGTGGTTTGTCCCCACATAAACGCATTACGACAAAAATTCTATTTTGAACTTTTTTTGTAATGCCGGCGAGTTTTTGCGCATACTCAAAGGCTTCTCTTGTGTTGTGGATTGAACAAGGTCCGACGACAAGAAGAAATCTTTTATCTTCGCCAGTCAAAATGTTCTCAACCGTTCTGCGTCCTTGCAAAACAGTTTGTATTCCACTCTTCGAAAGCGGGATACTTTCCTTAATTTCGGCTGGGGTGGGCAACTGGGTTATTGCCCTCATTTTGGTATTGCTTAATCTGCACATATTTTCTCCCGAATGGTTTTGGAGTTTATGGTTTGCAATGAACTATTTTCTTTTAGACAAAAAAAGAAACGAGTCCTTCCAGGGCTCGTTTCTAGTATCGTTAGTTTTTAGAAAAATAATTTTAACAATAGCAGAAATCAGCTCTGGACTTTTTAGACCATAAGCTAAAGTAGAAGAAACTATTATTAAAATCAAAATTTGATTTCACATTGTTTATATTACACGAAGTGATATTAAAAGCAAGAGATTAAGTAGTACTTGATTTTGTGATTATATTTTTATATTCTAGACTAGAACTTAACTCTGAAAAGGAGGTGATTTTATGGGTTGTAATCCGGCACCCCCCGATGGGGATGAAGACAAGGACAAGCAACAGAGTTGATCTTTGTTGAAGCAACGATCACAAGTGTAGTGATCGTTGCTTTTATTATTTTATTTAATATGGTATTATTTTTTTGTGTTTATAAAATAATCCATTTATGAAAAATAGAACATATATAAAAGACCTGAAGGAATGCGTCGGCAAAGAAATATTTATCGCTGGATCTGTGGATGTACGGCGCGATCAGGGCAAGATGGTGTTTTTTGATATGCGTGATATGACGGGTCGCGTGCAGTGTGTGGTTTTACCTAGCCATACTGACGCAATAGAAAAGGCGAAAGAGATAAGACTAGAATGGGTGATGAAAATGACTGGCCTAGTAAACAAACGCCCAGAGAAAAATGTAAAAGCTGGTGTGATGAATGGTGATGTTGAGCTCGAAGTTACAAATATCGAAGTGTTAGCCAAAGCGGCGTCATTGCCTTTTGATATGTCTCTCGATGGATACAATCTGGATCTGACGACAGAACTAGACAACAGATCTTTGGTTTTGAGACAACCAAAAGTGCAAGCTATTTTCAAAGTGCAAGAAACTATAATAGATTCTTTCAGAGAATTTATGAAGAAAAATATGTTTTTTGAATTTCAAGCGCCTGCTATAACTCCCGCAACAGCAGAAGGCGGGGCGGAAGTTTTTCAGGTGGATTATTTTGACAAAAAAGCATATTTGACTCAATCTCCGCAGCTTTACAAGCAAATAGTAATGTCTGCTTTTGAAAGATGTTTTTCTGTGAACAAAGTTTTTCGCGCAGAACCTTCTTCGACTACTAGACACCTAACCGAGATCGTATCTCTCGACGCAGAGATGGCATTCATAGATTCTTGGAGAGATGTGCGCGATATGGCAGAAGAGACAGTGCGATACATATTGAAACAAGTAGAAGCAAAAAATTCTGAACATTTGAAAATATTGCAGGCCACACTGCCGATGATGATAGATGAGACGCCTACGCTTTCTTTGCGAGAAGTGCAACAAAAGATTTTTGAAAAATATGGTCGCGATGTGCGCGGAGAAAAAGATACAAATCCACAAGACGAGAGGGAAATATGCGAGATAATAAAAGAAGAAACTGGTTCGGACTTTGTATTTATTTATGGATATCCAACTCGCAAAAAACCTTTTTATGTTTATCCGAATCCTGAAGAGCCGGAATTCAACGAAGGTATGGACTTGATTTGTCGTGGAGTAGAATGGCTCTCTGGTGGCAGAAGAATAAATGATTATGATCAATTAATGAAGCATGTGGATATTTGGGGTATGGATCCGCAAAAAATAAAAATGTTTTTAGACGCATTTAAGTATGGAGTTGCGCCTGAAGGAGGTTTTGCTTTTGGAGCAGAACGCATCACTATGCAGTTGCTCGGGTTGAAAAACATTCGTGAAGCGTGTATGTTTCCGCGAGATATGAATAGAATAGATGAAAAACTTTCTACTGATGGTTACTAGATAAAATGAATTATAAAATTACAGGCAGAGTAGTAAAAGGAGATGGTTATGGCAGAAAAATTGGTTTTCCTACTGCAAATTTAGACAGACGGGCTTTTTCGCTGCTGGCGAAAAAGCCCGCTTTAGGTGTATACTCAGGATATGTGCGTCTTTCTGATGATAGGGTTTATAAAGCAGGTATCGTAATTGGCCCAGAGGATAATATTGGTTTGCCAAAACTCGAAGCCCATTTGATAGGATTTGACGGCGATCTTTATGATCAAAAAATTACTTTTGAAATTGAAAAATTTATTCGAAAATTTCAAAATTTCAAAACTGAAAAAGAATTAATAGAACAAATCAAGAAAGATTTAAAGGAATGTTTACGGGTATAATTTCAAAGACTTCAAAAGTAAAGAAAGTCAATCCATTAAAGGGATCTTTTTTTATTGAAATTGTTAATAATTTAGGAAAAGTGAAGTTAGGAGAAAGTATAAGCGTGAATGGAGTTTGTTCTACGGTAAAGAAATCTGCCAAAAGTATTTCTTTTGAATATATGCCAGAAACTTTAAATCTATCTAATTTAAGTTCTTTAAAGAAAGGTGATACAGTAAACATTGAACGATCAATGCGTCTAGGGGATAGATTGGATGGACACATAGTGCTTGGACATATTGACCAAAAAGGAAAAATAGTTAATATAGTAAAAGAAGGGAATTCATTGGTATTTCATATAAAAGTGCCTGAAAAAAGGTTTATGAAGTTTTTGGTTTACAAAGGATCGGTAGCAATGGAAGGTGTAAGCCTGACAGTGGTAAAAGTTTTAAAGGATTCCTTTGTAGTAAAGATTATCCCGTCTACTTTCAATAATACAAATTTAAAACAAAAAAAGAAGAATAATTTTGTAAATTTAGAGTTTGATATTTTAGCCAAATATGCAAATAAAAAATAAAAAATACAAATATTTGAATGGAGGAAAATTAAAAGTCGGCATCGTCGTTGCTAGATGGAATTCTGAAATAACAGAAAAGCTTCTGAGTGATGCGCTTATGATCCTTCAGAAATCCAAGCTTAAACTAGAAAATATTAGAATTTTATATGTTGCTGGAGCAGTCGAATTGCCTTTTGCTTTACATAAACTTGCAAAGTCAAACAATTATGATTTTTTGGTGGCTCTGGCATGTATCATTCAAGGAGATACTCCACATTTCGACTATGTGTGTAAAATGGCTCAAGAGGGAGCATTAGAAGTAATGCTTGAAGACGATATTCCTGTGGGTTTTGGTGTTCTTACTGTGAATAATTTGAAACAAGCAAAAGAAAGAATTCATGTCGGAGGAGAAGCTGCTTTAGCTGCATTAGAACTTAGTCTAATAAAATGAAAAATAATGATTTAATAAAAAAAGAGGTAGAAGTCAAATTACCGTCAAAATACGGTGATTTTATTTTACACGCTTATAATATTGTTGGTACAATGGAATACCACTTGGCTTTAGTAAAAGGAAAGTGGAATAAAGATGAACCCATTTTGGTGCGTATACATTCTTCGTGTGTTACTGGGGATATTTTTGGATCGCTTCGTTGTGATTGTGGACCTCAATTTGAAAAAGCAATGAAAATGATCGAAAAGGAAGGCAAAGGCGTACTTGTGTATTTGAATCAAGAGGGTAGAGGTATTGGTCTGATGAATAAACTGAAAGCATATAAGTTACAAGAGAATGGTATTGATACAGCGCAAGCCAATATAGAACTTGGGTTTAAAATAGATGAAAGGGATTATGGGGTGGGTGCGCAGATTTTATCTGACTTAGATATTTCACAAATAAGGCTTTTAAGCAACAATCCTGACAAGAAAGAGAGTTTAATTCGATATGGTTTGAATGTTGTAGAAAATATTCCAGTTGAAATAAAATCAAATGATCATAATAGACATTATCTTATGACTAAGCGTGATAAAATGGGGCATAAATTAAATTTAGACTAATATGAAAGATTTACTAAACAAAAAATGTGTGCCGTGTGAAGGGGGAGTGAGTCCGCTGTCTGGTCCTGACCTGCAAGATTATTTAGACGAAGTACATACTTGGGTTTTATCTTCAGATGCAAAGAAGATATCCAAAGAATTTAAATTTAAAAATTTCCTAGAAGCGATGGATTTTGTAGATCGTGTGGCAGACATAGCCGAAGAAGAAGGCCATCATCCGGATATACATATACATTACAACAAAATTACCTTAGAATTATCCACTCACGCCATAGGCGGACTCTCAGAGAATGATTTTATCTTGGCGAAAAAGATAGATGTAATTAGCTAAGAATAGTACTTAAAGAATTTTTTTAGATCTCTTTTGTCTCTTTTTTGCCAAAGGATATTGCTTTCCATTTTTTCTATCACTTGCTTTACGGATCTTTCGGCGCCGGGGGCGGGATTTTTTTTGAAGAAATCTTTAAATGTTTTTAAATGTTTTTCTTCTGCGGAAAAGGAAATAGCTTTCATTAATCTTGCCAATGTGTGTCCACCATCGCCGTATCTATATACGAGAGTTTTCCAATTTTGTTTTATGCATTTGAGCCAGATGTTTCTGCCAAGAGGATTTAATCCTATGGTGGATAATATACTAATAGTGTCTTGCGCGCGAACATCACTTGAGAGCGCAAAATGAGCCACTTCGCAAAGTATTTTGTCTTGTGTGAAATCTCCCAACACAGCACCCAATCTGTCTCGTTCAGCGTGTAGTGTTTCTTTTTTGTATTTTTCTAGGAAATATTTGAGTTCTTTTTCTTCACCGACACTCGCCACTATGCCGTATATCGCATTTCGCAAATCGGGGTCTAAGTGTATACCTTTCTTTGATTTTTCAAAAATTTCTTTGGCTTTTTTTATTACATTTTTATCTAGAGCTCTACCGAGTTTGGAAATGGCTAGTGCGCGAAGTAGTGTGTCAGAATGAAGTTCGCCAGCTACTTTTTCCCAGCCGAGTTTTTGGTGGATGGGTGTGAGTAATTCTATGGTGAGTTTATCTAAACCACTTTTGATTTTTGAGCTATCTTTTTTACTGGACTCTTTTTTATAGAATATTTGTGTGAGTCTGGACAAGCCCATAGTTATCTCTAGCCACACTGTATAATTGTCTTCATTTTTGTATGCTTTCAAAAATTCTAATGCATCAGTTGTCTTTATGTCGCCCGATTCAGCAAGAGCAAACAAGTCTCTGACTATCCCCAATCTGTCGCGAGCTGATAGGGCTTTATTTAATATTGGTTCGGCAAGTTTTTCTAAAAGCTCTTTGGAATACGCGACGCGAAAAAATCCACTTTCGCCCAAATTTATTTTTTGCCAATTTTGATTTATTTTTTCAAAACTCTGTTCTGATTTTGAAATTAAATATGTTTTGTGTCTTTTATTACTGCCTATTATTACCGGTATTTGCCAGACTATTTTCGAATTATCTTTTTTCTTGTGTTTTATTTTAGAGACAGGACTTGCAAAAAATCTTTCTTGTGTGAGCGAGAGTGTATCTTTATTTTTTTTCAGTTCTACTTTTATCAATGGGTATCCGGGGAGCGCTGTCCAATTTTTCATTATTTTTTCTACGGGTTTGCCAGAAATTTTCTCAAACGCTTCCCACAGGTGCACAGTTTCGGTGTTTTTATAACTATGTTTTTTCAAATAATAACGCAGACCATTTCGAAAATTTTCTTCTCCTAAATAACTAGCAAGCATTCGAATAATAGATGCTCCCTTAGAATATGAAACTTCATCGAATATTTCGCCGATCTCGTCTGGATGGTGCACTACGACTTCGACGGGGTGTGTGGTCTCTAGCGCGTCGAGGCGCAATGCTATACCTAGATCTTGCGTAGAGAATTGGGTCCACATATCCCACTCCGGGAAAAGTTTATCCAAGGCCAAGTATTCTATGTATGTAGCAAAACCTTCATTGAGCCAAAGGTGTGTCCACCATTCCATTGTGACAAGGTTGCCAAACCATTGATGCGCTATTTCGTGCGCTATGACCAACGCTACGCGTTCTTTATTTGAAGATGATGAATGATCCTCGTCTATGAGTAGCGCGCTCTCACGATAAATGATGGCGCCCCAGTTTTCCATCGCGCCTGCTTGGAAATCCGATATAGCTATCATATCGAGTACGGGCAGGGGATAATTTATATCAAAATATTCTTCATAAAAATCTAAAGTCTTGATCGAGTATTCCAGCGCAAATTTTGCTTGATGTATTTTGCCCGGTATTGTAAACACTCGCACACCCACACCTCGTTTACTTTTTGATTCTATGAATTCAAAATCTCCCACGATAAAAGCGAGTAGATATGTAGACATCATCGGAGTTGGGGCGAACCTGATGACTTCGAATCCGGCTTCGTGTTCTTCTATTTTTACAGGCAATGTGTTTGAGATCGCTGTTTTACCTTTTGGTACTACTAGAGATACATTGAAAACAGCTTTTTGTGCTGGTTCATCAAAGCAGGGGAAAGCTCGGCGCGCGTCGGTGGATTCAAATTGGGTGGTGGCTATATGGTGTTCTTTGTCGTGTAATAAATATTTACTGCTATAAAATCCGCGCATCTTATCATTTAATATTCCTTTGAAGACGATATTTAATCTGTATTTGCCGGTTCTTATTGTTTTTTCGAAAGTAAATGTTGCTGTGTCAGCTTTTTGGTTATATAAAATATTTTTTGTGAAGATTTTGTCTGGTTCTTGTTTTCTGGAGGATTTTTCTGGCGAGCCAGAAAAATCCTCCAAACTCACTGTTTCTATATCTATTTCTTTACTATGTAGAGTGAGAGCCTTTGTGGCCTTCGTGACATTTAAAATGATTGTCTCTACACCTTCAAATGTGAAATTCTTGAGATCGGGTTTTAATGTGATGTCGTATTCGAGTGGAATGATATGCGCGGTCAATCTAGTAAAACTTTTTTTAGATTTCTTGTTTTTGATTTTTTTTGCTTGCTGTTTTTCTTTCATAATTTTAATTTTATTCTAAATTATTCTAAAGGTATATTTATTATTTCTTCGGGGTCGTGTTTATGTGTTTTTGGTATTATATGTTTGTAAGTATTAAATATGAATATAAAAGTAATAGCAAGCATTGTGCCGGTCAAGATAAAAGGTAGTCCGGCAGATATTTCATAAGCTGATCCGCCGATCATCGGACCCAAAACAAGAGAAAAAGAAATGAGAGAAGCGAGGATACCCATAGTCTCTCCTTGTTCTTCTTTTCTGCACAGTCCTATTATTTGACTGTTTGTGATTATTCGAAGTGTCGAGTATGCGAGGCCAGCCATCGCAATGCCTATAATAAATGCGGGTTTAAAAGGCAGTGTCATGACAAAGAAACCCAAGGCGAAAGGAATGATCATAAAAACCATTAGTGTTGATTCTTTGAAATATTTGAGCCAGAATTTATGCGTCAAAAATGCTTGATTTATAAAAATGATTACTCCAATCATCGTCATCACGAGTCCAGCGGTGAGCGCTCGCCAAGAAAATAGCGCGTCTACATACAGTCCAAGTATCGCCTGACTTAAAGCTAGGGATATTCCAAAGAACAACCAAGCCAAATATAAAGGTAAAAGTTTTTTATTTTTAAAAGCTTTTAATATTGGCGCAAAAGGATTTGCCGATATTTTCTTTTCATTTCTATGACCATTTGTTTCAGGTAAGAAAAAATATGCGAGGATCATATTGAATATTGCCATAAGACCCACTATAATGAAAGGCAATCTCTTATCAAAATCAAAAAGCACTCCGCCCATTAGTGGCCCCAAGATTAAGCCGACACCAAATATCGCTCCAACCCATCCCAAATTTTTATTCAAATCTTTTTGATCTTTTGATATATCTACCAGATAATTTTGCGCGGTTGAAATATTGCCAGCTGCCACACCATCTATAATTCTGCCCAAGAAAAGCCAAAAAATGTTTTTTGAAAAAGCAAATATTATCCAGCCAACAGCAGAAGTCAAAAGGCTCACCATCAACACTGGTCTACGGCCTTTTCGATCAGAAATCATCCCCAATATCGGCGCGCTAAAAAAAGCGAAAATAGAAAAAGTGGCAAAGAGAGAAGTGACGACGATCTTTGGCACATTGAAAGATTCGACATAGTACGGCAAGATAGGAGTGATGAATCCTATACCGAGAGTATCCATAAAAATCGTGAAAAAAATAATGATTTTCGGTAAAGTCCAAGATCCTCGTTCGGTTGTTGGTTGCATTCATACAATTTATCATACTTTCTATTTAATATAAAATAATGTATTCTCATACAATATGACAAAAGAAATTCAATCAAACTCACAGGGGCGGGAAGTAATACTGCGATTTGAGAAAGTGTCTTTTGAATATGGACACAACAAGCCCATTTTGGATGAGGTTTCTTTTCCGTTGCGTCGTGGGGCAAAGGTGACTATTATGGGGCAAAATGGCGCAGGTAAGAGTACTATATTCGGCTTGATGCGAGGGGTTTTAAAACCTGAATCTGGTTTAGTGATATTGCAAAATAAACTCTCCATCGCTACTGCAAAGCAGGTGATACCTCGCGAGGATTTAGTGTTGACGGTACGGGGATTTTTTGAGAAATCTTTTTTGGAAAGTGGTTTTGCTACCAAAGTTTACGATATAGATCCACGAATAGATGAAGTGCTAGAAGTAGTGAATTTGAAAGGTCACACGAAACTCCACGATAAAACCTTAAATACTTTTTCGGGTGGACAGTTGGCGCGAATACTTTTAGCTTCGGCTCTTGTTTTAGATCCGGATTTATTATTGCTCGACGAGCCGACGAATAATCTCGACCACGCAGGTATCAAACATCTGACAGAATTTTTGGTAAATTATAAAAAGACAGTGGTGGTGATCTCGCACGATGCGGAATTTTTAAATGCTTTTTCAGATGGAGTGCTTTATCTCGATGTGCATACTCGCAAAGTCGAGCAATATGTAGGCAATTATAGAAATGTGTTAAAAGAAATAACTGCGCGAGTTGAAAAAGAAAATATGAAGAACGCTCAGCTTGCAAAAGAAATCCAAGCAAAAAAAGATCAGTCCAATGTGTTTGCGCACAAAGGTGGACAACTTCGTCTCGTCGCCAAGAGAATGCGCGAGAAAGCGGAAGAGCTCGAAGAAGAAATGGTGGATGTCCGCAAAGAAGACAAAACTATTCGTGATTTTACTATTCCAATGCAGGAAGATATAAATGGAGATATTATCACTATCACTTCGTTTACGACGATGAATGCAAAGACTGGCAAGCTAGTAAAACACAAAGCAAATATAAAATTGAAAAAGAATCAGCATCTTCTTTTGAAGGGTCCAAACGGTATAGGCAAGAGTACGCTGCTCGAACATCTCGCAAACAACACAAGTGAAGGCGCAAAAATATTGTCGGGGATTCGAGTGGGGTATTATAGGCAAGATTTTTCTACATTGAATTTCGAACACACAGTGTATCAATCTTTAGCCTCTGCGATGCTCGCAGGTGGAGTGCCTTTGAACGAAGAAAAAATGCGTGCGACTGCGGCGAGTTTTTTGATTACTGCGGAAGTGATAAATACAAAAGTGGGAAGTTTGTCCGAAGGGCAGAAAGGTCTGCTCGCTTTTGCTAGGCTTGTGCTAGAAAGACCTGGACTTTTGATACTCGATGAACCCACGAATCATATAAATTTTCGCCATTTGCCTGTGATAGCCGAAGCAGTGAATCAGTACAAAGGTGCATTGATACTGGTCTCTCATATTCCAGAATTCGTAGCCAAAATTCGGATTGATGAGATTTTGGATTTGGAAAAGTAAAATATTTGACCTATTGATTTTTTATCGAAAATGTTTTATTGTAAAGGTAAATAACAGTTGTTTGAAACTCGCTCACCTTACAACAGGAGGTTCTATGGATACAATAATGCCAGTGATTCGGCGTGTTCCTAAGACTTGGGAACATCCGATTGAAACGAGAGAAGATGGGTGGAGATATCTCCCGCGCGATGAGTGGCAAATCCCAGATCTTCCTTCGAACGCAAGGGGTGCGTGGTTCCAACCTTACGATTTAGAGGCTGGGGTGCCTCTATCTCGCAAGTTCAAAACATCCGCCGAAGTAGAAGTTTGGCTGGAAGAGTGGTCGCTTGAGGAAGGGTGTTTTTTCTAGGTTAAGCAAATTTTCAGTGACTCGATTCCTTGGGGGTCGGGTCACATTGTCGTTTAGGTAGGGAAGTCATACAATATTTAAATAAAAAAATAATTATGTATATACACACGAAAGTTATCGCAGGAGCGCGAGAGGAAAAATTTGAACAAAAAAATACAGATCATTTCTTAATTTCGGTAAAAGAAAAAGCAAAAAATAATTTAGCAAATACCAGGGTGATAGAAATGATCGCTTTACATTTTAAAATTCCAAAAAATAAAGTACGCATTATAAATGGACATCATACCCCTACCAAGCTTTTGTCAGTGGATGTGGAATAGAATTATGTCCATACTACAAAACACCACGATCGTGGTGTTTTGTAGTATGGCTGATATGTGTGATATTATTTAGATAATAAAATTATGCAATTAAACGAACTAAATGCAGAAGAAAAAAGAGTGATTTTGGAAAAGGGAACGGAGGCGCCTTTTGTGGGTGAATATGTGAACAATAAAGAAACAGGTGTGTATGTGTGTCGTCAGTGTAACGCACTGCTTTATAATTCCAAAGATAAATTTGAATCTATGTGTGGCTGGCCGAGCTTTGATGATGAGATAAAGGGCGCAGTAAAACAGATAGCAGATGCCGATGGAATGCGTACAGAAATAACTTGCGCAAAGTGTGGCGGACATTTAGGGCACATATTTACAGGTGAAGGATTTACCGAAAAAAATATTCGTCATTGTGTAAATTCTGTATCGATGAAGTTTATTCCGGGGAAGTAGCAAAGCTCGCCAAAAATTTAAAAAAGTAATATAATCTTTTATATGAAAACTATAATAATTGTTGTTACAATATTGATAATGTGTGGTGTCGGTTATGCAATATTTAAAAATGATTCGGTAGATGTAAAGGAAGCCAATCTTGATACAATAGATTTTCAAGAACAGAACCAAAAAACAGATCAAGATAAAAAAGAAGAAACTATTATAAATAAAACAGAAGATGATAAAAAAGTTATGACAGCTACATTGCATACAAATAAAGGAGACATTACTATCGAATTTAATTCCGCCACACCAAAAACTGTGGAGAATTTTGTGACACTAGCCAAGAGCGGTTTTTATGATGGCACAAAATTCCACCGAGTGATCAAAGGTTTTATGAGTCAAGGTGGCGATCCGCTTTCCAAAGATGATTCCAAACAATCTCTCTGGGGTACTGGAGGCCCGGGTTACAAATTTAGAGATGAGATCATAGCTTCAAATAAAAATGATATAGGTACTATTTCTATGGCAAACGCTGGGCCGGACACAAATGGCAGTCAGTTTTTCATCAACGCAGCCAATAATAATTTCTTGGATACCAAACACACAGTATTCGGCAAGGTCGTGACAGGTCTCAATGTAGCAACTCTAATAAATTCTGTGCTGACGGGCGCAAATGATAGACCAGTGGAGCCTGTAATCATTAAAAGTATTACTCTTAAATAATTGTGAATTACGAAACTGTAAAATTTATAAATTTTACAGTTTCGTAATTCATTCTAAATAAAATCGTGGAAACGGATGCAATACAAGATTATTCTTATAAGGTGAAAACAGAAATGTTTGAAGGGCCTTTTCATTTATTGCTTTCTCTCATAGAAGAAAGAAAATTTTTTATAAATGATTTGTCTCTTGCGCAAGTCACCGAAAACTATCTGAATTATTTGAATAATCTAAAAAACGATACAAGCTTGTCTATAGAAAAACAAACGCACGAGATTTCAAATTTTATTGTCATTGCGGCAACTTTAATATTAATAAAATCTAAATCTCTTTTGCCGAATCTAGCTCTGACTTCAGAAGAAGAGGGCGATATTCATATGCTCGAGGATCGTTTGAAGCAATACGAATTCTACACAAAGCTCGCCTTGAATGTAAAAAGTTTGTTTGGCAAGAATATTATTTTTGCGCCACTTGAGAGAAAGAATGCCGTATTGGTATTTTTGCCTGATTCAGAAATCACAAAAGACAGAATGATGGCTTTTGCTCGCGAAGCATTGGGCAGAATTCCCAAAAAAGTAATCTTGCCTGAAGTCGAAGTGAAAAAAGTCATCAGCATCGAAGAGATGATTTCAAGATTGACCGAGAGGATTGAGCAAACACTTCAGATGAATTTCAAAGAATTCTCAGGTCATTCTTTGGGTAAAGCTAAAACGAAAGAAGAAAAGGTGGTTGTGATTATCAGTTTTCTTGCTATGCTAGAGCTTGTGAGGCAGGGAATACTGTCTGTGGTGCAAGACAATAATTTTGATGATATTTTAATAAGCAAACAAGAATGAATTTAGAACAAAAAATAGAAGCAATACTTTTTTTTAAAGGCGAACCGGTTTCAAGAAAAAGACTTTCAGAGTTTTTGGGCGTTGGCCAAAATGAAATAAATGAAAGCATTGAGAAATTAAAATCGAGTCTAGAGAGTAGGGGAATCGTGCTTCAAGAAAAAGACAATGAGATCACTTTAGGTACTGCGCCGGAATTTTCAGGATTGATTGAAAATTTGCAAAAAGAAGAATTGAACAAAGAACTTTCCAAGGCGGCTTTTGAGACTCTTTCTATAATACTTTACAAAAATGGCGCGAGCAGGGCAGAGATAGATTATGTACGAGGTGTGAATTCTAGTTTTACATTGCGAGCTCTTTCTGTACGAGGACTCATAGAAAAAGTGCTGGATCCAAATGACAACAGAAAATATCTTTACAAACCGAGCCTTGAGACTCTTTCTTTTATGGGTCTAAAATCAATAGATGAATTGCCGGAATATAAAGACATAAATACTGCTATTCAAATCGTAGTCGATAATACAGAGCAAGACTATTAGATATATTTTTTTATAAACATTCTGGATTAAGACTCAAAACATATTCATTTATCAAATCTTGTTTGGTTACAAATGTGTCTCCTGAAAATCCAAATATATCTGATTCTTTTATTAGTTCTTTATATTCTCGAGTAAATGAAATAGCTAAAGGTAGGTAAGACCAATGCCATTTTTCTTGGTTGTAGCCGGTCGTCCTGCCGTTTCCTTTGGTATTATACACTTGGCAAAAACCATATTCAGGCGCGTTTGCTACGAGCCACTCATATTCTTTTTTTCCTTTTTCTGTTTCAAAATATTCGGGGTCTGCATCATTTATATCTATGTCTGTACCCCAATGATGTCTCGATGTAGCAGGTGCCGCGCTCCATTCCAGTATCTTTTTGAATCTTGTCAGTCCATCAGGAATTTGTTTTGCCAGATTTCCACCATCTACCAGGGTAACTCCAGACCATTTTTTATTCCAAAGATCTTTTTGAGAATCAAAATTCCTAGTAGCTGAAGCTATTACTAGACTGATACCATCTATTCGCGCAGCGCTCTCCATCGTCCTAAATGCGGCATAAGTTTCTTTTCTCAAATACATTTTACTTCCAGATAATAATGCAAAATCTGAGGGGATTAAAATAAAATTGTCGTTTTGGACAGGATCAAATTTGCCTGTCAGGTAGAGAATTTTCTTGGCTCGTTCGCTAGCTTCTTGTCTTTCGAGCTCTTCAATCAAGAGTTGTTGTTCTCTTTCTTCGGCTTCTTTCTTTGCTTTGAAATCTGCAAAAAATACTGACAGAAAATATATGATAATTATTAATATCAACGCGAGGACGGTGTAGTAGAGTGCGTTTTTAAATTTATTTTCTTGCATTTGTAAAGGGTAGCATATTTATATAAAACAGAGCAAATAAGAAAAATTATGAAAAATATGTTATAATGTTTCGAATGTTTATAAATTTGATCAAAATATTTCTGCCGACAGTGGTGGCATTGTTTTTAGGGCTCGCTATCACCCCTTTTGCTACACATTTTTTTTATAAATACAAAATGTGGAAAAAGTATTCGAGGAATGGCGTGGTGACTCCGGGTTCTGATTTCCAAAAAATCCACAACGAACAAGAAGAGCTCCGCACGCCTAGGGTGGGGGGCATCATCGTGTGGGTGGCGATATTGTCCACCACACTACTTTTTTATTTAGTTTCTGTTTTATTTCCTTCACCGTTCACAGAAAAATTAAATTTTTTAAGCAGGAATCAAACAATAATATTATTTTTCACATTACTTTTTGGATCACTGCTTGGGCTTTGGGATGATTTGATCCAAATATATGGCAGTGGCAAAGTGGCGCACGATCATTCTTCTTGGCGCAAATGGAAAATTCTCCTGATATCTCTGCTGTCACTCTTTGTGGCTTTTTGGTTTTTCAACAAATTAGGCGTGAGCTCGATACACATACCTTTCGGTGGAGAGCTCGAACTCGGGTTTCTTTTTATTCCATTTTTTATCTTTGTGACTATCGCCACATTTTCTGGTGGTATTATCGATGGCATAGATGGACTCTCGGGTGGAGTGCTGGCTTCTATTTTTGGTGCATACTCTCTCATAGCATATACAAACAATCAGATAGATATCGCCGCTTTTTCGGGAGTCATCACCGGAGGCATTCTGGCATTTCTCTGGTTTAATATCCCGCCGGCTCGGTTTTATATGGGAGAAACGGGAATTATGGGGCTGACTGTCACGCTAGCTACGCTCGCGTTCTTGACCAACACGGTACTACTCTTGCCAGTAGTCGCTATGGCATTGGTGGTGACTTCGGGTTCTGTGGTATTGCAAACTTTTTCAAAGAAATTCCGAAACGGCAAAAAACTTTTTAGAGTCTCACCCATACATCATCACTTTGAAGCTATCGGCTGGCCATCTTACAAAGTCACAATGCGTTTTTGGATATTTTCTGTAGCCTTTGCTATCGTCGGGGTGATCTTGGCTATTATAAGTAAATGATTGTGTAACTGTGAATTATGAAACTGTAAAATTTATAAGTTTTATAGGGTACGGACCCAACCATACCACTCTAAAACTTATAAATTTTACAGTTTCATAATTCACATATAGAAATGAAAAATAAAAAAGTAGATAAATTTTTCTTAATAATAGTTTTTCTTTTGATTTTTATCGGCACGGCTGTTTTTATTTCTGCATCGCTGGGCATTTTAAACAAGAACGCAAATACTTTTTATTCTGTGCTTTTTAATCAGATCGTTTTGGGTTTGGGACTCGGATTTTTGGGGATGTATGTCGCATTAAAAATAGATTATAAATTTTGGCGGACATATTCGTTTTATATTTTTCTCGCGGGCATATTGGTGACGGTGGCGGTATTCATACCTTCTCTCGGCTGGGAACATCTGGGCGCGCAGAGATGGATCAAGCTCGGGCCGGTGAGTTTTCAACCAGTCGAAATATTAAAATTTGGCTTTGTCATTTATTTTGCCGCGTGGCTTTCTTGGGTAAAAAATAAAGCGCAGGATTTTAAATATGGCATATTGCCTCTGTTTGCTATGCTCGCGGTGATAGCCCTGATACTTTTCAATCAACCTGATACTAAAAGTTTCATCTTGATTACTTTAACTGGCATATCTATGCTCTTTATTTCTGGTGTTTCGATGAAATACATCGCACTTATCGGATTAGGCTCGACCATAGTGCTCGGCACTCTAGTATTCTTTACTCCGTATCTCCAGAGCAGAGTAAAGACTTTTCTCGATCCATCTTCTGATCCGCAAGGTTCTTCATATCAGATACAACAATCCTTGATAGCTATAGGCTCGGGTGGAGTGCTTGGACGGGGATACGGGCAAAGTATCCAAAAATTCAGCTACTTACCAGAGCCTCAAGGTGATTCGATATTTGCTGTGTTAGGTGAAGAGTTTGGCTTTGTCGGAGGTACGACCATTATCATTCTTTATTTACTTTTTCTTTTGCGTGGTCTTCGCATAGCAAACAATTCGCCTGATTTATTCAGTAGACTTTTGGTTTCTGGAATTGTTATACTGATAGTGGCGCAATCCTATATGAATATCGCTTCTGTCACAGGAGTTTTTCCGTTGACTGGCGTGCCGCTTGTGTTTGTGAGTCACGGAGGCACGGCACTGATGATGTATCTGATCGCTATCGGGATCGTGTTAAATATTTCAAGATTTTCTACAAAATAATTTCTATAAAATAAATATATTATGAAAATAGTTTTTACAGGTGGGGGAACAGGCGGACATTTTTATCCCATTATTGCTGTCGCTCAAAAAGTAAATAAAATAATCGATGAAGAAAATATAGCCGATACAAAGCTGTATTATATTTCCGATAGTCCATATGACCGGGAAGCTTTGCAAGAAAATGGCATTATCTACGAAGAAGTAAATGCCGGTAAAATGCGCGCTGGACTTTCCTTGAAAAAATTCACTGATCTTTTCAAAGTTTTTTTTGGTACAATCAATGCTATATACAAACTTTTTTCTATTTATCCCGATGTGGTGTTTGGTAAAGGCGGATATGCTTCTTTTCCCACACTTCTCGCTGCTAGGATCTTGCGCATTCCAGTGATTATACACGAATCAGATTCTGTGCCGGGTCGGGTAAACAAATGGGCGGGTAGATTTGCAAGACGAATAGCGGTGTCTTTCAAAAACGCGGCGGAATATTTTCCAAGTAAAAAGGTGGCTTGGACAGGGCATCCGATCAGATCAGAGATAGAGTATCCTGCGCCTATGGCCACAGGGTTGGAGCATTTCAAGCTTGAGTCTGATTTGCCAGTGATTTTGGTTTTAGGTGGTTCACAGGGTTCGGAACTCATCAACAATGTCGTGCTGGATTCTCTGACTAGATTGGTGAAGAATTTTCAGATCATACACCAGACTGGTATTAATAATTTTCAAAATGTAAAATCTCGTTCACAAGTGATTCTGACTTCGAGTCAAGAAAAAGTGCGATATTTGCCATTTTCATTTTTAAATCCCTTAAATATGATTATGGCGGTTGGGGCTTCATCTATCATAGTTTCTCGCGCGGGTTCGGCTTTATTTGAGATCGCTCATTGGGGAGTGCCTTCGATCATTATTCCTATTACTACTTCTCACGGCGACCATCAAAGGAAAAACGCTTTCAGCTATGCGTATCTAGGGGCTTGCACTGTAGTAGAAGAAGCAAATCTGACTGCAAATATTTTGAGTGCCGAGATAGAAAGAATCCTGAACAATAAAAACATTTGGAACAAAATGGCTGAAAATACCAAAGCCTACAACAAACCCGAAGCTTCCTACAAAATAGCCCGTGAGCTAGTGGACATTGCTTTGAGTCACGAGAAATAACAAACAAGGTTAAACCTTGTCTAAAGGTTCTCCACTACCTCATTTCTCATATATTTGTTATGCTTCTTGATAAGTAATATTTTTAGCGTTTATCTTTATCATTAAGCTATATTTTATATATGCAATCATCTAATATTGTTTTGTTTTTGTCGAAATTTTACAAGGGTTTCTGGGGCAAGTTTTTGGTCTTGGTCATAATGTCCTCCTTCTTAGGAGCACCGTTTTCTATGGCTTTCGCCCAAGAATCACAAGTGGAAGGAACACCTACACTTGAGTTGCCAGTACCTGAAACAGAAATGTCAAAGACCGTCTTTGACAGTGTCAATGTTTCAGAAGAAAAGAAGTCAGCGATTTCAGCGGTTGCTGAAAAATCAACCGAAGTATCAAAACAAGAGTCAGAACCACAACCAGAACAGATGTCTAGCGAGGATCCCACTCCACCACCTCAAACTCCACAAACCAAAGATCTAAAACTGCATCCCGAAGTAGACGAAACCACAGGAGCATTGAAATACACATATCCACTAGATATATCACCCGGTAGAAATGGAATGACTCCAAGCATTGCTCTAAATTACAATTCTGAAGACAAAGACAATGCAAACCTAGTAGGCTATGGCTGGAACATATCTATCCCATATATTTCTAGGATCAACAAACACGGTACAGATGAACTCTACAATCAATATGATTTCG
>Ga0247727_10008342_pt1 | contig 19258 bp, 15 predicted proteins | sample WisWelCaveWW1625_FD_202498 | JGI IMG/M metagenome (GOLD analysis project Ga0247727, IMG submission 202498) | Biofilm microbial communities from Wishing Well Cave, Virginia, United States - WW16-25 | ecosystem: Environmental > Aquatic > Deep subsurface > Groundwater > Cave microbial mat | place... | reverse complement strand
TCGGGATGATAAGGCTCGTTGACAAAGCTGCTCATCACCGGAACGCGCGCCAACCGGCCGGCAATTCGACCGGCAACGTCCGCCCGGAAAAGCGTCGTGCAGAGGAGATCCGGTTTGTGTTTTTTGAGAAGATCGGCCACGGCGTTAACGGCTTTGAGAAAACTGTATTTGCCGGGAATATTTAAAGAGATGACTGGAATGCCGGCCGCTTCGTAGGCCGGTTTGAGCGCTTCTCCCGGATAAATATGGCAAATGATCGGCTGGGCGTGGTTGAAGCGCCGCAGAATCTCCAACAGGCTGCGCTCGGATCCGCCGACGGCAAGCGTATCAATCAAGTAGAGCACTGTCATGGTCTTGCCGTTATGTCATTGGTTCACGAAAGTTAGAAAAAAATTCTAAATTTTTTTGCGCCCACCGGATGGAAAAACGACCAACGGATTTAAAAGCTTTGGTTTTAGATAAAGTTTTAGCAAATGACGATACGCTTTATCCGTTGGTCGTTTTTTAATCCGTTGGACATTTTTTTAATTTGAAGCTGCCGCCCCGCGCATGGCAATGCGGAATTCATAATTCCACATCACACAGATTCTTTGCCGCCACACTCTTCTTTTTTTCAATGGTTGCGTTTGACTTGTCGGATTGCAAATAATCGAAGCAAATCAATTCGTCCGCGAGCAAATCATTCAACATCGCGATTTGCGCCGGACTCAGATTTTCCCGCCACGCCGGAATTCTAAACTTTTTCTTGTTGGCGTCGACAATCTTGACGGTCGCTAAATGCCGCCGGAACCGCGGACAATCCGCATCGAGGCCGCAAAACGCAATACAGCGATAAGCTTCTTTAAACGGCTCTTTCACCAAATCTTCATAACGCACCAACAAGATGTCTTCGGCCGCGAGCTTTTGGCTCTCTTCCATAATGTTGTTGATGAGAATCTTCCAATGAACGGCAGCCATCGCCAAAAATGAATAGTCATACTTCTCCAGTTGCGCCAGCAATTCCGGAGGCGGTATTCCCCAGCGCCATTTGTGTACGCCTTCCCATCCTTGCCACCACGCCACGTTGGTCAAGGAATGCGCCACGGCTCTTCCATCCCGAACGATATGGATGAATTGCGCCTCCGGGAAAATGGCCTTGAGGAATCTTATGCGCGACCAGCCGGAATATTCCGCGATGAACCGCGGCTTGCCCTGATATCGCATGATCTCGGCAACCGCATGTTGAAATCGCGCTTTGGTGTAGGGCGTGACGTCGCCGGCGCGCAGATCGCGAAAGGGCCTGCCGAAACCGAGAAAAAGATCGTTCCATAAAGCGAAGGCTTCGGCATGCCTCGGGAATTTTCGCAATTTGACAGAAGAAGAGCGCAGACCCGGCAGATCAACCAGCCTCGAAAAGAAGGAAACGCCATAATTCTTTGGATGCCTGTTGTTGAATTGCGAGGGCCAGGCAAAGGCTTTATGATAAGAGATGAGGTCCATCAGAGGCGTCAGCCCGCAACGCGCCGTGCCGATGACAAAAACCGGCCGGTTAATATCACCTCGCAACGCGCTCAATTTTCCATTGCTTCGATTCATGAAAGCTTTTTTTCGTTGCAGTTCTCTTTTCGTTGCGGTTCTCTTTTCGTTGCAAAATTCAGATATTTAATTCGCTCGTTGCGCGTAAAGGTTCGCATACCACGAATGCTCGGGGGGATTTGCCCTCAAGCCTTCGAGCACCTCATCCAGATTTCGCGAGGTCTTTTCGTGATCGTTCACAACGATCAGGCGAAAGCCTTGCTGCTTCAGGAACTCGGGCAATTCCGTAAAAGGGTCCGAACTCTTCGCTCTAAACGGCACCCATTCGATGAGCAAGCGAATATCCGGATTCGACTGTAAAATCCTTTTCATGCCTTTAAGAACTTCCATTTCAGCGCCCTCGACATCGATTTTCACGAAGTCAACGCGTTCTTTGACGATTTCGTCCAATGGAACTTCCTGAATCTTGATGGCCTTTATGTTTTTGGCCTCGGCATCGGCATAAAAGCTGTGCAGATTGCTGCTCTTGCGCAGATAGAAGTTTCTAACCCGACGCGCTGCCCCGGCCGCGCATGGAACGATCTCCACGTTCGAGAGTTTATTGTGGTGCACGTTTTTTTTCAGATACGCGAGGTTGTCGTCACCGGGCTCAAACGCGTATACCTTGCCCTGATCCGGCCCGACAAGCCTGGCGCCATAAACCGTGTGGTAACCGATATTCGCGCCGACGTCGATCATGGTCATTCCTGGCTGCAAGCACGATTCGAAAACCTTCCGGGATTGGGGCTCGAAGTCTTTAAAGACATAGCGATGAGCCAAATGATAGGGAACGGCAATCGAGATTCCATCGCGCTCCAAAGTCAGGTGCGGGGTCGAAAGCTCTGAAGATTTCTGGAAAAGCAGCTTTTTGGTCGTTGCCCGCAGAAACTGCCCGGGACCGGTTTGGGCCAACCCCAAACGATGAAACATCCGTGCGCCGGCAAAGGCTTTTTCAACAATTTTTTTCTTGATGGCTTGCATTAGTCTTTAAATTCGCAATTCGGTTACCCGCGCCAGATTTTAAGAATTTTTTTGAGTTTGAGTGCGTAATGACCGAAGTGAAGGCTTCCTGAGCCACTTCAGACCAGCGGAAGCGTGTTTATGAAGGCGAGGCGCCAAGGAGCCGAGGACTTCAAAGAGCAACAAGGCCAGCCATGCTTTCACTTGCAATGGATTCTTTTGCAGCGCTTGCCTCATGAACCTCCGGGCGCGGCTTCGATCTTCCGCATGATAGTAAAGCCAGCCGGTTTTGTAGTAGAGCAAAGCATACAATTCGTTGTGCCCCCGCAAGTGCTCATGATTCTTGGCGATAATGCGCTCGTAAGCTTCGGCCATCTGGCGGCTGTAAGTCTTCACGCGTGGCCCGCCATGATGGCGGTGCAGTTTGACGTGAACCGTGGGCACGACGACAAAATCAAACTGGCGCACCAACCTGGTAAAAAATTCGGTATCCACGGCAACCCGCAAGGATTCGTCGAATAAGCCGACGGCATCGAAACAGGTTTTGCGGATGGTCACTCCAAAACCCAAGCCCACCCGCCGTGCTCTCAAGAAGGCGAGGTAGGCCTGCTCGCGGCTATCGAACTTCGGTTGCCAGACGCCTTCGCGGAGAACACGCTCGCCTTCTGCCGTGTTGATAATGTACCGAACTCCGCACCAGCTCAGTCCGACATTTTGCGGCGTGGCGTCGAACGCGCGCCTGGTGGCTTCCAGAAAATCCGGCAGGTATTCGTCATCGTCATCGAGAAAGCACACATACTTGCCTCGGGCCGACAAAACACCGGTGTTGCGGGTGGCGGCATTGCCGCCATTTTCCGTTCGCCGAATGTAATTGATCCGTTGATCGGTGAAGGACTGCATGACTTTCCACGTTTGGTCGGTCGAAGCATCGTCAGCCACGATCAATTCGTAATCTTGAAAAGTTTGCGCGAGCACACTTCGGATCGCGCGCGGCAGCAGGTGCGCGCGATTAAAAGTGGGGATAATGACGCTGAAAGTCGGTGGCTGGCGAGAACTGCTCATGGCTCAATTTCAGTGTTGTGTCTGGCCCAGATTCTTGCGCCGAAAGGCCCCATCAACGCCACACACAAGCGGCCATATTGTTTCCAATCCAATGGATAAACGCGAATGGCCGAGAGAAAATATCGTGTGGCGTCGCGCCAACGCCCGAGCCGCGAGCTGTTAACGCCGGCCATGCCGCAATAGCTGGCATAGACACGAGGATTTTTTATAAGCTTGTCACGGTGCCGGCTCAACATGTATTGCGCCGTATTCAAAATTTGCTTGAAGTTCTTGTGGGAATAGGCGCGGGAATCAGGACGATAAAAGGTGACCAACGGCTTGGCCAAGACGGCAATTTTCCATCCCGCCTGCTGGCATTGTGAGATCAAGCGCAGGGCAAGCTCGGTGTTTTCCGAGAAGCCCAGCGTCTCGGCATAGCCTCCAATGGAATCAAACAATTCCCGAGCAACCGCAAAAGTTCCGGCCAGGAAAAGGCCGGCTTGATTGTCAAACTCCGGTCCCATTTTTCTGGGCAAGCCGACGGCGTCGAAGTCTTTGGTCCGGTCGCCCTTTCCCGGCACTCTGATTCTGCCGCAACAAACAATGCCAGTGCCGCTTTGCTCGAAGGCCTCGGCAAAATGTTGCAACCATTCCGGCAAGGCCTCATCATCGCTGTCAAGGAAAGCGAGGTATTTTCCATTCGAGGCGGCCGCGCCGAAATTGCGGGCCGCGGAGACGCCTTTGTGGTTCTGGCGAAGGTACCGCACGCGCGCCTCGTGAAAACCTTCGACAACTTTTTCAGTGTTGTCGGTCGAGCCGTCGTCCACGATGATAAGCTCAAAATCGCGAAAAGTTTGTTGCAACATGCTCGTGATCGCTCGAGAGATAATATGTTCCCGATTCCAGGCGGGAATGATGACGCTGAACTTTGGGGCAGAGTTTTTTTTATCCATTATTATGTTTATGTCTGGGCAGCACGGTTCGCCCCATGCGTCCGCGATAGCCGTCCAAGACACCGCGCAGTTGGAAGGCGCTGAAAGCTGCGCCGACCTTGAGCCCATATCGCAAATAATAGATGGATCTGGCCAATGACTTGAGCGCTTCCCGCCTGGCGAGATCCGGCCGGTGAAAAGTATTGCGCATGGCGTAAATGAAATTGCGCGTGGAATAATACCGTCGCCAGGGACTGGGAATTTTTCTCAGCTTGGGCAAACGCTTTTGTTCCATATTCAACCGGCCGGACTGGGCTCGATAATCTCGCATGAGATCGCCATCCACCAGCAGGCGGTAACCGGCCTGCCTGATCCTCAGAAAATATTCCGCATCTTCAAAATCGATAAAAAGATTCGGATTGGGCAGCCCAACCTTTTTGATCATGTCTCGGCGCAGAATATATTGGCTATTTCCAGTGAAAGTATCCACTTCCACAATGCCCTGCAGCGCCTCGTCCGGCAGCCGTTTGGTTTCCCCTTTGCTCCAATCAAAATGAGTCCCGAATGCTGCAACCCCGGCCACGTCGGGTTCATTGCCCTTGCAAGCAATGACTCGCAGCAGCCGCTCTACCGTATCGTTTGTTGCGGGCGGATCATCATCGTCCACGCCATAAATCCATTCATACCCTTGCTCACTCAGCCAATGCAACCCATGCGCTTCTCCTGCCGCACATCCGGGGTTGTCGCCAAGATGATGGTGCAATACGCGGGAACGGTCAAAATCGCAAAGAACGGCTTCTGTTTGTTCAGCATTGCCATTGTCGACAACCAGGATCACTTCCGGCACCCGAGTTTGTTTCAGGAGACTCAGGATAGTTTCGCGGAGTATCTTGGGGCGATTGAACGTTATAACGAAAGCGGCAAGATGCATCATGGTCTCCACTACGCAGCAAAAGTTAGAAAAAAATTCTAAGCTTTTTATGCTCAACGGATAAAAAGCTGCCAACTGATAGAAACAACCCAACAGATAAAAAATTTCAGCCAAAATAATTCAATGGCTTTCTAATTCTACGGACGCAGCAAATGATTTTGACTTTAATTATTTTGACATTCATTGTTTTTATCCGTTGGCCGTTTTTCCATCCGTTGGAACATTTTTCAAGCCCGCCGTTTTCAATTTCAGATGCCCAATTATGGCGCCAGTTTCTCGCAAAGCCAGAACGACTCCCCACACGCAACCCCGGCGGAGCGCATGAGCCAAGGCCCGGAGGATTCGCATGGGCTTCGGGCGATAAGACGATTGCATTTTTTTTTGGGCCAGTGGGACAGAAAGCCCTTGCACAAAGGAATGGCGACAAAGCTTGCGCAGATTGAAATTGTCCCGGCGATGCCAAACCCAAAGCGCCGGATCATAAAAAAATTTGAGGCCCCGCGCGCGGTGAAACCATTCGGTTTCGTCGCCCCGGCCCGAAATGGCCGGGTCAAATAAGCCGGCCTGCTTGAAGGCCGCGGCTTTTAAAGCCATATTCCCGCCGATCAAAGAGGAAACCAAGCCCTTGGCGTTTGCTCCCGGCGCATCCGTATTGGCTAATGAACAATTGCCACAGGTGTGAAGCTTGCTGCCGCCACGATCGCGCAACGGGCCGCCGACGCCATCAAACTCCGGAGCTTTCGTTATCAGATTCCACACTCGCTTCAGGTAATCGGGCAGGACCAACACGTCATCATCAAGAAAGAATACGAATTGTCCGCTGGCATTTTTGATTCCAGCATTGCGCGCGGCATTGACGCCCTGATGAGATTGAAAGACATAGCGCACGACCGGAAGGCCGGTGTTTGATTGAAATGACTTGACCACTTCCGGCGTTCTGTCCGCAGAGCCGTCGTCAACGACAACCAGCTCATAGCGGTCTTTGGGAAGATCTTGTTCGACCAGACTCTTAAGACAATCGCCGAGAATATTCGCCCGATTACGAGTAATGATAACGACGGTTATAAAAGGACTCGAGGAAGAAGAATTCAGCATTTTGAAGCGATGACGGACTGGTGACAAAATAATTATTTTAAAAAAACATTAAATCATTTTGCCGCTAAATTATTTTGTCGAATGATTTGGCTTTGGTGCGAAATGGCTCCATTTCTCAGCACTTTCAATATTTCTTTGGCGACCAGTTGATTGCCGATCGGCGTGACGTGTACCGTGTCAATCCAAATCATGTCCTTCTCGTTGTCATAAGCATCGGCAATGTAGTGCAAGTTTGGATACTCGTTCGCCGCCTGTTTGATGCGCCGGTAACCCGCTTGGAAAAGCGCAACGGCAGCCGGGACGCCGATCTCGGCTTTAATGAGCTGTTCTTCGCGAGTCAATTTTTTTTCAGTCACCAAAATAGCCGGCTGCCAGAAAAAATGATATTCGAAGCCATACTTCCGAGCCAGTGCATCGACAAGCTCGTAGTTGCCGAGATAGACCCGGGCAACTGCGGCTGCCGCAATTTCGACATCCACTCCTTTGTCGGCATAGCTCGAGCTTTGCCATATCGAGGCCACTTCTTCGGTTTTGAAGCGTTTGAACAACGTCACTAAAGATAAGCGATTGAGCAGTGCAATATGAGGAGGGGTCAAAGAGCCGCCCTTGAATCGGGCGGCGATGTCACTGAGATTATGATGCGCCTCCGCCTCTCCCGTTACCCATGCCGTCACAATATCGTTGAAGCCATCGTAAAAGACGGCCACCTCAGGCACATTGCCTGACTGCAATTGTTTGAGCAGCTCGATCACACCCTGGGTGGAAACATAAGCGGACTCGCCAAAATTAACCACACAAACCGGCCGGTCGATTAACGAATCCAGTTTCGCTTGCAAATAAGCCGGAATGGTTCCCCAATCCGGCGCGCCGACACCCCACAGCGTTGACCCGCCAAAGGCGAAAACTTTATAACTGTTCGCGCTGCTGTCCGCACCGGGCGTGAGCCGAATACCCTCCTGGTTGACGTTTATGGTCTTGCCGCTGAAAGGGCGTCTTCGCCAAACCACCCAGGGTTCGTAGCGATTCGACTCCGCGATTCCGAATTCGCGCCAGTACTCTGCGCCCCATTCCTGGGAATTGTAATAAGACAATTGGGCGTTGGGTTCCGGCGCGCTGGGAAACCGACTTATAACTTTTAAAATGAGGGTCGCGCCGAATTCCATCATGACAAACGCAACCATGGTATTCAGGAGCAAAAGCGCCAGGCCTTTATAAGCCGCAACAATTCTGTGGCCGAGCACGCAGGCGATCGCGAGCAGTAAGCTTGTGGCCGCCAGGAGCATCTGGCCCTTGCTAAAGTTTCCGGGCTCGCTCAAGCCTATCCAGTCGACGCCGAAGGCGAAGCCGAGGATGGCAGCGCTGACCGCCAGGATGATGAGCCGCGCTTTTTTCCGAAGAGGTGAAGTTTCTTTATCGCGCATGGTTGTGTAAAGGTATCGCTTTGACGCATCGATTGATTTGGCGCAACGCCCGCCCGGGCAGATAGAAGAATCCGGCCGTCAGCAAGGCGAGGGCATCATGATGAAAGATCGAGGCGAGCAGACCGGAGTTCCACAAATCTCGCGGTTGTTTAGCCGAAGTTGCAGCCAATATACGTTTGATCCAACGCCGGCGAATGTCATGGACGATTCGAGAATCAATATCCGGCTCCTTCTCAAAAGCCTCGAGAATTTGAAACATCAGCCGCCCTCCGATGAGCATATCATGTTGGCTCAATTGCTGAGCGCTATAGCAGCGGTGCAAGGCATCGATTTCAAAGGGGGTGAGCGCGTGTTGAGAAAAAAGAGCGTTGAGTTCCTGAGCCGAAACCTTCATCGCCATGCGTGTCTGCTCGGGACGATTTTGCGCGCAAATGCTGTTGTCGTGCTCGCGATAAATCACCAGCGCCTCCGACAAGGTTGCCGCGCGCGTGCGCTTCACCAGTCTGGTCCAAAGCTCATAGTCCTCGACGTGGACATATTCGGGATGAAACAATTCATTGGTATCCACAAGCTCCCGCCGGAACATCATTGAAGGATGGCACCAAATATTGCCGAACAACAAGTGCCAGCGTATTTTAGTGTGCACGGGCGGCGGCTGGCGCAAAATGCGCTGGCCCTGCGAGTTCAGGCGATAATAATCTGTTCCGAGCAAACCGACGTCTTGATGGTGCTCCAGATAGGCGACTTGTTTCGCCAGACGATCCGGCAATGACACGTCATCCGCATCCTGGCGGGCAATGTACTTGCCTCGCGCCATGGTCAATCCTTTGTTCAGCGTTCTGATGAGCTTGAGGTTCTCCTGATTGCGATGGAGCGCGATTCGTGCATCGTTTTCCGCGTAGCTGGACAGAATTTCCCAAGTCCGATCGGTGGAGCCATCGTCAATAATGATGAATTCAAAATCGGTGCAGGTCTGCCGGAGAATGCTCTCGACGGCCTCGCGTAGATATGGCTCGCCATTATAAACAGGCATGACAACGCTTACCGTGGGCTGTTTGCCGCTTGTAGTCAATTTCCCTCGCATTGGATTGATCCGGGAAAGTCGGGAACCTCTCCGGAAGGCTTTGCCCAAATCCCCAAATGGCGTCGCAAATTTTTTCAAAGAGGCAGCGAGAATTTGCTTGATCCAGCGTTTACGCAGCTCCCGGACAATCGCAGGCTCGACCTGTGGCTGGCGCGCAAAGGCTTCGAACAGCCGGAACATCAAATGCCCGCCGACAAGCCCGTCATGCCCGTTTAAATTCTTGGCGTCCAAACAACGGTGCAACGCCAGGATCTCGTGTTGCTGAAGATCGCGCTCGGGCAACAGCGCCTTGATTTGCTGCGATGAGACGGTCATGGCCATGCTGATCACCTCTTCACGATGCGTGGCTCTGATGCCGCTGTTGTTATGATCGCGAACCACGACCAGCGGCTCCGCCAGCGTTGCGGCGCGCGTGCGCGGCAGCAATCGCACCCAAAGCTCATAGTCTTCGGCGTGCAAATAGTTCTGGTAGAACGGCTCATGGCGCCCAAACAACTGTCGCCGAAACATCATCGTTGGGTGCGGCCAAATATTGTCAAACAACAATCGCCATCTGATCTCGGTATCGATCAGCGGCGGCTGGCGAAGACTATGTTGCCATTGCGAATTGAGCCGATAATAAGCCGTGCCCAGCAGGCCCACCTGGTCATGGCTATCCAAATATGCGACCTGTTTGGCCAAACGTTCCGGCAAGGCGACGTCATCGGCATCGTGGCGCGCAATGTATTTGCCACGAGCCAGCGCCAGACCCTTGTTGAGGGTTCTGATAAGCTTGAGGTTCTCCTGATTGCGATAGAGCGCGATTCGTGCATCGTTTTCCGCGCAGTTGGACAGAATTTCCCAGGTGCGATCGGTGGAGCCGTCATCTATTATGATGAACTCAAAATCAGTGAAAGTTTGGTTCAGGATACTCTCCACTGCCTCACGCAGATATGGCTCGCCGTTATAAACCGGCATGACAACGCTTACCGTTATTTGTTTGCCGTTCGTGGTCACAGGAATTTCTACTTATTGGATAAGCCGCGCTTAATTACGGCAATGGTCGCTTCACACATCCGTTGCGAGCTAAATTCGAGTTCAATCCGATGGCGGTTTTTATCCCCGGCTTCCATTCGTAGTTTTGGATTCTGCGCCAATAGCAGAATCCGTTGCGCCAGAGCCTCTGCGTCACCTGGCGGCGCCAAATAGCCGTATCCGTTTGGCCCGACGGCTTCACAAATGCCGGAGCTATTTGTGCCGGCGACTGCCAACCCGGCTGCCATACATTCCAGCAGTCCGTTGGGAACGCCTTCATAGCGTGAGCTGAAAACACCGAGGTTCACGGCGTGCAATAATCCGGAGATGTCATCGACCTTTCCCAAAAAGCGAACGCTTTTGCCGAGCGCCAAATTACAGGCCAATGATTGCAAGGATTGATACGTCTCCCCAAGCTCACCCGCCAACAATAGAACTGCCGTGCGGTTTTTTTCTCTTAATTGGTTGGCAACTTTGGGCCAGGCTTTCAAAAGCGTGGCATGATCTTTAAATTTGTGCAGATTGGCCACCATACAAACCAGAAAGCAATCCTCATTGACGCCAAGCCGGTTTCGCCACGTCTCCCGATTCGCTGCAGGTGGAGATAATGCAACGCCATTGTCGATAACGTGAATTTGTTGAGGCTTCACACGCAAAGCTTCAATGAGAAAATCTTTGCCATGCCGGGAGTTGGAAATAAAGCACGGCATCTGGCGGGCGGTCCACCGCTGAAATCGCCGGCCAACGCGATCGCTGCGGCCCTCATCGCGCTGGTTCCAGATACAGAGTTGCGCGCCGGTGAGTCGCCACACCATGCCGCAGATTACGTTCGGGCGCATCGAGTAGGGCAGAATAATATTGGGACGGGCCTGGCGCAAAGCCAGTGTGAATCTCGCCCAGGCTTTGCAGCGCATCATCCGATCGCGTGACCATGGCATTCGCACCAATTGGCAGGGAATGCCGTTCGCCTTGCAGATTTCAATAACCCGACCGGGTGAGTTGAGTCCCCAAACTTGAACCTGCGCGCCTTCGCAATGAATGAGATGGCGGGCAAGCAGCAAGGCTTGGCGCTCGGCGCCGGCGAGCTCAAGCCCCGGCAATACGATCAGGACTCGTTTTCCGGCGAGCATCATGCTTGTTTTGTCTCAGCCATTCCTCCAAAAACAGCAACACCCAGAGCGGACCAACGGCGTTGTTAGCCAGCAGTTCCCGTATCGCCTCGGGTTGAAAGAAACCTTGCAGAGTTGACCCCGGCCCGAGCAAACGCTCGCGAATATTTCCGCGCAACGCGCCATCCGGCGCAAACCATTTTTGAATGGGCATCGCGAAGCCCATCTTGCGGCGGTGCAAAAATTCCGGCGGATAATATTTTTGCAGAAGTTTTTTGAACAACAGTTTGCCTTGCCATTCGCTCGCACCGTTCTTGCGGATATTCAAAGTCTCGGGAATGGTGGCGGCAAACTCGATCACTCGCACGTCGGTCAGCGGCGTCCGCACCTCCAGGCTGTGTATCATGCTCGCAATGTCAACTTTGGCCAGAATATCGTAAGGCAGATACGATTTGATGTCCAAATATTGGGCGATGTTGCACGGGGTGAATCCATTGGTTCTGGCAAATTCATTCTCGAGCTCTCCGGCGGAAGCTATCGGCAACGAGACATACTCGTCTCGCCACAGCTTTTGGCGCCAATGTGCGGGAATGAAAGTCATGAAGCGCAGCCAATTGCCCAAAGTCGCTTGGCGGGGCGGATAACGCTCGGGCAGCAAACGCTCTGCAACCGGACGAAGTTTTTGCCGCCAACGCGGCGTGGGAATGCCTTCATACGCCAGCCATTGCATCCAACGGCGATAAGAGTCATATCCTGCAAATGCTTCATCGCCGCCGTCGCCGGAGAGAACCATGGTCACGGAGCGCCGCGCCATCTGACACACATAATACGTTGGAATGGCGGAACTATCGCCGAATGGCTCTCCATAATGTTCGACTAACTCTGGGAGAATTTCCAATGCCTTTGGCCGCACGATCTCGACGTGATGTTCGGTTCCCCATTTTTTTGCAGCGAAATTTGCATATTCAAGCTCGTTGAACTCTGCCTCTTCGAAGCCGACGCTGAAGGTGCGCACCGGTCTTTCCAAAATCTGAGACATGTACGCCACAACCGCGCTGGAATCGACGCCGCCGGAAAGAAACGCGCCGAATGGCACATCGGAGACCAAATGCGCGCGCACGGAGTCGCGGAGAACGGCATCGAGGGCTTCGATCCATTCGGCCTCGTTTCTATTGTGATTCGGGCGAAACTCGAGTTGCCAATATTCTTCCGGGCCGGTCACTTTACCATCAAAGCTTACTGTCATGCGATGGGCTGCCTGCAATTTGTGGATTTGCTCAAAGACGGTTTTTGGCGCCGGGATATATTGCAGCCACAGGTATTGGTCAATCGCTTCGAGGTCCAAATCGAGCTGCAGATCCGGTAGGCAGCGCAACGCTTGCAATTCGGAAGCAAAGGCCAAACGATTCGGATCGTGAAGATAATAAAGCGGCTTGATGCCGAGATGATCGCGGGCCAGAAAAACCACCTGCGCGCGCCAGTCGGCGATGGCAAAGGCAAACATGCCGCGAAAGCGCTCGACGCAATTCTTGCCCCACTGCTCCCAACCATGCACGATCACTTCCGTATCTGAGTTCGTTTTAAAAGTATGGCCAAGCGCTTGCAGTTGTTGCGCCAACTCGCGGTAATTGTAGATCTCGCCGTTAAAGGTCACGGCCACTTTTCCGTCTTCGTTGAAAATTGGCTGCTGGCCGGTTGCCAGGTCGATGATGGCGAGCCGGCGATGGCCGATTCCCACATGGCCGCGAATCTCCACGCCTTCGCCATCCGGGCCGCGATGCTCAAGTCTTCGCACCATTCGCGCCAGCGAACGCTGATCTATCGGCGATTGGTCAAAATTTAAGTAGCCTGCAATGCCGCACATAACAATGCAATTCGAATTCCCAAGTTGAGCGATTTCTGTCATTCCGAGCGCCAGCGAGGAATCTGTTGAGTGAAAGATTTCTCGCTGCGCTCGAAATGACAAATATAAGGTTTGGTTTTTTCTAAAAACAGAATCGCTCAGTTTAGGGAATTATAAATTTACCTTTTGGTTACCAGCGCACAGAGATGATGGCCCCCGTGGGTTAATTTATATTTCACTTCCCGACCTCCAGGAAACGGTGCGGGAAAGAGTTTATCCAGCGCTTTTCTCATTCTTGAAGCCGTCCATACGTACAATTTAGCCGGGCTGAGATGATAAATGGGAGGCAGGCTTGTGCCATTTCGCTGCGCAAACCTCGCAAAATCCATATTCCGGCAAAACTCAATCTGGAAATCATGAGGCTGCAGCAGAGATCGCATTGAATCCATAGTTAACGTTCTCATGTGTTGCCACTTGTGATATTCCGAATCACAATAAGGGCAATAAACCAGATTGGCCTCAAGATTTTCTGCAAATGGCGTGGTGATGATTAATAATCCCCCGGGTTTCAGCAAGCGTTTTAATTCGGAAAGAAGAGGAGCGATGAGATCATCCGGTATGTGCTCAAGGGTTTCGATGCAAGTGATCACGTCAAAATAATCCTTTGGATAAGGCGCGACGATATTGTCAATGACTCTTACTTCCAGTCGATCCGAATAAATTGAAAACTTATTTTTAACTTTTTCTATGGATTGCGTTGAGGAATCCACGCCATAGCACTGCAAATTCCGTTTGAGCAAACGATCCAACAGATGGCCGGCGCCACAGCCATAGTCCAATATTTTGCCTTTTAATCTTCCGGTTGTTTCCAAAAAATTGGCAATTCCCTCGCCATTCTGATAACAGAAATACGTTGACTCGGCGTATGAATTGGACCCATACCAATCCCATAAGCGTTGGATATGAACCGCCGTCAAATCAGAAGGGTTTTTTCGTGTTGCCATCGTTACGATCACCAAAATCAATATGAAAAATTAAAGTATGCCAGCCTATTTAAAAATCGTTCAAGACCTCATGAGACGGCGCTCCCAATCTCTTCTCATAGTTTTTGCGATCGCGTTCAATCGGCTCAACGCGCCATTCCGATTTGGGAAGGACGATGGCGCCGGTGGCCAACAACGTCTGGCCATCTCTTAAGACTTCTTTGATGCGGAAATTTATCGCGCGCCGCACCCAGTCAAAACTTTGGCCTTTTCCCCAATATCCGGCGTATGGCTTGGCAAAAAGGTCCATGCTGTATTCGCCGCACATTAAGGGCAAATCGATTCTTGCCTCCAACGCGTATTTCCCAGGCGCTAAATCGAGTAAGTCAAATCCTTTCGAGTCCGTGTTATGCAAGGCGCAGATCAGGGTTCCATCAAATTTGTGAAGCGCCAATCCTATTCTCAGTTGTTGGGTCGGTTGAGATATCTCAAATTCGCAATAAACCTGTATAGGATCACCATAAAAGAAGTCGGTCGTGTGGCCGGTATCGTTGCGCAACAAAGCCTTGGTGAAACACAAGCCTTGTGGCGCGTGTGCATGCATGTTCGAAGTGATTTCACCGTTCGAGCGCGTGGACTGGTGCGAAGCCAGGTAAGCCAGACAAACCTCGCTCGGTTTGCCGCGCTGGGAAACCAACCCTTGATCTAACCATAAACAGTCGTTGCACAATTGCACGACGGAGGGGATATTATGACTGACGAATAATACCGTCCGGCCTTGCTTGGCAACCGTATTCATCTTGCCCAGGCATTTCTCCTGAAAAACAAAATCACCGACGGCCAACACCTCATCCACCACCAAAATCTCCGGCTCCAAGTGTGCGGCAACCGCAAACGCCAGGCGCACGTGCATGCCGCTGGAGTAGCGCTTCACTGGCGTGTCAATAAACTTTTCCACTTCCGCGAAGTCCACAATCTCATCAAACTTGCGGTCAATCTCGGCCTTCCTCATGCCCAGGATCGCGCCATTCAAGTAGATATTCTCACGTCCCGTTAATTCAGGATGAAAACCGGTGCCCACTTCGAGCAAACTGGCAATGCGCCCTTTCACTTTTACTTGTCCCGAGGTGGGCGCGGTAATGCGGGAAAGAATTTTGAGCAGTGTGCTCTTGCCGGCGCCATTGCGGCCGATGATGCCGATGATTTCCCCCTGCTGCACTTCAAAGCTCAAGTTGCGCAGCGCCCAGATGTATTCGTCCCGCACAGCGGGATTTTGGCGATCTTCCTGGCCAATCTTGAGCAGCGGATCCGGCTGTTTCCGTACCCGCGCCCACCAGCGGTTCAGATCATCGTGGAGGGTTCTGCCACCAATCAAACCAAGCCGATAATATTTAGAGAGGTTTTCTACTTTGATTACTGTTGACACGAAAGGACTAATGAGTAAAACGTAAGGCGGTAAAACGTAATCCGTAATTTGTGTACCCGGCAGCACTAGCCGATGTTATTCAAAGGCGTTTTATTTTTAAGCGTTTTAGCTGCCGATAAAACCCTGGCGCCCAAGCCATCATACACAGCTTGAGCATTGTCGCATACGATACATCTCTGCAATAGCGATATCCGACAACGGCTTTGGTGAAGTATTGTTTGGCATGAACGGCGTTTCCCTGCTTGAGATAAGCTCTGAAGAGTTGGTGATACAGCTTGTGCTGTTCGACATCCAGTTTCTTAAAATACTTGCGGTCCAAATGTTTTTTTAAAATTTCATAGGTATCAATTATTCTCTTCAGATCTTTCGTTGCGTCTTGCGTGGACCAAGCTCCGCCATTGTGCGTTCGGTAGGTGGCCATGATCTCATTTATATAGCCGATATTGCCATGGTGCGCGTTCAAGATGTGAAGCGGCCAATCGCCTTGCAACGTGGTGTGATACCAATCCGGAAACTCGCCAAACAGTCCGGCGCGAAACATGGCGGAACAGGTCGGGATGAAATTTTGCGCCAATAAATCCTCGAGCCCATAAAATTTTTTTAGTTGCCGTGGCGCAAGAACGATGGACTTGTTGTTGTCATTTTCATAAACGCGCAATGCCTTATGGAAGCAAATCGAGCAATCCGGATGATGATCCAGAAAATTTGCCTGTTTCTGCAGCTTGCAAGAATCTGTCCAGTAATCATCTCCGTCCAGCCAAGCGATATACTCGCCGGCACAGGCTTTATAGGTGGCGATAAAATTCCCTTTATTCAGATTACGAGATTGGAATAATGGCTTAATTTTGCCTGGATATCGAGAGACGTATGCCTCAACGATTTCTCTGGTGCCGTCGGTAGAGCAGTCCTCTCCGATAACGATCTCAAAAGCAAAAGTGGTCTTTTGCGCCAAGGCGCTGTCAATCGCCTGCGAAATAAATGCGCTTTGGTTATAAGTTATTATGAGCACGCTGACCTTCGGCCTTCTGTTGGCGTCAAGCATAGTCGCTAAACCTCGACGAGCGCCGGCTCTTGGTGCGGAGAGCCTTTCGCCATTTTGCTTTTGATGTCGCCGCCATGGTTAACGGCAAGCCGGAGGATATGGCAAATTTTCTTGATCTCCGTTGGACCGATCGTCGCGCCCGTCGGCAAACAGAGCACCCGTCTGGTGAGCTTTTCCGTCTCCGGCAACAACAATCCGGTATGAGGAAAATACGACCGATAGGGCTCCATTCGATGGCATCCCGGATGGAAGTACCGCCGCGCCAGAATATTCTCAGCGTGCAATATTTCCACTAGTTGATCGCGAGTGACGCCGGTTTTGCGTTCATTAATTTCCAGAACCACATATTGATAGTTGCACTTTTCACGTTCATCATAAGCCAAAACCTTAACGCCATCGAGACCCACCAGCTCTTCCCGATACTGCTTGTAGTTGCGATAATTGACGTCGATGAACTCTTCCATACTCTCCAGATTGGTCAACCCCATTGCCGCAGACACCTCATTCATCTTCCCGTTGGTTCCAATGTATTCTGCTTTGTCATAGTCGGTAAAACCGAAGTTTTTCATCAAACGCAACTTTCTGGCCAGCTCGTCATCGTTCGTAACCACAGCGCCTCCCTCCAGGGTATTGAGAAACTTGGTGGCATGGAAACTGAACACCTCGGCATCACCAAAATTGCCGATCCAGCGGTCTTGGCATGAGCAGCCAAATGCATGGGCGGCGTCGAAAAGGAGTTTGAGGCCACGGCTTTTGGCGATCTTGCTGAGGGCGTCAATATCGCAGGCCCGTCCCCAAACGTGTACGCCAATGATGCCGGTGGTTCGCGGGGTGATCATCTGCTGCACTTTGCGCGGATCGAGATTGTGCGTCTGCGGATCAATATCGCAAAAAACCGGCGTGATCTCCTGCCATTGCAGCGCGTGCGCCGTCGCAATAAAGGTGAATGAGGGAATGATCACCTCGCCTTTGAGGTCCAACGCTCGAATCGCGATCTCGAGCGCGACCGTGGCGTTGCACATGGCAACACAGTGTTTGACGCCAACGAACTCGGCCACGCGCCGCTCAAACTCCCGCACATAGTAACCCGAATTGGTGAGCCACCGGCGATCCAAGATATCGCTCACACGCGCTTCGAATTTCTGCCGGTTTCCAATGTTCGGGCGGCCCACGTGCAGAACCGTTTCAAAGATGGGCCTTCCTCCAAAAACTGCCAGATCGTTGACTTGAGTTTTCAAGGCTTCACCACATACGCCGTTGGCATCCAACTAAATGGAAGCGTTCTGATCTTGGCATCCGGCATGAATTCTTTAACAGCGCGAGTTTCCCCCGGAGACAGCTCTTGATTAAACTGGTCAAAAATCATGATTCCGCCGCTCGTTAACCTTGGCCAAAAATGCTGGAGACAGTTGCTAACGATGTCGTATTGGCCCGCGTCTAAAAAAACGAGCTTGAATTGCATATACTTATTTTCATCAAAAAAAGCCGCGAGTTCCGTTCGCAAATCCAATTTGTGAATGTGAATGATATTGTCCAGCTTCTGCGCGCGAATCAGGCGCAGGACCCTCTCATAATCTTCCTGGTAGGAACCCGCCAAGACGTTTTTCTCTTCCGCGGTTGGGCGAGTGCCCTCGAACCAATCAAACCCGTGAACCAGCGTCAATGATTCCGGTTCAAAGATCTGCATCAATTTGGCGAAGAAAAGCGTCCCGGCTGCTTTGTAGACCCCGGCTTCAGCAATATGCCCGGCAACGCCCAAGGTCATTTTGTAGAGTTCATAAAGGGCAAGAAACCGCGACAAGGTCATGTGGCCAACGAAACACGGAAAATGATGAATGAAATCTTCTTTCTCGTAGCCAAGAGACAGGATCTCCGATAGCGCCGCGTAATAAGGTTCCTTGCGAAAGGCGAACTTCCTGGTCTCGAACTTGCCTTCTACATAATCCATTTGAGTCATCTTTCCAATTCCGCGTAACCGAATCCAGTTTGACCAAACCCGTTGCCGTTGTAGAACATCAGGAATTTATCGCCGACTTTAGCCACATAAGGGTAGGCAATCATCTTGGAATCCCATCCGGAGTCCGACACGTCGATTCCCGCCTGGTTATCATCACGGTTCCAATCCAACATATTATTCGACCACGCATAACCCATGCGGTAACTATTCTTGCCATCACGAAAGTCTTCAGAACCTCGGTAGCAAAACCACATGTGGTAGCGATGGCCGATTTTGATTACTGCAGGTCGAGTGAGCGCTTCATAAGAATTCGTTTGAGGAATGATAGGCTCCTTCTTTGCTCTCCAGTAAATACCGTCATCAGAGCAAGCATATTTTATGGTGTAGATATGCTCCGGTTTCCCATTTACAACAATCCACTCTAAACCAGCACAATACCACATGTGCCACTCGGCATGTTCCTGCAAAATGCAAGGGGCGGTAGCCGAGTAAGGATCCCACAGCGAGCGTCCAAGTATTGGGCCTTTCCCATATTTCTGAAAGGCGCTCCCTCCATCCATGCTGACGGCCAATCCTGTCGTCACGTTATAAGGTATGGTAATATCCCGATGCCAACCGGCATAATAAAGCATGATTCTGCCGTTATATTCCAAAACCTCACTCGGCATGATGCCGAACTCGTCAAACGTGCCTCGATCGCCCAATTCAAGGAGCGGCTTTTCGTGCAGATATATAATTCGCGAGGGATCATTGGTATCGAGATCCATATAAGTTGTCATGGAAAGATCTTGTTGCGGGCGTGAGGAAAAATAGACGCGCAACCGATCGGCTTTGACAAGAACCGTCGGCACCTGCGCGTGGGAATT
>Ga0247727_10008341_pt1 | contig 19260 bp, 17 predicted proteins | sample WisWelCaveWW1625_FD_202498 | JGI IMG/M metagenome (GOLD analysis project Ga0247727, IMG submission 202498) | Biofilm microbial communities from Wishing Well Cave, Virginia, United States - WW16-25 | ecosystem: Environmental > Aquatic > Deep subsurface > Groundwater > Cave microbial mat | place... | reverse complement strand
CCTGGGACTGACGGCTTGTGCGTCGTGTCATATCGACGCGCGCATGGACCTTCTGGCCTGGGACCTCGGCGATCCGCAGGGCGCCATGAAGTCACCCATGGAGCAGAACCTGGGCGCGAACCTGGTCAACCTGAGGGGCGGATTCGAGGACTGGCACCCGATGAAGGGGCCCATGACGACCCAGACCCTGCAGGACATCATCGGGCACGAGCCACACCACTGGCGCGGCGATCGCGACGGGATCGAGCAGTTCAACGATGCCTTCCAGAGCCTGCTCGGCGACGACGAGCAGCTCACCCCGGCCGAGATGCAGGAATTCGAGGACTTCCTGGCCACGATCACCTTCCCGCCGAACCGCTTCCGGAACCTCGACAACACGCTGCCGACGAGCGTTTCACTGCCTGGGCTCTTCACGACGGGACGATTCGGACCGGCGGGCCAGCCGCTCCCGGACGGGGACGCCGCGAGAGGGCTCCAGCTCTACCTCCCGCCCTTCCTGAACTTCGGGGAGGGACTCCCCTGCGCCACCTGTCACACGCTTCCGACCGGGATCGGGCCGGACATGACCTTCGTGAACAACACGAACTACGTGAGCATCCCGCCGGGACCGATGGGCCAGCGTCACCATGCGCTCATGTCCGTGGACGGCCAGACGAACCGCACGATGAAGGTCCCGCAGCTCCGGAACCTGCGCGAGAAGATGGGCTTCGACTGCATGCAGATGGTGAACACGCGCGGGTTCGGCTACCTCCAGGACGGCAGCATCGACTCGCTCTCGCGTTTTCTCACGGAACCGGTGTTCGTGTTCACGAGCGACCAGGACGTCGCCGACATGATCGCCTTCCTGTTCTCTTACTCGGGATCGGACCTGCCCGCAGGGTCCGTGACGAACATGCTCGTGCCGCCGGGTACGCCGAGCCGGGACACGCACGCCGCGGTCGGCGTCCAGGTCACGCTCAGCGGGGAGGACCCCGGTCCGGTGGTCGCCGCGCGCCTCACTCAGATGCTCCAGCAGGCGGACCTCGGGAAGGTCGGCCTGGTCGTCAAGGGCCGCCTCGTCGGCTTCCAGCGCGGCTGGACCTACGTGGGTGGGAATCAGTTCCAGTCCGATCGCCAGAGCAAGATCTATTCGCGTGCCAACCTGCAGGCGCTGGCGGGGAGCGGACAGGAGCTCACCTTCACCGTGGTCCCGCTCGGGTCCCAGGTACGCATCGGAGTCGACCGCGATCTCGACGGGTTCTTCGATCGCGACGAACTGGACGCGGGAAGCGACCCGGCCGATCCGGCGAGCGTGCCGGGCAAGTTCAAGGGCAAGGTCCTCCCGGTGCTTCCTCAGCAGATGATCGTGAGCGCTTCGCTCTCGAGGGCCTCGGCCTTCCCGGTGAGCGGCGTGATCGCGAACGGGATCGACACCTCGACGATCACGGTGGTGGTGCGCGACCCCTACGGGAATCCCCTGGCCGGTCAGACCGTGGAGCTCGCGGCGAACGGCTCGGGCAACACGACCGTGCAGCCCGAGCCTACCAACGCGGCCGGAGTCGCCATGGGCCTGATCGCTTCGACCGTGGCGGAGACGAAGACGATCACGGTGACGGTGAAGCGCGGACCGACGAAGGTGGTGCTCCTGGATCGGCCGACGGTGGGCTTCGTCGCCGACGCGGAGAACCTGAGCGCTTCGCTCTCGACGGCCTCGGCCTCCCCGGCGAGCGGCGTGATCGCGAACGGGATCGACAGCTCGACGATCACGGTGGTGGTGCGCGACGCTTACGGGAACCCCGTGGCAGGTCAGACCGTGGATCTCGCGGCGAGCGGCTCGGGCAACACGATCGCGCAGCCGGGGGCGACGAACGCGTCGGGGACGGCGACGGGCACGATCGCCTCGACCGTGGCGGAGACGAAGACGATCACGGCGACGGTGAACCCGGGGCCGGCGGAGGTCGTGCTCGGCGAACAGCCCGTGATCACCTTCGTGCCCTGACGGGCCGATCGAGGTGCGAAGCCTGCGCGGCGGCGGGCGATCCAGCGGAGGGCTGCCCTTCAGGGATCAGGCCGGGTGACGGGCGTGCGGGCCACGCACCGGGCCAGCATCCCGGGCAAGCTGCGGGGGAACGTTCGCCCCGTACCTCGCCGGGATCCGAGCGACGGGGTCAGTCCTCGTCCTCGGTGAAACGCTCGTGCCCCCGGTCCTCGAAGGCGCGCACGGCGTCGAAGGCCGCCTGGATGGCGCCCGCATCGCCGTCGAGGAGCGCCGCCTCGAGGTCGAGCTCGGCGCGCTGGAAGTCGATCATCATGCGGCGGAAGTCGCTCACGAAGGCCGCGCGCTCGACCTCGGGGACCTTGCCGGCGAGCTGGGGGACAAAGCCGCGTGCCTCGACCGTGGCCAGCTCGAGCTCGAGGACCTTCCGCAGGGCCTCCGGTCTGCCGGCCTCGTCCTTGAGATTCCGGCGCACCGCCTTCACGGCGTCCTCGATCCGTTCCATGCAGAGGTCGAGCTCCGTCTGCTCCTCCTCCTGGTGGGATTCCTGCGCGACCGAGCGGGGGAGGAAGAGCAGGGCGAGGACGATGCCGCAGACGGCGATGGGGGCGTGCGTTGCGTTGAGCTTCATCTCGAAGTCTTCAAGCCTCAGACGGAGGGGGTCGATCCGGGGATCGCGCCGGGGATCGCGATCGGGTAGCGGCCGCTCGCGTCGGGCAAGACCGACGGCTTGGCATCCCACGCGTAGCTCTGCGGCGAGAGGTCCACGCTGGAAGAGAGCGCCTCGTCCCAGGTGACGACGCGACCGCTGTAGGTCGCCATGCGGCCGAGGATCGCGGTCAGGGTGGCGAGAGCTCCCGTCTCGGACTCGTCGTAGGGCACGTCGGCGCGGATCGCGGCGAAGAGCGCGTCGTGTTCGGCCTGATAGGGATCCACGGCCTCGCCGCGCCAGCTCCATTCCCAGCCGCCGCGACCCTGGATGTGGAAGCCCGACACGTCGGCCGCCCCCTCCGTACCCAGGGCGTGCTCCGAGACGCTCTCCCAGCAGCCGGGGATCTGCCGGCACTGGGAGAGGAGCTTCGTCCCGTCCGCATAGGTGAACTCGACCGCGTGGTGATCGAAGATCTCCCCTTGATCGGGATCCTCGAGTCCCTGGCGGCCGCCCTGCCCCTGGGCGCTCGTCGGCGTCGAGCTCCGGATCCAGTTGGCGACGTCGAGGTTGTGGATGTGCTGCTCGACGATGTGGTCGCCGCACAGCCAGTTGAAGTAGTACCAGTTGCGCATCTGGTACTCCATCTCGGTCCAAGCCGCCTCGCGCCGCCGGACCCAGGGACGCACGCCGTTCCAGTAGCAGCGCAGGAGCTGGACCTCGCCGATGGCTCCATCGCGGATGCGCTGGACGGTCTCGAGATAGCGCGGATCGTGGCGCCGCTGCAGTCCTACGCCCACCTTGAGCCCACGGCGCTTGGCCTCGGCGCTCGCGGCAAGCACGCGCCGGACCCCGGGCGCGTCGACCGCCACGGGCTTCTCCAGGAAGACGTGCCGTCCGCGCGACACGGCGTACTCGAAGTGCAGCGGGCGGAAGCCCGGAGGCGTCGCCAGGAGGACGACGTCGACGTCGACGTCGATCGCGCGCTGGTGGGCCTCGAAGCCGGTGAAGCGCCGGCTCTCGGGGACGTCCAGGTGCTCCGGGACGTTGCGTGCGAGCTCGGCCAGGCTCGAATCGAGGCGGTCGCGGAAGGCGTCGGCCATGGCGACGAGCTGCACGGGGCCCGCGGTGGAGAGCGCCTGCAGGGCGGCGCCCGTTCCCCGCCCGCCGCAACCGACCAGCGCGATGCGCAGGACGTCCGCCGGGGCTCCGCGGGCGGTGCGCGGGGGGGCCGCGCCGGCGAGCAGCGTGGCTCCGAAGAGGGCGGAGGAGTCCTGCAGGAGTTCGCGGCGCGTGACGACGGTGGAATGGGGTTCGTGGTTCATGATGGGGTGGGTGGGCTTCAGCGTCCGCCGGTGCGTTGGCGCTCGAACACTTCGCGGATGGTGGCGACGTCGGGATCGAAGGCGCGGTTCTTGTCCTCCGCGCTCGGTTCGAGGAGCGGACGGACCACGCGGAATCCCACGAACTGGGCATCGGTGTGGTACCAGATGCTCTTCGGGAGCTGGGGATCCTGGACCATCCAGGCCTTGCTCGACCCGCGTCGCGCCGCGGAGCGCAGGTCCGGCGCGTCGTCGTTCCAGGATCCGCCGCGCACGACGCGCGGATAGACCTCGGTCGGCCAGGCGATCGGATCGAGGACGGCCGGCGAGGCGTCGCGCCCGTAGAACGTCTTGTCGTGGGCGTCGAGCACCCACTCCGCGACGTTGCCGTGCATGTCGAAGAGGCCCCAGGGGTTCGACTCCTTCGTGCCCACCTCGTGGTAGCGCTCGGAGGAGTTGTCGTAGAACCAGGCGTAGCGCCCGAGCTCCTCGGGATCGGAGCCGAAGGAGTAGGCCGTCTCGGTTCCCGCGCGGCAGGCATGCTCCCACTCGGCCTCGGTCGGCAGGCGATAGAAGCGGCCGGTCTTCATGCTGAGCCACTTCGTGTAGTGCCGGGCGGCGAACTGCGTCATCGAGATCGCCGGATGGCGCCCGACGCCCATCTCGAAGTCCATCGGTCGATAGGGCGGTGTGGGGCGGCTGACCGCGTCCGCCCAGGCGTCCTGCGGAACGAGCTCGCCCTCGCCGCGCTTGCGCCGCTCGAGGTCGAGCTTGAGCATGAAGAGCTGGTACTCGTCCCAGGTCACCTCGTACTTGCCCAGCCAGAAGGGCGAGACCTGGACCTCGTGCACCGGGCCCTCGTCCTCCTTGCGGCCGGGCTCGGCCGCTGGGCTCCCCATGCGGAAGCGGCCGCCGGGGATCGGGACCATGGCGAAGGTGACGCTCGTCCCGGGGATCGGCTCGACGTAGGGCTTCATGGCCGTCTCGTCCGCGGCGAGCGCGTCGGGAACCTCGACCACCGGCGGGCGCCCCGCGGGCATCGGCGGGTAGACCTGCTGCTGGGGTGCGAGCGGGAAGGCGATTCCGCCGGCCAGGAGGAGCGGGAGGGGAGGGAAGAACGACACGCTAGACGACGATGAGGGGGCGTATTCTAGCCACTCGGGGATCCACCCAGGGTCAAGCGTCATGGAGGTCCGTGGATGATCACCGCTCGCCACAGTCTCGCCGCAGTGCTGCAACAGAAGCAGATGCGGAGCGGCGCGCTCGAGTTCGAGGTCTGGAACCTCGATCTCGCGCGCGGGATCGTGGTGGCCGAGACGATCTTCAGCGGCGAGCCGATCGAGCAGGACGCGCACGTCGGGCTGGCTGTCGCCTTGCTCGATTCCGTGCGCCCGATCGAGATGCGCGGCGAGGAACGCTGAACGCGTTTTCCACCATGGGGATGGTGCGGGCCAAGGTCCTGGCCGGGACCCTTCCGGCCCTGCTCGGGCTCCTCGGTTGCCGGTCAGCCGAGCGCGGGGTCGAGCGCTTCGAATTCCGGTGCCCGCGCATGGGGACCGAGTTCCGGATCGTGCTGTACGCGGGGAGCCGACCTCGGGCCGAGCAGGCCGCGCGCGCCGTCTTCGCGCGCGTGCGAGCGCTCGAGGGGATCTTCAGCGACTACGACCCTTCGAGCGAGAACGAACGCCTGGCGCGGCGGTCGGACGCGGGAGCCCCGACCGAGGTCTTGGCGGCCTCGCGCGAGTTCCTCGAGCTCGCCTCCTTCGGGCAGGAGCTCGCGCGCGAGACGGACGGAGCCTTCGACCTGACCGTCGGCCCCCTGACCCGCCTCTGGCGCCAGGCCGCCCGCCGCGGGGAGCTCCCGTCCGAGGAGAGCGCAGGGCGGGCGCGAGCGGCGGTGGGGTACCGCGGCCTCGAGACGGATCGGGAGCGCGGGACCGTGCGCTTCCTCGCGCCCGGCATGAGGCTCGACTTCGGCGCGCTCGCCAAGGGCCTTGCGGTCGACGAGGCGCTCGCCGTCCTGCGCTCCTTCGGCATCGACCGCGCCCTCGTCGTCGGCGGGGGTGAGCTCCGGGCGGGGCAGGCGCCGCCGGGGCGATCGGGCTGGAACATCGAGCTCGCGCGCTTGTCGGGGGAGGGCGAGCCGGAGAAGCTCTGCGTGCGCGAACTCGCCGTGGCGACCTCGGGCGACCTCGAGCGCTTCGTCGAGGTCGAAGGGGTCCGTTTCTCGCACATCCTCGATCCGCGCAGCGGAGAGTCGCTCCATGAGCGTCGCCTCGTCACGGTCCTCGCGCCCGACGCGCTCTCGGCCGACGCTCTCGCGACGGCCATCAGCGTCCTCGGAGTCGAGCAGGGGCTCCTCCTGGCCCGCTCGCGCGGGGTGGAAGCGCGGATCGCGACCCTCGCCGAGGGGGAAGTCGAGCTTCGGGCGACCGCGGGCTTCCCCGGTGCGCTATCCTCGCGGTCGTTCTCCATCCCTTGACTCGCCATCGAGGAGCGTCGGTCATGTCGAAGACCTTCCGTCCGTCACGCCGCGATCTCTTGCGCACCGCCGGGGCCGGCGCCCTGGTGAGCACCGCCCTGCCGCGGGCCCACGCTTCCACGCGTGGGTACCGCGTCCCGCCGCGAGGAGACCTGCTCCGGGTCGGGCTGATCGGATGCGGGGGCCGCGGAACCGGAGCCGCGCTGAACGCGCTCCTGGCGGATCCGAACACCCGGCTCGTCGCCCTGGGGGACGCCTTCGCGGACCACCTCGAGTCGTGCCTGGCGACGCTGCAGGGGACGCCGGAGATCGCCGAGCGAGTGGACGTCGCGCCGGACCGGAAGTTCGTGGGCTGGGATGCCTACCGGGGCGTGATCGATACCTGCGACGTCGTGCTGCTGGCGACCTCGCCGCACTTCCGGCCGCTGCACCTCGCGGCGGCCGTCGAGGCGGGGCGGCATCTCTTCGTCGAGAAGCCGATCGCGGTCGACGCGCCGGGCGTTCGCTCGATCCACGCCGCGTGCCAGAGGGCGCGCGAGAAGGGGCTCACCGTGGTCTCCGGGCTCTGCTACCGCTACCAGCACGCCAAGCGCGAGACGATCGCTCGCATCCGGGACGGCGCCGTGGGAGACATCCTCGCGTTGCAGTGCACCTACAACGCGGAAGGACTGTGGCACCGGGGCCGGAAACCGGAGTGGAGCGAGATGGAGTACCAGATGCGGAACTGGATCTACTTCACGTGGCTCTCCGGAGACCACATCGCCGAGCAGCACATCCACAGCCTGGACAAGCTCGCCTGGGCCATGGGGGACGAGTACCCGGTCCAGTGCACCTCGAGCGGGGGACGCGTGGTACGGACGGGGCCGGAGTACGGCAACGTCTACGACCACTTCAACACGGTGTACGAGTGGGCGAGCGGCGTGCGCGGCTTCAGCTCGTGCCGGCAGTGGAACGGGACGAGCACCGACGTCTCGGACTGGGTCTTCGGCACGCGCGGCAAGGCGAACATCCAGGCGCACCGGATCGATGCCGGTCCCTGGCACTGGCACTACGAGAGCCCCCAACCCGACGACATGTACCAGAACGAGCACGACGAGCTCTTCGCCGCGATCCGCGCCGGGACGCCGATCAACGACGGCGAGTACATGTGCAAGAGCACGATGATGGCGATCGCGGGTCGTATGTCCGCCTACACCGGGCGCACGATCACCTGGGACGAGGCCTGGAACTCGCAGGAGAGCCTGAGGCCTCCGGCCTATGCCTGGGGTCCCATCGAGGCCGCGCCGGTGGCTCAGCCCGGGATCACCCAGTTCTCCTAGACTGCGAAGCGGCGCGGGCTCAGCCTTCGAGCCAGGCGCGCCAGTCGTCCGGATCGGGACCGAGATCGGCGTCCGTGAGCTTGCGCAGCGTCTTCCAGACCTCGAGTTGCAGGCCGTCGTCGGGCGTCGAGAGCGCGTCGATCAACTGGGGCACGGCCTCACGGCCGTCGAGCCGCTCGAGGGTGCGCGCGATCTGGCGCGCGAATTCGCCGCAGGTTCGCGGCAGGATCGCCGCGAGTTCGCGCACGGCGTCGCGGCGATGGACCGGGCGCTGGGCCAGAGCGTAGACGGCCGCCATGACGGTTTCCGGCGGACTCTCGGGATCGATCGCGGAGAGGATCGCCGGCATGGCGTCTTGGTGCCAGCGCTGTTCCTCGGCGGCCCAGACCGACCAATCCGAGAAGGCCGACACGGCGTTGCCGCTCCATGTGTGGAGGACCGCCGTCACGGCGCGTTCGACGCGTGGGTCGGCGTCTGTCAGGTGCTCCAGGAGCCGATCGAGGGCCTCCTCGCGCTGCAGCTTTCCGAGGACGGTGGCCGCCAGGGCTCGCACCCGGGGCTCGTTCGATTCGAGCGAACGTTCGAGCCCGGCGAGATCGAGGGCCTCGATCTTCCACGGGGCGCGTTCGAACGGAGCCGCGACCTTGGGAAGGATGCGCAGATCCAGGGCCGGATCGGCCCCGAGCTGGGAGAGCAGGAACTCGGCCACGGCGGGGCGCTCGAGGGCGAGCATCGCTTCCACCACGAGGTCCCGGGTGCGCGGCTCGAGGAGCTTCCACTTGCGGGCCAGAGCCCCCGCACAAGCCGGGTCCACGAGGACTTCCCGGAGAGCGGTCGCGACCGTGGCGCGAGCGTGGGGGAAGCCCAGATCCGTTCCGAGTCCGTCGACGATCTCGAGCAGCATCGGCAGTCCCTCGGCCGCAGCGGCGGCGCCGATCGTGCGCGCGGCCGCGAGAACGAGCTCCAGATCGCGCGCGCCCGAGAGGCGCGAACGCACGTGAGCGAGCACGACCTCGTCCGGCAGGAGGACGAGAGCCCGCAGGGCCACGCGCGGGAGGTCGTCCGGCGGGACGACCCAGGCGGACGGGTCGAAGTCCGCCGGCAGGAAGGCCTCGAAGCCTTCCGAGAGCTGGAGCTCGAAGAGGTCGGGCGCGATGGACGTACCGAGCTTGGCGAAGGCCTGGACGAGTTCCGCCTCGTCCTTCGGTCCGCCGGCACGGCGCTCGACGAGGGCATGCAGTCGGGAGTCCTCGCCCTCGGTTCCCCCGAGCGAGGCGGCGGCGAGCGATCGTTCGCCCGCCGCCGTGCACAACACCGCGAGCAGGGTCGCCCGCAGGAAGCCGTGATCCGGCTTGCTCACGGCAGGGCCACCCTGCGCCAGTGGATCACGGAGAACACATCCCCGCCGGCTCCCGCGTTCCCCGGGATGCCCGGCATCGAGATCGCGCCGGTCGAGATCCGGTCGTCGAAGTCGACGGTCAGCTTGGTGTAGTTCGTTCCGTTGTCGCGCTGGATCAGGACCTGGTTCCCCGCGCTCATGTTGCCGTTCAGGGTCACGGTCGACGAGCCCGACGCCGAGAGGTTGTTGTCGTAGAAATCGTTCTCGGCGTACATGAAGGCGTTCAGCAGCTTGAGCGTGCCGAAGTTCGGGTCACCGAAGTAGATGTTCCCGCTGTCCTCCTCGCCGGGGTCCTTCATGGCGATGAAGGCCAGGCCGTCGTTGCCGTTCTTGTAGAACAGGTTGTCGGAGAGGTAGACGTTCCCGTTCACGACGAACGTCACCTGGACGCCGCTCGAGACCGTGTTGCCGATGCCGAGCGAGTAGGTCTTCGTGTTGTTGAGCCACAGGTTTCCGTCGATGTAGAAGACCTTGCCGTTGCTGCTCACTCCCGGCTCGCCGCCGATCCCCGAGAACGAGAACTGGTAGGCGTCGCTCCCGTCCGGATTCGAGCCGACCGTCACCGTCTCATAGGGGTCCTCGAGGAAGTAATCGTCCTTCACCGTCGAGGCGAGTTGCGCACTGCGGTTGCTCGGGTTCTTGCGGAAGATGTGGGCCGGGTTGGCCTCCGGGAGCTGCCAGGCGTTCCCGCCGGCGTTGTTGCCCCAGATGTCGGCCCCGTACGTCGCGCTGGAGAACAGGCTCGCCACGTCGAAATCCGCGCTCGAGGCGTAGTTCATCGACGCCAGGTCCGGGATCGGTTGCGACACGCCTTCCTCGCCGGACGTCCCCGTGATCGTCCCGTCGGCGCGCACGATGCCGTCGAAGTCGGGCGTACCGGTGGCGAGCACGTTCCCGCCGCTGTAGACGTCGCCGATGATGTTGTCGGCCTGGGTGCCGGTTCCGCCGAACTCGAGGTCGTAGGCCGGATCTTCCGAGGAGTTGCCGGCGAACACGGCGTTCGTGAAGACCCCGCCGCCATCCGGCGCGATCACGGCTTCGACCGCGGCCGCTTCGCTGGCCTGTGAGCCGGTGGACACGACGGTGAAGCTGCCGTCTCCGTTGTCCGCGATCGTCGCGAAGTAGCTCCCTCCGCCGAAGGCCATCGGGTTCTCTGCGTCCCCCAGGTTGGCCGGGTTGTCGGCCGTCAGGTTGACGAGCGCATGGGCCACGCCCGCGTCGGCTGCGAGCAGCGCGCGGTGCTCGGTCACCGTGCCGTCGCGTTCGCGGCGGCTCTGGAGGGAGCGCGTGAGCATCACTCCGCACAGGAGCAAGAGTACCAGCGCAGCGGCCAGCGCCATCACGGCAGCGCTCCCCCGGCGCGACCGAGCGGCCCGCTGTCGAATCCTTCCCGCGATCATGGTGTCCTCCGTCAGTTGCGGACCCGCGACGAGGACTCCACCGTGCATAGGAGGAGTCGCCCCTTCGGATCCAGGCGTTCCAAGGTGAGGCGCAGGGTGAGGACTTCCCCGTTGCCGCTGATCCAGAAGCCGCTCTCGTCGACGAATCCGTTGCCGTTGTCGTCGAGGCCGTTCGCGGTCTCGCCTTCCAGGTATTCGCGCACGCCTGTGGCGAGGACCAGGCGCCGCTCGCCGGGTTGACCGGGGTTCTCGAGCCACACGACCTGCCCTTCGTCGACCCGGCCGTCGCCGTCGTTGTCCAGGCCGTCGTCGAGCTCGCCCGTGTCGTACACGAAGCCGACCTGGGTGTTCGGTCCCCACTGGGTCCCGCCGGCGAAGCCGGTGGCCCGGTGATAGGTGATCGTGTCGCTGCCCAGGTCGAGCGCCGGAAGGGCCGCGGATTCCGCCTCCGCCAGGGGCTCGAGGGTTCGCTCCAGGGCGGCGTGGGCACGCACCGTCAGGTCCTCGTTCGCCGAGCTCTCCTGGAAGGCGTCGGCGGCGCGGTCGGTGACCGAACCCGCCGCCAGGGCCAGGGTGGCGAGCAGGGCGAGCGAGAAGACGAGCTCGACGAGCGTCAGGCCCCTTGCGCGCCGATCGTGGAGGGCTCTCATGGGAATAGGAACTGGTCGAGGGCGGCCACGCTCGTTCCCGAAGCGCCGCGCCAGCGGACGCGGATCGTGACCGGCAGGACGATGTAGTCGCCGGCGTGGTCCAGCCCGTCCGGGAAGCCGTCGCCGTTCAGATCGCGCGGCATCCCGAGCTCGGGGAGCGCGAGGTCTTCGCGCAACGCGACCGCGGTGCCGACCCCCGTCGCCTGCTCCGGGAAGACGATCTCTCCGACGAAGCCGTCGGCGTCGTCCAGCGCCGGGGAGAGCCCACGGGCGTCGAAGTCCCCTCCGGGCGCCGTTCCCGCCCCATCCGGGTCGTCGGAGGGATCGCTGTTGTAGCTCGCGAAGATCTCGTCGAACGGGACGCCCTGGAGCTCGGCCGCGGTGAGCCGGGCTGCGGCGTAGGCGATCGCGTTCTCCTCGTTGGTTCGGGCGAGCTTCTGGGAGGAGGTGACGACGGCCACGATGCTCCCTAGTGTTCCTTCCCCGAAGTAGCGCCAACAAGGCGCCGTGATGGATCGTCGCTGGCAAGGCGCGCCGACGACGCGTATTCGCTGCAATACTCGGAGGAGGCGCAACGCCGCCAGCGGCGATTCAGTGCGGCGGATTGTTGGCGATACTTCGGGGAAGGGACACTAGGGCGACCATGAGAATCCACGTGACGAGCAGGACCTCGACCAGCGTGAATCCTCTCCGTCGAGATCGAGCGCGCCGGCTCGACCCATCGACGATTCGTCTGTCCCTCATTCCCTTTGCGGGCGCCGCAGGTGCGCCTTCCCGTGCCTCACCTTCGGGCGGTGGAGCAGGGAATCTGGAGGCGAACGTTCGCTTCGTCCGGCGGGAAGAAAAGGCAGACCGGGCCGTGCCCCGGGGGCGCAGGTACGGCGCTAGCCCTGCTTCTGCTCGAGCGCCTCTTCGTACTGCTTCAGTCGCTGAACGAGGTCGGCGCGGGTCGGATCGTTTTCCGAGGTGAGCTCGACGGCTTTCTCCTGTAGAGCGAGCGCCTGATCGACGTGGCCGAGATCGAAGTGCACCAGGGCGAGGGTGTCTAGGATGGAAGGGTTCTTTTCTTCGGTGATCTTGTTCGCGCGTTCGGCAGCCCGCAAGGCAAGCGCGAAGTCCCGCTTCTGGAGCCAGGAGGCCGCGGGATCGACGATCGTCCAGGCGATCTGGTTCAGGGCATCAGCCGAGTCCTTGGCCGTCTCGTCGACGAGCTTCGCAGCGAACGCATAGGCCACGTCGTACTGCCCGAGGTGGAGCAGGCCCAGGAACTTCCAGGCTCCCAGCGATTCCGCCGCTTTGGGGGCGCGCTCGAGCGCTTGCTCGACGAGCACGACGACCGAGCTCCAGTCCTCGCCCTCGACGGCGGGGCCGAGCTTCTCGAGCGTCTCCTCGGCGACCTGCCGGGCCTCGAGCTCCGCCTTGGCGGCGGCGATGTCGGCGGGGCCCCACTTGCCCACCACGACCTTGGACAAGGTGTCGTCCATCGCCAGCGGATGGCCGATCCAGACGATGCGGCCGGTGCCGTCCACGATGAACGCCGCCGGGATGCCGTTCTGCTTCGCGGCTTGCATCCAGGTGCGCGCCATCCAGCCCTCGTTCGCTTCCGCTCCCTCGGCAACGAGGTCGCGGGCCACGGTGTAGGCCATCTGGTCGCCCATCTTCTGCACGAAGGGAGCGACCTGGGAGGCATCCTCTTCCCACACGCTGACCCCGACGAAGCGCACCTTGTCGCCGTACTTCTTCTGGAGCTCGCTGACATGCGGGATGCTGCGCTTGCATGGACCGCACCAGGTCGCCCAGAACTCCACGACGTAGACCTGGCCTCCGTGGAACGCCGACACGGGCTCGCCCTTGACCCACTCGGCGACCTGGATGGGGGGCGCAGCGTCCCCGATCGAGAGACCCTCGGAGGGTGTCTCGAGGGCGGCGGGGGCGAGGAGGAGCAGGGCGGCGAGGTTCATGGGATCTCCGCGGAGCGGGTCTCGAGGATAAGGAAGGGGAAGAGGGTAGTCGCCGGCCGGGCGGGAGCGCTAGAGGGAGGAAGATTCCCGGCGGCTCTTACGGCTCCGCGACGAAGCGCAGCGCCGGCGTTCCTTCGCACAGGAGCACGAGCTCCCCGGAGCTCAGGGAGAACGCCTGCGCGTCGGCGAGCAGGGCGAGGAAGCGTTCCTGCTGGTGGACGCCCTCGAGGGGGCCCGTCCCCCGTGCCGAGCCGATCCGGCCGATCCGCAGCCCTTTCCGGCCCGAACGCGCATAGGTTCCGAAGAAGAGGCTCGCTCCGGCCTCACCGAAGAGCCTCCCGCCGGCGTCGAAGTTCAGACGTACCGAGACCCCCGGCGGGGGAGCCTGTCCCTCGATGGATCGCAGTTCCCACGCGACGCCCTCGACGCGCTCCCAGGGATCGCTCCAACCGAGCAGACGACAGGAGCCGACCAGAAGGACGAGCAGGACGAAAGCGAGGGGTGGAGCTCGCACGGCACCTCCGACGTGGCCCTAGAGGAGCATAGCTCCGCGCGAGAATCCAGGTCTCACGCGGTCCGCCTCTGGAGCGCGAGGTTCGCCTGAAAGATCTCGCGCAGCATCTCGCGCTTGATCTCGAGGAGCGCGTCCATCTCGGCCAGTCCCTGGACCGCGCGGTAGATCGACGCGATACCCGGATCGTGGTCCTTCATCCGCGCGAGGCCCCTGTGGAGCTCGCGCGCCGTGCGCAGGGAGTGGCGTAGCTTGGCCAGGCGTCGTTCGAGGATCTCCAGGATTCGTGCGTCCTCGGCCGGGCTCGCCGCGGACCCGGCTGCGGACGGATCCGGGCCCATGGACTCGTCGATCCAGGAGAGGACCCGCTCCAGGATCTCGCCGTGGTTCGACGGGGCGAGTTCCGAGCCGGAGAGAGCCATCCGCAGGCGCCGCGCGAGGGCGGGGTGGCGGAGCTCGAGCCCCTTCAGGCGCTCCCTCGAACGCCCGACGGACGAGGGACCGTTCGGGGGAAGGGACCCCGCGTCCAGGGCGTGGCGGGCGGCTTCTTCCTGGCGCCGGTCCGGGCTCCAGACGCGGGCCGAACCGACCGTTCCGCGCTCGAGAGCGCGGGAAGAACGGGGAGGGTTGCGCAGCGGAGGGAGGGGCACGGTCTTCCTGGGTCGATTCTAGCCGGTCCGCCGGCGAGGGGACGGAGCGCCGCCTTGCTGGGGCTTTTTCGCCGGCCTATCGTGCTGCCCGGCGACGCGGAACCCCATGTCCCGAGAACAAGGAAGCGAATCCCTCGAGGAGCACCGGCTCGACTTCGTGCGTTCGCGGGTCGCCTCCGACCTCGCGGCGGGCAAGAACGGCGGGCGGGTGCAGACGCGCTTCCCACCGGAGCCGAACGGCTACCTGCACATCGGGCACGCGAAGTCGATCTGTCTCAACTTCGGGATCGCGCGCGGATTCGGAGGACTCTGCAACCTCCGCTTCGACGACACGAACCCGAGCACGGAGGACGAGGAGTACGTGCGCTCGATCCAGGAAGACGTGCGTTGGCTCGGCTTCGACTGGGGGGAGCGCCTCTTCTTCGCTTCCGACTATTTCGAAGCGCTGTACGAGATGGCGCTCTCGCTCGTCCGCAAGGGGCGCGCCTACGTCTGCGACCTCTCGGCCGAGGAGATGCGCGAGCATCGCGGGACCTTGACGAGCCCTGGCCGGAACAGTCCCACCCGGGACCGCAGCGCAGCGGAGAACCTCACGCTCCTCGAGCGCATGCGCCGGGGCGAGTTCCCGGACGGATCGCGCACGCTGCGGGCGCGGATCGACATGGCTTCGCCCAACATGAACCTGCGCGACCCGGTCATGTACCGCATCCTGCGCGCCCCGCATCACCGCACGGGGTCGAAGTGGTGCATCTATCCGACCTACGACTGGGCCCATGGGCAGTGCGACGCCCTCGAGCGCATCACGCACTCGATCTGCACGCTCGAGTTCGAGAACCACCGCCGGCTCTACGACTGGTTCCTGGACGAGCTCGCACTCGCGGATCATCCGCAGCAGATCGAGTTCGCGCGCCTCGAGCTCACCCACACGGTGATCTCCAAGCGCAAGCTCCTGGAGCTCGTGCGCGATGGACGCGTCGGGGGGTGGGACGACCCGCGCATGCCCACGCTCTCGGGACTGCGTCGCCGGGGCTACACTCCGGAGTCGATCCGCGCCTTCTGCGAGCGCATCGGGGTCGCGAAGTTCAACAGCACCGTGGACGTCGTGCAGCTCGAGAACGCGCTGCGCGAGGACCTGAATCCGCGTGCTGCGCGCCGCATGGCGGTGCTGCGCCCGCTGAAACTCGTGCTCGAGAACTACGCGGCGGATGGCGAGGAAGGACTCGAGGCGCCGAACCATCCCGAGAATCCGGCGGCGGGCTCGCGGCGCGTGCCCTTCGCGCGCGAGCTCTTCATCGAGCGCGACGATTTCCGCGTCGAGGCGCCGAAGAAGTACTGGCGCCTCGCGCCGGGGCGGGAAGTCCGGCTGCGTTACGCCTACTACGTGAGGTGCACCGGGTTCACGCAGGACGAGCGCACGGGCGAGGTCACGGAGGTGCGCGCGACCTTCGATCCCGCCACGCGGGGCGGCGATTCCCCGGACGGCCGCAAGGTCCCCGGAACGATCCACTGGGTGTCCGCCCGGCACGCCTTCCCGGCCGAGGTGCGCCTCTACGATCACCTCTTCCGCGTTCCCTTTCCCGAAGAGGTCCCCGAGGGCCGGTCGTTCCTCGAGAACCTGAATCCCGATTCTCTCGAGGTCTTGTCGGGGGCGCGCCTCGAACCGAGCCTGAGGGAAGCCCGGAAGAGCGAGCGCTTCCAGTTCGAGCGCCAAGGCTACTTCTGCATCGACGTTCGCGACTCGAAGCCCGGTGCGCCCGTGTTCCATCGCTCGGTCGCCCTGCGGGATTCCTGGGCGAAGATCGAGCGCAAGCTCGAGCGGGAGAGGTAGGAGCGCGTGCGAGGAAGCGCGTGCGAGGAACGGACGCGCTCCTACGAGAAGTTCCTGGTTCCGTCCGTCCGCGCAGAGCCGAACGATCGGCGGTTCTCGTAGCGGCCCTCGGGGGCCGCTAGCGATCCCCTGCGGTCCGCAAGGACCCGTCGGTCTCGCGCACCACAATTTCGGCCTCGAACGTCCAGCGCTCGGGGTCGGTGTCAGCCGGGTGGATCGCGATGTGCGTCACGCGCAAGAGCGGACTGCCGTCCTCGAGCCCCTGGAGGAAACGACCGATCTGGAAGCGATCGAAGGCCGCCCCCGGCGCTCCGGGCGCGATGCGCATGCGCACGTCGTCGCAGTTCGGCCAGGGGTGGGTCACGAACGGGTCGAGTTCCAGCGGAGCCACGCCCGCCTCGGGTCCCGCGGAGACGCGGCGCACGTACTCCGTGAGCGGCAGCGAGGCCTCCGGCTCCAGCGGGTCCGCTTCCTCGCCTTGGACTCGACCCCACCCGCTGCGCACCTCGATGCGGATCGAGTTCGAAACCGACACGAGCTCGGCGAAGACGGGGCCGCCCGAGGGGGGCTCGGCGGTCCAGTCGAGATCACGGAAGGTGCGTTCGATGCGCGCCCCCTGGACGTCGGGCGTTCGCTCCCCGGCGCTGGCCTCGGCCTGGAGCGCGCTTTCGAGCCGCGCGAGCGTCGCGTAGGCGTGGTCGAGATCGCGCGCCAGCACGGTCAGGTCGAGCACCAGGCGCACGAACTCCGCGTTTACTCGCCGATCGATCAGGGTGTCGCATTCCACGGCGCGCAGGCGCACCCACGTGTCGGGCTCGCGGAGTCCGTCGACGACCTCGAGCAACCGTACGAGCGCGACGAGGGCCGAGGGAGGCGCTGGAGCGGGAGAGCTCGCCCGCGCTTGGAGAGATCGGGAATCCGAGGCGCAGGCAGCTGCGGTGAGCGCGAGGACGGCGAAGGTCTGGGTCCGGATCGACATTGGGAGGGGAGGGAGTGGAGTCGGGGGCATCGGACGACGGGGCGGAGGCCTTCTTCCCCGTGCCGGGGATCAGGTCCAGGCGGGGGTCGCCTCCCGCTCGACCAGGATCCGATAGGCGTCGATCAATCGCTGCGTTCGACGACCAGGCCGGCCCTCGGCGATACGGAGGTCGGCGACCTCCACCACGGGCACGACGCCGCGAGTCGAACTCGTGAGGAAGGCTTCGTCCGCCCGCGGCAGGTCGTCCAGGTGGAGCGGGCCGAGGTCGACGGGAATCTCGAGTTCGCCGCACAGGCGCAGCACGAACTTCCTCGTGATCCCCTCGAGCATCCCCTCCTCCGGCGTTCGCAGCTTGCCGCCGAGGAGCGCGTAGAAGTTCGCGCTCGTCGCCTCGAGGATCCGCCCCCGAGCGTCGACCAGGAGGTGCTCGTAGGCGTCCTGGCGGTTCAGAGGGTAGGGCCGGCGCGCGATGACGAAATCGGCGCTCTTGATGCGCGGATCGGCACGTTTCAGGCCGGCCGCGACCTCGACCCGCACCCCCTCCGTCAGGAAGCGCGCGGGCAAGGGGGCGAGGCCGGAGAGGGACAAGAGGCAAGTGCTCTGCGTGGGGAGACGTGGGGCGGCACGGGCCAGCACGTCCAGGCGCACGAAGGCGTCCTCGAAGGGCCAGGCGCGCACGGCCTCGTGCAAGCGCTGGCGCACGAGAGCTCGCTCGAGTCGGCGTGCCCACCCGAGGAGCTGCATGCAGCGATCCGTGCGGTCGAAGTGCTCCTCGAGACCGAGAAGACGTTCGTGGTGGAAGGTACGGAACGCCGTGTAGACGCCGAGCGGGAGTTCGTCGAGGAGCTCGTGGGCGTTCTTCGCCGCTCGCTCCACCTCCAGGGGGAGGAGACGATCGGTCTCGAGGGCGTAGAACCGGACGGGGGGCTCCGGCGGCATCACGCCAGCCTATTCGAGGCCGGTGGCGGGCTCCAAGGGTCTCGCATTGCTTCCGGACCACGCGAGGGGCTAGCGTTCCAGCCCGTGAGCGCCGAATCCGCGATCGTCGCGCCGCGTCTGGACGAGGTCGAGCGCGCCGCACGGGAACTCCGTGGCGTCGTGCTCGAGACGCCGCTCGTGCCCCTGCGGGGCCGGGAGGACGAGGACGTCTGGCTCAAGCTGGAGGTCCTGCAGCCGGTCGGCTCGTTCAAGATCCGCGGCGTCTACCACGCCGCTAGAGCGCGCCTCCGGGAACTCGGCCCGCGCGAACTCGTCACGGTGAGCGCCGGCAACACTGCGCGCGCGCTTGCCTACTCCGCGCGGCTTCTCGGCGTGCGAGCGCGCAGCCTCGTACCCGACACGGCGCCGGAGACCAAGGTGCAGGCCATCCGGCGACTGGGGGGGATTCCGGAGCTCGTCACGCGCGAGGAACTCTTCGCCTATCTCAGCGAACGTCGGTTCGAACGGGAGCCCGTCGCCTTCGTGCACCCCTGGACGGACCGCGATCTGCTCGTGGGGCATGGCACCCTGGGGCTCGAGATCCACCGGCAACTGGCCGGTCTCGAAACGGTGTTCGTCCCCGTCGGAGGCGGCGGGCTCCTCGGCGGGGTCGCGAGCACGCTCCGCGCCCTGGATCCTTCGATCCGCATCGTCGCCGTCGAGCCCGAGGGCTGTCCCTCCTTCCACGAAGCTCGGCGCACAGGAGCACCGGTCCAAGTGCCCTGTTCGACGATGTGCGACGGCGTCGCCGTGCCCTTCGTCACGGAGGCCCTGTTCTCGTTGCTCTCCGCCCTGACGGACGATTGCGTGCTGGTGAGCGAGGCCGAGGTCCGTTCGGCGATCCGGGAGCTGGCCCTCGAGAACGGGGTCGTCGCCGAGGGCGCGGGGGCGCTCTCGCTCGCGGCTGCGCTGCGCACCCCCCGGAACGAACGCGGGCGGAGCGTGGCCCTCGTCACCGGATCGAACATCGATGCCGCGCTCCTCGCTGCGATCCTGGGGGAGTCGACCGCCTCGGGGCGAAGTTCCCCCGCCTAGTGTTTCTTCCTCGAAATAGATGCAATGAAATAGATGCAATATTGATTGGGCGGGTGTAGCTTGAGCGCATGCGAACCACGGTACCGTTGAAAGTGACGCCCTCCGCACGCAAGCAACTCGAA
>Ga0247727_10008340_pt1 | contig 19260 bp, 14 predicted proteins | sample WisWelCaveWW1625_FD_202498 | JGI IMG/M metagenome (GOLD analysis project Ga0247727, IMG submission 202498) | Biofilm microbial communities from Wishing Well Cave, Virginia, United States - WW16-25 | ecosystem: Environmental > Aquatic > Deep subsurface > Groundwater > Cave microbial mat | place... | reverse complement strand
GAAAACAAGCCGCCGGAATCCGGCGCGGCATTGATTCATAACGATTACAAGTACGATAATGTGGTGTTCGATCCAGATGTCATTGCGAGCCGTGAAACGGCGAAGCAATCTCCTAGTTCCAATATGGGGATTGCTTCGCAAAAACCGCTCGCAATGACAGGGAAAATCCTCGCCGTGTTGGATTGGGAAATGGCGACGATTGGCGATCCGTTGATGGATTTGGGTTCGACGTTGGGGTATTGGATCGAAGCGGATGATCCGCCCGAATTGCACGACGCGGCGTTTGGGCTAACGATGTTGCCGGGCAATTTAACGCGCGCGCAGGTGATCGAGCAGTACGCGCGCGTGAGCGGGCGCGATGTTTCGCACATGCAGTTTTATTACGCGTACGCGTTGTTCAAGATCGCGGTGATCAGCCAACAGATTTATCGGCGCTGGAAGCAAGGGCATTCGCGCGATGCGCGCTTTGCCGGCTTTGGCGCGGTCGTTCGAATGCTGGGACGACGCGCGGTGAGCGTGATCGAAAAGGGATTATCGTAGATTGAAATGGCAGAGTGATTTTGCTAACCGCAAAGGCGCGTTACGGTAAGGGGTTTCCGAGAGGAGGTCAGGATGAAAATTGAATACGATTCTGAACGAGATTTGTTGTACGTTTGGTTTGGAATTCCAGGAACCAAATCGGCGCGGACAGAAACCATTTCCCCGGGCGTTCACGCCGATTTTGACGCGGCCGGGAAATTACTGGGACTCGAAGTGCTCGACGCGAACGAAACGCTAGGAAATCGGTTGCAATTTGAAGTGGCACTGCCGACACCGGCTTGAAGGCAAGGCGAACAAATTCTTGGGTTTCATCCGCGTTGGCTTTGTCTTTTGGTCTCTGCGTATGCTTCACGGAAATGGATTTGACAAATCACGGCGGATTGGATAAAACAGGAACTGATGTTTTCAGTTTGTCGCAGAGGCGGAAAGTCAATTGAAAATTTGAAAACGCAACCCACCTTTGCCGCGGCTAGGCGGCGGGGTGGGTTTTATTTTTCTGAAGACCTGCGAGGTCTCGTAGACCTCGCAGGTCTATAACGCCCAGAGGAGCCACTATGCCAAATGCATCTCAAGTTGTCGAGCACGTCAAGCGAAACCGCGAAAACTATCTCGCTGAGTTGAAAGAGTTTCTAAAAATCCCGAGCATCTCGACGCTGTCCGAGCACAAACCGGATATGCAGCGCGCGGCGGAATGGCTCGTCGCGCAATTGCGCGGGATGAATTTCGCGAACATCGCAATTCTGCCGACTGCCGGACATCCGGTCGTGTACGGCGAATCGCTCAACGCGCCGGGCAAGCCGACCGTTTTGATTTACGGGCATTACGATGTGCAACCGGTAGACCCGCTCAACGAATGGGTCTCGCCGCCGTTCGAGCCGACGATTCGCGGCGAAAATATTTTCACGCGCGGCGCGTCGGATATGAAAGGGCAGGATCACGCGGTTCTCAAAGCGCTGGAGGCGTGGGTCAAAAATGGCGGCTTGCCGCTGAACGTCAAAATATTTTTCGAAGGCGAAGAAGAAATTGGTTCGCCCAATCTCGGCGCGTTTATCGAGAAATACAAAGACAAACTCAAGTGCGATTTTGTTTTGAATTGTGATTCGGGCATTCCGAAACCGGAATTGCCCGGGCTGGTCGCCGGTTTGCGCGGGCTCGCGTATTTTGAATTGTGGGTGCACGGACCCGGACATGATTTGCATTCCGGCATTTTCGGCGGCACGGTGCTGAATCCGGCGCAAGCATTGGCGGAACTCATCGCTGGGATGCACGACAAAAATGGGCACATCACACTGCCCGGCTTTTACAAAAAAGTGCGCGTGCTCTCGAAAAAAGAACGCGCCGAACTCGCGCGCACGCCGAATTCGGACACAGAGTGGCTAGCGATGACCGGCGCGCCGCGTTTGTACGGCGAGAAAAATTTCTCGACCCTCGAACGCTTTGGCACGCGCCCGACGTTGGAAGTGAACGGGATGCTGTCCGGATTCACCGGCGAGGGATCGAAAACGGTTTTGCCGGCAAAAGCGATGGCGAAAATTTCGATGCGGCTCGTGCCGTATCAAGATGATCGCGATGTGGAAAAGCAATTGCGCGCGTATTTGCAAAAGCACGCGCCCAAGACGGTGAAATGGGAATTGAAAACATTGGCGGGCGGGCAAGCGGTGCTGATTGATCAAAACTCCAAGCCGTCGCGCGCGGCGGCACGCGCGCTCGAGCAAACGTTCGGCAAAAAGCCGGTCGCGGTTTATTCCGGCGGCAGTGTGCCGGTTGTCAGCATGCTCGATCAAAAACTGCACGTGCCGACGGTGTTGATGGGCTTTGGTTTGCCCGACGACAATCTGCACGCGCCGAATGAAAAATTGCACCTGCCGAATTATTATCGCGGGATCGAGGCGTACGTGAGATTTTTTGAGCAAGCGGCGGGGTAGCGCGGGTCAATGATTTGTAGGGGCGATCCTCGTGGTCGCCCAATGACCGGAGGATTTTGTGTCAGACATTCGTCAGCGTAATGAAATTCCAATTCAAGACACTTGGGACACCGCGAGCGTTTACGCGTCCGACGCGGCGTGGGAAAAGGATTTCGAATGGCTCGAAAAGCAAATTCCCGCGCTCGCGAAACAGCGCGGTAAATTGAAAACGGCAAACGCGCTCGCCGCGTGGTTTGACGCGACGGAAGAAATTGTCAAGCGCGTCGGCAGGATATCGTTGTACGCGAGCATGTTTTTCACGACCAACACGGCGGATGCGCGCGCCGCCGCGCTGAGCGATCGCGCGCGCGGTTTGCACGCGCGCGTCGACGCGGCAATGGCGTTTGCCCCGCCGGAAATTTTGAAAATCGGTTTGCCGAAATTAAAGCAATGGATGAAACGCAACGCGCGCTTGAAAATTTACGCGCATTATTTTGATCGCTTGTTTCACCGTCAAGCGCACGTGCGCTCCGGCGAAGTGGAAGCGTTGTTGAGCGCGGTGAGCGATCCGTTTCGCACCGCTGTGGGCGCGCACGGCACGCTGACCGACGCGGAATTAAAATTTCCATTTGCGCGGACGTGGGATGAAGAGCAACAACCGTTCGAAGTGACGCAAGGGACGATCCACGCGCTCCTCACGCATCCCGAGCGCGAAATCCGGCGCACGGCGTGGGAAGGTTACGCCGACGCGCATCTCGCGCACAAAAATACGATTGCCGCGCTCCTGTCCGCCGGGATCAAGCAAGATGTCTTTTATGCGCGCGCGCGCAAATACAAATCCTCGCTCGACGCCGCGCTCTCCGCGAGTCACATTCCTCCGCCCGTCTTTAATAATTTTATCGAGACGTTCAAAAAAAATCTGCCGATCTGGCATCGCTATTGGGACGTGCGCCGCCGCGCGCTCGGCTACGACCAACTTTATATTTACGATGAACGCGCGCCGCTGACGTCCGCGAAACCGCGCGTCGCGTTCGAGCAAGCGATAGAGTGGATCGGCGCGGGGATGGCGCCGCTCGGCGCGGATTACGTCAGCGGTTTGCGCCGCGGCGTTTTGGAACAACGCTGGGTGGATAAATATCCGAATGTCGGCAAGCGGCAAGGCGCGTTCTCGACTGGCGTGATGGGCACGCATCCATTTATCATGATGAGTTTCAACGATGATCTGTTTAGCATGAGCACGCTCGCGCACGAACTGGGGCATTCGATGCATAAATATTTTTCGCATAAAGCCCAGCCTTTTGTGTACACCCGCTATGGAATTTTTCTCGCGGAGGTCGCGTCCAATTTCAATCAGGCGCTCGTGCGCGGGTATTTGCTCAAGAATGCGTCTGCCATTGCGAGCCGTGAAGCGGCGAAGCAATCCCCGAGCGGCATGGAGATTGCTTCGCAAAAACCGCTCGCAACGACGGCGGAAGATTTTCAGATCGCCCTCATCGAAGAAGCGATGTCGAATTTTCACCGCTATTTTCTGATCATGCCGACGCTCGCGCGTTTTGAATTGGAAATACACGCGCGCGTCGAACGCGGACAGCCGCTCACCGCGCAGAGCATGATCGAGTTGTGCGCGGATTTATTTTCGGAAGCGTACGGCGATAACGTTGTTGTGGATCGTGAGCGCATCGGCATCACGTGGGCGCGCTTTGCGACGCATCTCTATTCCAATTTCTACGTCTATCAATACGGCACCGGCATTTCCGCCGCGCACGCGCTCGCGCAAGATGTGCTGGAGGGCGCGCCGCGCGCGGTGGAAAATTATCGCGCGTTCTTGAATGCCGGCGGCTCGATGTATCCGCTCGACACGTTGAAAATGGCGGGCGTGGATATGACGACGCCGGAGCCGGTGGAGAAAACTTTCCAAGTGCTCGCGCAATATGTGGAGCGGCTGGAGCAATTGACCGCGCAGAAAGCCTAGCCGGTTCTGCGATCTGCGCGTGGTGTTCTTGACAAATCCGCGCCTTGCTTTAGAATACTCCCGAATTTCTCTTGATGAGTAGATAGCCGCGCGATGACGCGCGGAATTCTTTTGGAGGGTCGCCAGTGTCGTCGGCTTTGGATACAGTTCAACATCTTTCCTCCGTGTGGTCGCGTTCCGCGACGATCTTCGCCGCGCGCGCGCAAGGCGCGTATCTGTACGACCGCGACGGGCGCGCGTTTCTCGATTTCACTTGCGGCATTGGCGTGACCAACACCGGGCATTGCCACCCGCGTGTTGTGGCGGCGGCACAAGCCCAAGTGGCAACCCTCATTCACGGACAAGCCAACATCGTCATTCATCAACCGATGTTGGAGCTGGTCGAGCAACTCCTCACCGTCGTTCCTCCATCGCTGGATACGTTTTTCTTTTCCAACTCTGGCGCGGAAGCCGTCGAAGCGTCAATCAAACTCGCGCGCTATGCGACCGGACGCACGAACATTATTGCGTTTCAAGGCGGTTTTCACGGGCGCACGGTGGGCGCGATGTCCCTCACCGCGTCTAAAACGATTTATCGCGCGCATTACGCGCCGTTGATGGCTGGCACGCACATCGCGGCGTACCCGTACGCGTATCGTTTGAAAATGGCGCCTGACGATGCGGGCGACTTTGCGTTGAATGAATTGAAATATTTGTTGACGACGCAAAGCGCGCCGGACGAAACCGCGGCGATGATCATCGAGCCGATTCTGGGCGAGGGCGGCTATATCGTGCCGCCGCCGGCGTTTTTGCGCGGCGTGCGCGAGATTTGCGATCAGCACGGGATTTTGCTGATTGCCGATGAAGTGCAAACCGGTTTTGGTCGCACCGGCAAATGGTTTGCGCAGGAGCATTTCGATTTCACACCGGACATTATGGTGATGGCAAAAGGCATTGCGTCCGGTTTTCCGCTGTCCGGCATCGCGGCGCGCAAAGAATTGATGGACAAGTGGCAACCCGGCTCGCACGGCGGCACGTACGGCGGCAACGCGGTGGCGTGCGCGGCTGGCGTCGCGACGATTCAAGCGATCAAGGAAGAGCAGATGGTCGAGAATGCCGCGCGCCTGGGTCCGGTTTTGCTGGGCGGCTTGCGCGATTTGCAGGAAGAATTTCCGGTGATTGGCGATGTGCGCGGAATTGGTTTGATGGCGGCGGTGGAATTTACCGCGCGCAACGGCGACCCGGCGGAATCGAAACACTTGGCAAAGGATGCGGTCAAGGATTGTTTGGAAGACGGCAACTTGCTTTTGCTGACGTGCGGTCCGTACGATAACGTCGTGCGCTGGATTCCGCCACTGGTGGTGACGGAAGAACAGGTTCAACAAGGATTGAAAATTTTCCGGAACGCGCTAGAGAAAATTGGAGAGGTGCTATGAAAAAATATCGCTTGTGGATCAATGGCGAGTGGACCGACTCGCAAGGCGGCGGCGTCACCGCGATTGAAAATCCTGCCACCGGCGAAAAAATTGTGGAGGTGACCGACGCGACGCGCGCGGATGTCGAGCGCGCGGTGCAAGCCGCGCACGCGGCGTTTTACGACGGGCGTTGGTCGGGCAAAACGCCCGGCGAGAGATCGCGCGCGTTGTGGAAACTGGCGGATTTGCTCGAAACGCGCATAGAAGAATTCGCGCGCGCGGAATCGGAAAATACCGGCAAGCCCTACAAATTTGTCAGTCTAGGCGGCGATCTGCCGTTCACGATTGACAACTTGCGTTTTTTTGCGGCGGCGGCGCGCGATACGCACGGCAATCGCGCCGGCGAATATATGGCGGGCTATACGTCAATCTATCGGCGCGAGCCGGTGGGTGTGTGCGGACAAATCACGCCGTGGAATTATCCGTTGATGATGGCGGCGTGGAAAATTGGTCCGGCGTTGGCGGCTGGTTGTACCGTTGTCCTCAAACCCGCGCCGACGACACCGCTCACGACGTTGATGCTTGCCGAGCTGACCGCGCAAGCCGGCATTCCGCCGGGTGTGGTGAACATTGTTACCGGCGGAAATGATTTGGGGCAAGCGTTGGTGGAGCATCCGGATGTGCGAATGGTTTCGCTGACCGGGTCGCCGGCGACCGGCAAAAAAGTAATGGCAACCGCGGCGAATACTTTGAAACGCGTTCATCTGGAATTGGGCGGCAAAGCGCCGTTCATCGTGTTTGACGATGCGGACGCGGAACGCGTCGCGAGCATCGCGACAATGGCGGCGACGTTCAACACCGGGCAAGATTGCACCGCCGCCACGCGCGTGTATGTGCAGAAAAATCAATTGCAAAATGTGACCGAGGCGGTGGTGACGGCGATGCGCGGCGTGAAAATCGGCTTGCCGTTTGACGACGACGCGCAAATGGGTCCTTTGATTTCAAAGCTTCAGCGCGAACGCGTGCAAGGTTTTGTCGAGCGCGCCAAAGCCGCCGGCGCGCGGGTTTTGACCGGCGGCGGAATTCCCAAAGAATGGACGCGCGGTTATTATTATGAGCCGACCGTCGTGACGAGTGTAGATCAGCGCGCGGAAATCGTGCAGAGTGAAGTTTTTGGTCCCGTGCTAACGGTCAGCGCGTTTGAAGATGAAGCCGACGCGTTGCGCGTGAGCAATGACGTCATTTACGGTCTCGCCGCGTCGGTGTGGACGCGCGATGTGGGGCGCGCGATGAAAATCTCGGCGCAATTGGAATTTGGAACGGTTTGGATCAACGATCATATGCCCCTGACATCGGAGACGCCGCACGGCGGATTCAAGCAATCCGGTTTTGGCAAAGACTTGGGCGCCGAAGCCGTCGGCGATTATCAAGTGACCAAACACGTAATGATTCGACAAGGATAATCAGAACTCGTATCCCCAATCGGTCGGGCAGTTTGCCCACAAAAAATCACAGGAGGAGAGAAATGAAGAAAAAGTTTTTGTTGCTCGCATGCATCGCGCTCGCGCTGGTTGTTAGTTGCGCGCCGCAAGCCGTTGCACCGGGCGCCGCGAAGCAAAGCGTTGGCGCCACCGAAGGCGAAGTCTGGATCGTGGCGTGGCCCGGTTACATCGAACGCGGCGAGACAGTCAAAGAATTTGACTGGGTGACTGAATTCGAGAAATCGAGCAGTTGCAAGGTCAAAGTCAAAACCGCGAACACATCCGACGAAATGGTCGCGTTGATGAACGAAGGCGGATTTGATCTCGTCACTGCGTCCGGCGACGCGAGCAATCGCCTCATCTCCGGCGGGCGCGTGCAGGAAATCAACACCAGTCTGATTCCATCGTGGAGCAAGGTTGACCCGCGCTTGCAGAAAGCCCCTTGGCACACGGTCGGCGGTAAAACGTACGGCGTGCCGTATCAATCCGGTTCGAATGTGTTGGCGTACAGCACCAAAGTCTTTGGCAACACTCCGCCCAAATCGTGGAAAGTCGTCTTTGAAGAAACGGTTTTGCCGGACGGCAAGTCCAACAAGGGCCGCATTCAAGCGTACGATGGCGCGATCTATGTCGCGGATGCCGCGCTGTACTTGATGAAAACGAAACCAGAACTCGGCATCAAAGACCCGTACGAACTGGACAAGAAACAATTCGATGCCGCGCTCACGGTTCTGCGGGCGCAACGTAAATTGGTGGGACGTTACTGGCACGACGCGTTCATTCAGATTGACGACTTTGTGAACGAAGGCGTCGTGGCTTCCAGCACGTGGCCGTTTCAGGTGAATCTACTCAAAAGCAAAAAAGCGCCCATCGCCAGCGTCGTGCCGGAAGAAGGCGCGACCGGTTGGGCGGATTCGACGATGATGCACATTAATGCCAAGAATCCGAACTGCGCGTACAAATGGATCGAACATTCGCTCTCGCTGAAACTGCAAGGCGATCTCGCCGCGTGGTTCAGCACGGTGCCAGCCGTTTTGGATGCCTGCAAGAATAATGCATTGCTCGGTCCCGATGGTTGCAAGAATAACGGCTTGGACGATTTTGAAAAGATTCGCTTCTGGCGCACGCCGGTCGCGAATTGCGGCGGTGGTCGCGAGTGCGTGCCGTATCACGAATGGGTCACGCAATACGTCGCGGTCATCGGAGGACGATAAAGGCAAGCAACGCGGCGCGCCGGTTTTTCGGCGCGCCGCTTTAGATGGCGTTTCAAGCGGAAAACCCGAACGGGGATACGGGAATTTCGAGGTTGGCTGGCGCGCGGATGAATCTATTCTCCGCGCGCCAGCGCGAAGACAGCGATTATGAACAACCCACCGGCAGTGCGTTTTGAAAAAGCCAGCAAACATTTCGGCGATGTGCGCGCCGTAGACGCCGTGAGTTTTGAAATTTACGACGGCGAATTTTTCTCGTTGTTAGGTCCGTCAGGCTCCGGCAAGACCACGTGCTTGCGTCTCGTCGCCGGCTTTGAGCATCCCGACGCCGGCAATATTTTCCTGCACGGCGTTCCGGTGTCCGACCTGCCGCCGTACGAGCGCGATGTCAACACGGTCTTTCAAGATTACGCGCTCTTTCCGCATATGAATGTCGCGGAGAATATTGGGTACGGCTTGATGATCAAAAAAGTTTCCCGCGCCGAACGCACGCAACGCGTCCAAGAAATACTGGACCTGGTACGTTTGACGGGAATGGGCGAGCGCAAACCCTCCCAACTCTCCGGCGGACAGCGACAACGCGTCGCGCTGGCGCGCGCGTTGGTGAATCATCCGCGCGTCTTGTTGTTGGACGAACCGCTCGGCGCGCTCGATTTGAAATTGCGGCAAGAAATGCAGATTGAATTGAAAGCGATCCAACAAAAAGTGGGCATTACGTTCGTGTTCGTCACGCACGATCAGGAAGAAGCGCTGGCGATGAGCGACCGTCTGGCGGTATTCAATCACGGCAAAATCGAACAGATTGGCTCGCCCGCGCAAATCTATGAACATCCCGCGACCAGTTTTGTTGCCGGGTTTGTCGGCGTGTCTAATCTTGTGCGCGATGAGCTGGCGCGCGCGATCACCGGCGTCGCCCAAACATTTTCAATCCGCCCTGAAAAAATTCGCCTGCAAGCGCCCGGCGCGCCGATCTCGGCTGAGCAGTGCGCGGCGCAGGGAACTGTGCGCGAAGTGGTTTATCTGGGAATGCACACGCGCTATGTGGTGGATCTGGATGGGCGCGGCGAACTGACCGTCGTTCAGCAAAATCTCGACACGACTTCGATGGATGTTCTTTCGGCGCGCGGCAAACGGATGCAATTGGTGTGGCAACGCGCGCATAATCGCGCGATCACGGGTGGAGGTTGATGCGTGGCGCGCGTTTCAATTGAGCGTCCGAATTGGGCGCGGCGACTTTCGACATTTTTTTATTTGCATCCGCGCGTCACTCTCGCGGTATTGCTCGCGCCGCCGCTCGTGTGGCTCGGCGTGATCTATCTTGGCTCGCTCGCGGCGTTGTTGGTCAACAGTTTTTTTTATTTGGACCCATTCAGCGGGCGACTGATTCGCGAATTGTCGTTGAGCAGTTACGCGCAACTGTTCAGCCCCGCCAACTTTGACATTATCGCGCGCACCACCCAAATGGCGGCGGCGGTTACGGTGAGCGCGGCGGCGCTGGCATTTCCGTTGGCATATTATATGGCGCGCTATGCATCGCCCACGCTCAAAGCGGTTTTGTATTTGGCGGTCACTTTGCCGCTGTGGTCGAGTTATTTAATTCGTGTCTATTCGGTCAAATTGATTCTCGCCAAAGAAGGCGTAGTCGGCTGGTTTATTACCCAAGTTGGACTTGATCCGCTGTTGGATTTTTTGTTGGGCTTGCCGGGAATTGGGGGTCCCTCGCTTTCTATTTCTGCAATGGGCGCGTTCCTCGCGTTTCTTTATATTTGGTTGCCGTATATGATTTTGCCGGTAGAAACCGCGCTCGCGCGCGTGCCGCGTTCATTGTTGGAGGCATCGGCAGATTTGGGCGCGCGTCCGGCGGAAACATTTCGCCGCATCACATTTCCGCTCGCGTTTCCCGGCGTGGTGGCGGGTTCGATCTTTACGTTTTCGCTCACGCTAGGCGATTACATTATTCCGAGCGTGCTGGGCAATTCAAGTTTCTTTATCGGACAAGTTGTGCTGACGCATCAAGGCACGGCGGGCAACATTCCGCTTGCCGCCGCATTCACGGTGGTGCCGATTTTGATTATGGCAGTCTATCTGGTAATCGCGAAACGGTTGGGAGCATTCGATGCGCTCTAATAAATTGCGCGCACGCGATTCTGCCGCGCCGCTTGGACTGAAACTCGCTGTCGGCGCGGTGTTGTTCTTTCTGTATTTTCCGTTTGCGATTATCGTGCTTTATATGTTCACGACCGAAGACGCGTCGTTCCGCTTTCCGCCGCCCGGTTTCACGCTCGATTGGTTCGCCGTCACTTGGAATCGCAGTGATCTTTGGCGCGCGCTTTTGCTCTCGCTCCAAGTCGCCGGAATTTCCACTTTGGTCGCGCTTGTGCTCGGCACGCTTGCCGCGCTGGCGGTGCATCGCTTTGCTTTTTTTGGACGCGAGGCGATCTCCTTTCTCGTCATCCTGCCGATTGCGTTGCCCGGCATCATCACCGGCATTGCGCTCCGCTCCGCGATGACACTGATGGAGATTCCCTTTAGCGCGTGGACGATTGTGATTGGGCACGCGACGTTTTGCGTCGTCATCGTGTACAATAATGTGATTGCGCGCTTTCGGCGGCTTGCCAAATCGCAAATGGAAGCGTCAATGGATTTGGGCGCGACCAGTTTCCAAACGTTTCGCTACATCACCCTCCCCGCGATTGGCACCGCGCTCCTTGCCGGCGGAATGCTGGCGTTTGCGCTTTCATTTGACGAGGTGATCGTCACGACGTTCACTGCCGGCTCGCAGGAAACGCTCCCGATTTGGATTTACAGCCAACTCACGAAACCGCGCCAACGTCCGGTGACGAATGTGGTCGCGGTCTTTGTCATCGCGTTCACGCTCATCCCCATTCTCCTCGCGCATCGCTTGACGCAAGAGAAAGAGGAATGAGTTTCTAGCAGGTCTATGTGTTTCCACATCTATTTTTCCCCCGGAGTTTCCAATGCCTAAACGTCCCATCACGATTGACGATCTCTTTAAAATCCAACTGGTGTCCGATCCGCAAATTTCGCCGGACGGCAAGCAAACCGCGTTCGTCTTGACGTCGCCCAAGTTGGAGGACGACCAGTACGAGGCGCACCTCTGGCGCGTGCCGAACGACGGCGCCGCGCCCGCGATGCAATTTACTTTTGGCGCGGGAAAAGATCGCGCGCCGCGCTGGTCGCCGGATGGAAAATGGATCGCGTTCGTGTCGAATCGCGACGACGAGAAAAAAGATCAACTGTATCTCATCTCGCTCGACGGCGGCGAAGCGATTCGCTTGACCGAGGACGCGGACAAACCGAGCGCCGCGCTGTGGTCGCCGGATGGAACCCTGCTCGCGTTCACCGCGAAAGTAACGCCGAAAGAATCGAAAATCGAAAACGGCGCGCGCGAAAACTCGGATGTGAAAGCGTACACGCGGCTGAATTACAAATTCGATGGCGAAGGATTTTGGGATTATAGTTGGCGGCAGATTTTTGTAATTCCCGCGCCGTTTCAAGAAGCCGGTGAAGGCAAAACGCGGCAACTGACGCGCGGCAATTTCAATCATGGTGAAGCGTGCTGGTCGCGCGATTCGAAAACGATCGTCTTTGTCGCGAATCGCTCGGCGCGCGCGGACGAATCGGACATCACGAATTTATGGAGCGCGCCAGTAAAGGGCGGTCCTATCAAGCCGCTGACGAAAAGCAAGGGACCGATACACGCGCCGGCGTTTTCGCCGGACGGCAAATGGATTGCGTACGCCGGGCATCTCAACGAATTCGGGCGCGTGACGCAACCGGATATTTACGTGATGCCGGCAAAAGGCGGCCGCGCGAAAAATATCACCGCCGGTTTTGATCGCGGCTACGGCAATAGCGTTTTGTCCGATTTGCGCGCCGCGCCAGAGGGCGCCGGACCCGCGCCGCTGTGGTCGCGCGACGGCAAGACGATTTATTTTCTCGCGACGGACGGCGGCGCGAATCAATTGTTCGCCGCGCCGGCAAGAGGGCCTGCCCTGAGCCGGTCGAAGGGCGGTAAGGTCAAGCCCGTCACGCGCGGCAATCAGCAAGTGTACGAAGCGACGTACGCGCGCGCGACGCAACGCTTTGCGCTGGCGATCAGCGATTCGCTCAATCCGAACGATATATTTGTTTCCGATCCGCGCGGCAATCTCAAACGCGTAACGGCAATGAATAAGGAACTCGCGGCGGAGTGGGAACTGGCAAAACCGGAACGATTCGCGTTCAAGCAGGAAGGTCGCGTGGTTGAAGGTTGGGTCTTGAAGCCGTTCGGTTTCAAGAAAACAAAAAAATATCCGGCGTTGCTCGAAATTCACGGCGGACCGCACACCGCGTTCGGCGCGGCGTTCTTTCACGAAATGCAATTGCTCGCGGCGAGCGGCTATGCAGTCATCTTCACAAATCCGCGCGGCTCGACCGGCTACGGCGGCGAGTTTATGCGCGCGGTCTGCAAGGATTGGGGCGGCGGCGATTATCGCGATCTGATGACGGCGACGGATGTTGCGCTGAAAAAATTTGCGTGGATCAACAAAAATCGTTTGGGCGTTTTGGGTGGATCGTACGGCGGCTATATGACGAGTTGGATCGTGACGCACACCAACCGTTTCAAAGCCGCGATCAGCGAGCGCGCGCTGAACAATTGGTATTCGTTCACCGGCACGAGCGACATCGGCGCGTTTTTTGGACCCGAATCGCAAATCGGCGCGGAGCCGTGGGAGAACCCGCAAGAATATTTGGATCACTCGCCGCAAACGTTCGTCAAGAATTGCAAAACGCCAACGCTGATCATGCACAGCGAAAATGATTTTCGTTGTCCGGTCGAGCAAGGCGAGCAATTTTATCTCGCGCTGAAACGCTTGCGTGTGCGCACGCAATTCGTTCGCTTTCCAAACGAATCGCACAATCTTTCGCGCAGTGGCAAGCCGAAGCATCGCCAAGAACGATTGGAGCGGATGGTCGAGTGGTTCAAGAGATACATTTGAAAGAGCGGGGAATGAGTAACAAAGTCATAATAGTCGGCGGTGGCATCGTCGGACTCGCGGCGGCGTACAAACTCGGCAAGCGTTTTCCCCATTTGCAAATCACCGTCCTCGAAAAAGAAACGCGCGTCGGCGCGCATCAGAGCGGCAATAATTCCGGCGTGATGCATTCCGGCTTGTACTACAAACCCGGCTCGTTCAAAGCGCGGCTCGCCGTGAGCGGTCTGCGCGAAATGACCGCGTTCTGCCGCGAAAATAATATTCCGCACGATATCTGCGGCAAGCTCGTCGTCGCGACCGACGCCAGCGAATTGCCGCGTTTGAAAATGCTGATGGAGCGCGGCGCGCAAAACGGTTTGGAAAATTTGTGTTGGCTGAAGGCGGACGAAATGCGCGAATTCGAACCGCACGCGCGCGGCGTCGCGGCATTGCGCGTTCCGCAGACGGGGATTGTGGATTATCAGCGCGTGTGCGAGGTGTTGGCGCAGAAGATCGGCGAGCAGGGCGGATGTTTGGTGACAAGCGCGCGCGTGGAAAAGGCGAGATTAGAGATTAGAGATTGGAAATTGGAGACGACCGCCGGCGATTTTTCCGGCGATTTTTTATTGACGTGCGCCGGCTTGCACGCGGATCGCATCGCGGAACTCGCCGGCGAAGCGCGCGCGGCGCGCATCGTGCCGTTTCGCGGCGAATATTTTCGCTTGAAAAAATCGCGCGAGCATTTGGTGCGAAATTTGATTTACCCGGTACCCGATCCGCGCTTTCCATTTCTCGGCGTGCATTTCACGCGGCGGGCGCGCGGCGGCGTTGAATGCGGACCGAACGCGGTGCTGGCATTCGCGCGCGAGGGTTATCGCAAAGCGGATTTCAACGCGCGTGATCTGATGGACGCGCTCTCCTATTCTGGTTTCTGGTACTTGATGGCGCGGCATTGGCGAATGGCGGCGAGCGAATTGCAACGCTCGTTCAGCAAAAAACGGTTTGCCGCGTCTCTGCAAAAGCTGGTGCCGGAAATTCAAGCCGCTGATTTGGAACCCGGCGGCGCGGGTGTGCGCGCGCAGGCGATTGATGCGCAGGGAAATCTCGTCGAGGATTTTTTGTTCATCGAACGCGCGAACGCGTTGCACGTGCTGAACGCGTCCAGCCCGGCGGCAACGGCATCGCTGGCGATCGGTGACGTGATCGCGGAGAAAGTGGCAGAAAAATTCTAACCGCAAAGCATGTCCTGAGCGAAGCGAAGGAACGCGAAGGAACGCGAAGAAAATATTTTTGGCGGACGCGGATGAACGCGGGTTAGTTCAGTCGTTGAACAGGAATTTCAATCCTTTCCTAGTCTTTGTCGATGCATGCAACCCACCATCTCCATACCACACTACCGAAATATTCCTATCCTTTTCCAAGTATTCTTGCATCCATTTGTGTTCTTGAGGTAAAGGTCTCTCAATAACCAGCACTAGATTTGCATTTCGGAGATCGTTTTTGTAGCAATATTCATAAAGTTGGGACATTCCAAAACGTAATTCCATACAGAGTTTTGTTGCTCGCATCGACCGGATGTCAAAAAGACAGATACGATTTTGAATTTCCGCAACGAGAGGGCGTTTACGGTTGAGGAGCAATTTTCCATTCGCATCTGCAACACGGTTCGCGATTAGACCCAAGAGGTGAGATCGCGAATTCTTTTGATTCATTTGATTCATAGGATGTTCGGAGATTTCGAGTCAAACAATTTGAAAGGCATAGAGCTGCCTAGAGGCCTAGGGATTTTTCCAGACCTGAATATTCGAAAATTCTGGAATGATAATTTGATAGAGATTCGTAGTCGATGAACCTGACTAGGGAGCGAATCGAAGAGAATGCACTATATCCTATCTTCGCTTCAAACTCTCTACGCCTTTGTGAATCAGCAACAATGCGAAGATTGATCCGGAAATCTTGGAAATCAAGGAACTTGAGCAACGAATTCTGAATATCGGTTGAATGCTCAACTTCGAAAAAGGCATTCGGCAGCCTCCTCTCGCTGAACCAAGTTACATCTATCGTTTTCCCTCTTCTCAAGATGTTTCCGTATGTAAATTCATAAAAGTGATCAAGTGTGGCAACATCTCCTAACCGCTTGGCGAGGAATGGCTTATTCTTATCTTGCCTTGGTACGAATGTTTCATAGCCTTTGAGATTCCCAATTTCTACAATTAGTCCTTGATAATAGCTGTGGGTCAACTTCTCTGCTTTTTCAGGAGAAGCATTCTTGGTAAGTGAGAATAGGTTGAGAACACTCGCTCGCTCTTCAGTTAATGCCCAAAGGCCTGGCCGAATCCGAAAGAAACTCGGATTGGTCTGAACAATCCTGCGGATACTTGCGAAAGGCGTTTTAGTTTTCCAGTCGCAATTTGGAATTTTAGGCACAGTCCTGTAAAGGTGTGCGAGAGTTGCATACCCATCATTTTCTCTCATGGCTTGAACTACGGCTTCGTGTTGTTTCATTTCTTTACTCGGATAAACAATGGTTGACCATATTATACCACAAAGAATTCTCGCAAATCAGATTGTGTCTCGTGGGAATTGAATTAGCAAAGTTCACTTTCCCAAGCCACTCATGTATAATCAAAGCCAATGACGCTCCAATATTTTTCGAAAGCCGACATGCTTTACATCAAGTTTGCTGAAACTGTTAGCACAGAATCCGAAGAAGTCTCCCCCGGAGTTGTTTTGGATTTCAACGAAAACAAGCACGTCGTCGGAATTGAAATCGAGGACGCGAGCAAGTTGATTGATCTATCGCGTCTGGAAGTATTTGCGATGCCGCTCTCAAATCTGGTGCTGAGTGAAAAAGAGCCGACAAAGGTCTAGCCCTAACATCTAGTCTAAGTGTAACACCCATACGCGCTCCGTGGGTGTTTTTGTTCTTGCAAAAATTTTCTGCGGAGGCAATAATGCCCAACAAAACTCTCCCGACGTTTGAACAATTTTCCGCCGTGCGGCGTTACGGCGGCAATTCCGGTTTTTCGATGGCGTGGTCGCCGGATTCGCAATGGCTCGCGTATATTTGCAACATCACCGGGCATTGGAATGTTTGGAAACAGCCGGCGCGCGGCGGCTATCCGGTGCAATTGACTTTCTTTACGAAAAACGCGGCGCGCAATGTCGCGTGGTCGCGCGATGGCAAAACAATTTTGTTCAACGCCGACATCGACGGCAACGAATTGCATCAACTCTATACGATTCCCGCGCGCGGCGGCACGCCAACCCCAATCACCGACGCGCCAACCGCCCAGCATAGCATCAGCCCGAGCGCGTTTGCGCCGAACAACCGATTCATTGCGTACGCCGCGAACGATCTCGATCCGCGCAATCTCAACGTGCTGATGCGCGATCTGAAAACCGGCGCGGTGACACGGCTCATCGCGGATGAAGGCAACTTTGTGCCGGCGAGTTGGTCGCCGGATGGAGGCTCTTTGTTATGCGCGCAAATTCATCTCAACACCGATATTGATCTGATCCTCGTTGACGTCAAGTCCAAAACGAAAAGGAATTTGACCCAGCACGAAGGTGAAATTATCTACGCGCCGGGTCCGTGGTCGCGCGAGAAAAACAAAAAGGGATTTTATTTTGTCTCGGATGAAGGGCACGAGCATCACGCGCTCGGCTATTATGATCTAAAGAAAAACAAACGCGCGTGGATCGAGAAACCGAAATGGGATGTGGAACAAGTTGCGGTATCGCGCGATGGGCGTTATCTGGCGTCCGTCGTGAACGCCGACGGCTATAGCCAATTGAATGTGCGCGCGCTGAAAACCGGCAAGCGCGTCGCATTGCCGAAAATGCCGCGCGGTGTGATCGCGTTCCTATCTTTTTCGCCGGATAGCCAACGTATCGCGCTCTTGATGAGCGGTCCAACGTTTTGCGTTCAGCCGTTCGTACTGCAACTCAAGCCGGCGAAATTAATTCAACTGACCGAGTCTATGCTCGGCGGCGTTGACGCGCAAACAATGGTCGTGCCGAAATTAATTCGCTTCACGACGCACGACGGCAGAAAAATTCCGGCGTGGCTCTACAAACCAAAAAATTTGCAAGGCAAAGCGCCGGTCGTTTTATCCGTGCACGGCGGACCCGAAGCGCAAGAGCGACCGCTCTACGCGTATTCCGGTTTGTATCAGTATTGGCTTTCACGCGGCATCGGTGTGCTCGCGCCAAATATTCGCGGCTCGACCGGCTATGGCAAAACATATCAAGGGCTGATTCATCGCGATTGGGGCGGCGCGGAATTAAAAGACCAAGAGTCTGCCGTGAAATATTTGCGCGCGCTCGCGTGGGTGGACGGATCGCGCATCGGATTTTTTGGCGGCTCGTTCGGCGGCTTTTCGTGCTTGAGTTGCGTAACGCGTTTGCCGGATTTGTGGGCGGCGGCGGTCGGGTGGTTCGGTCCGTCGAATTTGATTACGTTCGTCAAAAGCGTGCCGCCGTTTTGGAAACGGTTTATGAAAGCGTGGGTCGGCGACGCGGAACAAGATCGGCAATTTCTGATCGAGCGCAGTCCGATCACATACGTCGAAAATGTGAAAACGCCGCTCTATATTATTCAAGGCGCGAAAGATTTTCGCGTCGTGAAAGCGGAGAGCGATCAGTTTGTGGAAAAATTGCGCGCGCGCGGCGTGCCGGTGAAATATGATGTGTACGAGGACGAAGGGCATGGCTTTACGAAACGCGAAAATGAAGTCAAAGCGTTGAAGGACAGCGCGGAATTTTTGGAACAGCGGTTGATGGGATAATTTTCCTTCTCCCTTGCGGGGAGAAGGTTAGGATGAGGGGCGTAATATCTACCCTCACCCTAACCCTCTCCCTATGAGGGAGAGGGAAGATGCCGCGTCCGATCAGCAATGCTCAAGCCCGCGAATTTTTTGTGTGGGCTTTTTTCAATTCGTCAACATTCCGCTTTTATGCTATAACCAATTTGCCGCGCCGCCAATGCGCGGCAAAATCTTGAAAAGGAAAAATTTATGCGACTCGAAAATAAAGTGGCATTGATCACCGGCGCGGGGAGCGGCATTGGTCGCGAGACCGCGCTGTTGTTTTGCGCCGAAGGCGCGAAAGTCGTCGTCGCGGATGTGAACGATGCGGCGGGCGCGGAAACCGTCGCGATGATAAAGAAAAATGGTGGGGACGCCGCGTATGTTCATGCCGACGTTTCTAAATCAGCCGATTGCGAGAATATGGTGCGCGTCGCGGAAAAAACGTTTGGGAAATTGAACGTGCTGTTCAATAACGCGGGCATCAGCCACAAGGACGACGATAACGCGATGACAACCGACGAAGCCGTCTGGGATTTGACGATGGCAATCAATCTCAAGGGCGTTTTTCTCGGATGCAAGTACGGCATTCCCGCGCTGAAACGCGCGGGCGGCGGCTCGATCATCAACGTCGCGTCCTTCGTCGCGATTCTCGGCGCGGCGACGCCGCAGATTGCGTACACCGCGAGCAAAGGCGGCGTGCTGGCGATGACGCGCGAACTCGCGGCGATTCACGCGCGCGAAAATATTCGCGTCAACGCGCTATGCCCGGGTCCGTTGCGGACGGAATTGCTGATGAAGTATCTGAATACCGACGAGAAGAAACAGCGGCGGCTCGTGCATATTCCGATGGGGCGTTTTGGCGAAGCCAAAGAAATCGCGCGCTCGGTTTTGTTTCTGGCATCGGATGAATCATCGTTCACGACCGGCGCGACGTTTTTGGTGGACGGCGGAATTACGGCGGCATACGT
>Ga0247727_10008339_pt1 | contig 19262 bp, 18 predicted proteins | sample WisWelCaveWW1625_FD_202498 | JGI IMG/M metagenome (GOLD analysis project Ga0247727, IMG submission 202498) | Biofilm microbial communities from Wishing Well Cave, Virginia, United States - WW16-25 | ecosystem: Environmental > Aquatic > Deep subsurface > Groundwater > Cave microbial mat | place... | reverse complement strand
TAAGTTTTGGATCTGGATGTTCTGGATTTGGATAAGGCCATAATGTATCACTAAAGCTGGTTATTGATGGAATAGTAGAAGTTGCCAAAGCTGATTTATCAACACCTAACATCTCTTCTGAAGATTTTACTTCTGGAGAAGTTGGCGCTTTTGGGTGCTGGTTGCATCCAGCAATTGTAATTATTCCAATAAATAATACAATTACGAAATACAGGCCTCTCTTCATAATAAACCTCGCTCTCAACTAGACAAGTTCAGATAAACAACATTTGAAAGATGGTCCACTCTTTTATCTTGACCGGCCTCCCGTCTTAGGTTATAATATAGAAAAAATTTCCAAAAAATCAAGAGTTGTGGCATTTTTTTAAACTATTTTTTTAAACTATTGAATGACTGCGTTACGATTTCAACCGAGCATATATCCTCGCGCCAATTCACCATACATGGCCACTTGCTGCTGTTGCCAATTTTCATTTTCAGTTGCGGTTAATTGAGGCAAAACAGCACTGCTCAGCGAACTTTCGTGCAAGATTTTTTGGTAAATCAGGACTCTTCAAAGACCCTCTCTGTTAAAGTTGGCGGGAGGGAAAGCGGACAAACTCAATTTTTCGACCCTCTCCCGTTTCATAATTTTCACACGCATTCTTATCGCAATAGGTTGGACTTCCCTCATCTCTTCGTTGCAACGCAAAACTCCGGCAACCTCAGATTCCCGCGCCGCCATCAGCCCAAAGTTTTTGATTGAATCCCGCGAACGGGATTGTCTCCCCGATCAAAACGGCTTTCTATTTTCCAGCGTAATATCGCAAATTTAGGCTGAAAAAGCAAGCGTTTTCTGAACAGATGATATTCTCACCTTGACAATCTTTTGAACTTTACTATATTATTCTCTGCTTTTGGCTGCGACTTATAACGCGCGACAAAATAGTTGTCCTGACCTTGATCAACCGAGAACGAGAATGAACCTCATCCAGGAAGTGCTCAAAGCCGAGCTACGCATTCGCCGATACATCAAAAAAACGCCGTTGGAGTATTCGTTGGCGTTGAGCCAAATGACCGGCTGTCGGGTTTTTGTGAAATTGGAGAATCTGCAACACACCGGCTCGTTCAAAGCGCGCGGGGCGATGAACAAGCTGCTGGCGCTCACGCCGGAGCAGCGCGCCCAGGGCGTCGTCACCGCTTCGACGGGAAATCATGGCGCCGCGGTTGCTTTTGGTTTGCGTACCCTGAAAATGCAAGGGATGGTCTTTGTTCCGGAAGAAGCTTCGCCCACCAAAGTCGAAACGATTCGCCGTTTGGGCGCCGAAGTGCGAGTGCATGGGAAGGATTCTGTGCAGACCGAAATCTTCGCGCGGCAATATGCGGAGCAGAACGCGATGGTTTACGTTTCGCCTTACAACGATCCGCAAGTCATCGGCGGCCAGGGCACCATCGCGGTGGAATTGGCGCGCCAGCTTGATCATATCGATGCCGTCTTTGTGTCGCTCGGCGGCGGTGGTATGATCGTGGGGATTGCCGGTTATCTCAAATCTATTTTTGAATCAACAAAAGTCATCGCTTGTTCGCCGCAAAATTCTTGTGTGATGGCCGAGTCAATGAAAGCCGGACGAATTTTAGAACTCGTTTCGCTGCCGACGCTCTCTGACGGCACGGCCGGCGGCGTTGAGCCGAATGCGATCACGTTCGATCCTTGCTGCCAGCTTATCGACGAGTCGGTTCTCGTAACAGAAGAAGAAATCCGCGAAACCATGCTGATGTTTATTGAGACGCATCATTTGTTGATCGAAGGCTCGGCGGCGGTGGCGGTCAAAGCGTTGCTCAAAACGCACGAGAAGTGGCGCGGCAAAAATGTCGTGGTGGTGATTTGCGGCGGCAATGTGAGTTTAAAAGTTTTGGAGACCATTTTAGCGTAGAGATTATAAAACGAGGTATGTGCCAACGAAGCTGTATATCTTTAATGAAGAATAATCCAAAACAAGTTTTGTGAAATAAGGAGGCGCCATGTTGTTCATGGTCATTGAACGATTTAAGAATCGCGATGCGCTGCCGATCTACCGGCGGGCGCGCGAGCAGGGGAGAATGATGCCGGAGGGTTTAAAATATGCCGGAAGCTGGGTCGAAGCGAATTTCGACCGCTGTTTTCAATTGATGGAATGCGACGATGCGCGGCTGTTGCAGCAATGGGTGGTGCAATGGCGCGATCTGGTTGAATTTGAGATCGTCCCCGTCGTGCCGTCGAAAGAAACCGGCGAAACATTGGCGCCGCTGCTGGGTTGATTTTTATTTTGGAATTGATGGAGCACGAACGATGCAACCAACAATCAAACTCACCAACGCGCAAATCGCCTTCTATCACCGCGAAGGCTATCTGTCGATTGAAGCAATCACAACGCCGGAAGAAGTCGCGTGGCTGCGCGAGATTTATGATCGCCTTTTTGCGCAGCGGGCCGGGCGCGAGGAAGGCAATCAATTCGATCTGGCGGGCGCGGAAACGCCGTGGCATCAAGACGAGGCGTACTGGGACACCGATCTCGAATACAACGAGATCAGCGTGTGGATTCCGCTGCAAGAAGCGACGCCGGAGAACGGCTGTATGTATTTCATTCCGCGCAGCCATGAAATGGAAGTGAGGCCGCATCACCCGATCAATCACGATCCGCGCATTCACGGTTTGGAGAGTGACGCTGTAGACGCTTCGCAAGCCGTTGCCTGTGCATTGCCGCCGGGCGGCGCAACGTTCCACGGCCCGCGCATGCTGCATTACACGCCGCCGAATCGCTCGCCGATTCCACGGCGGGCGTACATTTTGGGCTTTGGCACCACCGCGAAAAAGCGTGCGACGTCGCGGGATTTCTATTGGAACCGGCAAAAGACAACCGCGCGAGAAGAGCGCGCGCAACGAGCGCAACACCAAATGAATGAAAAGTGAAAATTCGCAACGAAAAGGGAACCGCAACGAAAAAAGCATTTGGCAAAACGATTGGGGGCAAAACAATTTTTTAAAAGCAAAAGCTTTTAATGGTTTGGCCCTAAATAGTTTTGCCTTTCTTCAGGAGAAACTGCAATGAAAAAATTTCGCATCAACCGTTTATTCGGCAAAACCGGCAAATGTTTGGATGTCGCGATTGATCACGGCTTTTTTAATGAGATCGGTTTTCTGGGGAGTATTGAAAATATGGAAAAGGCGATTCACGCCATCGTCGCGGCGCAGCCGGATGCGATTCAGTTGACGGTTGGACAAGCCGAAATCTTGCAGAGTATTCTGGGGAAAGATAAACCCGCGTTGGTGTTGCGCACGGACGTTGCCAACTGCTACAATTCCAAAGTTCACGAGGTGATGTTCAGTTATGTCATTGATAACGCCGTCGAGCAGGCGCTGGTGCTCGACGCCGCGTGTGTCGTGGTGAATTTGTTGATGCTGCCGAATCAACCGGATTTGCATCGGCAGTGCGTGGAAAATATCGGGCGGCTCAAGCCGGTTTGCGAAAAGTATGGCATGCCGCTGATGGTGGAGCCGCTGGTGATGCAGCCGAACGAGCAAAAAGGCGGCTACATGGTTGACGGCGATCTCAACAAAATTTTGCCGCTGGTGCGTCAGGCCGGCGAACTGGGCGCGGATATTATCAAAGCCGATCCGTGTGATGATGTCCGCGAGTATCATCGCGTTATTGAAATCGCTGGCCGGCCGGTATTGCCACGTGGCGGCGGCAAAGCGCCGGAACGAGAGATTCTGCAACGCACTTATGATCTCATGCAACAGGGCTCCAGCGGCATTGTTTACGGCCGCAACATTATTCAACACGAAAAGCCCGTGCAAATGACGAAGGCGTTGATGGCCGTCGTTCATGAGAATGCCACTGTTGAGCAGGCGTTGAAAATTCTCCATGAGGGTTTGTAGTAGCGCCTTCAGGCGTCTTTGCTTCCGGACAAATGATCCCTAAAGGGATTACTACGAACTTTTTCTCATTTCGAATAGGATTTCATCTAAAAGCAAACAGGCTTATGTCTACAAAACGAAAAATCCGTTTCGGCATCATCGGCTGCGGCTTGATGGGCCGCGAGTTTGCTGTGGCCTCGGCGCGCTGGCCGGCGTTGCTGGAAATGAAGGCGCAGCCGGAGATCGTCGCGATTTGTGATGTGAATCCGCAATTGTTTGATTGGTACACCGACAATTTTTCTTCCATAAAACTCGTCACGCCGAATTATCAGGATCTGCTGGCGGCAAAAGAAGTCGAAGTGATTTATTGCGCCGTGCCGCACAATTTGCACGAGAAAATGTATTGCGACATCATTCTGGCCGGTAAGCATCTGCTGGGTGAAAAGCCTTTCGGCATCGATCTCGCCGCCAATCAGCGAATTAGCGAAGTGATCAAACAGCATCCGCATGTGTTTGTGCGCTGCTCCTCCGAGTATCCTTATTATCCCGGTGGCCACCGGATTCACCGATTCATTTTAGAAAATCGCTGGGGGCGCATGATCGAAGTTAACACAGGATATTTGCATTCATCGGATTTGAACTTCGATAAGCCGATCAACTGGAAACGGATGATTGCGATCAATGGCGAATACGGTTGTCTCGGCGATCTTGGCATGCACGCGCTGCACTTGCCGCTGCGCTCGCGTTGGATTCCTCGCCGCGTTTATGCGTCGCTATCAAAAATTGTCACGCAACGTCCGGATGGCAAAGGCGGGATGGCATCGTGCGAGACGTGGGACAATGCAACGCTGCAATGCGAAGTCACTCATCCCGCTGAAGGTTACACGTTTCCGATGACGGTGAAAATCTATCGCATTGCGCCGGGCGAAACCGACACGTGGTACATCGAAGTGTTCGGTACCAAGTTCAGCGCGCGCTACAGCACGAAATTCACCAAAACCCTCCAAACCATGCGTTACGAGAACGGCGGCCCGCAGGTTTGGATGAACGAAGATCTCGGTTACACCTCGGCCTGCAAAACCATCACCGGCAATATTTTCGAATTCGGTTTCACCGATGCGATTCTCCAAATGTGGGCGGCGTTCATCGACGAGTTTAATGAGCCGCGAGCAAAGATGCCGTTTCGTTGCATCACGCCGGAAGAAACTTATCTGCAACACAAAATTTTGACGGCGGCGTTGGAATCGGGAAAAACGGGGAAAGCCGTGGAATTGGAGTAAGAAAGAAATTTCATTAATTGAAACAAGCAACCTTCTCACGGCGTGATTGAGCACGCAAAAACTTGCTTCCAAAATTTAGCGTACTCTGCCCATTTCATGAAATTGATGCCCCAATGCGGACTCGCGCCTGTCATCCAGCAGGTCACCATGCCTCTGCCATAATTGCGTGCCACGAGCAATGGATACCAGCGGTTCAAGTTTTCAATCTCCACGAGGCATTCGCAGCCCTCACGCAAGCGGACTTCATTGAAACCAAGCAACGTTGTTGGCAGCGTTGACCAGTCGATCCCTTGCACCAGCGGATGGTTTTCCAAACGGCATTGCACCGCAAATCCGGCGGTGGATTCGACGAGATCATCGTGCTGCAAACACTCGACGGGCAGCACGTCGTGAAAGCGGCTGCGTCCCCAGCCTCCCTTGCCAAGTTCACCCGCGAAGCTGAGCCAGCCGCCGTTCATGTGAAAGTGGCCGCCAGTTTCGACCCACTCACGCAGCAGATCAAACCGATCTGGAAAAGTGATGGGCTGGTCGCCCCATTTTTGCCGGGTAAAAAAATCCGGGTGCAGCATCAAACATTTGGTTTCGACATCGCCAAAGACAATGGTGGTGGCCCATTGCAGCCGCTCTGCAAAGACTTCGGGCGACGTATGATAAAGTTCCCATGAAGGTTGTGAAACCACTTCTGCATTCGGAATCACGCGTAATGCCTCGATGAACGATTGTGCGTAATTCAAAATCTCCACGTCTTTGCTCGGCGCTTCAAACGGGGACTCGACATACTTTTGTCCGATATGAATGCACCAATTTCCGACGTGCCAGATATGAAGTTTGCTTGAAGCCGGCATGGTGTTGTCTCCTGATTCAACCGGTGAATTTTTGCAAATAGAAAGGACAGAACTGCAATGATAAAAAGCACCAAAACATACGCGGAAGAAGAAACATTGTCAAGAATTTTCTGAAAATCACTTGCGTTTATCTTTCGCATCCAATATATTCATCCCGATCACAAAAAGGAGAATTCATGCCGAATCAAATGGCGTGGGGGCGATACGAAAATTTACGACCGGCGCAAATCGACGCGATTCGCGCGCACGCGCCGATTGCGTATTTGCCGTGGGGCGCGTTGGAGTGGCACAGTTATCATGCGCCGATTGGCTTGGATGGCATCAAAGCGAATGGGCTTTGCGAAGCGCTGGCGCAGGAAACCGGCGGGGTCGTCTTGCCGCCGGTTTATGTCGGCACGGATACGATCAAGCCGTGCAAAGGTTTTCATCATACGCTTGATCACAGCACGGAGATTGTTACCAAGCTTTGTCTCGAATTTCTAACCCAACTTGCCGATGAAGGTTTTAAAGTCATTGTGCTGATTACAGGACACTACGGCGACGGGCATGTGAAAGCCATTGAAGAAGCGGCGCAAAAGTTTGCCCAGGAAAATCCACAAATCGGCTTGTGGGCATTTCCTGATTCCGAGCCGCTCGAAGGATTTTTTCCCAAGAACCATGCGGCGCGCGGTGAAACCTCGTTTCAACTTTTATTCAAGCCGGAGCTGGTTGATTTAAATTTGTTGCCGCCGGATCGCGAGACGACGTTGGATGATGACGGCGTCTGGGGCGAAGATCCGCGCCAGGCTTCGGCGGTAGAAGGCGAACGAATGTTGAACGTACTTTTAAAAAACGCCGTGCCGAAAATAAAAAAACTTTTGCAAAAGTAAAGACTTTAAAAACAAGCCGGAACCCAACAGGTTTCCACGCGGATTAAAAAACCACACGAATTTATCAGCGTGGTTTTTTAATCCGTGTGGGATTTCTTTGCTTCTTTGCGCAGATTTGACCCTAAAAGAGTAAGGTGACATGAAATATCGTCTACTTGGTCGTACCGGCCTACACTGTAGCGAAATCGGCTTGGGCACGTGGGCTTTCGCCTCGCAAGTTTATGGCGAGGTCGCCGAAACGGAGGCGATTAACGCGATTCGCGCGGCGCTGGAGGCGGGCATCAATTTTTTTGACACCGCGCCGCTTTATGGCACGCCGCAGCGCGATGGCGTCGCTGAAGAGATTCTCGGCAAGGGCCTGGGAAAAGACCGCGACCGAGTGATCATCTCGACGAAGTTTGGACGAAATTCATCTGAAGGCAACGCGCCCAATTTCCACGCCCGACGCGCGCGGGAATCCGTCGAAGCGAGTTTGCAAAGATTGCAAACGGATCGTCTGGATATTTTATTTTTTCACTCGCCATTCGGGGCGCATGAAATTCATGACGACGTTTGGGAAGCGCTGGAAAAATTGCAACGCGACGGCAAAATTCGTTTTATCGGACATTCGATTTCGCTGTTTCAAAATACGCAAAGCATGGCGCGACAGTGGGCAAGCGAGCGCAAAATCGACGTTATTCAAGTCGTTTACAGTTTGTTGAATCGCGAAGCGGCGAATCTCATTCGTGATCTTGGCCAAGAGAGAATCGGCATCGTCGCGCGTGAATCTTTGACGAATGGTTTTCTTTCGGGCGCCATCACCAAAAACACGCAATTTCCGCCGGATCATCTTAATTCACGCTATTCGCGGGCAGAGATCGCGGAACGCGTTGAACAAGTGCAACGGCTCTCATTTCTGGTGCGCGATGATATCAAAAGCGTACCGCAAGCCGCGATGCGGTGGGTGTTGGATAATCCGCAGGTTTCGCTGGTTTTGTCCGGCGCCAAAAATCAAAAGGAAATTTTAGAATGCGCGGCGGCAGCGGCGGCGAAGCCGTATACTTCCGATGAACTGCAACGCGCGGAGGCTGTTCATCAAAAGAATTTTCCAGCGGCATGAAAGCTCACGCTGTTGTTTTCACGGCTCCGAATACTGTCGAATACGGCGAAGTCAACTGCCCCGATCCCGGTCCCGACGACGTCGTCGTGCGCGTCACGCATTCGTGGATTAGCAACGGGACGGAAGGTTCGTATCTGCGCGGCGAGCGCATCGCGGGGGACACGCCTTATCGCGCCGGTGATCCGTGGCCTTTTCCAATCGTATCGGGTTATCAAAAAATCGGCGTTGTTGAATGGATCGGCGCGAATATTTCTGATGTAAGAATCGGCGAAACGATTTTTGCAGCTTTCGGAAAAGTCGATGGCATGTTCGAGCCGCGTGGTGGGCAGGTCTCGCCTTCCGTCAGTCCGTGCGATCAAATTTGGAAACTGCCGCCGGGTGTTAATCCGCTCGCGTTTTCCGGGCTGGTGCTTGCGCAAGTCGGCTACAATGCCGGCATGCGGGGCGCAATCAAAGTCGGTGAGGGCGCGGTGATTATTGGCGATGGTTTGGTCGGGCAATGGACGGCGCAAACACTGAGCCGCCGGGGCGCGCATGTCGTGATGGTCGGGAAACATGAAGAGCGGTTGGCGAAATTTTCCAACGGGCCGTTGCGGCAAACGCTCAACGCGCAAAGATGTGATTGGGTTCAGGAAATAAAAAAGATTTTCCCGCGTGGCGTGCAAATTTCCGTTGACACCGTTGGCTCGGTCAAAGTGAGCGATGATCTTTTTACGGTAATGAAGCGCGGCGGCCATCTCGTCTCGGCGGGATTTTATGGCGTGAATGATCGTTTGGCTTTGCAACCTTTGCGCTATCGCGAATTGGCCTTGGAATTAGTTTCCGGTTGGGTGCAGGAACGCATGGATCAAACCATTGCGATGATCGCCGCAGGAAATCTCGAGACGTTGCCGTTGATCACGCATCGTTTTCCAGCATCGCGCGCGGCAGAGGCGTGGCAGTTGATCGAATCCAAACGCGAGCCGGTGTTGGGCGTTATTCTCGATTGGCCGTGAAAAAATCCAATGATGAAAATTCTTCAAATCGTGCAGCCGAGTCACGCCGTGTGGCGTGAGGCGCCCATTCCGCAGCCGGGCGATGACGAAGTGTTGGTCAAAGTTGAGGCGATCACCACGTGTCCACATTGGGATTTGCACATCATGGACGGAAAACCAATGTTTCCGGGCATGGAATTACATTATCCGTATTTCGCCGGGCAACCGGGACACGAAGCGGTTGGCGTTGTTGTTGAAGCGGGAACAAACGTCACCGGTTTCACGCCGGGCGAGCGCGTGGCGGTTTGGCGCGATGGCGGGCCGCGGCGGCAGGGATGTTACGCGCAGTATGTTTGCCTTGAGGCGGAAAATCTGCTGACGATTCCGGCGTCGCTCGCCGTCGAAGACATTGCGGCTTTGGAACTGGCAATGTGTGTGCAAGTGTCATTCGATCAACTCACAAAACTCGACGCGGTGTGCGGCAAACGGTTCGGCATTAGTGGTTTGGGACCGGCCGGGTTGATCGCGGTGCAGATGGCGCGCAGTTACGGGGCGCGCGAAGTTGTTGGCATCGATCCATTGCCGGCAAGACGTGCGCTCGCGGCTCAACTCGGCGCTAATGTTGTTTCGCCTCCCGACACACCTGATTTGCCCGCCACGCGAACAAGCCCAACTGCTTTCGACGCCGCGATTGATACCACCGGGCTCAAAGTGTCGATCGAAGCTTTGATGGCGCGCACCAAAACGGCGGTGGCGATGTTTGGTGTGCTCCGCGAGAAAGTTGAATTTGGTTTCGACCATTGGTATGGCGGGTTTGCGTTGCTGGGATATGGCGAGCACAATCGTCGGGCGGGCGAGCAGGCTTTACGGCTCATTTTAAATGGTCAACTCAAGCTCACTCCCCTCGTGACGCAGTATCTGCCGTTGTCGCGGTATGTCGAGGGCGTCGAGTTGCTGCGTAAAAAGCAGGCAATCAAAATTTGCTTTCATCCGGATGATTGACGATACCCTTTCACTTGACTTGATCTGGCGGCGTGCCAATTGGCGGGCCGCGCGTGATTTGTATAAAAAAACTTCGCGCGAAAAAGCCCGACGCATTTTGGAACTCGGCCACCGGCCAATCGTGATTGGCGGCTGTGGCCGTTCTGGTACGACGTTGTTGCTCTCCATTCTTTCGTGTCATTCGAAAATTTTTGCGATTGATATTGAAACTGTCGCGCTTTGTCCGGATGGTTATGGTGCCGATGGGATGTACAACAAAGCGCCGGATTTGAATGTCCCGTTTCGATTGGAAAAAATTTATCACTATTTAACCGAACACGAAATCCCCACAAGCTGCACGCGCTGGTGCGAGAAGACGCCACGCAATGTGTTTTATTTCGACAGAATTTTGCGCCACTTCGGCAGCGGGGTTCGCCTCATTCATATCGTCCGCGATGGGCGAGACGTTGTAACCTCTATTCATCCGGGACACGAAACGAAATTCTGGGTGCCGCCGGAGCGATGGATCATGGACGTCGCCGCGGGACGCCAAATGGAAAAGCATCCGCAGATTCTGACGATTCGATATGAAGATCTGGTGCGAAACTATGAAGTGACGATGCGACGGATTTGTGAATTCGTTGAAGAAGAGTTTATTGCTGAATTTCTATCCTATCCAAATTCGGCGCGGCTCAAAGAGAGCGGCGCGTGGTTTAATCCGGCGCAGGCGACGAATGATAAATCGATTGGACGATGGAAAGATGCCAAATATCAAAAAGTCGCTGCAGAACTTTTATCTGAGCCAATGGCGATTGAGCTACTGCAGCATTACGGCTATTTTAAAAAGTGAGGGACGATACTTTAATTCACAATAAAAATTTTATCAGACAAAAACTCCAACGGAGTATTTCGGACTTTCAGACAAGCTGAAAACCGAGGCCTTGGGCAGCATTGAACCCGACTGATTTTTAAACCACCACGAAGACACAAAGACACCAAGAAAAGCTTAATGAAATGGCCTTTTGTTTTTTCGTGCCTTCGTGTCTTAGTGGTTAAAAAACTGTTTGTCGGTCAAAGAACTTTCCCTGGCCTGCGGCACCGCGTGGCGCGGCGGGCGCCAAAGCAGGCAAAATTTTATTCTGAATTTGAGTGCGTTAGCAATTAAAGGCGGCCAACGGATGTACAACTTTGGAAAATCCGTTGGTGCATTTTGAAAGTTTCTATGTTCCACCTCCGCAACCAACATCTCACCGTTTCCATTCTCGATCCTATTAAAGACCAAGATCGGCTCGGGCCGCGCTTCTGCACCGGTGGTTATATTTACCAGGTTGAAGATTCAACTCACGGCGCTCTTTTCTCCGGCCCAGAATTTCCAAGTAAACGTCCGATGGTAACGAACGGACAAGGCTTGCCGGAAGTGTTTCAATTTATACTTTACGAAGATGAGCGTGAGGTCGAAGAAGAAAAGTTGATTATTGGCGTCGGTATTGTTGATAAGCGCGATCCACAGTTGCCGTATCATTTATTTACCAATTCGCAAACCAAAAAATTTTGCGAGTGGCAGATTTCTCAAGACGAAAATTTTATTCGGATGGAGACGATGCAGGCTTATAAGCAGTGGGCCTTCCAATTGACACGCGAGGTTAGGCTGGAAGGAAGAACGATCAGCAGCTCGACGCGAATAAAAAATATTGGCGCGGGCGCGGCGCCATTTCGCTGGTTCGCGCATCCGTTTTTTCCGCTCAATCCGGATTGGCGCTGCTGCCGGTTTTTGATGCCGATGCAACTGCCGGATAATCCGGCCTATTCGATCAATGCAGCGCAAATTCTGGAAATGAAGAGCAGCTATAATTGGCAGGAAGGATATTTTCAGCTTCTGGAAAATTGTCAAAACGAAAAATTTTCGGCGATTCAATTTCATCCGCAACTCCAGCGGATTTATGTTTCGGGAGACTTTCCCCTTTTAAAAGTCGCGATCTGGGCCAATGAGCGGACGTTTTCGTTCGAGCCGTTTTATGAAGACGCGGTCTTGGCGGGAGAAGAGAAGCAGTGGGCTATCTTTTATCATTTTTAAAATCATCTACAATACGCGAAGTCCGACTTGCGCAACGAGGTTTTGCTAAATTAGAAAAAGCGTCGCGCGCAAGTCGGACTTCACTTCCTTTTCTGCGCGGCTTTCATTTTAACGAAGGCTTTCGCATCATAATAATAAGGCTCGCCTTCTTCATCAATCACTCGTAGAAAACCTTCCGCTTCCGAGATCAAATCGGGGACATATTCATACATTTTGAAGGCAAAGAGACTCATGCCTTGATGCTCGCCTGCATCAATACAGAAGGCCCATTTTTTATTTTTGATTTTCTCGATATTCATAACGAACAAGTTTACGGAAGTTTGTTCAAAAAGTCAAGCAGCGATTTGGGCGAAGTCGGACTTGCGCATCAAGAGTTTTCAAGATTATCAAGCTTGTCGTGCGCAAGTCCGACTTCACTATATCTCCAAAAAATCGAAGGCTCCCGAAGAAAATCTCCGGGAGCCCTCTTCCTCCTCGCGTGAAGCTAAGGTCGTTTGTCGAAAACCGTCCGGGCCGTTAGGGGGACAGATCGAAACATTTTAAACTCAACCAATCGACGGCCCGGACGGTAGTTTTAATTTCACGAAAGAAAACATCGACCGGTCGCTGCGAGCGACCGGTCGATCACTCTACACTATTGAAACTGGAACGTCACCGACACCTTGTGTACCGTGTCAAACAAACTGCCGAAGTCGGTGTAGGCGTAATCGACTTTGGCGTTGTAGCCGCTGAAGTTGAGATTCAGGCCGCCGCCGAAGGTGAGGCCTTCGTCGCTGGTTTGCAGGCCGAGGCGGTCGTCGCGGCCGGAGTACAAAAATTTATAACCGCCGCGCACGGAAAATAATTTGTTGAAGGTGTATTCGCCGCCGGAGAAAAACAACTGCTCGGTGTCCTGCGGTTTCGTCGCGTCCACGGCGAAAATCACTTGATGATTCTCCGAGTTCACCACGTCACCCGAAACGCCGAAGCTGAAGTTCAGCGGCAGTGGCGTGGGTTTGTTGAAGAATTTGAGGTCCGAGCCGAGATTGTTGACGCGCGCGCCGAGCGTAAGGTTGCGCCAGCCGAGATTATAGGTCGAGCCGAAATCGACGGCGAACGCGCTCGCGCTCACGCCGCTGATGCTTTCGTTGAGATATTTCACCGAGATGCCAAGCGCCAGATGATCGGTAAACGATTTGGCATAGGTCAATTGCAGCGCGGTGTCGAGATAATCGTAAGTATCGGACGTCTCGGGATCGTTGGCGTCGCGCGCCGCGGGAATGCCGGATTTGCCGAAGCCGATGAAACCGACGCCGACCGTGCCGAGCCCGCCGAAATCGTGCGTGACCGCCGCGGCATAATGGCCGAGATCGGCAATCCATTTGTTGTACGTAAACGTGAGCTGGGTTTTGCCGTCGGCCAACGCCACACCCGCGGGATTCCAGAACATCATCGAGGCATCGCCATGCAGCGAAGTGGCCGCGGAGCCGAGCGCGACTTGCCGTGCGCCGACGCCGACTTTCAGGAACGCCAAGCCGGTGATGCCGGTTTTGCGCACCTGCGCCGCGCCGAGCGCCGGAAGCATGAACGCAAGCGCCGACAACAGGCAGAAAAATTTTCGTGTATTCATATTGGGATTTCCTTCGTTTAATTGTAGCCCTGCCCCCTTGTGGGGCACTTTTGAAAACTCGATATCGTTGATTTCAACAGCCGCCCACAAGGGGCGGGGACTACGTTTACTGCATGATCGAGAAATAGCCGGTTTGTTGGCCGCCGTCGTATTCAACGACGTACAGATAAAGGCCGCTGGTGACTTCGATGCCGTCTTTGGAGAACATGTCCCAGAACACGGTGCCGTTGTTGGCGCTGGGCGCGGTGAAATCGATCATGTCAATGAGCTGGCCGGACACGTCGAAGATGCTGATCTTCGCTTTGTTCGGCAAATTCAAAAACAAAACTTTGTGTTCCTGACCGGTGTCGTGAAACGCTTCGGCGCGATACGGATTCGGGCTGACACGCACCGGTTTGAGGCCGCTTTGCAAATCGACGAGTTGATTAACCGGGCCGACGACGACGAACGACACGCCGAGGTTTTTTGCGCGTTGCGACATCGGTGGCGGCGGGGAAGAAAGAGTTGCCGGTGGCGAACGGATAGGTTTTTTCCCACAGGCCGCTGCGGCCGTTGCGGTTGAGGTTGCTGGTTTCGAGAACCGTGTAATTCTTTCCGGCGGCGCTGCCGCTTTCATTGTCGTAGGCCGCGACGTAATACCAGTACGTCACGCCCAACACGACGGCGCGCGAGTCATCGACAAAACGGTACTTATATTGCGCGGCATCCGAGCCGGTATTCAGATACTGGCTCAATTCGGCTTTCGGGATATTTTTAACCAGCGTATATGGACCCCAGCCGCCGCCGCGCATCGGCAGCAGAAAACCGAAGCGATCAAATTTCGGATTGACCGGATCCATCAACGCGGCTAAATCCTGACCGGGCTGGGTTTGCTCTTGATAGCGATCCAGCAACCGCATGCCGCTTTCGAGCGAACCGAATTTCGGCGCGGTGGCCGAGCGATAAACTTTGTAACCGGCAAAATCCGCCGCGCTTTCGGCGCGATTGTCCCACTTAATCGTCGATTTAAACGTGCCGGGCGTCGGTTCCGCCGGCGTGACGGTTAAATCTGGCGTGGGCGGCGGCTCCGGAATTTTCCAGTTGTTTTGATGCGCCCAGCGCGCGGCGTTCAACGCGCCGCGTATGCCTTCGAGACGATAGCCGCCGTATTCAACGAACACCAGCGTCATCGTTTCGCCGACGTTCAGCGAGAACGGGCCGACGCCGCAGAACAGATCGCCGTCAAAATTGTGATAGGCGTTGTAGCCGACTTTCCAATCATCTTCAAAATTTTGCGCAAACGTGCCGTTCAGCTTTGCATCGCCATCAGGCAGCGTGCGGCCGGCGGTTTTCGGCACAAACGTTGTGGGATTGCCGAGGGTGCCGGATTGGAAAAAGTTCGGATTCGGGCTCAAATCAAAATCGGAATTCTTGAACGTTTTGCCGCCGTTTTTAAACCAAGTGCCCATGAACGCGGTGTGCGTGGTTTTCGGATTGGCCGTTGCGCCGACAATACCGCCCTGTCCGTTGCCGACGGAAAGATAGCGGCCGCGTTCTGCACCAGTGCCAATGCCGTGCGTGCCGAAAATCGTTTGCTTGTCGGCATTGCCGAATTTGCCGTCGCCTTGTTTCGCGGCAATCCACGTGTAGCCCATCCAGATGTCGGTATAATTTTTATCCGGGTAGGCGCCGATACCAAGATCGTTGTAGTCTTTGCGGATTTGGCCTTGCACAAAATTCGCCGGATTGGCGCCGGCAAATTCGACGGTTGTGGCCCACGGCGCGCCGGTCGCATCGGGCGTGCCGTCATAACCGCCGTTACGGCCCGAGCCAAATTGGTTGCCGCCACGGCCACCGGCGCTGCTGATGAACGCGCTGTACATGACTTCGGTGTGCATGCCGAGCGTGAGCGCGTTGATCTTGTTGCCGGTTTTCTCCGGCGTGCCGTCGCCGTCAACATCCAGAACGCCGGTGTTGGTCAATTGAATTTCGAGCACGACGAAATCGTTGAAGTTGTTCCAGTTCAGCGTGTATTGCCGTCCCGTGATTTTGACGTTGATGCCGAGGTTGGTGGGGAACTCGGATTCATAAAGCGCGACGTGCCGTTTGTTGGCGTCTTCAAAATAAACTTCTTTGGATTTCGGGGCAATCGCTCCGGCCACCGCTTTGCGGAAAAAACCGAGCGCATAATTTGTCTCGCCCGCAGGCGCGGAGGGATTGAAAGCCAGATCGGGATTATATTCGACCATTTTGATATCGCCGGACCAGTTCCACGATTTCGGATACTCGCCGGGATACATCGCGGTGGGATGTCGCCAGCCGCGATCAAAATTGCCGACGCGAATCAAATCCCAGATGCGTTTGGGATCGTTGACATTTTCATTATAATAATGCCCGACGCCGCTCGGCAGGAAGGATTGCCACAGATCGCCCGCGACAAACACAGCCGCGCCGTTGGCGGGATCGGTGACTTTGGCGGCCTTCTCCAAGCGGTCGCGCGCCGCGAGATTGCGCTGCGCAAGATCGTCGTCTTGCTGCGCGAACAGCACGGGCGCCAATGCGACGCTACAGGTTAAGATCAAGCGTTTGAACACCTGATTCATAATTTCTCCTTATTCAAGTCGGAGTGCGAAACTAAAGTTTCGCAATACTCCGCAGTTAAAATTTAAAATCAATGCCGGCGTAAATTTCACGCACGAGGTCAAACGCATTGCTGCCGTCGAGGAACGTGGTGCGACCGTATTGTCCGGTCGGATCGCCGGTTTGCTCGAACAATTCCTGTCCGGCCACGTCGGTGTTGTCGTAGCCGATAATGTTGACGCGGTTGAACACGTTGCGTATTTCGATAAAGGCGGCAGCGCGGCGCTGGCCGAAACGCAGGCCTTTGTCCAAACGCAAATCGGTGCGCGAATTCCACGGCGCTTTGCCGATTTTGCGCAACCGGCCGTCGGGATCTTCGAGGGAGAGCGGATAAAAGAAGCCGCTCTGAAACGTGCTGAGCGAGCTGAGCGTCACATCAAACGGCAGGCCCGCGACCAGCGACATCGTGAGGCGATGCGGCCGATCATAACCGCCGGTAAACGAGGACTGGCCGCCGCGCACGTTCAGCTCGATGGTGTTATAGTTTTTAAAATCATCCCACGGCAATTGGCCGCCAAACTTGGCGCTGTCGCCGCCGGTGGTGGTGAAAGCCGTTTTCGGGCCGGTGAAACCCGCGAGCGCCGCGGCTTTCACATACGTGTAAGCATAATTGAGACGGCCCGACAACGTGATTTTATCCCACAGAAAACGCGCCGGACGCCGCTCCAGCGAAACTTCGATGCCGCGCGAATCCGCGTAGCCGAAGTTGGTCTCAATAAAATAATTCACGCCGACGCCCGCGCGCGGAATCACGTTCAAACCGATGCCGCCGTAATTTTCGATGTCGCGATAGTAGGCCGTGACGTCGAATTTATAATTGCTGAAGAAAGAATATTGCAAACCCATCTCATACGCCGTGGCTTTGTACGGGTCTTGATCGACGCGCACCACCTGCGGCAGCGAAGGGTTGGCGTAATCGCCGTAGCGATCGAATATAAAGGAGAACTGCGGAATCTGGAAGAAGCGGCCCCACGAATAATGCATGGCCGCATTTTCCGTGATCGGATGCGACACGCCGATGCGCGGGCTGAACAACCAGTCGGTCGCCAGCTCGCCGCTGCGAATCGGAACGCGCGTCAACACCGTGTCTTGCACGATCGGGTCGAAAACTTTCAGCTTCGCATCGTACGGCTTGAAAATGTTGTTGAAATCCTGCGCCGATTTGTCGAACCCGTCGAGACGCAGACCGGCGTTCACGATGATGCCTTTGTATTCGATGCGATCTTGAATATAACCGGCGTATTCTTTCGGATTCAGCTTGAAGACGCTTTCTTCAAAACGCTTCTTCGCATCGACGCCGCCGATTTGCGACATGCGCAGTTCTTCATCAAGGGTATGATAGCGATATTGCAAACCGGCTTTGATTTGATGATGGAAGGTGATCTGGCTGGTGTAATCGGCTTTCACCGTGGTGACGTTGCGTTTCAAATTTTCATAGTACATGCCGGGCGTGCCGAGCTTGAACGTACCGCCGGCCCCCAGCCCACGTCGGTGGCGCTGAAGTTCAACGGCGTGGCATTGAAGAACGCCGGTACGGCATTGTTGGCGGCGTCGCGGACAACATCGAATTGGCGCACGCCCTGCGCGTTGCGCACGATATTGCCGTTCGCGTCGCGACGGGTGAGCGTGCGGTTGCCCGCACCGTCGCCAAAATATTTATCGTATTGCTCCAGCGTGTTGAACTTGATGAAATCGCCGTCTTCGCCGAGTTCCGGATTGCCGTCGCCGTCGTCGTCGGAAAAGCCAAATTCGCTGCGGCGATTGACCTGACTCACCTGCACTTCATAAAACGTTTTCGGCGACAGCGTGTGCGTCCATTTCACATTGCCGACCACGCCGAGCTTGGCGTTTTGCGGAATGCCCTGCAAGAAATATTTAAACCGGTTGTTGTACGCGCGGTTTTTCCAGCCGCCGAGAATGCCGCCGTCTTCAATGTTCAGCGTGCCGATCAATTTGACGCTTGGCGACAGGCTGTAGGTGAGTTTCAACGAGCCGTCCAACTCGCGCTGAAACTCGTTTGGATAGCGGCCGTGAGTGTTCAAATAGCTGCCGGTGAGAAAAAAGCGCAGATTGTTAACCAACGGCAGCGGGCCGCCCAACGTGAATTGCGCGTCCGTCGCCGGATCGTCGACGTAAGAAATGGCCGACGGGTCGAAATTATAACGCGCCGCTTTTTGGATCGACGCGGCATCGGTGCGCAAACGCAAGGCATCGCGCTCGGGAATATATTGCTTGCGATAATCAGAATACTCGCCGCCTTGATCGCCGTCGCCAAAATTGCGCGTCGTCCCGTCTTTGAGCTTGAAACTGCGCACATGATCCAACTCACCGGCGCTGCGCCGGACAAAGATCGAGCCTGCGAGCTTAGGGCCGCCGTCGCGCGTGACGATGCTCACGATACCGGCGTTGGCCGCGGGATATTCCGCGTTGAAGGTTCCGGCATGAACATCGAGTTCCTGCACCGCCTGCGTCGCGACTTCGACGGCCGCGGTTTCTTTTTCTTCGGTTCGCTGCACGGCGTTATACAAACCCAGCGCGCCGCGACCGGTGCCGCCGGAGAAATACGTGTCGGAAATATCGACGCCGTCGAGAAGCGTTTTGGTTTCAAACTTGCGCCCGCCGCGAATATAGTTTTTAAACGAGCTCGCCGTGCTGTTGACGAGATCATTCAAGCTCACAATCGGCAGGCTTTGAATTTCTTTGGCATCAACCGTCGCGCGCGTCGCGGTCAACGTGCGGTCAACCAGCGGCCGTTCGGCAACGACCGTGACGCCTTCGCCGACTTCGACGACGCCGGGTTTTAATGAGACCTCAATACCCGTCGTCGCGTCCGATTTCACGGCAACATCGTTGAGCGTTTTGGTTTCATAGCCGATGAACGTAACTTTGAGGCTGTACGCTCCGGGCGGGCACATTCAAAATAAAATAGCGGCCCAGCGCATCCGTCGTGCTGCCCAGCGTCGTGCCGACGAGCTGCACATTCGCGCCGGGAAGCGGTTGGGCGTTTTGCGCATCTTTGATCACGCCGGCGATTT
>Ga0247727_10008338_pt1 | contig 19263 bp, 15 predicted proteins | sample WisWelCaveWW1625_FD_202498 | JGI IMG/M metagenome (GOLD analysis project Ga0247727, IMG submission 202498) | Biofilm microbial communities from Wishing Well Cave, Virginia, United States - WW16-25 | ecosystem: Environmental > Aquatic > Deep subsurface > Groundwater > Cave microbial mat | place... | reverse complement strand
GGACCAGCGTGCCGGCGGCGATGATGCTCCCCGTGCCGACTTTCGCGCCGTTCAGGATAATCGAGCCCATCCCGATCAGGCAGCGCGATTCGATGGTGCAGCCGTGCAGGACGCAGCCGTGGCCGATGGTCACATTGTCTCCGAGGATGAGCGGCCACTCGTCGCGCATCACGTGCAGCACGCAGCCGTCCTGGACGTTCGTGCGCGCACCGATGCGGATGAAGTTCACGTCGCCGCGGATGGCCGTGCAGGGCCAGACGCTGGAATCTTCTCCGATGCTGACGTCGCCAATGACCACAGCCTGCGCGTCAACATAGGCCGAGGCAGCAATGGCGGGCGCGCGCCCGCCGTAATTGCGTATCAATCCAGCCCCCAGGATTGCGGCAAGTAGAACCGTGAACGCGACAGGATAGCATACACGCTTGAATGGACGCGCCAGCGCGCAGCCAAATTGGAACTGGCGGTGCTGGAGGTTAGAAGTTAGAAGTTAGAAGTTGGAGGCGTCGGAACGGAAGTGAAATGAGATTCAAGCGGATAGAAAAGCTGGATGCCACGCAAATACGGCAGCTCGTCGCGCTCTACCAGAACGAATGGTGGACCCGGGGACGCACGCTCGCCGGGGTGCGCAAGATGCTGGCGAGGAGCGACGTGATTCTCGCGTTTGCAGAACGCGGGAACGGGAAGCTCGCCGCGTTTTCGCGCGTGATTACCGACTACACCTATAAGGCGCTGGTGCTCGATGTGATCGTCGCGCCCGCGCATCGCGGCACGGGCCTCGGACGGAAGTTGATGGCGGGAATCCTGAATCACCCCCGGCTGCGCCGCGTGCGCCATTTTGAACTGTACTGTTTGCCGGAATTGCTGCCGTTTTACCGCCGGTGGGGATTCACCGAGGAGCTGGGCAAGCTGAAATTCATGCGCCGCGCGAAGTGAAATTCCGCTGGATGCCGCAGGCCGGCGAGTCGCGCTACATGATCTTGATGGCCGGGGCCGCGGCGGTTTTGCTGACTTCCTCGAGGCGCGCGGAGACGTTGCGGGCCATGGCGAAAATGCTTTTGGCTCCCGGGGCGTCTTCACCAAATGCAGCCACAGGTTTGCCGGTGTCGCCACCGATGCGAATGCGCGGGTCAATTTCAATCTCCCCCAGCAGTGGCACACCGAACGCCTCCGCCGTGCGCCGGCCCTCGCCGTGGCCGAAGACGTCAATCTCCCTGGCGCAGTGCGGGCAGGCGAAGTAACTCATGTTCTCGACCACGCCGAGCACTTCGACATTCACCTGGCGGAACATCTCGATGGCTTTGCGCACGTCCGCCAGCGCCACGACCGACGGCGTGGTGATAATCACCGCGCCGGAAAGCGGCACGGTCTGGATCAGCGTCAACTGCACATCGCCGGTTCCGGGCGGCAAATCCACCACCAGGTAGTCCAGCTCGCCCCACATCACGCTGCGCAAAAACTGCTGGATGACGCTGTGCAGCATCGGGCCGCGCCAGATCATTGGGCGGTCGCCGGGGTTCAGCAGGCCCATGGAAATCATCTTCAGGCCGTAGGCCGTGACCGGGACGATGCGCCGCTCGTCGAGCGCCTGCGGCTGCTCGGTGGTGTTGAGCATCAGCGGGACGTTGGGGCCGTAGATGTCGGCATCGAGCAGACCCACGCTGGCGCCCATCCCGGCCAGCGCCAGGGACAGGTTCACCGCGACGGTGGTCTTCCCCACGCCGCCTTTCCCGCTGGCGACGGCAACCAGGTTTTTTACGCCCGGGATTGGCGTTTTTTCGGGAATTGCCCCGCCCGGTCCCATCGGTCTGCTTCCCATGCGCTCCTGGTCTCTCCTTGGAAATTCCCATCATAACATGCGGGCCGGGACGCTTTTGCGCGCCCGCGCCCGGCCACGTTACAATGAGATGTTTGCATGGGCCCGGAATCTCCGGCTGTCCGCCGCTCATCGAATCAGACCAATGCGCATCGAAGAAGTCTTCAACCGGGCGGTGGCCCGCTTCATCGGCACCAAGCATCAGCGCGACATCAAGCGCATCCAGCCGCTGGTGGCCGCCATCAATGCGCTGGAGCCCGAACTTCAGACCCTGAGCGACGCGGAGCTGGCCGCGCGCGCTCAGAAATTGAAGGCAGAAGTGGCGGCGCGGCTGGGCGAAACTTCGCGCGACGATCCCCAGTACAAGGAAAAAGTCCTCGCGGCGCTGGAACCCGCGCTGGTGCCCTGCTTCGCGCTGGTGCGCGAAGCGGCGTGGCGCAAAATCAAGATGCGCCACTTCGATGTGCAGCTCATCGGCGGCATCGTCCTGCACCAGGGCAAGATTGCGGAGATGAAAACCGGCGAAGGCAAGACGCTGGTGGCCACGCTCCCGGCGGTGCTGAACTCACTGGCGGGCTGCGGGGTGCACATCGTGACTGTGAACGACTACCTGGCGCGGCGCGACGCGGAATGGATGGGCCCGGTGTACCGCGCGCTGGGGCTGAGCGTGGGGGTCATCGTCCACGACCTGGACGACGCGCAGCGCCGCGCCGCCTACGCCGCAGACATCACCTACGGCACCAACAACGAATTCGGGTTCGACTACCTGCGCGACAATATGAAGTTCGACCTGGCCGACTGCGTGCAGCGCGGCCACCAGTTTGCCATCGTGGACGAGGTGGACTCCATTCTCATTGACGAGGCGCGCACGCCGCTGATTATTTCCGGCCCCGCCGAGGAGTCCACCGACAAGTATTACAAGGTCGACAAAATCATCCCGCGGCTGATCAAAGAAATCGATTTCACCATTGATGAGAAGCATAAGACCGCCACGCTCACCGAAGAAGGAGTCTCGAAGTGCGAGCGGCTGCTGGGCCTGGGCAACCTCTACGACCCGGCGCACATGGAGACCATCCACCACGTTTACCAGGGGCTGCGCGCCCATACCCTCTACCAGCGCGACGTCGATTACGTGGTCAAAGACGGCGAAGTCATCATCGTGGACGAGTTCACGGGACGCCAGATGCCCGGCCGCCGCTGGTCCGACGGACTGCACCAGGCCGTGGAAGCAAAGGAAAACGTCAAAATCGAGCGCGAAAACCAGACCCTGGCCACCATCACCTTCCAGAATTATTTCCGGATGTACTCGAAGCTTTCCGGGATGACCGGCACGGCGGAAACCGAGGCCGCAGAGTTCGCCAAGATTTACAACCTGGATGTGGTGGCCGTGCCCACCAACCGCACGCTGATCCGCATCGAGAACCCCGACATCGTGTACCGCACAGAGCCCGAGAAATACCACGCGGTGGTGAACGGAATCCTCCAGGAGGACAACACCGTGGCCGAGGGCATCCAGCAGATCCACGAGCGGGGACAGCCCGTCCTGGTGGGCACCATCTCCATCGAAAAATCGGAGCTGCTGAGCGAGCTCCTGAAGCAAGCAGACGTCCCGCACCATGTGCTGAACGCCAAGCAGCACGAGCGCGAGGCCTGGATTGTGGCCCAGGCCGGGCGCAGAGGTGCGGTTACGGTCTCCACCAACATGGCCGGTCGCGGGACAGACATCCTGCTGGGCGGCAACCCGGAATTCATGGCCCGCGAGCAATGCCTGCGGCAGAAAACCGCCGTGCTCTACGTCCCGGCAGCAGCGCAGGCCGCGGCCTCGGGTAACAATCCGGGCGCTGGCACGGCCGTCGCCACTGCGCCCGCGGGCACAATTCCGATGGTGCTGTTCCAGCACGAAGGCCGCATCTTCCAGGTGCCCCTCGACCAGTGGAAGCCGCTGCTGGATAGCTACACGGAACAATGCCGCGCCGAACATGACGAAGTGGTGGGACTCGGCGGCCTGCACATTCTGGGCACCGAGCGCCATGAAGCCCGGCGGATTGATAACCAGCTTCGCGGGCGCGCGGGGCGCCAGGGCGACCCCGGGTCCTCGCGGTTTTTTCTTTCACTCGAAGACAACTTGCTGCGGATTTTCGGGGGCGAGCGCGTGAAGGCCCTGATGTACCGCCTGGGGATGACCGAGGGCATCCCCATCGAGAGCGGGCTCATCTCCCGGCGCATCGAAAACGCGCAGAAGGCGGTGGAGGCGCAGAACTTCGACGCCCGCAAGCACCTGCTCGAGTATGACGACGTGATGAACAAGCAGCGCGAGGCCATCTATTCCATCCGCCGCGACATCCTGGAGGGCAAGGACCAGAAGGAATACGTGCTGGGCATCGCCGAGGATATCTGCCACGAGCTGATGGACACCTGCTGCGCGCGCGAAGTGCACCCCGACAACTGGAGCGCAACCCAGTTCCTCAACGAAGTGCAGCAGCAGTTCGGGATTGATCCCCGGGCCGCGGGGCTGGACGTGGCCGCGCTGAACTACGACGAGCTGCTGGAGCGCCTGGTCGAGAAGATGAAGGCGCGCTACGAGGAGAAAGAGAAGCAGTTCGGCCCGGAAATGATGCGCTGGCTGGAACGCCGCGTGGTGCTGGACATCGTGGACACGCAATGGAAAGACCACCTGCTTTCCCTCGACCACCTGAAGGAAGGCATTGGCCTGCGCGGCTACGGCCAAAAAGACCCGCTCGTGGAATTCAAGAAGGAAGCCTTCAACCTGTTCGAGGAGATGATGACCCGCATCGACACGGAGACGGTGCGGTACCTGTTCCTCATCCAGCCGGCGCGGCCGGAAGATGAGGCCCGGGAGCTGGAGCGCCGCCAGCGGCGCCAGCAGCAGCAGATTGAATACCTGACCGGCCCGGCACAGGCCGAGCCGCCCAAACCCATCCGCACGGGTGGGAAGATCGGGCGTAACGATCCCTGCCCGTGCGGCTCCGGCAAAAAGTACAAACGCTGCTGCGGCGCGGCTGCCTGACCTGTTCCCGCAGTCTGATTGCTCCTGTGCTACAGTAAACGGAATGTTTAATGTCCGCCTCGCTGGTGTGCGGCAAGAATAGTTGAGCCCGCATGGAGGTGCGCTGTGTCCCCAGCCAAGCAGAAAGCCGAACGGCCTCCCTCGGAAGAAAGCCGCCGCAGCCTCCGCTTCCCCCTTCTGGTTTTGCTGGACGTCAAGTGGTCCGGGCCCGACGGGGCAACCGTGGTGGAGAAGGCCGAGGCCACCGAGGTAAATGCCTTCGGCGGCCTGATCCACATGCCGCGATATCCGCTGGTGGGGGACACTCTGGAGCTGTTCAACCCCGGCACGCGAGAGCACCGCAAAGGCAAACTGGTGGCCTTGCGGCGCAACGACGCGGGAGCAACGACCGGAGGGGGCTGTCGAATTTTCCAAGCCCAGTGAGAGCTTCTGGGGAGTCACCTACAGCCTGAAGAAGACCACCGCCGAGCTGGTCCGCCTGGACGAGGAATTGAAGGCCGGGAACATCGACCAGCGCGTGCTGATGGAGTTCCGTGATTCCGTGGACTATGTCCGCAAGACCGCCTGGGTGGTGTACGAATGGCAGGAGCGACAGGTCCGGCACCGCGACACTGCCACCGTGCTGCCGCTGCTGACGATTGAGCGTCTGCGCCGCGCCACGCAACTTTGCGGCTCGATTGGGAGAGACCTGGAGGCCCAGCCGGGGCAGTTCCCCGAACAGGCCGTCACGCTGTTCCTGGAAGCCGTCGCCCGGATCCAGCAACAGCTCAGCGCCCGGCGGCAGCCTTGACCGGCGCATTCCCCGCCAGCAGCCCGCTTATGCTTGCTCTGGTCTGCACGCCGGCCTAGAATCCGAATGTAACCGGCAGCACCAACCGCTTCCAGGTGGAGAGACAAATGCCCGCCGAGCCGATGCCCCGCTGCGAGTTTCAGAGCAATGATCTGGTGCTGCGCATTGATGTCACCCTGGCAGCCGACCCCAATGCCATCGGCTTGGTTGTGGAGCGCGTGATGGAAATTGCCCGGGGGATGCAGTGCGCCGAGGGCAAGGAATTCGAAGTCGAGCTAGCCATCCAGGAAGCCCTGGCCAACGCCGTCAAGCACGGCTGCAAGGGCGACCCCAGTAAAATGGTGCAGTTTTGCGTGGCCTGCGACCAGAACCGCGGGATGCTGATGATTGTCCGCGACCCGGGAGAGGGCTTCGATCCCCGGTCCATCCCCGATTGCATCGTAGGGGAAAACGTGTACTCCGAACACGGCCGCGGCATTTTTCTGATTAACCGGTTGATGGACCAGGTCAGCTTCGAGCGCGGCGGAACAGAAATCCGGATGAAAAAGGCCTAACCGCCGGCCTCGATGCGCCGGACCTCCGCGCTCATCCGGCCCGCCAGCATCATCCCCACCATTTTCTGGTCCGCCAGCCACGACCATCCGGGATGGCCGAAGGTGGCCGGCTTGTTGTGCTCGATGAAGAAGTGCGAGAACCAGACGATGGGGTAAGGCACAATTGGCGCGGCGACCACCAGCCTCCAGTCGCGCAGCACCACCCCCGCCAGGAGCAGGCTCCATCCCAGCGCGGTCCCAAAAAAATGGACCAGGCGAGTGGCCGGATGGCGGTGCGCCAGCACGTAGTGCGGCCAGAAGTCGGCAAAGGATTTGGGATCGCTCACTCCCCCTCCTCCCGCCGATTCTATTCCATATCCCGGCCTGCACGGCAAGACAAAACGGCCGCCCCGCGGGAACCCGCGGGGCAGCCGTTCGCTTTCCGGACGACGAGCGTATTTCTTGGTTGCGGTTAGTTCATTTTTTCGACCGCGCTGGCGATGACCACGGCATCCGGGCCGGAGAGTTCCTTGAGCACCAGACCCACCACGCGCAGGCGGATGGGCGAGGTGCCGGTCAAGTCTGCCAGGCCGGCCAGGTTGATGAAGCGCGTGCGCTGCGAGGTGTGCACGCGAACGGCCCGCCCCAGCACGCTGCCCTGAAGCCCGGCGGCGTGGAATTCAAAACCGCCGACATTTCCAGTGAGAATCTGCGTCGAGCCCGGGATCCAGCCGCCTTCCAGACCCTGCCGGTGCAGGATCACGCGCCGGGCGTCGAGCGCAGGCGGATTGGCCGAGTTGTCCAGCGCGCCGCCGACGGCCACGCGCTGTCCGGCTATCAGGCGCTCGGCGTTGAACAGCCGCGAACCCAGCGGCAGTTGCAGGTGGTGAATCATAAAGTGTTCGTTGCCGTTGAAGCCCACCGTGGAGATGCGCCCCGGCTGGACACCGGCCAGGTCCGGCAATTCCGTGCGCACAAGCATGTCAATCTCCGTGGCTGTGCCGGTGGGGGGCCGCACATCAGTAATCAGGCCTCCTAGCAGGAAACGCTCCCGCGACAGCACTTCGACTTCTTCTGCGCGCAGGGTGAGCGTCTGTCTTTGCAGATGGCCGGATACTTCCACGATGCTGGTGGTGGTGAGAGTCGCCAGGCTCTCACCCGGTTCCCATTTCGTCTGTGCATCGGTGGAGACGGTCAAATTGCGCCCGTGCGGACCCTGCATCACGAACGTGCCTGCCGCAGCATCCACGCTGACCACGCCGCCGCGCAGCTCGTCAATCATGGCTTCGGGGGCGTCCGGGGGAATGGCGCGCATCACCAGCATTGGATTTACCGTGCCAGTCATCTGGCCGCCGGCGTCCACCTGGACGGAATCGCGGATGCGGAAGTCCATGAACAGGCCGACCAGGCCGCTGTCGGTCACCACCAGCGGCTGGCGGAGCTGCACGGTGACGCTCGATTGCGTCAGCGTGCCGGCGAGCGTCCCCACGGAGGGCGGCGTTGTCGAAGTGTCCAGGAAGCTGATCACCGGAGACGCGAGCGTGGCGGTGATGCTGGTGTAGGTGCCCGCGTTCACGGAATTCAGGGCCAGCAGCGTGCGCAGACCGTTCAGACGTGCGAACTCGACTTCTTGCGGCTGCGTGAGCAGGGAGACGGAGTTGACGCCATCGCTCGCCGAGAGTCCCGTGAACGTGATGCGGAACGCCAGTACGCTGCCCAGCGGGGCGTCCGTGCCGATTACAAATACGCTGCCCTGCGCGGGCGGGCGCACGGGGTTCGACACATTGGTCAGACTGCCGCCGCCGCAGCCGGCCAGCGAGAGAATCAGGCCGCACGCGAGCAGGCCGCGAAGCTGTTTTGTGAAATGCATTTCACCTCTCCTTTTGGCTCCCGGCGCCACCGGCTCGATCACGGGCTCTCGGTGGAAGCATTCACATCGAGCACCCTATTCAATGCGGGCAGCGGCCAACCGGGAATTGAAAACTTCGGCGGGAGCGGCGACCTGATGCTTATTCCGACCCCTCACCGGTTACAACCCGGCGGTAGAAAAAAAGTTGTGGCGCAAGGATTTTTCGCCCGCGCAGGACTTCCATCTGCCGTTCGCGCCGCTCCGCCGCATTGAACCAATTGCCAAATTCAGGCATCATAGTTGGTGCCAGCACGGCAGGTCCCGTGGGGAACAGGTAACCGGGGTTTCTTTCCGGAGTTTCAATCCTGCACGACTTTCAGGTAGGGGAAAAATGGGAGTTCTCATTCGAAAGCCTTCTATCGTACTCATAATAATATCCTTACTCGGTATGTCCGGCTCTGCATGGGCAGAGAAGCTTCCTCCCAAGCATCGCGACTGGGTGGAGAAAGAGGTCGTTTACATCATCACCAAAGAAGAGAAGGAACTCTTTCTCAAGCTTCCCACGGACGCCGACCGCGAAAAGTACATCGAAAAATTCTGGGAAATGCGCGACCCCACGCCGGGCACACCCCAAAACGAGTTCAAGGTCGAGCACTACAAGAGAATTGATTACGCCAATGCCTATTTCGGCGGCGAGTGGGCCAGCGACGGATGGCGCACAGACCGCGGCAAAATCTGGATTATTCTGGGCCAGCCGCAGAGCCGGCAGTTCCACACCAGCGGCGGGCAAATCTATCCCATCGAGCTGTGGTTTTACGGCGCGCATAACGAGCCTGCTCTGCCCCCGTTTTTCTACGTGATGTTTTATCAGCCCTACGGGATGAGCGATTACCGTCTTTACAGTCCATACGTGGACGGCCCCGACAAACTGGTGCGCGCCGCTGGCGCGGAAAACGTGCGCGAGCGGGGCTACCGATTCTTGCGGGACTACAACCGGGAACTGGCCCGGGCCAGTCTCACCCTCATCCCCAGCGAACCGGCTGACATCAGCGCAGGGCCTTCGCTGACCTCCGACTCGATGCTGATGAAGATCATCAATCTGGCCAACGATAGGTTCCACAAAGAGCGCCTGGGTCTGTCGGCCCGGCTGCGCGAGGAAGTCACCTTCCGAGTCACACCCGACGCCGAAATCCTGCAAGTCGCAGTTCTGCCGATGCGGAATGCTGCCGGCGAAGACCTCATCCACTACTCGTTGCAAATCCCGGATCCGCCCAATTACACGCTTGGCCGGTACAAGGACAAGCTGTACCTCTCGATGGAAGCGCAAGTCCGCGTCCTTGACGCCAACAAGAAGCTCATCTACGAGACCACCAGAGAGGCCACTGCCTACTACGACGAGAAAGATATGGACAGCGTGCGCCAGCGCCCGCTGAGCTTCGAGGACCGCCTGGCCGTGGTGCCCGGGAATTACCAGCTGGAATTCGGGCTGCTGAACCGCGTCAACCGCACGTATCTGCGCGCCTCTGGCGCGGTCCACGTACCCGCGCGCGGAACCGGCCTCTCGGTCGGAAAACCAGTAGTCGTCCAGAAGTGTCAGCCTGCCGCCAGTGCCGACGAACCCTTCGCTATTTCGGGCTCGCGCTGCGCGCTCCAGGCGCGCCACGAAATTGCACCGGGTGCCGCGACTTCGGTCAACCTGCTTTACCCTGTCTATCTGCCTGAAGCGGCGCTCACACTGGGGGACCAGCCACTCAAGGTGCAATACACGCTGGGCCGCCTGGACCGCACGGTGGAGAACCGGGTAACCGAGGACTTGCTCCAGCGCAGGCGCTTCGATCGTTTCGGCACACTCTGGGTCGGCAAGTCTCTGCAAATATCGGAACTGCCCCAGGGAGGCTACCTGCTCACCATCAGCGTCCAGGATGCGGCGTCGGGGCTTTCGGCCACGACAACGTTTCCTTTCCGCATCGGCGGCATTCTGCTGCCCCCGCCGAACATCATCCAGCCGGCAGATCAATTCGTTGAGGAAGGCAACGGCATCCACGACTACCAGCGCGGTTTGTGCGCCCAGACCCAGCAGTCTGCCGAGTCTGCGGCCACTTATTTTGGACATGCTCTCCAGCGCAACGACCAGAATTTCCAGGCCCGCGTACGGCTGGCCAGCATCCACTTCGCCAGAGGAGAATTCGGCAGAGTGGCCGAGCTCCTGGAATCCGCCGTGGAATCCATCACCGAAGCGGCGACTCTTCAAAAGCTCATCGCCAGCCTCGAGAAGCTGGGCCAGGTGGAGCGCGCCATTCAAGTGGCTGAGAAGGCGCTGGCTAGACTCACGCCGACCCGCGAACTGCTTCTGGAGCTGGCTGCATTGTATGACAGCGCAGGGCAGACCGATCAGGCCCAAAAAACTCGCGAAGAGGCCAGAAAAGCGGCCGAATCCGCAAAAGTAGTCGAAAAACCAAAGAGTTAACTCATTGCGCAACCAGATGGGCCCGATTACAGGAATCCGTAGTGTGTTGAGTATCCCCTACAGAATTCCGTAAACTCTCAATCGGCCCCATTTGTCCCACCCCACGTTCTGGCCTAAGCTACTTAAAATAATACACTTATTATCGTATTTGCCCCTTCCTGTTTGGACGCAGGATTGCTATAATCCCATCCGGGGGGTATCCTCGTTGAGCACTCTGGGGGACCCATTCTGCAGCACAATCAAAATAGTTTAGTCATAGCCATAGGAGGCTACGAAATGAAGCATTTGCGTGTATGGGCTGTGGCCCTGGCGCTTGTGTCCCTGGTATTTGCAGGGTCGGCGTCGGCACAGCTCTTCTCCAAGGGCTCGATTTCGGGCACGGTGATGGACTCGACGGGCGCAGTAGTGCCGGATGCGAAGGTGACGGTTACCTCCGCGGCCGGTTCCCGCGATACCACCAGCGGTCCGGACGGCTCGTTCGTAATTCTCGCCGTTGAACCGGGGAAGTATACGGTCAAGGTCGAGAAGGACGGCTTCAAGACGGCGGAAGCCAAGGATGTTGACGTCCGCTTGAATGAGCGCGCCAACATCCAGATCAAGCTCGAGCCCGGTGCATTGACCCAGACGGTCGAAGTGACCGAGGCGTCCATTGGTGTGGACCCCTCGACCACCACTTCCGGCGGGTCCATCACCTCCAGCATCTTCACCAGCGCCCCGGTAGGCCGCAACATCACCGACATTCCCTACCTGGTCGCGGGTGTGAATGACTCTCTCGGCGTCGGCCAGGCCAACCCGTCCATCTCGGGCGCCACCGGCTTCGAAAACCTGTACATCGTCAACGGCGTGAACATCACCAACGCCGGGTACGGGGCCATCGGCACCTACTCGAACGTATTCGGCTCGCTGGGTTCCGGCGTGCAGTTCGACTTCGTCAAGGAAGTCCAGGTGAAGACCTCGGGCTTTGAGGCGCAGTACGGGCAGGCGCTGGGCGGCGTTGTCAATATGATCACCAAGGGCGGCAGCAACGCCCTGCACGGCGGCGCATATTTCTATCTCGCTCCGCAGCAGCTCGAGGCGCAGCGCCGTCAGCCCAATGTGCAGCGGTTCAACCGTGGCACAGAGCAGATTGGCCAGTCCAACTTCGACTTCGGCGGGGAAGTCGGCGGTTACCTGGTGAAGGACCGCGTGTTCTGGTACGGCGGCTACAACGCCGTGTGGAATACCGCCCACAACCAGGGCCCGGCCAACTTCCGCTCCAGCACCCTGCTGGGCGTGCAGGACATCACTGCCCGCATCAACAACTACTCCGGAAAGCTGAACGCCAACCTGGATGCCGCTCAGAAGCACCAGTTGGAGTTCTCCATCTTCGGCGACCCGTCGAGCCAGGACTTCGGCCCGAACCGGTCGCTGGTGACCGACTTCCCGGACCGCGCATTCAGCCGTTTGGAATATGGCTCCAGGAACTTCATGGTTCGCTACAACGGCAACCTGACCAACTCATGGCTGCTCAATGCAAGCTGGAGCCTGGCGCACAATGAGTTCACCGAAGGCGGTTTCCCGGACATCTTCGGCGTCCAGGACCGCACCGAGGCGCTCTCGGCAACGGTCAACAGCGTCGGCGACGGTTTGCCGGCCGCCACGACCAGCCGCGGTTTGAACAACATCGGCGGCATCGGCTTCTATGAGAACAACGACGCGGATAACCGCCAGTTTGCCTTCAACGGCACCAACCTGTTCCGCGCTTGGGGCAACCACCAGGTGGACTATGGCCTGCAGTATGAGGACATTGACTTCGCCTGGTTCCACGAGCGCAGCGGGCCCGACTGGGCGTTGCTGTGCACGCGGTTCGACGGAACTCCCGTCCTGGGGATCACGCCAACCGATTGCAACCGTATGCAGTTTGGCGCGCAGCTCCGCCTCCGGACCGGCGGACCCGCGGGATTCCGCCTCCAGCAGACTCGCGGCGCTCTTACCGGTCGCAGTGGGAACACGGAAACCAAATACGGGGCAATCTACCTCCAGGATGCCTGGCAGATGACCAAGCACATCACGCTGAAGCTCGGCGTGCGTGTGGAGCGCCAGCACCTGATCGGCGAACTGGCCGACTACACGTTCGCTCCGAACTGGGCCCCGCGCCTGGGCATCATCGTGGACCCCTGGGCGGACCGCAAGACGAAGATCTTCTTCAACTTCGGCCGCTTCTTTGAAAAGGTCCCGCAGGACCTGGCCGTCCGTTCGCAGTCCGAGGAGATCCAGTACATCAGCCAGTTCTTCACGGTGACCAACCCGACGTCGGCCAACCCGCTGTGGAATTCCACAGTGAATCCGACTCCGGGCTGCTCGGCCACGGATACTCTGGCGGCCTGCCTCAACAATCCGGCCAACTGGCTCTTGAATCAGGCACACAACATCACCGGCGTTGCCTTCTTCTCGGGCGGCGTGACCAACTTCGTCCCGGGCACCAAACAGCAGTACCAGGACGAATATGTCGCGGGCTTCGAGCGTGAATTCCGCGGCGGCATCCTGGTCAGTGCACGCTACCTCGACCGTCGCGTGCAGCGCGTGCTCGAAGATGTCGCGGCCCTGACCGTCGGCGGCGGCAACACTGGCGTGGATGCCTTCGGCGTCGAGATTCACCAGACGTTCCTGATGGGCAACCCCAGCCGGAGCCTGGATGCCTTCGTGAATACCCTGTGTTTTGATGCGGCCACCAACTCGGTGACCAGCGAGGATCCGACCCTGGAAGACACGGATCCAAATTCGGCCACCTTCACGCTTGGATGCCTGAACTCCGCGAACACGAACTTCCTGTTCAACGGCAACTTCTCGGGTTACAACCCGGGTGCAGGCAACCCCGGACCCGACGGCCTGGCTGACGGCTTCCCGAACGTGATCCGCCGTTACCGCGCCTTCGAGTTCACGGTGGAAAAGCGCTTCACTAAGAACTGGCAGTTGCTGGCCAACTGGCGCGTTTCCAAACTGGACGGCAACTATGAAGGGCTGTTCCGCAACGACAATGGTCAGACAGACCCGAACATCACATCGCTGTTCGACTTCCCGTTCAGCAACAACCTGGGTGATCAATTTAATCCGGGCGTGTTGCCGACCGACCGTCGTCACATCACTAATATCTACGCCAGTTACCTCTTCGAGAATGGCTTCAACCTCGGAGCGGGCTGGCGTCTCCAGAGCGGCTACCCGGTAGACCGCCTCCGTTCCCACCCGGCGTACTTGAACCAAGGTGAGGTGCCGGTGGGCGGCCGTGGCTCGGAAGGCCGCACTCCGGTGACCGGGACGATTGATGCCCACGCCGACTACACCTGGAAGATGACGGAGCGTTACCGGGTGAAGTTTGCGATGGACATCTTCAACCTGTTCAACGCCAAGCGGCTGAACCGCATTGACCGCTTCGAGGACACCGGTTTCGTCAGCGGGCAGTTTCCGGCGCTCGCTCCGAACGAGGACTTCCTCAAGGCGACCGCGGCACCGAACGCCTTCCAGCGTCCGATCTATGCCCGGTTCTCCGTCCGCATGGAGTTCTAAACCAACTCCAGGCTCAACCTTCGGGGGAGGGACTTCGGTTCCTCCCCCGATTATTTTTCTCCCTCCCCTTTGTCCTTGACGTCTTTCTCTCCGAGGCATAGGCTCGTCTTCATCTAGTCCCGGAGGATCGTCTATGCAAAGGGGAATTCCCCTTTTCCTTCTGACTCTGCTGGCTAACTGCCTGGCTGCTGCGACGGTGCGGGCCCAGGCGACAATGCCGCGGGAGATTTCAGGCTTCGCACGGGCCAGCAATACCAACATGCCGCCGGAGGGCACTGTCGTTTATCTACAATCGGAGATGGGTGAGATCATCCAGCAGATGTCTCCGGAAGGAAGCGGCAGTTTTACGTTTCCCATGCTTAGCCCGCAGATTTATTATGTCGCGGCACGCGCCCCCGGTTACCGGGAGATCCGCCAGCGCGCCGACCTGCTGTCCAATCGCCGGATCTCCGTGCATCTTTATCTCCCCCCCGACGCGACCGCGCCGGCACCTCAGCCCTCCCCCGCAGAGGCGATGATCAACGAGCGATTACTGCGCGTCCCGGATGAGGCACGGAAGGAATTCGAGAAGGGTAACCGGGAGCTGGTCGAAAAGAAGAACCCGCGCAAGAGCATCGGCTATTTCGAAAAAGCCGCGAAGCTATTCCCCGCTTTCGCCGAAGCCTGGCACCGCCTGGGCACGGCGCATATGGACCTGGGGGAATGGAAAGAGGCACAGGCAGCCCTGGAAGAGGCCATCAAGCAGGAAGAGCGCTTCCCAGCCGCACACCTGGCCCTGGGAGTGGCGTACATCCAGCAGGGAAATTTTGCCGACGCGGAGAAGCCCCTGCTCCGCGGGCTGGAGATCAATCCCGGCGCCATCGAGGGCCACTACGAACTGGGGCGCGTGTACTGGGCCTTGCAGCGCTATGCCGACGCCGAAATCCACGCGCGCAAGACTGTTACCCTGCGGCCCCAATTTCCGGCCGGCCATGTCCTGATGGGAAACGTGCTTCTGCAGAAGCGCGACGGTCAGTCAGCCCTCGCCGAGTTCAAGACCTACCTGAAGCTGGAACCCAGCGGCTCGTTTGCCGCCAGCACCCGCGACGTGGTCGCGAAGCTTGAAAAGCTCCTCTCCGCCCGCGATTGAAAGCGGCCGCAGTCTCACCTCCGGCTCTTGGCCTTCTTGAAGCACACCTTGCAGGCGGCGTAGCCGGCTTTTTCGGCCTCTTCGGCGGAGCCGAACGCGACGCGGTGTTTCTCGTTGATTTTCCCGGCGTAGCGGCAACTGGTTTTGTGGAATTTCTTCGAGCTGCTGTTCCCAACGACGGCTTTCCCTGCTCCAGTCTGCGCAGACGCGGCCGCACACACAAACAACATCAGGAGCATTGCCGCCGCGCGCGCTGCCGTTTTTCGCCAGTGCCTCATCAGATGCCCCGTGCCGCAAGCATACACCCCGCCGCGTGCTCCTCGCATCCAAGTTTGCGTACTGCGGCATTGCCCGGCCAGATTGCCCGCAACCGGGCGCCGGCCGCGGGGTTGGACTTCGCAGGAGGGCTTATGCGCCGGACGTGGGGTTTGCTGGTTGTGCTGATTGCCGCAGTCATCTTTGCCGCGTGCAGCAGGACGCGCACAGACGCCGAAATTGCCACCGAGATTAAGGCCCGGATGTTTTCCGAGCAACAGTTGAAGGCCGCCAATCTCGATGTCAGCGTCGCCAGCGGACAAGTGACCCTGCGCGGCGAAGTGCCCAGCGAGGCGGCGCGATATCTGGCGTTCAAGGTGGTCACCGAGACGCTTGGCGTAACCAGGATTCACGACGAAATGAGCGTGCAGGCCGCGCAGACGGCTTCGCCGGCGGCACCCGCGACCGCCGCCGCAACAGCCGCCGAAGCTGCGGCCAAACCGGCAGCAGCGCCCAAACCCCGCAAACGCGCAGTTGCACCGCGCGAGGAAGCGGTTCCGGCGACGGCGGCGCCGGCCCCAGCGAACGCGATTCCGGCAGCCGCTACGGTCCCGGCGGTTCCTGCCGAGCCGCCAAAGCCCAAAGAGCCTGAGCCGCTGCGCATCGAAATCCCCGCGCGCACAAATCTCGCGGTACGGCTCATTGACGGCATTGATTCGGATATCAATCACGCGGGCGAAGTATTTGCCGCGTCGCTCGACGCCCCCATCGTCGTGGACGGAAACGTGGTGGTCCCAGCCGGGACCGACGTCTGGGTGAAGCTGGTGGACGCGCGCTCCGCGGGCCGAATGGCCGGGCGCAGTGAACTGCGCCTGGAACTGACGCGGATGGAGTTTCAGGGCAAGTCTTACTCCCTGACGAGCAATACCTGGCAGCAGCAGGGCGCATCCCGCGGCAAGCGCACCGCAGCGACCGTGGGCGGCGGCGCGGCCATTGGCGCAGCCATCGGGGCCATTGCCGGTGGAGGCAAGGGCGCCGCGATTGGCGCAGCCATCGGCGCTGGCGCTGGCACGGGCGTTCAAGCCGCCACCAAGGGCCAGCAAATCCGCATAGACTCCGAGACGCGGCTCGACTTCCGCCTCGAGCAGCCCGTGGAAGTCACCTACTTCCCGGAGAAGAACAAGCCGCGCCGGCAAACCGACTAACGACCCACGCGAAGGTTTTGTAACTCGCGCACCGCTCCCGCGGCGGCACTCGCGCCGCCCCGTTTCTTTCTTCTCCCCGGCCACTTTCTGCCTCTGTGGACTCTGTGCCTCGGTGGCCTGCGTGTAGTTCTGCGCTTTTTCGTTGCGGCTATGCCGCGCTATGTTAATGTCTGTTTTCTTTAACGGAGGACAGATGCCGCTCACCCGCCGGGAATGGATGCACTCCGCCGCGCTGGGCTCGCTCGCCGTCTCGATGCCCGCTGCCGCCGCGCCGCAGGCCCCGCGCCTGCCGGAGGCGTTTGACAAGCTCAAGCCGCTGGGCGACTGCGTGCAGCCCGTCAGCGTAGCGGAGTTCCAGGGCCGCATTGCGCTGGCGCAGCGGCTGATGACCGACGCCAAGCCGCAGTTTAGCGCGCTCTACCTCACCCCCGGCAGCTCGATGTACTACTTCACCGGCCTGCGCTGGGGCGGCGGCGAGCGCCTGTTTTCCATTCTCATCCCGCGCAAAGGCGATCCCCTGCTTGTGTGCCCGGCGTTTGAAGAGGGCCGCGCGCGCGAGCTGCTGCGCTGGCCCATCGAAGTGCACGTCTGGCAGGAGGATGAAAGCCCGTATGCGCTCGCAGCCAAGGGGCTCGCCGGGCGCGGTTTCCGCACCGGGCGCATCGGCGTGAATGAGACCACTCCGTTTTTCTTCTTCGACGGTCTGCGCAAGGCGGCGACGGGGTTCGAATTTACCAGCGGCGATCCCGTCTCCGCGGGATGCCGCATGAGAAAGACTTCGCACGAGCTGGACCTGATGGCCCTGGCCAACGAGGCCACCGTGGACGTATTCCGCGCCGTGTTCGCTTCCCTGCGCGATGGGATGACGCAGCGCGACGTCTCCGGGATGATCTCGCGAGGTTTCTCGCAGATGGGACTCGGCGGAGGCGCGCTGGTGCTCTTTGGCCAGTGGGCCGCGCTTCCCCACGGCACCACACAGCAACAGCGGCTGGCGCAAGGCGATTGCGTATTGCTCGACGGCGGCACATCCGTCGAGGGCTACGCCGCTGACGTCAGCCGCTCTTCCTGCCTCGGAAAACCTTCGGACAAGCTGCGGCGCGCGTTTGACACCGTGCGCAAGGCCCAGGATGCCGCGCTCATCGCGGCGCAGCGCGGGCGCACCTGCGGCAGCGTGGACGACGCCGCGCGCGCTGTCGTCGTCGGCGCAGGTTTCGGCAAGAACTACGAAATCTTCACCCACCGCCTGGGGCACGGTATCGGACTCGACGGGCACGAGTGGCCGTACCTTGTCCGCGGCAGCAAAATTGTGCTGGATTCCGGGATGACCTTCTCGAACGAGCCGGGCATCTACGTGAAAGGCGAATACGGCCTGCGGCTGGAAGACATCATGGCCATCGAGGAGGGCGGCCCCGCACGGCTACTGACTCCGTCGTTCAGCGAATCACTCGAGAAGCCCTGCGGCCCGTAGCGCGGGCTTCTAGCCTGCGCACCTGCATCCCGAAGACTGAAATCTCCACACCTACGCCAGCAGCGCGCTCCGCTGGCTGCAAAATTCCACCACCCGAGCCTCCGCCCAGTATTTTTCATCGCCGGACGCGCTGGACCAGAAACCGCAGTGGCCTCCGTGCTCAGCAATCACCACCTCGATGGCGGAGTTTTGGCGCAGGGCGGGGTCGGCAAACGGCTCGACGGGAATGAACGGATCGTCTTTGGCGGTCAGGATCAGCGTGGGCACGCGGATTTGGGCGGCGACGCGCAGGGCGCTGGCGCGCTGGTAATAGTCGTTGGCATCGCGGTAGCCGCAGTAGGGCGCGGTGATGACGTCGTCGAATTCGCGCACGCTCGCGCAACGCTCCAGCCCGTTCAGTTTGTAGCGCTCCGGAAACAGCCGCACCTTGGTGCGATAACGTTTTTTCAGGTTGCGGACGAAATGCCATTCGTAAAATGCGTTGCGCGGCTCACCGAGCGCGTCGGCGCAGGCGCCAAGCTCCAGCGACGGTGAAACCGCGGCCACGCCGCAGAGTTGCCGCGGCGCTGCGCCGCCGAACTCCCCCGCCATTTTCAGCACCAGGTTTCCGCCCATCGAATGCCCGCAGAAGAAAAGTTCCGGCAGGGCGTCGCGCCCGGCGAGCTCCAGAGCCACGGCACGGTAATCGCCGCTCAGGCCGCTGTTGTAAAGCCCCGGCGAAAGGTGTTCGGTCCCGTGGCAGTTGCGCTGGTTCATCAGCACCACGCTGAAGCCGGCCAGCCACGCCCTCTCCGCGGTGCCCAGCATGTAGGACGACTGGCTCGAGCCCTCCAGGCCATGCACCATCACGAGCGTAGGATGTTTTTTCGCTTCTGCCTGCCAGTAGCAGTGGCCGAGTATCAACGTATCCGGCTCTGTGGCGAAAAACCTGTCCTCGGCGCTGGGCAGCCGCGGAAAGTGCCTGGGCCACTTCGAGGCCACCAGCGTCATCGCATGGCGGTTGCGCAGCCAGGGGTGGGGCTCAAACTCTCGCATCGCACAAAAACTTTACGCGACACGCTCGCGCAGCGCAACCCGCCACCTCCCCGCTGTGGTAGAATACGGTCTTGCCAGATGCCGTTTGCAGATTCGGAACATCAGATTTCGCCAGGGGCCAGTCCGGTGAGACACGGACTGGCCCTTG